>OLIJ01000209.1_pt1 | contig 18669 bp, 19 predicted proteins | sample 1609731 | NCBI WGS metagenome assembly OLIJ01 (sample SAMEA4350159, study PRJEB24818) | metagenome | biome: human; feature: gut; material: faeces | place: Denmark | collected 2013-09
TGGGGAACGGAAAAAAGCAGATCCCAGAGCCCGGCGTCTTCGAGGGACAGGCCGCGTCAGCGACGCGGCATCTATTTTATCTGCTGCTCTTAACGCAGAATGGCCTGACAAATGGCCTCGCTGACCTGCTGAGTCGAGGCCGCGCCCTGCATATCCGGCGTTTTTGGCCCGCTGGCGATAACCTGCTCAATCGCTGCCAGAATACCGTTATGTGCCGCTTCGTAGCGCTCGTCGCCCGCCCCGAGGAAATCAAGCATCATCGCCCCGGCCCAGATAGTCGCTATCGGGTTGGCGATATTTTTGCCATAAATATCCGGCGCCGAGCCGTGGACCGGCTCAAATAGCGACGGGAAGGTGCGCTCGGGGTTGAGGTTTGCCGAAGGGGCGATACCGATGGTGCCGGTACAGGCCGGGCCGAGATCGGAGAGAATATCGCCGAACAGGTTCGAGGCCACCACCACGTCAAAGCGCTCGGGCTGCAGCACGAAGCGGGCGCAGAGAATGTCGATATGCTGCTTGTCCCAGCGGATCTCCGGGTAGCCCTGCGCCATCGCCTCAACCCGCTCGTCCCAGTAAGGCATGCTGATGGCCAGACCGTTGGACTTGGTCGCCGAGGTCAGGGTTCTGCGCGGCCGGCTCTGCGCCAGCTCAAAGGCGTAGCGCAGAATGCGATCGACGCCGCGGCGGGTGAACACTGACTCCTGGATCACCACCTCGTGCTCGGTGCCTGGATTCACGCGCCCGCCGAGGGCCGAATACTCGCCTTCGGTATTCTCACGCACCACGTAGAAGTCGATGTCACCGGCCTTTTTCCCCGCCAGCGGGCAGGGGACGCCGGCGAACAGGCGCACCGGGCGCAGGTTGACGTACTGGTCGAACTCGCGGCGAAACTTCAGCAGCGATCCCCACAGGGAGACGTGATCCGGCACGGTATCGGGCCAGCCGACGGCGCCGAAATAGATGGCGTCGAACTCTTTGAGCCGGGCATGCCAGTCGTCCGGCATCATTTTGCCGTGCCGGGCATAATATTCGCAGCTCGCCCATTCAATCTGTTCAAAGCTGAGCGCCAGATCCCAGCGTTCGGCCGCGGCCTGGAGTACGCGAATACCTTCAGGCAGAACTTCCTTACCAATACCGTCGCCGGGAATAGCGGCAATGCGCCAGGTTTTCTTCATACGGGTTCTCACTTATTAGCGGGCGAAATTGACTTCTCCTCGATCCTATAATTGACTGCTTCATAATTAATCATGCTAACTGGTGAAACATAAAACACAGATCATGAACAATCTGCCGCTGCTAAATGATTTACGCGTGTTTATGCTGGTTGCCCGCCGCGCCGGTTTTGCCGCCGCCGCCGAAGAGCTGGGCGTCTCCCCGGCCTTCGTCAGCAAGCGAATTTCCCTGCTTGAACAGACCCTGCACGTGGCGCTCTTGCACCGCACCACGCGGCGTGTCGCCATCACCGAAGAGGGCGAGCGCATCTACGAATGGGCGCAGCGCATTTTGCAGGATGTGGATCAGATGCTGGATGAACTCTCCGACGTCCGTCAGGTTCCGCAGGGTACGCTGCGCATTATCAGCAGCTTTGGCTTCGGCCGGCAGGTGGTGGCTCCCGCGCTGGCGGCGCTCTCCCGGCAGTATCCCCAGCTGGAGCTGCGCTTCGATGTTGAAGACCGGCTGGTGGATCTGGTCAGCGAAGGGGTGGATTTAGATATTCGCGTGGGGGACGATATTGACCCGAATCTGATTGCCCGCAGGCTGGTGAGCAATCGGCGCATTCTCTGCGCCTCGCCGACCTTCCTGGCGCGCCACCCGCAGCCGAAACAGCTTAGCGATCTGGCGACCCTACCGTGCCTGGTGATTAAAGAGCGCGACCGGCCCTTCGGCGTGTGGCAGCTGCAGGGTAAAGAGGGCGAACGGGCGATTAAGGTCACCGGCCCGCTGTCGTCGAACCACGGCGAAATTGTGCATCAGTGGTGTCTTGACGGCCAGGGGATCGCTTTACGTTCATGGTGGGATGTGAGTGAAAATATCGCCAGCGGCCATCTGGTTCACGTGCTGCCGGACTATTACCAGCCCGCCAACGTCTGGGCGGTATACGTGTCGCGGCTGGCGACCTCAGCTAAAATTCGCACTACCGTGGAGTTTTTGCGCCACTATTTCCAGCAGCACTATCCGCAGCAGCGTATCGTCAGCGACGAGGTGAAATAGCCGACGGCGTTGGCCGCCGGCCGAGGGCGTTACGGGCGGGTCACCTTTTGCAAAATGGCCAGCGCGCCGGCGAACTGCGCGTCAGGGATGGTGAGCGGATAGAGGAAACGGATCACGTTGCCGTACTGGCCGCAGGTCAGCAGCAGCAGGCCCTGCTCCAGCGCCCGGCGCTGGATCTCCTGCGCCAGCGCCGCCGAAGGTTCGCCGCTTGCCGGGTCAACGAACTCGGCGGCAATCATCGAACCCACGCCGCGCACTTCAGCCAGCCCCGGACACCAGGCTTTTGCCTCTTCCAGGGTCGAAATCAGGCGCTCGCCGAGGGACTGCGCGCGCGCGCACAGCGCTTCTTTATCAATAATGTTAAGCACCGCGTGGGCGGCGGCCACCGCCAGCGGGTTACCGGCATAGGTGCCGCCTAATCCGCCTGGCGCCGGAGCGTCCATAATCTGCGCGTTGCCGACCACCCCGGAGAGCGGCATTCCGCCCGCCAGGCTCTTCGCCATGGTCATCAGATCCGGCTTGTCGGCATAGTGATCCATCGCGAACAGCTTACCGGTACGGGCAAAGCCGCTCTGCACCTCATCGGCGATCATCACGATGCCGTGCTCGTCGCAGAGGCGGCGAACGGCGGCGACCAGCTCTTTAGGCGCGACGTTAAAACCGCCTTCACCCTGTACCGGTTCAAAAATAATCGCCGCCACCTGTTTGGCTTCAATATCGGCCTTGAACAGACGTTCGATGGCGGTCATCGCATTCTGAGTGGTAATGCCGTGCAGGGCCGACGGATAGGGGACGTGGTAGACGGAGCCGGGGAACGGCCCAAAGCCCAGCTTATAGGGGGCAACTTTACCGGTCAGCGCCATCGTCATGTAGGTACGGCCGTGGAAGCCGCCGCCAAAGGCGATCACCCCGGGACGTCCGGTATGGGCGCGGGCAATTTTAATCGCGTTTTCTACCGCTTCGGCGCCGGTAGAAAAGAAGGCGGTTTTGGCCGGACCGCGCACCGGCGCCAGCTCGTTAAGCTTCTCGGCCAGCGCGACGTAGCTCTCGTAGGGCACAATCTGGTAGGCGGTATGGGTAAACAGCTGCAGCTGCTGCTGTACGGCGGCGACCAGCTCCGGGTGACGATGCCCGGTATTCAGCACGGCGATCCCGGCGGCAAAGTCGATGTAATCCCGACCTTCGACGTCGGTCAGGGTGGCGTTTTGCGCCGATTGGGCAAAGAAGTTGCACATCACGCCCACGCCGCGCGGGGTCGCTGAAAGACGACGCTGATGAAATTCGCTGTTGCTCATGTTTAACACCTTTTAGCAAAGTTGATGACGTTGACCGGCGCGGAGGCTTAAACCCCGAGGCGATCGCGCAGGCTGTAGTAGGCGGCGCCCATCGCGGTAAACGGAATGCGCAAGCTGCGTCCGCCCGGGAACGGGTAGTGCGGCAGTTTGGCAAAGGCGTCGAAGCGCTCGGCATCGCCGCGCAGAAGCTCGGAAATCAGCCTGCCGGCGAGATGCGTACAGGTGACGCCGTGGCCGCTGTAGCCCTGCATGTAATAAATGTTCTTATCGAGACGGCCGAACTGCGGCATCCGCGACAGGGTCAGCAGGAAGTTGCCGGTCCAGCGATAGTCGATCTTCACCCCTTTCAGCTGGGGGAAGGTTTTCAGCAGCTTCGGCATAATCAGACGCTCGACGTCGTCAGGGTCGCGGGCGCCGTACACCACGCCGCCGCCGTAGAGCAGGCGGTTATCGCCGGTTAAGCGGTAGTAATCCAGCAGGTAGTTGCAGTCCTCTACGCAGTAGTTCTGCGGGATCAGCGAGCGCGCGACCTCAGCAGAGAGCGGCTCGGTGGTGACCACCTGGGTGCCGCAGGGCATGCTGCGCTTCGCCAGCTCCGGCTCGAGCTTATCGCCCAGATAGGCGTTACCGGCGACAATAACGTAGCGCGCGGTGACCTGGCCGCGGGCGGTGCTGACCACCGCCGGGCTGGTGTGCTGGATCTGCGTGACCGGCGACTGCTCGTACACCCGGCCGCCGTTGAGGCGGATAGCGTCCGCTTCGCCGATGGCCAGATTCAGGGGATGAATATGACCGCCGCTACGATCGAGCAGCGCGCCGGTGTAGCGATCGCTGTTGACTTCGCGGCGGATAGCGGCGGCGTCCAGCAGCTCCAGCTGGGTATTGCCGTAGCGCTCCCAGTTCTCTTTTTGCTCCTCCAGCGTCTCCAGCTGCTTATGGTTCATCGCCACAAACAGGCCGCCGGGGCGGTAGTCGCAGGCAATCTGATAGCGCTCGATGCGTTCGCGGATAATATCGCCGCCTTCAAACATCATGCTGCCCAGCATTTTTGCCGCATCCGGGCCGTAGGTGCGTTCAATCACGTCGATATCGCGGCTGTAGGAGTTAACCAGCTGGCCGCCGTTGCGGCCGCTGGCGCCGAAGCCGATGCGCGCGCCTTCCAGCAGCACCACGTCGTAGCCCATTTCCGCAAGATGCAGGGCCGAAGAGAGGCCGGTATAGCCGCCGCCGACGACGCAGACGTCGCAGCTGATGGATTCATCCAGCGTCGGGAACGGCTCGTAGGCGTTGGCGCTGGCGGCGTAATAGCTGGTGGTATGTTCGGTCATGATTAAGACTCCAGAGCAATCCAGATGGTTTTCAGTTCGGTGAATTTTTCCAGCGCATGCAGGGATTTATCGCGTCCGTTTCCGCTCTGCTTGTAGCCGCCAAAAGGTACGGTCATATCGCCATCGTTATAGTTGTTGACGAAGACCGAGCCGGCTTTCAGGCGGCGGCTCAGGCGGTGGGCGCGGGAGAGGTCGCGGGTCCATACCGCAGCGCCGAGGCCGTAGCTGCTGTCGTTGGCCAGCCGCAGCGCCTGTTCCTCGCTTTTAAAGCGGGTCACCACCAGCACCGGGCCGAAGATCTCTTCCCGGCTAATGGTCGAGGCGGGATCGACGTCGACAAAAATGGTCGGGCCAATGGCCGCCGGCCACGGGTTTTTGCGCCCGTCGAGCAGCAGGGTGCTTTTACTCTCCCCGGCGCGAATAAAGCTGTGAACGCTATCGGCGTGGGCGTTATCGATAAGCATGCCCATCGTGGTGTTCGGATCGAGCGGGTTGCCCGGCTGCCAGCGACTTGCCTGCTCCTGCAGGCGGGCAAGAAACTCGTCGGCGATGCTGTCTTCGACCAGCAGACGGGTGCCGGCAATGCACACCTGGCCCTGGTTATAGAAGATGCCACCGGCGGTGGCGTCCACCGCTTTCTGCAGGTCAGGGCAGTCGGCAAAGACGATATTGGCGCTTTTGCCGCCGGCCTCGAGCCACACGCGTTTCATATTGCTGTCGCCGGCATCTTTTAACAGCTGCTTGCCGGTGCGGGTCGAGCCGGTAAAGGTAATGACTTCTACATCCGGATGCAGGGAGAGGGCCTGGCCCGCCTCGTGGCCGTAGCCGCTGATGACGTTGAGCACGCCGTCCGGCAGCCCGGCCTCTTTCGCCAGCCCGGCAAGACGCAGCGCGCTGAGCGGTGATTTTTCTGACGGCTTAAGGATCAGGCTGTTGCCGGCCGCCAGCGCCGGGCCCAGCTTCCAGCAGGCCAGCAGCAGAGGGAAGTTCCACGGCACAACCGCGGCGACGACGCCAATCGGTTCGCGGACGATCAGCGCCAGCTCGTTCGTCCCGGTCGGGGCAACTTCGCCATAGACCTTATCGATAGCCTCGGCGTACCAGCGGATCGCCCGCGCCGCGCCGGGGATATCATCGCGTAGGCTGTGGCGGATCGGTTTGCCGGTGTCGAGGGTTTCCAGCAGCGCCAGCTCTTCGCGATGGGTTTCCATCAGGTCGGCGAATTTATGCAGCACCGCCTTACGCCGGGCCGGCGAGGCCTGGGACCAGTCGCCGCGATCGAAAACGTCGCGCGCTGCCTGAACGGCGCGATCGACGTCGGCTTTTTTACCGCGCGCCACGTGGGCCAGCGTTTGCTGAGCGGCGGGGTCGATGGTTTCAAAGGTGCTATTATCGGCGGCGGCGCAATATTCCCCGTTAATAAATAGCCGGGTCTCCGGTTGCAGGCTATTTGCTTGTTCCTGCCAGTAGGTCAGATGCTGAAAATCCATATATAGACTCCATCATAATATAAGCGGGTAAGAGTATTCATAAAGTAATCGGATAATAATATTAGGTATTTTCAGACAGCGCGGGACGGATTGCGTCATACCTCAAGCCGAAGCCTTGAGATATAGGCGGTCCCCGGAGTCAGATACCGTTAAGCGCTATTTTATTTGCGCGTATTATTAAGGCCGGCGGAGAGTTATATTTCCGCGCTGCGCAAATAGATTATTTGCGTACTCTGCGCGCCGGCGGAAATATTTCAGCCGCCGGCGCGGGCCTGAAGAATACCTGAAACCAGCTCAGGCTAAAATTAGAACGTGGTGGGGGTATGGGCACTGATAATTCGGCAAATACCTGCCGAAGTGTTGCTGAAGCTGTGCGGTATGCCGGTATTAATGGCATAGCTTTGCCCGGCAACCAGGTGATACGACTGACCGTTAACAATCAGCACAACCTCACCTTCCAGTACGGTGCCTATTTCCTCACCCTGATGTTTGATCCTCTCCCCGGTCGTGGTTCCAGGCTGGTAAGTTTCAAAAATCATCGCCAGCGTACGGTTCGGATTTCCGTTGTGAACCAGCTTCATCGAAACGCCCTGACTGCCCATTTCAATAAGGTCATCCTGATTAATAACCACCTGCGGTTCATCAGGTTTTTCTGGTTCAGAAAAGAATTCCGAGAGCGACAGCCCATAGACTTTCAGCAGCTTTTGCAGCGTACTGATGGCAGGACTGACTTTATCCTGCTCTATGGTACTGATGGCACTATGTGTTAACCCAGACAGTTCGGCGGCACGACGTTGTGAGAGACCCAGCTGTTGGCGGATCGCTGACAGACGTTTCCCTGGCGCCAGTCCGTCATCGCTCATATTTGCATTTCCTTAACTGTAGTGGTCAGAGCCGCTGCTTTTCAGCAATGTGGTTCTGACAGGCGGTGATAAAACCTTCAAACAACATACGCGACAGGGCGTATTCGCTACTGTTCCATTCAGGATGCCACTGTACGCCCAGCGCGAAAGGGTGGTCGTTAACGCTGACCGCTTCCGCCAGCCCGTCCGAAGAGCGGGCCTCCACGCGCAGACGTGGGCCTAATGTTTTTGCTCCCTGCCCGTGTAGCGAGTTTACCCAAAACGTGTTGCAGCCCGGTATTAACTGAGAAAGTAATCCTCCTTCCTGAACCTGAACTTCGTGAGAGGGAGCGTACTGCTGCTCTACCGGAAGCTCGGGGTCTTCGCGATGTTCAAGCAGTTCCGGCTGCTCGAAAAGACGACGATACAGAGTCCCGCCGGTGGCGACAACCAGTTCCTGCAACCCACGGCAGATGGCGAAAATGGGGATGCGCCTTTCGAGTGCGGCGGCAATTAATGCCATGCTCAGAAGATCACGCCCGGGATCGGCGTCAGGCTCATCGCCGTTTTCACCATAAAGGTGCGGCTGGACGTTGCTGGGGCTGCCTGGCAGATAGATTCCGTCCAGTTTGGGTAATAGCGCGGCCAGCAGTTCCGGCTCGGCCAGCGCGTGCGGCAGGGCAATCGGCAGCCCACCGGCGTTAATAATCGCATTCAGGTACTTTTCTTGCAGGGTCTGGGTCTGATGACCCTTGAGCCTGTTCCTGCACATCACGACGCCAATAACCGGCCTGTACATTATATTTTCCATGATCGCCCTCACAAAGTGGACTAAATTATGACCATTTAGGGTGTTAAAAGGCCATATCGTTCAATATTTTCTCAATCTAGCAGCGAGAATAGCCGTTTGCAAACTTAATTTAACATTTGACAAACATTTTGTTTGCATACACATTCGAATGGTGGACATTATATTTAACGGCAGCAGGCCGAAGTCCGAAACCAACACAACGGCGGTGAATGATGGAAACCAATATCGTAGAAGTTGAGAATTTTGTTCAGCAGTCAGAAGAGAGACGGGGCAGCGCATTTGCTTCTGAAGTAAAGCGCTACCTTGAACGTTACCCTGATACCCAGTACGTCGATGTGCTGTTAACCGACCTTAACGGCTGCTTCCGCGGCAAGCGCATCCCGGTTTCCAGCCTGAGTAAACTGGAGAAAGGCTGCTACTTCCCGGCTTCGGTTTTTGCGATGGACATTCTGGGTAACGTGGTGGAAGAGGCGGGTCTCGGCCAGGACATGGGCGAGCCGGACTGCACCTGCGTGCCGGTGCCGGGCACCTTAACGCCTTCCGCCGCCGATCCGCAATACATCGGCCAGGTGCTGCTGACTATGGTTGATGAAGATGGCGCTCCCTTTGACGTTGAGCCGCGGAACGTACTTAACCGTCTCTGGCAGCAGCTGCGCCAGCGCGGGCTGTTCCCCGTGGTAGCGGTAGAGCTGGAGTTCTATTTACTCGATCGCAAGCGTGATGCCGAAGGCTATCTCCAGCCGCCCTGCGCGCCGGGCACCGACGTGCGCAACACCCAAAGCCAGGTTTACTCCGTTGATAACCTCAACCACTTCGCCGACGTGCTGAATGATATCGACGAGCTGGCCCAGCTGCAGCTGATCCCCGCCGATGGCGCGGTAGCGGAAGCCTCGCCCGGACAGTTTGAAATCAACCTTTACCATACCGATAACGTGCTCGATGCCTGCGATGATGCGCTGGCGTTAAAACGCCTCGTGCGTTTAATGGCGGAGAAGCATAAGATGCACGCCACTTTTATGGCCAAGCCTTATGAAGAGCACGCCGGTAGCGGGATGCATATCCATATCAGCATGCAGAACAATAAGGGTGAAAACGTGCTGGCGGACGCGCAGGGCGAAGATTCCGCGCTGCTCAAGCGCGCGCTGGCCGGGATGATTGACCTGATGCCGGCGTCGATGGCGCTGCTGGCGCCGAACGTTAACTCGTACCGTCGCTTCCAGCCGGGAATGTATGTCCCGACCCAGGCATCGTGGGGACACAACAACCGCACCGTGGCGCTGCGCATTCCCTGCGGCGATCGCCATAACCACCGCGTCGAGTATCGGGTCGCGGGGGCGGATGCCAACCCGTATCTGGTGATGGCGGCAATCTTTGCCGGGATTTTACACGGGCTGGACAATACGCTGCCGCTTCAGGAAGAGGTGGAGGGCAACGGGCTCGAGCAGGAGGGGCTGCCGTTCCCGATTCGCCAAAGCGATGCGCTATGGGAATTTATGCAAAACGACTCCCTGAGAGAGCTGCTCGGCGAGCGCTTCTGCCACGTTTACCATGCCTGCAAGCATGATGAGCTGCTGCAGTTTGAGCGCCTGATCACCGAAACAGAGATTGAGTGGATGTTGAAAAACGCCTGATCGCCGCCCCGTAAGGGGGCAACGGGTGAGAACCATCGGTAGCATCATACGGCCTGAGCGGAGCCTGGCCGAATATTTTTGCTGGGGATCCAGCCGCTTCCCGGATGTCGCGTTAAGGAGCGCGGGCGACAACGGGGCTTCAGTTAACGACACAGTGTGTGACGAGGTAGGAGATGATGCAGATGTTCAAATATCCGCAGGGAGAAGGGGGCCATGAGGGCCGCTATGAATGTGAACCCGCCGCCGTTCGCCGGTACGTTTTACCCTGTTGTTTACGCTTAACCCCCTTGCTAAGCAGGTTTGTAACCCGGTCAGTGTACCCACAAACCTACGCGTGCATGGGGGGAAACGGTCATGGCTGCTAATACTTCTCTTAACATCTCATCCGAGGCGGGAAAGCCTCGGCTGCGCAAGTCGCTCAAGCTCTGGCAGGTGGTGATGATGGGCCTCGCCTATCTGACGCCGATGACGGTGTTTGATACTTTCGGCATTGTCTCCGGCATCAGCAACGGCCACGTGCCCGCCTCCTATTTACTGGCGCTGGCGGGGGTGCTGTTTACCGCCATCAGCTACGGTAAGCTGGTGCGTCAGTTCCCGGAAGCGGGGTCGGCGTATACCTACGCTCAGAAATCAATCAGCCCGCACGTCGGCTTTATGGTCGGCTGGTCGTCGCTGCTGGACTACCTGTTCCTGCCGATGATCAACGTCCTGCTGGCTAAGATTTATCTTTCCGCCCTGTTCCCTGAAGTCCCGCCGTGGGTGTGGGTGGTGTCGTTTGTGGCGATCCTCACCGCCGCGAACCTGAAGAGCGTGAGCCTGGTCGCCAACTTCAATACCCTGTTTGTGCTGGTGCAGATTTCGATCATGGTGGTCTTTATCGTGCTGGTGGTGCAGGGGCTGCATAAAGGTGAAGGGGTGGGGACCGTCTGGTCGCTGCAGCCGTTTATCAGCCAAAACGCTCATCTCATCCCGATCATCACCGGGGCGACGATCGTCTGCTTCTCGTTCCTCGGCTTTGACGCGGTGACCACGCTGTCGGAGGAGACCCCGGACGCCGCGCGGGTGATCCCGAAGGCGATTTTCCTCACCGCCATGTACGGCGGCATTATCTTTATCGCCGCCTCGTTCTTTATGCAGCTCTTTTTCCCCGATATCAGCCGCTTTAAGGACCCCGACGCGGCGCTGCCGGAGATCGCGCTCTACGTCGGCGGCAAGCTGTTCCAGTCGATTTTCCTCTGCACCACCTTCGTCAATACCCTGGCGTCGGGGCTGGCTTCACACGCCAGCGTCTCGCGTCTGCTGTACGTGATGGGGCGCGACAACGTCTTTCCGGAGCGCGTTTTCGGCTATATCCACCCGAAATGGCGGACGCCGGCGCTGAACGTGATTATGGTGGGAATTGTCGCCCTGTCGGCGCTGTTCTTCGACCTGGTCACCGCCACGGCGCTGATCAACTTCGGCGCGCTGGTGGCCTTTACCTTTGTCAACCTGTCGGTGTTCAACCACTTCTGGCGGCGCAAGGGCTACAACAAAACCTGGAAGGATCGTTTCCACTATCTGCTGCTGCCGCTGATTGGCGCCGTGACGGTCGGCGTGCTGTGGGTGAATCTGGAGGCGACATCCCTGACGCTGGGCCTGGTGTGGGCCGCGGTCGGTCTGCTCTATCTGACCTGGCTGACCCGGCGCTTTCGTAAGCCGCCGCCGCAGTTTGACGGCGCCAGGGCGGAGCAGGCCTGGGAGTCGTAGCGCGCAGGTGGGAACTGAATAAAGAAAAGCAGGCAACATGCCTGCTTTTCTTTTGTCGCTATAGCGTCTCTATAGCAGACCGGGGGTTATTTTTTCTTCTTGTGAAAAGGCAGCTGGCTGGCGCGACGCTCCTTAACGTATGACACCAAACTGTAAAGCGCAACCCCCAGCAAAATGACCGCAGCGAGAAGGAGAATAATACCGGACATACACAATCCTGGGTCCTGGTTGAAAACGATGCACTCTATAAATACGCGGCTAAGATAGCATCGGGATATGTCTGAAATATGACTCTTTCATCGGTAAAACCTAACAAACGCGGCAGGAAAACCTGTTGTTTTGTCGGGCGGGGTAACACTCCGTTAAGTGATTTTACAGACGCGCGGCCTTCAGGCTGTTACTCTGCACGCGAGTTCGAATTGTCTGAGAATATTGAATGCGTAATAAACATGTCGTCAGCCTGCCAGGGCTGGCACTTATCCTGGTCTCGTTTGCTTCACAGGCGGAGTCCGAACGTCAGCAAACCCGGGAGCGGATCGTCGATCAGGTACTCAAACCCTGCGAAGGAAAGAAGGCCGGAGACAAAGTGGTGATGGTCGATCGTCGCGGCGGAGAGCATGAGGCTATCTGCACGCTGGCGGCGGTACCGCTGCCGGAGTAACGTCTACCGCCGCCGGGGAGATTAGAGATTTCCCGTGCCGCCATCCACCAGCAGCTCGGTTCCCACGACGTAGCTGGACTCGTCCGAGGCGAGGTACAGCGCGGCTTTCGCCAGCTCCTGCGGCGTGCCCATTCGCCCGAGCGGGACCAGGTTTTTGATCTCCTCCTGCAGGGCGCTCAGCGCCTGCGCGCTGAGGCCGAGCTTATCTAACGCCGGCGTGCGCACCGGGCCCGGGCTCAGGCCGTTAACGCGAACGCCGCGCGGCAGCAGCTCCGCCGACAGGGTGCGGGCCAGCGACAGCAGCCCGGCTTTGCTGGCGGCATAGGCGCTGCTGGTCGGCAGGCCGATATGGGCGCTCACCGAGCCGCAGAGAATCACCGAAGAGGGGTTCGCCAGCAGCGGCAGCAGGGCCTGAAGTAAAAAGAACGGCCCTTTGAGATTGGTATTCATCAACCGATCCCAGCTCTCTTCACTCCAGTCGCCAATATTCGCGTGGGTGACGTCGCCGGCGTTGATGAATACCGCATCAAGGCGCGGCCAGCGGCTGGCAAGAACGTGCGCGAGCCGACGCTGGTCTGCGGCATCGCCCGCATCGGCGGCGATAGCCCATCCTCGATCCCCCAATAGTTCCTGCGCCTGTTGAAGCGCCTCAGGGCTGCGGCCGGTTACCGCAACCTGCGCGCTCTCGGCGATAAATTCCTGCGCCGTAGCAAGGCCGATACCGCTGGTTCCACCGGTAATTAAGGTCAATTTTCCTGCTAAACGTCCCATCGTTGTGCTCCCAATCGCTCACTGGAAATCCCACTATAAAAGCATTAGTATCCAAAAGGTACCAGGTACCAATTGGGTACTAAAGAGGGGAGTGGTGTGCTATGGCGAAAACAGCGGCTCAGGCTGCGGAAAATAATTTTGTACCACCGGTTTGCCCGATGACCAGCTTCGTTAATCTGATCGCCGGGAAATGGGCGATCCCCGTGCTCTATCGTCTGATCGTGCTGAATACTCCGGTGCGCTTTGGCGAACTGCTGCGCGCAATCGCCCCCATTACGCAAAAAGAGCTGACCCGCCAGCTGCGGCTGTTTGAGCAGCGCGGGCTGGTGTCGCGCTGCGTCTATCCGGAGATCCCGCCGCGGGTTGAGTATCAGATAACCGAGCTCGGGCTATCGATGCGCGAGGCGCTGCAGCCGCTGGCGGAGTGGATGAACCACAACGGCCATCGGCTGAAGCGGTAAAAGAATGCCCGCTGCCTCAGTTTGCGCGCTGTTATCTGGCAAAATGTCATAAATTTGTCACAATCAGGGCGATGCTAATCACTGACTGAGGGTTAAGGGATGAGAAAAAGTCTACTCGCCGGCGCGATTGCCGCTGGCGTTTTGTTATCCGCGGGCGTCCAGGCACAGGAACAGGCGGCCCCGCAGGGCTATCAGCTCCAGCAGGTGCTGATCATGAGCCGCCACAACCTGCGCGCGCCGCTGGCGAATAACGGCAGCGTGCTGGAACAGTCAACGCCGAAATCATGGCCGGAGTGGGACGTCCCGGGCGGGCAGCTGACCACCAAGGGCGGGGTGCTGGAAGTCTATATGGGGCACTATATGCGGGAGTGGCTGGCGCAGCAGGGGCTGGTGACCAGCGGCGAGTGTCCGCCGGACAACGCGGTGTACGCCTATGCCAACAGCCTGCAGCGCACCGTCGCGACCGCCCAGTTCTTTATTACCGGCGCCTTTCCCGGCTGCGGCGTAACCGTCCATCACCAGCCGCAAATGGGCACTATGGACCCGACCTTTAACCCGGTTATCACCGATGACTCCGCGGCGTTTGGCGAGAAAGCGGTGCAGGCAATGGAAAAAGAGCGGCAAAAAATGCAGCTCACCGACAGCTACAAGCTGCTTGAAGAGATGACCGACTATCGCAATTCGCCTTCCTGTAAAGAGAAGCAGCAATGCTCGCTGAGCGACGGAAAAGACACCTTCAGCGCCAAATATCAGCAGGAGCCGGGCGTTTCCGGGCCGCTGAAGGTCGGTAACTCGTTGGTGGATGCGTTCACCCTGCAGTATTACGAAGGCTTCCCGCAGGACCAGGTGGCGTGGGGTGAAATCAAAACCGATAAGCAGTGGCAGGTGCTGTCGAAGCTGAAAAACGGCTATCAGGATAGCCTGTTTACCTCAACGGAAGTGGCGCGCAACGTTGCTAAGCCGCTGGTGAAGTATATCGACAAGGCGCTGGTGGGCGATGCGACGCAGGCGGCGAAAGTGACGCTGCTGGTGGGACATGATTCCAATATCGCCTCGCTGCTGACGGCGCTGGATTTTAAACCTTATCAGCTGCACGATCAGCACGAGCGCACGCCGATTGGCGGGAAAATTGTCTTCCAGCGCTGGCATGATAGCGGCGGCAACCGCGAGCTGATGAAGATCGAGTACGTCTATCAAAGCACCGCACAGCTGCGTAATGCCGACGCGCTGACGCTGCAGTCGCCGCCGCAGCGGGTGACCCTGGCGCTGAGCGGATGTCCGGTGGACGCCAACGGCTTCTGCCCGATGGAGACCTTTAAAACGGTGATGAACCAGGCCGCAAAATAAACAAAAAACCCGGAGCAATCCGGGTTTTTTTATTCTGCCGCATCGTGGTTACACGTTTTTACGCTCGATGGTTTGCTCGCCCCAGAACAGCGAATCTTTATCCGTTTTCGCAAAGGCCAGCGGCAGCACTTCATCACTGCCTTCTTCCCAGATTTTTTCCGCTAACTTTTCATCGTATTTAGCCAGTTCGAAAATCGCTTCGGCGATCTCCACCGAGGTATTGCGTAAACTTGCCCACTCACCGACGTGGTGAGCTTTTGCTTCTTGAGTTGGCATGCAGATCCTCCTGCTGAGGGTTAACCCTGTAATTTAACCGCCAGGCCGGCGACATGTTCGCCCTGGTAGCGGGCGATCGCCAGCTCTTCTTCGCTCGGCTGGCGAGAACCGTCGCCGCCGGCGATGGTGGTTGCGCCATACGGCGTACCGCCGCGGACCACCGAGACATCAAATAATTCCTGAGCGCCGTAGCCAATTGGCACGATCACCATCCCGTGATGGGCGAGGGTGGTCCAGGTCGAGGTAATGGTCTGCTCCTGTCCACCGCCGGTGCCGGTAGAGCTGAATACGCTGGCCAGCTTGCCGTACAGCGCGCCGGATGCCCACAGACCGCCCGTCTGATCGAGGAAGGTGCGCATCTGTCCGGACATGTTGCCGAAACGGGTCGGGGTACCAAAGATGATAGCGTCATACTCTGCCAGCTCCTGCGGCGTGGCGACGGGCGCATTTTGCGTTTTCCCGCCTGCTTTGGCGAATGCCTCAGCATGCATAGTTTCCGGCACGCGCTTCACCACCACTTCCACGCCGTCTACTCTGTTCGCCCCTTCGGCGACGGCATGAGCCATGGTTTCGATGTGTCCATACATTGAATAATAAAGCACCAGAATTTTAGCCATTTGCATCACTCCTCGGTTGCGTTATAGGCCAGCCAAACGACTGGCTATCTTTAAAGATAAGGCGTCTGGCGGAGAGTGCAAATCTAACAATCATTTATTTGATTTATAACAAAATTGCAAAGATTGCTTTTGTCGCAAAAAGATACATTTTCCGCTGCGCTGTTTTCGTCTGCCTTAAGAGAGGCTTAGCGCACGGCAGGGGCGGGAATATGTCTGCAAAGTCGAAAGCTGTTGCAGGATGTTACTATTGGCGAGATGAATGAGTTTCGTTCGCTACGCTTAAAGGCACGCGATACGATAATGGTGATGCCATAGGCCGCAGACGCTGCGGCTGCGTATCGCGCGTAATGCAGTATGATGTCTAACCAAGTGGAGGTCAGTAATGGCAAACCATCGTGGCGGTTCCGGCAACTTCGCCGAGGATCGTGAAAGAGCATCAGAAGCAGGTCGTAAAGGTGGTCAGCACAGCGGGGGGAACTTTAAAAACGATCCCCAGCGCGCCTCTGATGCGGGCAAAAAAGGGGGCAAAAATAGTCACGGCAATCGTCATAGCTGATTCATCGCGGCTGATGTTTGTCGACCGTTTATGATGCGGGGTTAATCTCCCCGGTACCCTCCGCATCGCCCTCGCCGCCGGCAGCTGCCGGCGGTTTTTTTATCGCCAACGGTTGCGCTCGCGGCCGGCTAATTGCACACTAGCTGGCTATCTATCGTTACCGGCCGCGCTATGTCTTCGTTCAAATTCTCCATTAAACCCCAGGAAGCGATCCTCATCGTGATCACCATGTTCTGGGGCGGTACCTTCCTTGCCGTGCAGTATGCCGTGACGCTCAGCGGGCCGTTCTTTTTTGTCGGCGTTCGTTTTGCGACCGCGGCGCTGGCGGTTGCCCTGCTATCGCTTCGCGTCCTGCGCGGGCTGACGTGGCTTGAGCTGAAGGCCGGCGTGGCGATCGGCGTATCCATTGCGCTGGGGTACAGCCTGCAAACCTGGGGCCTGCAGTCGATCTCCAGCAGCAAGTCGGCATTTATTACCGCCATGTACGTTCCGCTGGTGCCGCTGCTGCAGTGGCTGTGCCTCGGGAAAATGCCGGGAGTGATGTCCTGCCTGGGCGTGGTGCTGGCATTTACGGGCCTGATCCTGCTGGCCGGGCCGGAAAATAATCTGCTGGCGCTCGGCGTCGGCGAAGCGATCACCCTCGCCAGCGCGCTGGCGATCGCCGCGGAGATTATCTTAATCAGCGCCTGGGCCGGGAAGGTGGACGTCCGGCGGGTGACGGTAGTGCAGCTGGCAACCGCGTCGCTGGTGGCTTTTGCGGCGATGGTGCCGGCAGGGGAAGCGATTCCCCCGATGTCGCCGGGGCTGCTGGGCGTCGCGCTGGGGTTGGGTATTTTCAGCGCCATTATTCAGGTCACCATGAACTGGGCGCAGCGCAGCGTGTCGCCGACCAGAGCGACGCTTATTTATACCGGCGAGCCGGTGTGGGCGGGCATTTTTGGCCGCATTGCCGGCGAGCGCTTGCCGCTGCTGGCGCTGGTAGGCTGCGCCTTTATTCTGGCCGGCGTTCTGGTGAGCGAGCTGAAGCTGAAGCGAAAAAGGGCCTCCGATGTACAGGAGGCCCCGGCAGAGGTCAAGGCGCTGTCCGAGCTGGCGGAGCGTCCGGACCCGTAGTCCCGGTCGGCATGGCGCGACCGGGAAAGCCCGGTCTACACCGTGGCGTTAGGCTCTTCCGCTACCCGCGCGCGGCGGCTAAGCAGAGCGTGCAGGAGAATGGCGCCAAAGGTCGCGGTGCCGATCCCCCCTAGGGTGAAGCCGCCCAGCGAGAGGGCAAAATCACCGGCGCCGAGCACCAGCGTCACCGCCACCATAATCAGGTTCCCGTTCTGGCTCAGATCGACGCGGTTCTGCACCCAGATCCGCGCCCCGGCCACCGCAATCAAACCAAATACCACAATCGAGGCCCCGCCGATTACCGGCCCGGGAATGGTGTGGATCAGCGCGCCAAACTTGGGCGAAAACCCGAGCAGGACGGCAATCAGCGCGGCGGCAACGAACACCAGCGTCGAGTAGACTTTGGTTACCGCCATCACCCCGATATTCTCCGCATAGGTGGTCACGCCGCTGCCGCCGACGGCGCCGGAAAGCATCGTCGCCAGCCCGTCGCCGACGAACGCCCGGCCCATATACGGGTCCATATTGCGCCCGGTCATTCCGGCTACGGCCTTCAGGTGGCCAAGGTTTTCAGCGACCAGAATCACCGCCACGGGCGCAATCAGCATCATCGCCTGACCGTTAAAGGTCGGGGAGGTGAAGTGGGGAAGGCCAAACCACGCGGCCTGTTCCAGCAGGGAAAAGTCGAGCGGCTTGCCCAGCCCGAGGCCGTTTGCCAGCAGCGCGTAGAGCACGCAGGCGGCGATCAGGCCGACGAGGATCAGCAGCCGCTGGAGCATGCCGCTGGTGAAGACCGCCACGAGGCCGATGCACAGCACGGTCAGCACCGCCATCCAGCCGTCAAACGGCGTCGCTGAAACGCTGCGCACCGCAATCGGCGCGAGGTTCAGGCCAATCGCCATCACCACCGCGCCGGTGACCACCGGCGGCATCAGGCGTTCAATCCAGCGGGTGCCGGCTTTCATCACCACCAGGCCAATCAGGGTATAGAGCAGGCCGCAGACGATAATCCCGCCGAGGGCGACGTCCAGATGCGGGTTCAGCCCCTGGCCGTTAAAGCCGGTGACGGCGATGACCACCCCGACAAAGGCCGCGCTGGAGCCCAGATAGCTCGGCACCCGGCCGCCGGTCACCAGGAAGAACAGCAGGGTGCCAATGCCGGACATCAGGATCGACAGGTTGGGGTCGAGCCCCATCAGTATCGGCATCAGCACGGTGGCGCCGAACATCGCGACCGCGTGCTGCACGCCCATGACCACGGTTTGCCCGACGGAGAGGCGTTCATCGGGGGCCACCACGCCGGAAGCGGCGGAGGGCGAGGTCAACTGCCAGCGAGGAAAATCGAAAAGTGCCATGATGATATCCCGGGTTCAAGGTTAACAGGCTGGGCGCATAAGCGTGTGATAGCCGCGGTCGAACCACATCAGCCCGCGCGGCTGCGGATGCTTAACGATGGCGGCGACCTCGCAGAACAGAATGTCGTGGCTGCCGACGCTGACGACCTGGCTGATGC
>OLIJ01000210.1_pt1 | contig 18648 bp, 15 predicted proteins | sample 1609731 | NCBI WGS metagenome assembly OLIJ01 (sample SAMEA4350159, study PRJEB24818) | metagenome | biome: human; feature: gut; material: faeces | place: Denmark | collected 2013-09
CGCGGCAGCTGGTGGGGGGAAGGGGTTCGCTACAGGTCCCGCCGGGCAGCACGGCAGGGGCCTGGCTGATTGGCGAAGGGTTAGCCGATCTGTTTATCGGCTACGCCCACTACGCCGGCCAAATAGCGGCCGGCGATGCGCTGCGTACCGTCGCCATTCCGCCGCCGTGGAACGTTCGCGCCGACTACTACCTGACACAAACCGAAGAGCGCGCCGGGGCGCAGCGGCTCAGCCGCTTTATTCTCGGCGACGAGGGGCAGGGCTACCTGCGCGCGGCGGGCTTTTTGCCGGTCAGCGGCGGATCGTAAACTGCGGCGCCAGCAGCGGTACGGCCGATCCGGGGTGATCGATTTTGTGGACCGGTAAACCGTAGGCCCGCTGCAGATTGGCTTCGCTCAGCACCTCGGCGGAGCGTCCCGCCAGCCACTCGCCGTCAGGCAGCAGGAGTAAAGTATGGCTGGCTATCTGCAGGGCGTGGGTAGGATCGTGGGTGGTGAACAGCACCGTACGCGTCTGGCGATGCGCCAGATCGCTAATCAGCTGCAGCACCACCTGCTGATTAGCGAGATCCAGCGCCGAGCAGGGCTCGTCGAGCAGGATATTCTGGCTGGCGCCCACCAGCGCGCGGGCAATCAGGACCAGCTGCTGCTGGCCGCCGGAGAGCGCGCGAAAGGATGCGGCGGCCAGATGCGCAATCCCCAGCTGGCGCAGCGCCTCCTGAACCTGCCGTCGGTCTTCAGCGCCGGGCTGGGCGAACAGATCGACATGGCGAGCGCGGCCCATCAGCACCACCTCCTGCACCTGCCAGCTGAATGCCGGGCGAAAAGATTGCGGCACGATGGCGGTGCCGTCGACGGACTCAAACCGGCCGCCGAGCGGCGGCAGCACGCCGGTCAGCGTATCAAGCAGCGTGCTTTTTCCGCGCCCGTTAGCGCCCAGGATCGCCCAGATCTCGCCGGCGCGACAGCGCAGGCTAAGGGGAGCAAACAGCGGCTGACGGTGGCCATAAAGCAGCTGCGTCAGGCTAAGAGAGGCCTCCATCAGACGGTTCCTCGACGACGGGAATGGAAAAGCAGCCAGCTAAACAGCGGCGCGCCGAGCAGGGCGGTGATAATCCCAATCGGGATCTCCGCCTGGGTTAAGGTGCGGGCCAGACTGTCCACCACCACCATAAAGCCGCCGCCGAGCCAGAAGGCGGTTGGCAGCAGTCGTCGATGGTCGGCGCCGACCAGCAGGCGGGCAAGGTGCGGAATAACCAGCCCGACCCAGGCGATGCTGCCGCTGACCGCCACCTGCGCGGCCACCAGCACGGCGCAGCAGACCAGCACGCTACGCCGCAGCGCGGTGACCGATACCCCCAGCCCGCGGGCGTCCTTATCCTCCAGCGCCAGCAGGTTAATCCGCCAGCGCAGCCGATAGAGAGTGGTTGCGGCGGCGATAACCGGCAGCGCCATCAGCAGCACCTTATGCCAGTTAGCGGTGGCGAAGCTGCCCAGCAGCCAGAAGACGATATTCGGCAGCGTCTCTTCGCTATCGGCCAGATACTGCATCAGGCTGACCAGCGCGGCGAAAAAGCCGCTGAGGATAATGCCCGAGAGGATCAGCACCAGGGTGTTTTCCCGCCCCTGCAGCGCCGTAATCAGGTACACCAGCATCAGCGCCAGCAGGCCAAAACCGAACGTTGAGGCCATCATCAGCAGCGTGTCCAGGCCTAACAGGATCGCCAGCGTCCCGCCGAAAGCGGAGCCGGAGGTCACGCCGATGATATGCGGATCGACCAGCGGGTTTTGAAATACCCCCTGCAGGGTGGCTCCGCACAGGCCCAGCGCGCCGCCGGCCAGCAGCGCCATCACCACCCGCGGCAGACGCACCGACCAGACGATCTGCCCGGCCACGCCGTCGGCGGGCGACAGATGGCCAAGCTGGCGAAAGACCTCGCCGAGGCTCAGCGGATACTGACCCAAACAGAGTGAAGTCACGGCGATCAGCAGCGTTGCCAGCGCCAGGCCTCCCTGCAGCAGGGCCGGGTGACGATTACTGAGCATCGGGCGTCCATTTTACGCGGTAAAAGCGCTGGTAATAATCCTCCGCCCTGGCGTCGACGTCGACGGCGCTATAGCGGGACGGATAGAGCTTTTTCGCCATCCACAGTTCGCCGATCGCCAGCGCTTCCGGCATCGGGTAGCCCCAGGCTTTGGCGTATTCCGGCATCAGCCAGACGCGATGGTTTTTGACCGCGTCGATTCTCTGCCACTGCGGATCGGCGATAATCTGTTTCACCACTTCCGGATAGCGGTCCTGGACAAAGATCACCTCCGGGTTCCACTGCAGCACCTGCTCCAGCGAGACCTGACGCGCGCCCTTCACCGAGGCGGCCGCCACGTTCAGCGCGCCCGCGTGCTTCATCATCAGGCCGGTATACTTCCCGGAGCCGTAGGTATTAAGATCGGGATTAGCCATATAGACGCGGACCCGCCGGCCGTCGGGAATGTCGGCAACCGGCGCGTTGGCCTGCGCCCGGGCGCTAAAGGCGTAGCGAATCAGCTCTTCCGCCTGGGCCTGACGATCGACCACCTCGCCAATCAGGCGAATACCCTGTTTCAGCCCTTCGTTATAGGCCTGCTCTTCGTCGGCCATCGACGGGTTCATTTTATTCTGCTCCCCCTCGGCGTCCTGGCGCAGCGACACGGCGACGACCGGGACTCCGGCATTCTGAATCTGCTGAATCATCGCCTGGGGAGCGTAGTTGGCGACGAACACCACCTGCGGATGCAGCGCCAGCAGGCTTTCGATGTTGACCTGGGTTAAATCCCCCGGCGTTGGCAGCCCTTCGATGGCGGGCATAAAGCGCGCAAAGGCCGGGCCGAGCTGCTTTTTCCAGCTGCTCATGACGCCGACAACGTCGTCGGCGGCGTTAAGCTGCACCAGCAGGTTCAGGGTCTGATGCTGAAGCACGACGACGCGGTTAACGCGATCCGGCAGGGTGACCTGGCGCCCCGTCTGGTCGGTGATGGTGCGATCGGCAAAGGCGTTACCGGCGAACAGAGTGCTGCCGATCAGCGTCAGGCTGAGCAGGAAACGAGGTAGTGTTGACATAGGCGGCTCGGTTAGATGGGAAAGAATCGTTGTGTATTAAAATATATAGCGTTGTCGGAAGCAACGCTAAACGTCGCGTATACCCCTTAAGATCAAGGTGATTCCACTCTTTCGCCTGCCGTCCGGCCGCCTTGCGCATCCGCCGACTTTGGCATACGGTAAATCATCATTAATTTATTTTCGCTGCCATCATGTCCTTTCAATCCCGGTTATTAAGCGATATTCGCGGCATCCGCCATGCCTTCCTTGACGTGCACGAGACCGCCGCCTTTCCCTACGGCGAAATGGCGCCGGTTAAGCTGGTTCACGGCAACGTTGTCCATCACTATCAGGCCCCTTTGACGGAACGGCCGCACGCCGATGCGGTGTTCACCGCCCGAAGCGGGCAAAAGGTGGGGGTGGTGACTGCGGACTGCCTGCCGATGCTGATGGCCTCCCGCGACGGGCGCTACGTCTGCAGCGTCCACGCCGGATGGCGCGGCGCGGCGAGCGGGATCGTCGAAAACAGCCTGGCGCTGTTCCGCGAGCATCGGGTGGCGCCGGAGGAGGTGATAGTGGCGATTGGGCCGCATATCCACGCCTGCTGCTATGAAGTCTCCGCCGACTTTTATCGCTCTCTGCTGACGATGCCGGCGGGCGAGCTGGCGCGGCGGCATCGTGACCTCCTGTTCCATCAGCGCCCCGCGCAGCCTGCCAGAGCGGAGCAGGCCCGGGGGACGGAGGCGGATAATTTGTGGTTCGATCTGCGGGCTTTTGCCCGGCTGCTGCTGCAGCGCGCCGGCGTGGCGGATGAAAACGTCGAGTGGCTGGGCAGCTGCACCTACTGCACGCCGCAGACGCTGGGCTCGTTCCGGCGGCGCACCCATTTCCCGGCAGCGAAAACCTTTCAGTTCTCGTGGATTATGCGTGCGCCTGACCGCGAGAACGACGGCGCCGGCTAGCGCACCCTAAAGCCGTGGGTGGCGTCGCGCGCCAGCTGCTCGACGAGTCCGAACTCCCAGTCCAGATAGGCCTGCATCGCCTCGGGAGAGTTATCCGTTCCCTCATACGGGCGACGATAGCGGTCGCTACGTTCGCTCGCCAGGTGCGTATCGCCCCGCTCCAGCGGCAGATCGGCCGCTATCCACGCCTGCGTGCCGCCGCGCAGCAGCTGCACCGGCTTACCGGTAAGCGCCGCGACTTCGGTGACGGCGTAACGTGCAAGCAGGCTGCTGCCGCAGGTGAGCACATAGCGCTCGGCGGGCGGGAGAACCGCCAGCGCCTGCTTGAGCTGGGAGCGCACCAGCCACCAGGCGCCGGGAATATGCCGCGCCGCGTAGTTGGCGCTGGTGGTGAAATCCAGCACCGCGGTGCCTGGTTCATTCAGCAGCTCCGCCAGCTGGCGGGGCGCGATCTCTTCCGCCTCCGGGGCCGGCGGTACGCTGGCTGCCGGTACGCCGCGCTCGCTAAAACCTGCCGGATTCGCTTCGCGCAGCACCGCCACCTCCCAGCCCATCTGCGCCAGCCAGGAGGCGGTGATGGCCGCGCGAACGCCGTCATCATCCAGCGCGACGATCCGCGCCCCGCGCACGCTGGCATGGTGGTCCGTCTCCTGCACCAGCTGTCCCCCAGGAGCGCTGAGGCTACCGGGCAGGTGGCCGGCGGCATACTCCTCCGGGCTGCGGACATCGAACAGATAGGTGGTACGATCCTCCTGGCGCCGCCAGCGCTGCAGAGTCGCGTCGTCAATAAACGCCACCCCGGCGCTTTCGGCCAGCGCGCGCACCTGCTGGAGGCGCGCCGTCGACGCCTGCCGCTCAGGGTCATAGCGCCGCTGCTGGCCGTGCTCCAGCGCTAATCCGGCCAGCGTCCAGCCGATGGTTCCGTTACGCAGGGCGTAGACCGGATTACGCACTCCGGCGTTGAGCAGCGACTGGGCGCCGATAATGCTGCGGGTGCGTCCCGCGCAGTTAACCACGATCGGCGTCTGCTCCGAGGTCACGAGGCCGTCAACCCGCAGCGCCAGCTCGCCGCCGGGAACGCTGATGCTGCCGGGAATACTCATGGTCTGATACTCATCGAAGCGTCGGGCGTCCAGCACCACCACCGGCTGCGGGCCGTCAATCAGCGCCTGAACCTCCTGCGCGCTCAGCGAAGGCGTATGGCGCTGGCTCTCGACCAGTTCACCAAACGCTTTGCTCGGGGAGTTGACGTCCTGAAACAGCTCCCCGCCGCTGCGCTGCCAGCCGGATAGCCCTCCGTCGAGCAGAGCGACATCCCGATAACCCCAGCCGCGCAGGCGTTCGAGAGCCAGTATTGCAAGGCCTTCACCGTTGTCGTAAACGGTTATCGGCGTCGTCAGGCGCGGTACCCGGCGGCTTATTTCCAGCTCCAGCTTGCTGAGCGGCAGGTTTGCGGCGAACAGCGGATGCGCGGTGGCGAAGTGCGCTTCTTCACGTACGTCGATCAGCGCCAGCTCAGCGCCGTCGAGCAGCGCCTGGCGGATCTGTGCGGCCTGGCGTAAGGAGTGAACGGGCATATTAATTATCCTTAGAGAGATCCCAGATATTGGGTAAATGGCGGTTGGAGTAGCCGGAGATAAACGGTTTGCTAACGCCTTCCGGGGTGTACACGGCACGTTTGACGGCGCCGATATTGCCGCCGTAAACGTGGATGCTGATCGATACCCTGTCCGCCAGCGCGTTGCTGACCCGGTGAATATCGCCGTCGCGGGCGGAGACTTTCTCCACCTCGCCGGGGGAGAGCCGCTGCGCGATACCGTCAGCCACCGGCGTTCCGGCGTCGTCGAGGCGGTAGCGCTGATTCTCTTCCGCCCCGCGCAGCATGCCGATCGCGCCCCACACCCGGTGGTCGTGGATCGGCGTCGACTGTCCTGGCCCCCAGACAAAGCTGACTATCGAAAAACGCTGCCCGGAGTCGGCGTGCAGCAGATACTGCTGATAGTGATGGGGATGTGGCAGGGCGTACTCGTCCGGCAGCCAGTCATCCTGCTTCACCAGCGCCGCCAGCCGCAGGGCAACCGCATCCAGCAGCGACGACGGCTGGCTGACCTGGCGATGCAGGACGTCAACGTCTTGAATAAAATGGCGTAATTTTTCCAGTCGTGGAGTGCTCATCATCGGTTCCTGTCAGAGGGGCTGGTCAATACGCTAACAAAGGCGTTAATATTATTTAAATGCAATTTCCGCATATATTAATATGCAAAATAAACATTAAGAGTTTGGCGAGACTGACTCTAAGGAACCTATGCGCATTGACGACATCGACGCCCTGTTAGCCACCGTACAGTTCTCCTCGCTGAATCAGGCGGCGGAATATCTGGGCATTACCCAGTCGGCGATCACCCGCCGGCTGCAGCGGCTGGAACAGACGCTGAACGTGACCCTGCTGGAGCGTCAGACCAGGCCGTTGACCCTGACCGTCGCCGGGCATCGCGTATACGAGCAGTGCCTGACCATCAAGCGGGAAACCAAAAAGCTCTACGGGCTGCTGGACCCGGAGGCGGAGCCGCGCGGCGTTCTGCGCCTTGGCCTACCGCAGAGCGTGGCTGAAATCGCCCTCCAGCCGGCGCTGACGGCGCTGCGTCAGCAGTTCCCGCACCTTCAGCCGCAGGTGACCTGCGGCTGGAGCGGCCAGCTGCAGAAGCGTCTGGAAAGCGTCGAGCTTGACGGCGTGCTGGCGATGGGCCCGGCGCAGCAGGCCTTCGCGGAGGGCTACAGCGGGCGGCTGCTGTGTCCGCTGGATATCGTGGTGATTGCCGGCAAGAGCCTGCGCCTCTCCGCCGGGGCGCTCCGGGACTGCGCGGCGCACGGCTGGGTGCTCAACCCCGACGGCTGCGGACTGCGGGCGGGATTGATTCGCGAGCTGCAGGCCCAGGGGCTGCGGCTACAGCTTAATACTGAAACCGCGGGGGCTCAGCTGCAGATTGGCCTGGTGGCGCAAGGGCTGGGGCTGGGCATCGTGCCCCGCGCGGCGCTGACCGCCAGCCCGTGGCGCGATGAGATTAGCATCCTGGCGCTGGCCGATTTCCAGCCCGCGGTCTGCTTATGGCAAATCAGCGCGCAGAATCTGGCTAATCTTCAGCAGCCGCTCACTTTTTTTGCCGCAAAAATCGTGCAACAGCTGGCGTCATCTGACTGAAAAACATGCGTAATTTATCTAAATGCTGATTTAGCATATTAAGATATGATAAAAATGCATTTTGTTCATTAAGCTCCCGTGTATAGGGTAACGATATCGCGCCGCCGCCGCGGCCAGCCCGTTACCCTGACCCAAGGAGTTTGTATGAGCATTCAGTTTCTCGGCATGATCGGCCACCGTCTTGCGTCCGAAACTATCGCCCCGGCAGGGCCGATTTTTGACCGCGACTATATCGTTCGTTTTGCCCAGACTCACGAGGCCGCCGGGTTTGACCGTCTGCTGGTGGGGCATTGGTCCGATCAGCCCGATGGCTTTCTGGTAACCGCCCTGGCCGGGCTGTCGACGCAAAAAATCAGCTTCCTGCTCGCCCACCGCCCGGGTTTTGTTTCGCCAACCCTCGCCGCGCGAAAATTCGCCACGCTTGAGCATCTGCTCGGCGGCCGCCTCGCGGTGCATATTATCAGCGGCGGCAACGATGCCGAACAGCGCCGCGACGGCGACTATCTCAATCACGACCAGCGCTATGCGCGCACCGACGCCTTCCTTGAAACGGTACGAAAAATCTGGACCGCGGAGCAGCCGGTCGATATCGCCAATGAGTTCTACCAGGCCGAGCAGGCATGGTCGGCCATTCGTCCGCTGCAAAAGCCGCATATTCCGCTCTATTTTGGCGGCTCTTCAGAAGCCGCCATTCGGGTGGCCGGTAAGCACGCCAACGTCTTTGCCCTGTGGGGAGAGTCGCTGGGGCAAACCCAGGAGACGGTTAAGCGGGTGCGGGCTGAAGCGGCAAAACATCAGCGCGAAATTGATTTCAGCGTCTCCTTCCGGCCGATTATCGCCGACAGCGAAGCGCAGGCCTGGGAAAAAGCCGAACATATTTTACACGTGGCCTCCGAGCGCGCGGCGCAGAGTGACGGCGGATTTAAAGCTAAACCGGAAAGCGTCGGCGCCCAGCGCCTGCGGGCGACGGCGGAGCAGGGGAGCGTGGTGGATAAGCGCCTGTGGACCGGCATTGCGAAGCTGGTGGGCGGCGGGCATAACTCCACCGCGCTGGTGGGGACGCCGGAACAGGTTGCCGACGCGCTGCTCGATTACTACGACCTCGGGGTCCACAACTTCCTGATCCGCGGCTTCGATCCGCTCAACGATGCGCAGGAATATGGCAAAGCGCTGCTGCCGATCGCCCGCGAAAAGGCGGCGCTGCGGGCGGCTAAGGCGCGGGTATCGTGAGCTATCCTCCCCAGGCTCCGCCTCAGCCGGCGGCCAGCTGGCCGCAGCGGCTGACGGATATCCGCCGGCAGATGGCGGAACGGGCGGCAGAACTTGACCGCAGCGGCGAATTCCCCCGGCACAACCTCGACCTGCTGCGACAGGAAGGCTTTCTGAGCCTGGCGACGCCGCGGCGCTACGGCGGCGCGCAGGCGGACCTGCTGCAGCTGCAGGAGGCGATTTCCGCCATCGCGTGGGGGGAACCGGCGACGGCGCTGATCGTCTGTATGCAGTATCTGCACCATCTGCGGCTGGCGGAGAGCGATGGCTGGACGGAGCCGCTGCGCGAACGGGTCTTTCGCGATGCCGTCGAGCGCGGCGGCCTCATCAACAGCCTGCGCGTTGAACCAGAGCTCGGTTCCCCGGCGCGCGGCGGCCTGCCGCAAACGATCGCCACCCGTACCGCGCAAGGCTGGCGGCTTAACGGCCACAAGCTCTATACCACCGGCGTTGAGGGGCTGAGCTGGCTGGCCGTCTGGGCGCGGAGCGATGACCCCGACCCGCTGGTGGGGACCTGGCTGGTGCCGGCTAAAAGTGACGGCGTCACTATCGTCAGAAGCTGGGATCACGCGGGAATGCGCGCCACCGGCAGCCATGAAGCGATCTTCAGCAACGTGCTGCTGGCGCCGGAGAGCGCGGTGGAGACCTGGCCTGCGGCGACGCCGCCGGGGCCGAATGCCGAACAGACGCGGCTGTTTGCCAACCGCCACGCGGCGCTGCTGACGGCAATTTACGACAGCGTCGCCCGCGCCGCGCGCGACTGGCTGCTGGGCTGGCTGCGTTCACGTATCCCTGGAAGCCTTGGGCAGCCGCTAAGCCAGCTGCCGCGGGTGCAGGAAAAAGTAGGGCAGATCGAGAGCGCGTTGCTAACCAACCGCTGCCTGCTGCAGCGGGCGGCCGCGCTGGGGTTTACCGCCGCTGAAGCCAATCTGGCGAAGGTGACCATCACCGACAACGCCATTCTGGCGGTAGGCCTGGCGCTGGAGCTCACCGGCAATCACGGGCTCAGCCGCCAGCATCCTCTGGAGCGCCACTACCGCAACGTGCTGTGCGGACGGGTGCACACGCCGCAGAGCGACAGCGCCTGGCAGGCGGCGGGTAAACAGGCTTTTCAATTATAAGGATAATCACCATGCGCGAACGAAAGAGAACACCTTTAGCCGCGGCGCTAATGCTGCTGGCGCTGAGCGGCTATGCGGCGGCGCAGGAGCGCGTCACGCTGCGCATTGCCGATCAAAAAGGCGGCATGCGCTCGCAGCTTGAAGCCGCGAATGCGCTGCAGAACCTGAATTACGACATTAAGTGGGCGGAGTTTCCCGCCGCCGCGCCGCTGGCCGAAGCGCTGAACGCCGGTGCGGTTGATGCCGGGATTATCGGCGATGCGCCGCTGCTGTTCGCCCTCGCCAACGGCGCGCCGGTAAAAGCGATCGCCGTCGATAAGAGCAACCCCGCCGGCACCGCGGTGCTGGTCTCTCCGGACAGCCCGCTGAAAAGCGCGGCGGACTTAAAGGGCAAACGCATCGCTACCGGGAAGGGGTCTATCGGCCACTTTGTCGCCCTCAAAGCGCTGGAGCAGGCGGGGATATCGCCCAGGGACGTGCAGTGGGTCTTCCTCGGCCCGGTTGATGCCAAAGTGGCATTGCTCAACGGGTCGGTGGATGCCTGGGCGACCTGGGAGCCCTACACCACCCAGCTGGTGAAAACCGCCGAGGGGCAAATTCTGGTCAGCGGCAAGGGGCTGCTGCCCGGCAATACCTTCCTTGCTGCCACCGACGCCAGCCTCAAGGACCCGGCTAAACGGGCGGCGCTGCAGGATTATCTGCATCGCCTGGCGGGAGCGGAGCGCTGGGCCTATGCCAATCTGGACAGCTACGGCAAAACCCTCGGCGAGATTATCCGTTTTCCAGCGGATATCGCCCGGGCGCAGTTCGCTAACCGGCAATCGCAGTGGCAGCGCCTGGACTCGCGCATCGTCGCCCAGCAGCAGGCAACCGCCGATTTTTATCAGGCCAACGGGCTGATTCGCGCCAGGCTGGACGTCACGCCGACGTTTGATGACGGCTTTACCGTGCCTGCGCAAGCCGCTCAGCAGGAGACCACGCCATGATCCAGCACGCTTTTTCACGCCGTCGCTTTCTACAGCTGAGCGCCGGCACGGCGCTGGCGGCAACGGCCTGGCCGCTGTGGGCGCATGATATGGCGGCGATGCCCGCAGAGGGCGAAAACCTGGCGCTGCGCCTGGCCGAACCGTACAAAATCAAGCTGGCGATCAACAAAAGCGCGGTGTGCCTTGCCCCGGTCGCGGTGGCCGAGCAGCAGAAGTTTTTCAGTAAGTACAACCTCGACGTGGAGTTCGTCAATTTTGGTAATTCGACCGACGTTCTGCTGGAAGCGATAGCCACCGGCAAGGCGGACGCCGGCGTCGGGATGGCGCTGCGCTGGCTGAAGGCGCTGGAGCAGGGCTTTGACGTCAAGCTCACCGCCGGGACGCACGGCGGCTGCCTGAATCTGCTGACGGCAAAAAATTCGCCGTTTGGCGGCCTGGAGAGCCTGAAAGGGCAGACTATCGGGGTGACCGATATGGCCGGCCCGGATAAAAACTTCTTCGCCATTTTGCTCAAACGTCACGGGATCGATCCGCTAAGCGACGTGCAGTGGAAGGTCTATCCCGCCGATTTGCTGAGCGTGGCGCTCGATAAACGCGAGATTGCCGCCATCAGCGGCAGCGAACCCTTCAGCTACCGCCTGCTGGCTACCGGAAAGTATCAGCTGATCGCCAGCAATATGAGCGGGGATTATGCCGACCTCAGCTGCTGCGTGCTGGGGGTTAGCGGATCGCTGGCGCGGGACCACAAGCCGGCGGCCGCCGCGCTGACCCAGGCCATTCTGGAGGCGCATAGCTACGCTTCGGCCCATCCGCAAAGCGTGGCGCAGGCGTTTATGGCCCACGCGCTAAATACCAATGAAACCGAGGTCTCGGGGATCCTCCACGGCCAGGGCCACGGCCACCACGCCGTCGGCGAGGCGTTCGTGAAAGAGCTGACCCAGTACGCTATTGACCTGCAGCGCGTGCAGGTGATCAAGCCCGGGACCGATCCCCATCAGTTTGCGGAGAGTATTTATGCCAACGTATTCGCCTGAGCAGGCGCTGTCGCGGCCGCGGGCGGGCGGTCCGCTGTGGGCTGAAGGCCTGCTGGCCGCCGCGCTGTGGCTGGCGGGCGGGCTTTTTACCCTCAGGTGGCCGGATGCCGGGCGACGCTGGCCCTACAGCGAAGGCTGGGCGATGGCGCAGTTCGCGATAGCCGGCGGGCTGCTGCTGCTGGCGCTGAGCTACCGCTACTGGCGCCAGCGGGGCGGGCGCCTGCAGCATGCCGGGAAATGGCTGGCGCTGCTGCCGGTGCTGTTCGGCCTGTGGGAGTGGCTGACGGCGAAATCCGCGCTCCTGCCGGTACCGTTTTTTGCCCCGCCGCAGGCGCTGATCGAAGTTCTATATGACGACTGGCCGCGCCTGCTGGATAGCCTGCTGCACTCGCTGGGCCTGCTGAGCCTTGGGGTGCTGCTCGGGACATCCAGCGGCTTTATCAGCGGACTGGCGATTGGCTGGTCGCAGCGCATTGGCTACTGGCTGCATCCGGTGCTGCGCCTGCTCGGGCCGGTGCCGTCAACGGCGCTGCTGCCGCTGTGCCTGTTTATCTTCCCTTCCAGCTTCGGGGCCAGCGTCTTTTTAATTGCCCTCAGCACCTGGTTTCCGGTCACCGTTTTGACGTGGTCCGGGGTGATGAGTATCGACAAAGCCTGGTACGACGTGGCGCGCACGCTGGGAGCCAGCCAGCGCTTTCTGATCCTGCGGGTGGCCATTCCCGCCGCGCTACCGAACGTCTTCGTCGGGCTGTTTATGGGGTTAGGCGCCTCGTTTTCGGTGCTGATCGTCGCTGAGATGGTGGGCGTCAAATCCGGGATCGGCTTTTATCTGCAGTGGGCGCAGGGCTGGGCGGCCTACCCCAACATGTACGCCGCGCTGCTGGTGATGGCCTTTCTCTGTTCCGGCCTGATTAGCGGACTGTTTATTTTGCGCGACCGGCTGCTGAGCTGGCAGCGAGGAGGCATGACATGGTAACGACCACGGCAGCGCCGGCCGGTGCGGCCATCGACATCGCCCATCTGAGCCACGCCTTCGCGCTGGGCAGGCAGACGGTGCCGGTGCTGGAGAATATCAGCCTGCAGCTGCGCCCCGGAGAGAGCGTGGCGCTGCTTGGGCCGTCGGGCTGCGGTAAATCCACCCTGCTGCGGCTGCTGGCGGGGCTGGAGGCGCTGCAAAGCGGCCAGGTGCAGATCGATGACCGCCGCATGGGGGCTCCGGGGCCGGAGCGGATCCTGGTGTTTCAGGACCCGACCCTCTATCCGTGGCTGACGGTGCGGCAAAATGTGCTGCTCGGGCCGCAGGCGCAGGGGAGAAAAGGGCTGGAGCCAAAGGCCGACGCGCTGATTGCGCGGATGGGGCTTGAGGCGTTTAGCGCCGCCTGGCCGCGTCAGCTCTCCGGCGGGATGGCCCAGCGGGCGGCGCTGGCGCGGGCGCTGCTCAACGAGCCGCGGCTGCTGCTGCTCGATGAACCCTTAGGCAAGCTGGATTCCCTGACGCGCATCAGCATGCAGCGCGAGCTTATCTCGCTCTGGCAGCAGCAGGGCTATACCAGCCTGCTGGTGACGCACGATATTGAAGAGGCGCTGCTGCTGTGCGAAAGGGTGCTGGTGATGTCGCCGCGTCCGGGGCGAATTATTGCCGAATTTACGCTGCCGCTGCCCTTTCCGCGCCACCGCGATAATCCGCAGCTGGTTGGTCATCGGCAGGACATTTTGCGCATCCTGGGCCAGGCGGAGGACTGGTAAGATTGGCGATGGGGAGCGTCTCCCGGCGGCAACGTTGCGCTGCGCCGGGAGAGCGTCAGGCGCTTAAAAATCCATCTTCACCGTAAACTGCACTTCGCGCGGGTCGCCAATCTGGTTGCCCAGGTTATTGGTACCGATTGACGAGGTGTAGTAGGTCTTATCAAACAGGTTCTTAACGTTAACCTGCAGGGTGACCGGATACTGCAGCTTCATCTTATAGGCGGCGAACACGTCCGCGACGCCGTACCCCGGCAGATAATAGTCCGCGCCGTTGGTGGCGGAACGCTTGCTGACCGCGTGCCCCCCGGCGCCGAGCGTCAGGGTGTTGCTGGCATAGACGTTATGCACGTCATAGGTCATATACAGCGAACCGGTATGCTTTGGCACGTTTGGCATCGGCTTGCCGGCGTAGTCCGGATCGTCGAGTACCTTGGCGTCGGTATAGCCGTAGCTGGCGATGATGCTCAGGTTGTCGGTTAACGACCCGGCGACATCCATCTCTACGCCGCGTGAGCGCACTTTACCCGCCGTTTTGGCAATGGTTTCATCCCCGACCGTTTCGCTGTACAGCACGTTACGCTTATCAATATCGAACAGGGCGATATTGGCGGTCACGCCGTTGAACAGTTCAAACTTGGCGCCCAGCTCATAGGAGGTGGACTCTTCCGGCGGCAGGTTGCCGATATAGCTGGCGATGGACGATTGCGGCATAAACGACTGCGCCACGTTACCGAACAGCGAGATGGTCGGCGTCAGCTTATAGACCAGGCCAAATTTCGGCGTCCACTTCTGGTCGCTGCTGTCGGTATTGACGTTAAACGGGCGTCCCTTTCCGGCATACTGGGTGTAATACTGGTAGCGCACGCCGGCGACGGCGATCCAGCGGTCGTTCAGGTAGAGCGCATCCTGCACGTAGGCGGCGTAGCTCTCCTGCTGGATGCGCTGATCGCTGTCGGAGGCCGACACGCTGGTGCATTTATCGACGGTACCGTAGACCGGGTTGTAGATATTGAATCCCTTCACGTTTTTACAGCGGATCATGCCGGTGCGCAGCAGATCGTAGTTCTCGTAGGCGATACCGCTGAGGATCTCGTTGTAGAAGCCGCCAATCACCACGTCGCCCTGCAGGTCGGCGCGGGTCGAGTGCATCTTCTGGGTTGAGCCGTGGGTGGCGTCAACGCGCCGGGTCAGGTCGCCGGTGGCCGAATCATAGGCCATGACCCGAGCCTGGTTATCGTTGTAGTGATCCTGGCTGTAGCTGTAGTCGAAGCGGGCGGTCCAGGCCTCGTTGAGCCGGTATTCGGCGTTAAGCTGCGCCAGGTCGGAATAGCCGTCGGTAACGTTAAACGGTTCGTCAAAACGCGTTTTACGATCGACGTTAACGGCCTTTTTGGTCGTGAGATCGAAAATCGTCCCGCGATCGAACGGCGTATTGTAGTCGCGATGCGAGTACGACACGTTCACCGTGGCGCGGTCGCCAAACCAGGTCAGGGAAGGGGCGATAAAGCTGCTCTTCTCTTTGCCAAAGTTGCGCCAGTAGTCTTCATTCTGATATTCGCCGATGACCCGGTACGCCAGCCGCGTCCCTTCGATGGGCCCGGTGACGTCAAACTGGCCGCTGCCGCCGCCAAAGCTGGTGGAGGTGGCCGAAATCGATCCGCCGAAGGTTTTTTCCGGGCGTTTCGTCACCACGTTAATCAGCCCGCCGGGGTCGAGAATGCCGTACAGCGTCGAGGCCGGGCCTTTCAGCACCTCCACGCGCTCGGCGGCGGCGTTGAAGCTGCGCGGCAGGACGGTGCGCAGCCCGTTGGTCATAATGGAACCGTCGCGGTTGGCGCCGAAACCGCGGCGGGTAAAGGCGTCCTGGGTGCCGCCGAGGGTATTGGTCTGCACGACGTTAGCGACGTTATACAGCGCCTCGTCGAGCGTAGTGACGTGCTGATCTTGCAGCACCTGGTCGCTGACGGTGTTAACCACCTGCGGGATATCCAGCATCGGCATTGAGGTCAGCGTCGCGGTCGAGCTGCTGAGGGGCTGATAGCCGCTGGTGGCGTTTTGCTGCGTGCCGTCCGCCACCACCGTAATGGTTTCGTCGCTCGCCTTTTTATCTTTTTCCGCTGCGGTTTCCGCTGCGATAATCCCCGGAGAAGTAAAGGAACCCAAAAAAATCAGTGAAAAAAGTGCACGCCCTTTCAATGTCGTGAAAGGGACAGTTGATTGCGTCATTTGTCTGTTTCTCATGAACGAATCTGTCCTTTGCGGACAGATAAAGCCAATTAAATCATTGCCCTTAAAAATATTATCTATCTGTTATCCGCTATAATTCGCGCCCAGATATGTAATTGAGAATCATTCAATCACGTAGCAATGTAGTAGTAAACGTTATGTAAGATAAAAAAATGCCGCTGCTGAAAACAACGCTCTGGCGCTGGTTTTAGTGATGGAAATGGTATGTATCTTTATGTTTATTATTATTTTTATTAAGAGGTTGCTGCCGCGTCATGCCGTAGGGCGCGCCTTTTCGCTACGGGCGAAACAGAGTATTGACTACTACATTCATTCACATCATGATCAAAAGAGAATGAGATGTATTTTTGTTTGAGTGCAGTACGTGCGGGCCTGATGCCACGCCGCTGCGGTGCGGGAGCGAGTTATGCCACAGCGGGTGATACCTGCAGAGCAGGGAATTGTGCTGGATTCCCTGTCGGCCGGATACGGCCAGACCCTTATCGTCAACGATATTAATCTGACGATCCCCCACGGCAAAATGACGGTACTGGCCGGGGCCAACGGCTCCGGTAAATCCACGCTGCTATCGACTATCGCCCGAATGCTCAAACCGCTCGGCGGCTGCGTGCGCCTCGACGGTCAGGTTATTCATGAGCTGCCCACCCGGGCGGTATCGCGCCAGTTGGGAATATTGCCCCAGTCGCCGCTCACCCCGGAAGGATTGACGGTCTTCGAGCTGGTCTCCCGCGGGCGCTATCCCTGGCAAGGGCTGATGCGCCAGTGGTCGGACGCCGACGAGCGGGCGGTGGAAGAGGCGCTGGCGCTCACCGGCACCGCCGAATTCGCCCATCTGCCGGTGGACAGCCTCTCCGGCGGCCAGCGCCAGCGCTGCTGGATCGCGATGGCGCTGGCCCAGCAAACCGCCACCATTTTGCTCGATGAACCCACCACCTGGCTCGATCTGCGCTATCAGGTCGATATTCTCGAACTGCTGCAAACCCTGACCCGCGAACACGGGCGCACGGTGGTCACCGTCCTGCATGACCTGAACTTTGCGGTGAACTATGCCGATACGCTGGTCTTTCTCAAGCAGGGGCGCATTGCCGGGGTCATTGACGAAAATGAAACCTGCACGCCGGAGCTGATTAAAACGGTGTTTGACGTTGACGTGCAGATGTCGCTGAACCCGCAAACCGGTAAACCGTTCTTTATGCCCTTTCGCGCCCGCCAGGCGGCCGGACAATGAGCGCCAGCGCGCTGATGCTCCAGCGCCGACGCGCCCGGCCGCGGCTGGCCCTTGTGCTACTGACCCTGCTGCTGGTCGGCGGCTCGCTGGTGCACCTGGGGCTGGGGGCGCGCTGGATTGCGCCGCAGACGATACTGCAGGCGCTGCTCCATTACGATCCGCGCGATTTTGACCAGCGGATTATTGTCGATTTACGCCTTGTGCGCCTGGCCGCCGCGCTGCTGACCGGCGCCGCGCTCGGTATCGCGGGCATGCTGCTGCAGACGGTGATCCGTAATCCGCTCGGCGAACCGCACATTCTTGGGCTTAATGCCGGCGCGTCGCTGGCGGTGGTGGCGACCTCGGCGCTGGGCCTCGGCGAAGTGACGTTCGGCCGCCCGCTGACCGCCGCCTGCGGCGCGGGGCTGCTGTTTGGCGCCGTGATGCTGCTGGCCTCCTCCGGACGCGGCGGCATGACGCCGCTGCGCATCACCCTGTGCGGGGTGGCGCTCTCGGCCTTTGCGTCGGCGGTGACCGCGGCGATCCTGATTCTGGATGAGCAAACGCTGCTGGCGATGCGTACGTGGCTGGCCGGCGATCTTGCCGGACTGAAGTGGCAGACGCTGCGTGCGGCGCTGATCCCAGCGCTGGGCGGGCTGCTGATTGCGCTCACCATCGCCCCGCGGCTTAACGTGCTGGCGCTGGGGGATAAAGTCGCGCTGGGGCTGGGCGTGAAGATCGGCCAAACCCGGCTGCTGGGGCTGACCGCGATCGCGCTACTGTGCGGTTCGGCGGTAGCCGTTGCCGGGCCGATCGGCTTTGTTGGCCTGGTGGTCCCGCACGTGGTGCGGCGGCTGATTACCGAGGATATTCGCCTGGCGCTACCGCTAGCGGCGCCGGTGGGCGCCCTGGTGCTGGTGCTTGCGGATATTGCGGCGCGTACCCTGGTGGCGCCTCAGGAGCTGGCGACCGGGGCGATGACCGCCCTGGTGGGGGCGCCGCTGTTTATCTTTATTGCCGCGAGATTCTTTAAATGAAAAGCGCCGCACGTCGTGCCGGATTCCGCCCGCTGATTGTCGGGAGTCGTCATATTCTGCTGCGCCCGGCGGCGCTGAAGATGGCCGCCGCGCTGTTCGTCGTGGTGGCGATCCTCGGCGCGTTTGGCCTGACGCGCGGCAGTTTTCCGCTGCCTTCCGGAACCTTGCTCCGGGCGCTGCTGGCCGCGGATAGCGTCACCGGGCAGCAGCGTTTTATTCTGTTCGATATCCGCCTGCCGCGGATGTTTATGGCGCTGCTGTGCGGAGCGATGCTGGGGATGGCCGGCGCGGCGATGCAGAGCATCACCCGTAACGGACTGGCGGATCCGGGGCTTATCGGCGTCAAGGAGGGGGCCAGCGTGGTGGTGCTGACGCTGATTCTGTTCTTCCCGGCGATCGCGCTGGCGTGGCGACCGCTGGCAGGAATGGTCGGCGGCGTGCTGGTGGCGCTGCTGGTGCTGGCGCTGGCGCGCGACTGTTCGCGGCCGCGCTTCATTTTGATCGGTATCGGCGTCTCCTGGACGCTGGCCGCGGCGGTCGGCATTTTTATGACCACCGCCGACGTCCGCGACGTGCAGACGGCGATGATCTGGCTGGCGGGAAGCCTGCATGCGGCGACCTGGCCGCTGCTGGCGGTCGCCCTTTGCTGGGGGCCGCCCCGGGGGCTGGTCCCGTGTCTTACCGCCCCGGCGGCGGGCGCGGGGCGGCCCGGCGACCGGACGGCGGGCGGCCCCCGGGTGCGGGGGCGGCAGGCGGCGCCGCCGG
>OLIJ01000211.1_pt1 | contig 18410 bp, 14 predicted proteins | sample 1609731 | NCBI WGS metagenome assembly OLIJ01 (sample SAMEA4350159, study PRJEB24818) | metagenome | biome: human; feature: gut; material: faeces | place: Denmark | collected 2013-09
GATCTCGCCAGACAGCGGAGCAATAATCTCAATAGTTCCGGTGTCTTTTTTGTCATCAGAAACCAGAGATTTCAGTTTATCGAACAAACCCATGATCTTCTCCTAAGCAGTAATTTGGGCCGCGCATCTTATGGATTAGCAGATTGTTTTTTCTTCAATGAACTTGTTAACCAGCGTCATTAACTCGTCCGTTGTCGGTTGAGCAAGAGCCTGCTCTGCTAATACTTTCGCATCTTCGAAGTTCGTGTTACGAATAATCTTCTTGATACGCGGGATGGAAATGGCGCTCATAGAGAATTCGTCCAGCCCCATACCCAGCAACAGAAGTGTAGCACGTTCATCGCCCGCAAGCTCACCACACATGCCAGTCCATTTACCTTCAGCGTGAGAAGCATCAATAACTTGCTTAATCAGCGTCAGGACGGATGGTGACATTGGCTGGTAAAGATGTGAAATCATATCATTACCACGGTCAACTGCCAGAGTATACTGCGTTAAATCATTGGTTCCGATGCTAAAGAAATCAACTTCTTTCGCTAAGTGACGCGCAATCGTGGCGGCGGCCGGTGTTTCAACCATCACGCCAACTTCGATTGTTTCGTCAAATGCTTTACCTTCGTCGCGCAGTTCCTGCTTGTAGATTTCAATCTCTTTCTTCAGTGCACGCACTTCTTCAACAGAGATGATCATCGGGAACATGATGCGCAGTTTGCCGAAAGCAGAGGCACGCAGGATGGCGCGAACCTGGTCACGCAGGATCTCTTTACGATCCATCGCGATACGCACGGCACGCCAGCCGAGGAACGGGTTCTCTTCTTTCGGGAAGTTCATGTACGGCAGCTCTTTGTCGCCACCGATATCCATGGTGCGAACGATAACAGCCTGAGAGCCGCACGCTTCAGCTACCGCTTTGTAGGCCGCGAACTGTTCTTCTTCAGTCGGCAGCGCGTCGCGGTCCATGAACAGGAATTCGGTACGGTACAGGCCTACGCCTTCCGCGCCGTTACGTTCAGCGCCGTCGATGTCGCGAACGGTACCGATGTTGGCACAGACTTCAACCTGATGGCCGTCGAGCGTAATGGCCGGCAGATCTTTCAGCTTCGCCAGCTCGGCTTTTTCTTCAGCAACCTGGGCCTGCAGATCGCGCAGCTCTTCAATTTGTTCGTTGCTCGGGTTAACCAGAACCTGATTGTTGACCGCGTCAAGAACCAGATAATCGCCGTTTTTCACCTGCGAGGTTACGCTACCGGTGCCCACAATTGCCGGCAGCTCAAGGGAGCGCGCCATGATGGAGGTGTGGGAAGTACGGCCGCCCGCGTCGGTGATAAAGCCCAGCACCTTGTTCAGGTTCAGCTGTGCAGTTTCCGACGGGGTGAGATCGGCGGCAACCAGAATGACTTCATCCTGAATCGCGCTCAGATCGATGATAGCCAGGCCGAGGATGTTACGCAGCAGGCGCTTACCAATATCGCGTACGTCAGCCGCACGCTCTTTCAGGTATTCATCATCCAGCTCTTCCAGAGCGATAGCCTGGCCTTCGATAATTTCATTGGCCGCCGCGTCGGCAGTCATGTGCTTATCTTTAATCAGGGCTATGATTTCCTGCTCAAGCTCCTCATCTTCCAGCAGCATGATGTGCCCTTCGAAGATGGCTTCTTTTTCTTCACCGAAAGTTTCACCAGCTTTGGTTTTTATGACCTCCAGCTGGGCGGAGGCCTTGGTGCGGCCACTCAGGAAACGTTCAATTTCCTGCTCAACCTTATCGGCAGAAATTTTCTTCCGGTCGATGACAATTTCGTCTTCTTTCAGCAGGAGAGCCTTACCGAAAGCGATACCCGGGGATGCTAAAATGCCTGAAATCATAACCCTACCTTACTTGTGACTGATATTAAAAAGAACCCGTGAACTTATTCGAGTTCAGCCATCAGTTTTACCAGATGCTCAACTGCTTTCTGCTCATCTTCGCCTTCAGCGGAGATGGTGACTACGGTACCCTGAGTCAGACCCAGAGTTTGCAGTTTGAACAGGCTTTTGGCGCTGGCGCTTTTGCCGTTGGAGGTAACAGTGATCTCAGAAGTAAAGCCTTTAGCTTCTTTAACAAACTGAGCAGCAGGGCGGGTGTGCAGACCGTTCGGAGCGGTAATGGTAACTTCTTGCTGGAACATTATATTTCCCCAACTTATAGGTTTAGTGTTGTGGACCTAAAGTCTAGCCTAACGGCAAGGCTTTAGCCTGTATTGTTAGCGCCGGCGTTACGTGTCTGGCTAAGGTGTCAGCAGCGGGTAATCGCTGCGCAGACCATCTGGCCGTTGACGTCTGGCACGTCATTAAACATTATGCCGCGAAAGGAAGACTTGAACCAAATCATAAAATCGATTCAGCTTATGGAAATCCAATTCTGAATAATTTCGCGCATCAAAATAAATGTGCTGGTTAAATACCAGACCCTACGCGGTGAATCAATGCCAGGAGGGGTAAAACTTTGACGTATGCCACAAAAAAGCACCTAAAAAGGTGCTTTTTTACACGATACCTACAAGCTGGCATCACTGTTGCAGTTCTTTCTCGGTGAAGAGATCGGCAAACAGCGCTGTGCTTAAATAACGCTCACCAGAAGACGGTAGGATAACCACTATATTCTTATTGGTAAAGGCCTCATCTTCCTGCAGCTTGAGGGCTGCGGCAACGGCGGCTCCGGAAGAGATACCGGCGAGGATACCTTCTTCGTCCATCAGACGACGGGCGGTCGAGATAGCCTCTTCGTTGGTGATGGCCACAACTTTATCGACCAGCTTCAGATCGAGGTTGCCCGGAATAAAGCCGGCGCCGATACCCTGAATTTTGTGCGGGCCAGGCTTAAGCTCAACGCCAGCCAGCGCCTGAGCGATCACCGGTGAATCGGTCGGTTCCACCGCAACGGTAATCAGATCTTTTTTGCCCTTAGTGCCTTTAATGTAGCGACTCACGCCGGTCAGCGTACCGCCGGTGCCGACGCCGGAGATAAAGACGTCAACCTGACCATCGGTATCTTCCCAGATTTCCGGGCCGGTGGTCTTTTCATGAATTTCCGGGTTAGCCGGGTTGCTGAACTGCTGCAGCAGCAGATATTTTTCCGGGTCGCTGGCAACGATTTCTTCGGCTTTTTGAATCGCCCCTTTCATGCCTTTCGCGCCTTCGGTCAGTACCAGATTGGCACCCAGCGCTTTCAGCAGCTTACGTCGTTCGATGCTCATGGTTTCCGGCATGGTCAGCGTCAGCTTGTAGCCACGCGCTGCGGCGACGTAGGCGAGGGCGATACCGGTGTTGCCGCTGGTCGGTTCTACCAGCTCAACGCCAGCTTTCAATACTCCGCGTTTCTCAGCATCCCAAATCATATTGGCACCGATACGGCATTTGACGCTAAAGCTCGGGTTGCGAGATTCAACCTTTGCCAGGATGCGTCCGTTACCGATTCGGTTCAGTCGGACTAGCGGCGTATGACCGATAGTCAGGGAGTTATCTTCAAAAATCTTACTCATGGCCCGTCCTTAACTGTATGAAATTTGGGAGTACGGCTCCAGCATACCCGCTTAAAGAATATGCGGAAGTAAGGATTTAGCATATCTATATTCGTAAGGGAAATAATGGCAAGCCAGAAGGAATAAGGTGAGGCATAAGCCACCGCCCGATGGTGCTGAAGATGTGGGGTTTCGCAGTCCCGATTTTTGGCCCATCCATAGGCCTGCGCGCATCCGTCTGGGCTTATTTCCACATCGCATGTTTATCGCGATAGCAGTCGACCCACATCGCCGTTGCGCCGCAAATGGCCACCGGCAGGATAACCAGATTGAGGACCGGGATCATGGTGAACAGGCTGGTCAGCGCGCCAAACTGCATATTGGTGACTTTGCGCGTACGCAGCGCCTCGCGCATGGTTTTAAACGGAACCTTGTGGTTATCAAACGGGTAGTCGCAGTACTGAATGGCCAGCATCCACGCGCTGAACAGGAACCACAGCACCGGGGCAACGGTCTGGCCGATACCAGGAATGAAGTAAAGGATCAGCAGGATGATGGCGCGCGGCAGATACCAGGAAAACTTTTGCCATTCGCGTTTCATAATGCGCGGGACATCTTTCATGATGCCAAATACGCCGACGTCCGGAGGCGTTGCGCCGGTTAAGCGCGCTTCCAGCTGTTCCGCCAGCAGGCCGCTAAACGGGGCGGCAATCCAGTTGGCGATGGTTGAGAAAAAGTAGCCGAAGACCAGCAGAATCGAGATGACCATCACCGGCCAAAGCAGATAGTTTAGCCAGTTCAGCCATTCCGGCACGTGGCTCATCAGCGAGGGGATCCAGCTATCAAGGCGCGTGAACAGCCACCAGAAGGCGCCGCCCATCAGGATAATATTGACCAGTAAAGGCAAAAATACGTAACGACGAATTCCCGGCAGCCCGATCAGTTTCCAGCCCTGCGAAAAATAGTAAACGCCGCTACGCGGGGAAGTTGCGGATGATGAAACCATGGTCAGGCAATGCTCCTTTTTTGACATTCAGGCTGAATGCCCGCTTATTTTATCGGGTTGCCGGACAATAACCAGTTAGGAAATGTTCGAAAAAGCAGCAAAAAGCACGATTTAGTTCATCTTTATGTAGTGAAAGCGGTAGACCCACTTGCACTCGGCGTAATCGACAAATACTCTTAGTAAGTAAATGTTTGCCGTGGTGGCAAGGTGTTAGAACAACAGAGAATATAATGATGCAGGATTTGCGTCTGATATTAATCATTGTTGGCGCGATCGCCATAATCGCTTTACTGGTACACGGTTTCTGGACCAGCCGTAAAGAACGTTCCTCGATGTTTCGCGATCGCCCACTAAAACGTATGAAGTCTCGCGATGACGAAGAGTCTGAAAGCGATGGCTTTGATGACGATGTTGAAGGCGTAGGTGAGGTTCGCGTTCACCGGGTTAATCACGCCCCAAATGGCCACAATGGGGAGCAAGAGGCACCTCGTCAGACGCCACAACACCAGTATCAGCCGCCTTACGAACGTCAGGTGCCGCCGCCCGTGCGTGCGGAAGAGCCCGTTCGTCAGCCGCAGCCTGCTCATCACCACCAGCAGGCCCCGCAGCCGCAAACCAGCGCGCCTCAGCGCCAGCCCGCGCCGCAGCAGCCTGTGCCGCATCAACCCCAGCCCGTAGCGCAGCCTCCGCAGGCGCCTCAGCAGCCGTTAGTTCAGAGCGCACCGCAGCAGCCTGCTCCGGTCCAGCCAGCCGCCGCACCGTCTCAGCCAGCGCCTGAACCGGTTGTCGCCGAACCACCGCAGCCGGCCCCGCAGCCAAAAGAGCGCAAAGAGACGGTCATCGTGATGAACGTGTCAGCGCATCAAGGCTCGCAGATCAACGGTGAAGTGTTGATTAACAGCATCCAGCAGGCGGGCTTCAAATTTGGCGATATGAATATATTCCATCGTCATCTTAGCCCGGACGGCAGCGGCCAGGTCCTGTTCAGCCTGGCTAATATGGTGAAACCCGGTACCTTTAATCCGGACAGCATGGCGAATATGACGACGCCTGGGGTCACTATCTTTATGCAGGTGCCGTCCTTCGGCGATGAGCTGCAAAACTTTAAGCTGATGCTGCAATCTGCGCAGTACATCGCCGACGAAGTCGGTGGCGTGGTGCTGGACGATCAGCGTCGGATGATGACTCCGCAGAAAATGCGTGAATATCAAGACCGTATTCGTGAAGTGAAAGAGGCTAACGCCTGATTCACAGACCTGCGTTTCGTCTCCCAATCCTGAACCCCCGCCCGTCGGGGGTTTTTTATCATTGATGGTGCGATATGGAACCGATCGAACAAAAACTGACTGAACTGCGAACCACGCTTCGCCATCATGAATATCTGTACCACGTTATGGATACTCCTGAAGTGCCCGATGCGGAATACGACCGGCTGATGCGCGAACTGCGCGAGCTGGAAGCCCTGCATCCCGAGCTCATCGTCTCCGACTCGCCGACTCAACGCGTGGGGGCGGCTCCGCTGGCCTCCTTTAGCCAGGTTCGTCATGAAGTCCCGATGCTCTCGCTGGATAACGTTTTTGACGAAGAGAGCTTCCTGGCTTTTAACAAGCGCGTTCAGGACCGGCTGAAAAGCAGCGACGATCTGGTCTACTGCTGTGAGCTGAAGCTGGACGGGCTGGCCGTGAGTATTCTGTACGAAAACGGCGTGCTGGTGCAGGCCGCAACGCGCGGCGACGGCACCACCGGCGAGGATATTACCTCTAATGTGCGGACGATTCGCGCGATCCCGCTGAAGCTGCGCGGTGACAATATCCCTGCGCGTCTGGAAGTTCGCGGCGAGGTGTTCCTGCCGCAGGCCGGGTTCGAAAAAATTAACGAAGAGGCGCGTCGCAGCGGCGGGAAAGTCTTCGCGAACCCGCGCAATGCGGCTGCCGGCTCCCTGCGTCAGCTCGATCCGCGGATTACGGCGAAGCGACCGCTTACTTTCTTCTGCTACGGCGTGGGTACGCTGGAAGGCGGCGAGCTGCCGGCGAGCCATTCCGGGCGTCTGCAGCAGTTTAAGGCCTGGGGATTGCCGGTCAGCGAGCGCGTAAAGCTCTGCCGCACTCCAGAGGAAGTGCTTACTTACTATCGTAAGGTTGAGGAGGACCGCCCGACGTTAGGTTTCGATATCGACGGCGTGGTCATCAAAGTAGATTCTCTGGCGCTTCAGGAGCAGCTCGGCTTTGTTGCCCGCGCCCCGCGCTGGGCCGTCGCCTTTAAGTTCCCCGCTCAGGAGCAGATGACCTTCGTACGCGACGTTGAGTTCCAGGTCGGCCGTACCGGAGCAATCACTCCGGTGGCGCGCCTCGAGCCGGTCCATGTGGCCGGAGTGCTGGTGAGTAACGCCACGTTACACAACGCCGATGAAATTGAACGACTTGGTCTACGAATTGGCGATAAGGTGGTGATCCGCCGCGCCGGAGACGTTATTCCTCAGGTGGTTAACGTTGTGCTGTCCGAACGCCCGGAGGATACGCGTGAAATCCTCTTCCCGACCCATTGTCCGGTGTGCCATTCGGACGTTGAGCGCGTTGAAGGCGAAGTGGTGACGCGCTGTACCGGCGGACTAATTTGCGGCGCGCAGCGTAAAGAGGCCTTAAAGCATTTTGTTTCCCGTCGCGCGTTAGATGTTGAGGGCATGGGCGAGAAGATCATCGACCAGCTGGTTGAGAAAGAGTATGTGCACACGCCGGCCGACCTGTTCCGCTTAAGCCCAGGTAAGCTCACCGGCCTTGAGCGTATGGGGCCAAAGTCGGCGCAAAACGTGGTCAATTCGTTGGAAAAATCGAAAGAGACGACCTTTGCCCGCTTCCTGTACGCGCTTGGCATTCGTGAGGTCGGCGAGGCAACGGCCGCAGGGCTGGCGGCGCATTTTGCAACGATTGAGGCGCTCGAGCAGGCATCAGTTGACGATCTGCAGAAGGTGCCTGATGTCGGCATTGTGGTGGCTACCCACGTGCGCAATTTCTTTGCTGAGGAGAGCAACCGCGAGGTTATCGCTCAGCTGCTCGCGGAGGGCGTCCGCTGGCCCGCGCCGGTGGTGGTCAATGCCGAAGAGATCGATAGCCCGTTTGCCGGCAAAACCGTGGTCCTGACCGGTAGCCTGAGCCTGCTGTCCCGTGATGATGCAAAAGCGCGGCTGGCGGCGCTGGGGGCGAAAGTGGCGGGCAGCGTGTCAAAGAAAACCGATCTGGTGATTGCCGGGGAAGCGGCGGGGTCGAAGCTGGCTAAAGCGCAGGAGCTGGGGATTGCGGTGATCGATGAAGCCGAAATGCTGCGGCTGTTGGGAGATTAACGTGGATAAGGAACAGCTTATCGAGATTGCCAATACGGAAATGCCGTTTGGCAAATATAAAGGTCGTCGTTTGATTGACGTGCCTGAAGAGTATTTGCTGTGGTTTGCCCGTAAGGAGCAGTTTCCCGCCGGGCATCTTGGCGAGCTGATGGCGTTAACCTTATTGATTAAAACCGAAGGGCTGACCCAGCTGGTTCAGCCCCTCAAGCAGCCGCGTTAAGCCTCTGGCGCGCTGGCGTTTTCACGCGCCAGCCGCTCTTCCGCCTGTCGTTTATAGCGTCGTGCCAGCACGGCGCACACCATCAGCTGGATCTGATGGAAAATCATCAGCGGCAGCACCATGATCCCCAGAATCGAGGTTGGAAAGAGAATATTGGCCATCGGGATCCCGTTTGCCAGGCTCTTTTTCGATCCGCAGAAGACAATGGTAATTTCATCCGCTTTATTGAAGCCGCATTTGCGCGCCACAAAGATGTTAATGGCTATAACGATGGCCAGCAGCACGATGCTGACGGCGACGATGAAAAGCAGCGAGCCTGGACCGACTTTATGCCAGATACCGTTCACCACCGCCTCACTAAACGCCGAGTAGACGACCAGCAGGATAGAGGTCTGATCGGTTTTTGAAATCCATTTTTTATGCCGCGCCACCCATGCGCCGATCCACGGACGGGACAGATGACCGAGGACGAACGGCAGCAGAAGCTGCAGCATAATCTTGCCGACCTGCTCCAGGCTGCCGCCGGCGCCGTGCAGATTCATCAGTAGCCCGACCAGCAGCGGTGAAATGAAAATTCCCAGCAGGCTCGATGCCGAGGCTGAACATACGGCCGCCGCTACGTTTCCGCCAGCCAGCGAAGTGAAAGCGATCGCTGACTGCACGGTAGCGGGCAGAATGCAGAGATAAATAAAGCCGGTATAGAGCGCAGGATCGACGTTTATCGGCGCCCACCACGCAAACAGCACCCCCAAAACGGGGAAGACGATAAAGGTGCTGCACATCACCCACAGATGCAAACGCCAGTGGCCGCCGCCGGAGATAATCGCCTCGCGGGAGAGCTTAGCACCGTGCATAAAGAACAGCAGGGCAATGGCCGCGGTGGTGAGGTGCTCAAAGAAGGGGACAAATTCGCCGCGCGCCGGGAAAAAGGAGGCCAGCAGGACGACGGTAACCAGGGTAAGGGTAAATGGGTCAAGAATGCGGAAAAATTTCATAATCGCTCCTGAAAATCGATTTCGCTATTGTGCTTTTTTTAGTTTGAGAAATAAAATTGATTTATTGCATCTATTCATGAATAAAAAAGATGAATTATTCGCTGCGTCAGTTAAAGGTATTTGTCACCGTCGCCAGGGCGAGAAGCTTCAGCCGGGCAGGGGAGATGATTGGGCTCAGCCAGTCGGCGGTGAGCCATAGCGTCAAGGAGCTGGAGCATCAGACCGGCGTGCGGCTGCTGGACAGAACCACCCGGGAGGTGGTGCTGACGGAGGCGGGGCATCAGCTGGCGGGTCGGCTTGAGCGGCTGCTGGACGAGCTGAACAGTACGCTGCGCGACGCCGGACGCGTGGGTCAGCAGCTGACGGGAACCGTGCGGGTTGCCGCCAGCCAGACGATTTCCGCCCATCTGATCCCCCAGTGTATTGCGCACAGCAATCAGCGCTACCCGGAGATTGATTTTGTGCTGCACGATCGCCCTCAGCAGTGGGTTCTGGAGAGTATTCGCCAGGGTGAGGTAGATTTTGGCATTGTTATCGATCCCGGCGCCGCTACGGATTTGCAGTGTGAGACGGTCCTGTCGGAGCCGTTTTTGCTTTTATGTCGGGAGGATCATCCTTTTGCCGAAAGGGCATCGGTGAGCTGGCAGGATCTTCACCGGCAGCGGCTGGTATTGCAGGATTACGCCTCCGGCAGCCGGCCGCTGATTGATGCCGCGCTGGCGCGCTTTGGCATTGATGCCAATATTGTGCAGGAGATTGGGCATCCGGCTACGCTGTTTCCGATGGTGGAGTCAGGCATTGGCATCAGTATTCTACCGGCGCTGGCGCTACCGCTGCCTCAAGGCAGCCATTTGCGGGTCAAGCGGCTAACCCCGGTTGTTGAGCGTCAGCTGATGCTGGCGCAGCGTAAGAAACGCTCGCTCTCAACCGCCGCGCAGGCGCTGTGGGAAGTGGTGCGTGAAGAGGGGAATACGCTGACCGCGGGCAGAGCTGACGATCCGCTGTATCAGCGGTGAGGCGTGAGTCCGTGGAGACGGGCGTGGTATTCAGAAACGAAAAAGCGGGTGTGAAGGATATGAGTGGTGGGTCGTGCAGGATATCACTCGTCTCATCCTGAGACTCGCCCTGCGGGTCGCCGTAGGCGGCAATGCAAAATCGTTCCCGACGATTTTGTCGAACCTGCGGCGGGTTCTCATCCTGCACGGTTGAGCAGGGTGCTCAGAAACGAAAAAAGCGCCTAAAGGCGCTTTTTTCTGAATATGGTGGGTCGTGCAGGATTCGAACCTGCGACCAATTGATTAAAAGTCAACTGCTCTACCAACTGAGCTAACGACCCGAAGTGGTGGGTGATGACGGGATCGAACCGCCGACCCCCTCCTTGTAAGGGAGGTGCTCTCCCAGCTGAGCTAATCACCCACTTCGGTACTTCACATTTTTAACAAGAAATCCAGCTGGCGAGAAAGTGGTGGGTGATGACGGGATCGAACCGCCGACCCCCTCCTTGTAAGGGAGGTGCTCTCCCAGCTGAGCTAATCACCCACTTCTCAATTTCTTGCTACACGGCGGAGACTACTTAAAGTAGTTGGTGGGTGATGACGGGTTCGAACCGCCGACCCCCTCCTTGTAAGGGAGGTGCTCTCCCAGCTGAGCTAATCACCCCCGCTGTGTGGAGTCGCATTATAGGGAGAGTTGAAAATGAGTCAACGCCTTTTCTAAATAATTTGTTTGTTCGTCGTAAAATTAAACAAAACGATCGCGAAAGCATCCGCAGCGCATGATTTATAAACAAAAATGGCAAAGCGTGACGTTCAGACGGGAACTCCATTGAGGAATCAGCCTACGGTGTTAGAATATTGAGCCATAAATACCAACAGACTCTGCCGGTTGTCGGCATCTTTATTAAACGTAAGGCCATTTCATGAAAATCAAAACTCGCTTCGCGCCCAGCCCGACAGGCTATCTGCACGTTGGCGGCGCGCGTACTGCTCTCTACTCCTGGCTTTTTGCCCGCAATAACAACGGTGAGTTTGTACTGCGTATTGAAGACACCGATCTTGAGCGCTCCACGCCGGAAGCAATTGAAGCCATTATGGATGGGATGAACTGGCTGAATCTGGAATGGGACGAAGGTCCGTATTTCCAGACTAAACGTTTTGACCGTTACAACGCCGTTATTGATGAAATGCTGGTAGCGGGCACGGCCTATAAATGCTACTGCTCTAAAGAGCGTCTGGACGCTCTGCGCGAAGAGCAGATGGCAAATGGCGAAAAACCTCGCTATGACGGGCGCTGTCGCCATGGTCACGAACACCATGCGGATAACGAACCGTGCGTGGTGCGTTTTGCCAACCCGCAGGACGGTTCCGTCATCTTTGACGATCAGATCCGCGGACCGATTGAATTCAGTAATCAGGAGCTGGACGATCTGATCATCCGCCGCACCGACGGCTCCCCGACCTATAACTTCTGCGTTGTCGTGGATGACTGGGATATGGAGATCACGCACGTGATCCGTGGTGAAGACCATATCAACAATACCCCGCGCCAGATCAATATCCTTAAGGCATTGAACGCGCCGGTACCGGTATATGCGCACGTTTCGATGATCAATGGCGATGACGGCAAAAAGCTCTCCAAGCGTCATGGCGCGGTGAGCGTGATGCAGTACCGCGACGATGGCTACCTGCCTGAAGCGCTGTTGAACTATCTGGTACGTCTGGGCTGGTCCAGCGGCGATCAGGAGATCTTCTCTCGTGAAGAGATGATTAAGCTCTTCTCCCTCGGCGCGGTCAGCAAATCCGCCAGCGCGTTTAACACCGAGAAGCTGCAGTGGCTGAATCATCACTACATTAACTCTCTGGCACCGGAGTATGTGGCAACGCATCTGCAATGGCATATCGAGCAGGAAAATATCGATACCCGTAACGGCCCGCAGCTGGCTGAACTGGTGAAGCTGCTCGGCGAGCGTTGCAAAACGCTGAAGGAGATGGCGGCAAGCTGCCGTTACTTCTATGAAGAGTTCGACGAGTTTGACGCCGACGCGGCGAAAAAACATCTGCGCCCGGTTGCGCGTCAGCCGCTGGAAGTCGTACGCGATAAGCTGGCTGCGGTGACCGACTGGACGGCAGAGAACGTTCATCACGCTATTCAGGCAACGGCGGACGAGCTGGAAGTCGGGATGGGTAAAGTCGGGATGCCGCTGCGCGTTGCGGTTACCGGCGCTGGACAATCCCCGGCTCTCGACGTGACCGTTCATGCGATTGGTAAATCCCGCAGCGTAGAACGCATCAACAAAGCGCTGGCATTTATTGCTGAACGCGAAAGCCAGCAGTCCTGAGCATCATAAGCTACGCATAACGGCAGGTATATTCCTGCCGTTTTTTTACTCTTTCGACCGCTCGCCGCTAATTCCCAGACGCGATAAAAATCCGCTGATGCCTTCTCTTGCAAGAAAGTCCCGCAAATGCTGCTGTTCTTCTGGTGTCATCAGATGGAGCGTCTCGGCAATTTGTCGCCAGATAGCCCCTGCATCATTAATAAAATAGTGGCCAGGCGGTTCAGCCAGCTGATAATCGGCAATCAGATGCCGCAGCGCGGGAATATTTGCCAGAAAATCGAGAACCGTCCTGTCGATAACGATGAGACGGGCACGCCCACCTTTGACGCCGGGAATAGCCTCCGTACGCCATTTTTGCTCTCTGACCCAGCGGTTAATCGTTTGTCTGGCGAGGCCAAGACATTCCGCAAGCTCTGCCGGGGTCATCTTATCTTTTAATTTCATCATCATGTTACTGGTCGCGAATGTCCAGGCGATGGAGTAAGCCGGTAATACCTTCACGCAGCAGAAGTGACATCAGCTTTTTCTGTTCGCCGGGGGTCATCTCTTTGCTGAGCGTAAGCAGCAGCGGCTCAAGGTCGTTTTCTACGGTGGCATAAGGGGAAGGCGTTTCCGCCACGCGCTGGGCGCTGCGAATAAAATCGCGCACCTGCTCGTTTACGTGCACGAGGCGAGCTTTGCCTCCCTGCACGCCGGGTCGGGGGGATGTTTGCCATCCTTCTTTGCGTACCCACTTATTGATCGTCTGCCGGCTGAAGCCAGTGAGATGGGCGATTTCTTCAGGTGTCATTCGTTCCTTGAGCATACTATTTCCTGAGTAAAAATGTGGGAATTAGTTGTTCATGTTATAGCATCCTTTTACATGAAAGAGTGACATGTTTAACTTCTCCCTGCGATAAGCTTCGCAATGTCAGCTATTTGCCTGCTTTTTCAGCGATCAAATTAAGAGGGGTGATTTTGCCGTTGACACCTGACGAAGGAATTCATATTATGCGGCCCGTCAACACGACACGTTTTATGTTACGGGGCTATAGCTCAGCTGGGAGAGCGCTTGCATGGCATGCAAGAGGTCAGCGGTTCGATCCCGCTTAGCTCCACCAAATCCTGTCCCCATCAGGTTTGGTTTTAAAACGTTCTGTTGGGGCTATAGCTCAGCTGGGAGAGCGCTTGCATGGCATGCAAGAGGTCAGCGGTTCGATCCCGCTTAGCTCCACCAAATATCGAAACCCTCGCTACGGCGGGGGTTTTTTGTTTTCCTCCTGCCAACGTAAAGCACTCTGTGCTTACGTCAGAAAATCTCCTGCTATTAGAGTGAAATGTAATTTAAGATTTTTCCCTGGCTTATTACCTTGCCTGCCATAATTAACCAACATAGTATTTGTATATTAAATATAATTCCGGCGCGGGAGCTTTAATTAACAATAATGACAGGCAAATTTAACATTAACATCAGAAGATCTTTACTCGCGTTGATCGTTTGTTTAATTACAATTCCATTAGCCAGATTTATTTCACCTCAGGCAATGATTGACGGTAACCAAATATTTCTCGCCTGGTTACCGCTAAGTATGATGTACGCGGTTATCTTTATTTTTGGCCGCTATGCGATTGGCCCGCTGATTATCGCCTTTGCTATCACCAACGCCTGGATAATCCCGCTGACGGTACCGCAGGCGGCAATCTTATTATTCTGCCAGCTGTTCTCGGTGCTGGCCTCATGCGCCGTTGTCCGCATGCTGCTTGGTAAAGCGTGGCGCAGCGGGTTAACGGCGAAGCGGATGGGCATCAGAATCTTTTGGGGCGGATTTTTTGCTCCCGTGCTCATGAAAGTTACCATGTATCTGGCGGGGGTGTTTTTTTCTTTCCCTCTGGTTATATCGAGCTATTTCAAAGATATGCCGGCAATTTATACCATTATAGATATTCAGAGTTTGATTTGTGCTGCATTAATTTTTACCACCTTCTTTTATTATCCTTTGCGGATGATTATCAATCCGCGTTTTGCCCGCACATTCTGGCTCCATCATTGTCAACCGTGGCTTACGCGCGAGCGTCGGATATTTACGCTGTACTGGTTCATAGCGCTCGTGGCAATATTACTGGTGCTCTGTGCACCTTATAACTCTGTTTTTATTGCCGGTTATTTGGTACCACTTATTTTCATCCTTTATTTTATTGGTATTAGCCGGCTGGGCCATGCGCTGATTCGTATTTCATGGTCCGTTTCAGCATTTTTACTGGTCGCGTATAATCAAAATTTCCTGCAGGGCGTAAAGACAGAATACGCATTATCATTTGTTCTCTCGGTACTCATCTCATTCACCATCTGCTTGTTTTATATGCTGGATATCTACGCTCAGAACGAGCGAATCAAGCTCAGATGGCGGGATCAGGCGCAGGAGGACCCGCTGACCGGGCTGCCTAATCTTCGCGCGCTGGAGTGTCATTTACGCCGCAACCCCGAAGTAGCCATCAGCAGCCTGCGAATTGATAACCTGGATTTCCTCAGCCGCCATTACGGCATGATGATGCGTGTGCACTGCAAGCGGCAAATTGCCGCTAAGGTACAGCCGCTGCTGGGGCCGGGAGATAAAATATTTCAGCTACCCGGTAGCGAGCTGCTGCTGGTGCTGTGCGGGCCGGAACCCGAGGCGCGGCTAGGCCACATCGTGGCGATTCTTAACCACAAGAAATTTATCTGGAATAACCAGGCGTTGGATCTGGAGTTTGGCGCATCGTGGGGCAGGCATCACGGCGTCGAGGCCGAGCTTCATCCGATGCTGGGCCAGCTGAGCTGGCTTTCGGAGCAGGCCGGCGCCACGCAGCGGGTGCTGGCGCTGGATGCGGCGCAGGAGCAGGTTTCCGATCAAACCAGCGAGCAGGTGCGTATGCTGACCCGGATCAAGCAGGCGCTCAATAAACGCGATCTCGTGCTGTATGCCCAGCCGATCCGGAACGCGGCGGGGGAGGGCTATTATGAAGTGCTTACGCGGATGCAGTGCGGAGAAACCGTCATTACGCCGGAGCGGTTTATTCCGCTCATCGTGCAGTTCAACCTGAGCCAGCGTTTCGACATGCTGGTGCTGGAAACGTTGTTCAGCGCGCTACACCGGCATCCGGGCCAGCACTTCTCCGTTAATCTGCTACCCTACACCCTGATGCAGCGCGATAGCGCGGCGCAGATTATTGCTTTGTTCAGGCGCTACCAGCTCCAGGGCAAAGCGATTACCATCGAAATTACCGAAGAGCAGGCATTCTGCGATGAGCAAACCAGCCTGCACAACATCCAGCAGCTGCGGGATTTTGGCTGCGCCATTGCTATCGATGACTTCGGTACCGGCTATGCGAACTATGAGCGACTGAAAAGGCTCCAGGCGGATATCGTGAAGATTGACGGCTGCTTCGTGCGCGACGTGGAGACCGATCCTCTGGATGCGATCATTATTAAATCCATTATCGAGATGGCGAGGGTGAAAAATCTGACGGTTGTGGCGGAGTACGTGGAAACGGAAGAGCAGAAGGCGCGGCTGCTGGCGCTCGGCGTCGACTATTTGCAGGGCTACCTGATCGGCAAGCCTCGGCCGCTTCAGGAATTACAGGCGTAAAAAAGCCGGGACCAGCCCGGCTTTTGCACAACCTTAAGAAATTACAGTACCAGCGCGGCGATAGACGCTGAGAGCACGCTCACCAGGGTCGAGCCGTAAACCAGCTTCAGGCCAAAGCGGGAAACAACGTTACCCTGCTCTTCGTTCAGGCCTTTAATCGCCCCGGCAATAATCCCGATTGAGGAGAAGTTGGCGAAGGAGACCAGGAATATGGAGATAATGCCTTCCGCGCGCGGAGAGAGCGTGCTGGCAATTTTCTGCAGATCCATCATTGCGACAAATTCGTTTGAAACCAGCTTGGTGGCCATAATACTGCCGACCTGCAGCGCTTCACCAGCCGGCACGCCCATCACCCATGCAATCGGGTAGAAGATGTAGCCGAGGATGCCCTGGAAGGAGATGCTGTAACCGAACCAACCGGTAACGGTCGCGAACAGGGCGTTCAGCGCAGAGATCAGCGCGATGAAGCCAATCAGCATCGCGGCAACGATAATCGCTACTTTAAAGCCTGCCAGGATGTACTCACCCAGCATTTCAAAGAAGCTCTGGCCTTCATGCAGATTCGACATCTGCAGATTTTCTTCGCTTTCATCAACGCGGTACGGGTTAATCAGCGACAGTACGATAAAGGTGCTGAACATATTAAGCACCAGCGCCGCAACGACATATTTCGGCTGCAGCATCGTCATGTACGCGCCGACGATAGACATGGAAACGGTGGACATCGCGGTAGCCGCCATGGTGTACATGCGGTTACGCGACATTTTGCCGAGGATATCTTTATACGCGATAAAGTTTTCCGACTGGCCCAGAATCAGCGAGCTGACTGCGTTGAATGATTCCAGTTTACCCATGCCGTTAATTTTGGACAGCACGGTACCGATCGCGCGAATGACGATAGGCAGGATGCGGATATGCTGCAAAATACCGATCAGCGCGGAAATGAAGACGATTGGGCACAAAACCTTGAGGAAGAAGAAGGCGAGGCCTTTATCGTTCATATTGCCGAAGACGAAGTTGGTCCCTTCGTTAGCAAAGCCGAGAAGTTTTTCGAACATCTCGGAGAATCCTTTCACGAAGCCCAGACCGATATCGGAGTTCAGGAAGAACCAGGCCAGCAAGACTTCAATGACTAGCAATTGAATAACATAACGAATACGAATCTGCTTACGGTTGTGGCTGACCAAAAGGGCCAAAATAGCCACCACGACGATCGCGAGGATAAAGTGCAGGACGCGGTCCATATTTGCTCCAAATATGAGGCAGGTTAAATTTCTGTGCACATTCTATGTAACAAGCCCAAAGAAAACGAGATCAAATCCACACTATTGCAAGGAACTGTGACTAATCACCAAAATAGTGATCGAACATACATTTTTGTTATGTTGCGTAAAGGTTTTAAAAGTTGCTTAGTTGTACTAATCTGATGACCAGGCGAGATGTACTTCCATCAATGCCACCTTTTCGTTGTTAGCCGCTATCGTTCCCCCCTATCAAAGCAATAATTATCGCCGTTATAAATGAACTTGATAATCATTCGCATTTTGGTAGCATCAAACATAGCAAAGGCTATATTTCTGAGGCAGAAAATGACAAGCAGTCGCGTTGAGAATAGCAGCGGTCGCGCAGCGCGCAAGATGAAGCTCGCTTTGATGGGGCCTGCCTTTATTGCTGCCATCGGGTATATCGATCCCGGTAACTTTGCGACCAATATCCAGGCGGGCGCCAGTTTTGGCTACCAGCTGCTGTGGGTGGTGGTGTGGGCAAACCTGATGGCGATGCTGATTCAGGTTCTGTCGGCAAAGCTGGGAATTGCGACGGGTAAAAATCTCGCGGAGCAGATTCGCGATCACTATCCGCGCCCGGTGGTGTGGTTCTATTGGGTGCAGGCGGAAATTATCGCCATGGCGACGGACCTGGCCGAGTTTATTGGCGCGGCGATCGGCTTTAAGCTGCTTCTTGGCGTCTCTTTACTACAGGGCGCGGTGTTGACCGGTATCGCCACGTTTCTGATTTTGATGCTGCAGCGTCGCGGGCAAAAGCCGCTGGAGAAAGTGATTGGTGGGCTGCTGCTGTTTGTTGCCGGGGCCTACATCGCGGAGCTGATTTTCTCTCAGCCGGCGCTGGCGCCGCTGGCAAAAGGGATGATTATCCCGAGCCTGCCGAACGGGGAAGCGGTGTTCCTGGCGGCCGGGGTTCTGGGGGCAACCATTATGCCTCACGTTATCTATTTGCACTCGTCGCTGACCCAGAATCTGCATGACGGCTCGCGCAAAGAGCGCTATAACGCAACCCGCTGGGATGTGGCGATTGCGATGACGATTGCCGGCTTTGTCAATCTGGCGATGATGGCCACCGCCGCCGCCGCGTTTCACTTTAACGGCCATACCGGCGTCGCCGATCTTGATGCCGC
>OLIJ01000217.1_pt1 | contig 16954 bp, 18 predicted proteins | sample 1609731 | NCBI WGS metagenome assembly OLIJ01 (sample SAMEA4350159, study PRJEB24818) | metagenome | biome: human; feature: gut; material: faeces | place: Denmark | collected 2013-09
CCATTATGGGAGCCGCATAATCTGCCGTCAGCGTCGGTTTTACTGCCATGATCCGGTCGACGTAGCTGGTCTGCGTACGGCCTTCGGTGATAAATCCTCGCCTGAAGTTACCGCTGTAGTAGCAGGAAAACGCTGCCAGCTGCGCCTGCTCCGGGGAAAACTTTGCCGAAGCACGCCGCAGGCATTCATTAAAAATATCGCCGGCGGCGCGGGCGTTATGACAGGGATCGAACACGGTTTCATAATCGAGTCCGTATTTGTCGAGGTTATAGCGATTCACCTGACCTAGCCCCAGAGAAAAATTCCAACCCGCCCGTTCCAGGTACTGTGCAGTGGCGATAGCCTCTTCCTTATCACGGGGTTGGCGCGCCAGGCGGCCGCCTACCACCCCGATGGCGTAAGGATTAAACGACGACTCCACTTTCATTAAACGTTCCAGTACCTGGGGCGCGACGTCTGGCGCGCACCGAGCAGCCAACATAGCATAATCCAACACCCTGACCTCCCTTTCCGCTATTCCGGCTCGTTTTTATTGATAAATTTAACCGAGGATTTTTTAGCGATCCCCGTCAGAACGTTAATGATGTCCTGATAGTTGGTGGCAAGAAAAACGTTGTCTCCGGCACAGTGATTGCGCCACAGATCGAGAGCGATGGACGATTCTGAGCTGTTAACCGTAAAGATAAAGAATATATCGGCCAGTTGAGTGGGAGTTCCCTCAGGGTAGCGCAACAGCCCCTCTCTGATTCGATTGCACAAATTATATTGCCCAAATAGTTTTTTGGTTAAAGCGCCACCATCAATATCAATACCATCCGATATTACAATTATTGCTTTTCTTGGGTTACTCCCTTTAGCAATAACGGGTAGCGAACGCAGTAGTCCGGAAGTGACATAGGTTGTGCCATCGGTGACATTCATCTCTCTGAATTGATCAATGACCTGGCGATCATTAGTTAACTCAATAAGATAAGAGGCTGGCTTCGCCGTTTTACTCTTCAAAATATCGCTTGCTGTATTGGCGCTAATACTTCCAAATGTCGAATAACAATCATAAAGAAACGGGCGATTATTAATAATATTAACAACATATTCAAATGTTGTTACAGATTGTTCTGAAAACATATAACCATCCGCAAGTAAACCTTCAAAATCCATCGTTACAGTATTGAAGATTGTACGTTGTGAATACGCATAATGCATGAGTTCATGTGCTGCTGCACGATTTTCCAGAAATTCAGCATAATGATTAAAAAGACTAGCTCTCGGGTCAGCATCACAACTATATTTGGCTTTTCCAGTCCAACTACCAAACCGATCATTTTGGACACACCAACCTTTATCAACCATGTTATTTATAGTATATCCAGTTGCTGGAGAAACGACATTTTGGTACCAGGCGTAGAGTAACGAATCATAATAATATGATTGCGTCAGTTCTGTGGGAGTAGCTATAGCAGTGGTAAACCTCATCTTATTATACCAAAAATCAAGGTCTACTTTAGAATATTTAGAGGCTAATTTCCCCACATAAGAACAACCAAATTTATTGCCCCCGGCGATATTCTTTCCGGGAAGAATAACTGAGACTCCGGCTGTAAAAGGAATAATCCCTACGGTATTATTAACGGAATCATCACTTAAAACTTCGCCAATAAACTCCGTTACAACTTTGCGTAACAGTTCGATCCTTGTTAAACCAGGCTCGGAGGATGAACTTAACATCGATCCTGAAAAATCCAGCACCAGAGCATAATCCGTCGGATATTTTATCTCTTCGATTGTACGTCTGACCACTCCCGCACCGCCATCGGCACGAATATCAACCGCGGAGTCAAACCCCACCTCTTCCTGCGCACCAATGATTGGCCGCACGCTTGCCTTACCGCTGGCGGTATAGTCCACGAAATCAAGTTTACCCGTTTCCGTATTGCTGTAATTCGCTACCACTGAAACAATCAGATCGTTTTTGGCGATTGTCGCGTCAGGCACATAATAGGAAAGGTAATTATGCAGCAGGGTAATATTCTCCTGTTTATCCGTCGCAGTGGTATTGCGGTTATCGACCATAGCAATCGCCAGAACCCCCTGGTTCAGGCCATCAGCCAGTCTGGCGCGGCTGCTTTGTAAATTAGCACCGTCGTAGGCCACTGAATAAAACATCATCAGCAGCGGAAACATGATCGCAAACATAACGGTTATCGCGCCGTGCTCCTGACGCAAAAGACGTACGATAAACCGTAAAAACAGGCTTCGCATAATTTTCACCTCGCCCATAAGGAACGGTATTAACGCGGAATCACCGCATTGCTGATTGAGATATCGCCGATCTGTATTCCGGCGCCGTTCAGCGCGCGTTTAAACAAACTCTCGCCGCCCGGTATACAGATCGTCACCTGATAAACCGGCAGCCAGCGACCTTTTGCATCCCACGGCGAGAGCGCCACAATTTGCGTACTGGTTATCGCCAGCCTGCTGCGACAACGCCCACTCCCCCGGGAGAAAGACTGGGTATTCAACACGTTTTTTTGCGCCTTACTTGCACTCGGTTGAAAAAAGATAGCTTCCACCACAAGCTGATAGCGGCTGTCGGACAGGCGGCTTTCCTCCAGTAAAACACCGGCCAGGTCATAGAGGTCGGTGACATCTTGCTGCGTAAGCTCCTCTTTTTCACTATAGAAGGCACTCCTTTCGCGCACGACGCTAGCCAGCGAATGTGTCACCCGCTCCAGATAACTTTTATTCAGAAATACGGCACTGAAATCCACCAGCAGAGTGCACAGCAGAAAAAAAACCACGAAGTACAAACCGGCTTCGATCGCAACGGACCCACGATCGTCGCGCAGATAGTGTTTTATATTGCCCTGCGTTTTACTCATCATTTTCCACCTCGCGCTGAAATTCCTGGATCAGCAAAATTTTGCGGCTCAGTTCACGTATGACGCTTTGGGAAGGAAAGAAAAAAAACAGCGGCTGATAGTCGGTGGTCACCTGATAAAACGCCAACGGCTTCCTGTTCACATCTGTGGTGGTGCAGACGTGGTTAATTACCGCGGAAATATTATCACACCAGGACACCGACAGCTCGACGTGCACATCTCGTGAAATCAACGGCCAGTCCGCCATGCGTTTATTTACCTCTTCATTAAAATAGTGCTGATAGTTTTCCGGCACCCGGGTAATCGCGGCAATATGGCCCGATTCAGCGATAATCAGATCCAGCGCAGATGAGATAAAAACCACTCGACACATTTCAGCAATAAAAAGGATCGAAATAATAAATGGAATAAACACCATCGAAAATTCTATGGCGGCAACGCCCTGCTCACTGCATAAATAATGGCGCAGGATGTTTTTCGTCTTCTTTGACATACATTCACCAGTTGTTATATACCCGCACAGGTAACTCAGGTCAGAACCTGTAGCCAGTAGCCGCAGCTTATGGCCAGCGCATACGGCACCGTCGCGCGTTTCTCGCGAGCGAAGAAATAAAAGTACAGCAGGCTGACAATAGAAACGGGAATGCCGGCGATGGCCGTCAGCAGTAAAAAATCCCCCGTATCCGATGCCGAGAGTGCCACCGCCAGCGCGCTAACCAGCTTGATATCACCCGCCCCTATCAGCTTCACCGTCGCGGCGATAAATCCCAGCACCAGCAGTAATCCGGGAAGAACCAACGCCGGGTAAGGCATATGCGCAAATCCTGTGAAGCATGAGAGTAGCAGTATCAGCAACGTGGCCCGGTTAGGTATCCGACGCCAGCGTATATCCATATAACAAATGTAGATCAGTACTCCACTGATTCCGACGGTCAATAGCCATACGCTATCCACGATAATCCCTCGCGATCCCTACGTTATACTTCAAGTTGTATGTGCGTTGCCAACGCTCGCCCCCCGGTCGCTTACTTCAGTAAACTCCCGGGGACTCTCTCACTTGCCGCCTTCATGCTATACATTAAGAAATGTTTTTATTCCGCCGAGCGGGTATCTCCTCCCGTCGTCAGTTCATTATTTTCAGCATCATTCGTAGCGCGCGTCTGAAGCCACGTAAAATAAGCGGTCACGCTCTCCATGATTCGATTATCACGATCGTAAAGTACCGGAGCTAACGCAATGGCATCGCTGAGAATATCCGCCGCAGTTAATTCCACCGCCTGCATAAGCAGATGCGGAAAAATATCTTCCGGGATTTGCATCTCTTTTTGCCAATGGCTACTCAGGGTAAGCAACCATTGGTGGTACCAAATCAGACGCTGCTGAATTAATTCCTCCCGGTTGCCCAGCACTGGCGCAATGGAAATAAAACCACAGCTCATGTCCGCAGAGCATAATCTGACGGCAAGGGACATCGTTAACAGGCTACTCATAATAGTATTCCTGCGGCTGCTGTGGCTCCGCCTGTTCATGGCAAAGTTCGGCAATCCCCGCTGCCAGCTGACGCAGCAGCCAGAAAAGTTGCCCGAGAGGCTCCTGCGCGGAGGCAACTACGGTCAGGCACAACGGAAAACGCGGCGTGGCAACGTGCCAGAGCAGAATATTGTCCTTCTCCCCCTCGACGGTGATGGCTTTTTGATCTCCGGCATCAATTTCACTCAGTATGGCGACACCAATCCCCAGCAAAGAGCTGGTCATCGCAGCGATTTTATGTAATCTCTGGGGATCCTCGTCTTTGAGCACAGCCGCGACTTCGTAGCCATCGGCGGTCGCCACCAGCAGTTCCCCCATGACAGGATGGACCTGGGCAAACTCCAGCAGCAGTTGCTGAATTCGCTGGCTAAGTTCAGTAGACAGGATACCGGCATCTTCAATGGCAAAAGGAAGTATGCTTGTCATCAGGAATAAACCTCTTCATTTCTGGCCCGCTCAAGCTGGCAAAACAGCACCTTCAGCAGGAATAAGACCCTTTCCGGGCTGCGTGCGTCCAGCGTGGCGACGGGAAAGCGTAGGCCCTCTTCCCGCAGCAGACGCTGGTATTGTTCAATATCGGGTAAAGGGGATAAATCACACTTCACAATGCCCAGCAGCACGATCGCATTCCCCGCCAGTGGACCTGATTTCAGCGCCCGCAGCCAGTCACGGGTCTCCTCCAGCGGCGCGGACCGGTGATTGTCGGCCAGTAGCAGGATGCCCACGCTGCCGCGTTCCAGAATATCGCGCATAAATGTGAAGCGCTGCTGTCCCGGGGCACCATAGAGCCGCATTCGCTTTTGCTCCCCGGGAATCGTCAGTTCGCCGTAGTCAAAACCCACGGTTGTGGTCTCTTTCGCCGTGACGGCTCGGTCAGTTGCCCGCACATCTGTAGACACAACGTTGATTTCACTGACGCTACGGATAGCCGTGGTTTTACCCGAACCGCTGCGTCCTATCAGGATCACCTTATAGTCTTTCATCATCCCGAACCTTATCTCCTCCGCCCGCCTTGCGCAGGCGGGGTTACTTATAGAATGACGATCGCCTCTTCGACATCCATCACTTTGCGTCTGGCCAGCGCCAGATTGCCATTGCGACGATCGAGAATGGTATATACGAACACGCCGTCCACCGCCTTCACCGGACGGAGGATGTGATACTGCTTGCCCAGCGAAATAAGGATGTCTTCCACTTCATCCCCGGTGGCCATTAATTTCAGCATCTTCATATTGGCGCGCAGAACATCGGTAATAGCCGCAGCGGCAATTTCGATATCCAACCCAGCGGAACCCACGCCATTTAATAGCATGCCGTTGCGGGCATCCACCAGCGCCGCCCCCAGCGCGCCATCGAGGTTAACCAATCCATCCAGCAACTTTTCCATTTCAGCCATTATTCTCTCCTGTGGTTTTATTCCATTGTGATTAATCAGTGACCTTTAAGTCATGAAGAATTTCTTTAACATTGGCCAGTAAAATATTGTCGATAGAGAGACCTTCGACTTTCAGTTTTAATATCTGGCACCACGGTTTCATGCCCGGGGTATAGCAACTGATGACCGCATGAACCTCTGAGGTTAAACAGAGTTCTTCATTGATAGTCGCATGCAGCGTATATTTATCACCGACACGGAAACGTTCTGTGCCGGGAGGTGCAAACTCATGGATAATAATGGGGGAGTATTCCCGTAGCGTGGTAATCTCTGAGAGAGATTTTTCCCAGTTAAGCACTACCGGAATAATACTTTCAGCTGACTCCCACGGTCGGGATAGCGACGTATCCGGCCGGGAACGATAACCACGCAGAACCCCGTCCGTGCCGATCATCAGATGCGAGACACCCGCCGGCACCTGTACCAGCAGTTCGTTATATTCATAAATTTTCATAATAATTATTTCCGTATAAATACAGGCTAAGCGGCTCAGCCATAATAGATATCAAATATTAGTCGCTCTCCAGGAACCTTGTTCCTGGCCAGACGGAAAATGTTCGTTTTTCCCAGAGGGTGGCTAAATTCAAATTCAATTAAAACAGCATCCATCTGATTTTGATAAAACGTCAGTTTGTTGATGTTAGAGTATTCTCTGGGAATGTCGTTGGCCGCCCGTAACAGCGCGTGGCCCAGCCGGACATTCTGTAATTCAAAAATGCGTTTGTTTTTATCCACGCAAGGGAGCTCGCGGAAGTTGATCGCCTGTCGTGATTCCAGCGTCATGCGGAAATAGCCGGGATGGCGCCCGGTGCGGACCACAGCAACGTCCTTCAGACTGCGGGTTAACGCCAGGGAGGCTTTTTCCGGCACCCCTTCCGGCTTCGCCGACGGCTGATTAGCCAGCAATCGGGCTATCTCATCCTGGGGGGGGACCGGCGTATGGTCGGGGGCTGACGTCCTGACCTCCGACGGCTGTACACCAGCGTGTCCCCCCTGCTTCACCGGCTGAATTGCGGCTTTCGCTATCGACACCGCGGTCAGGGCCGACGGCATCGCCGGTCGCGCGGGCGGGCGCGGATTAACTTTCGCCAGCGCTTCCATCAGCCCTTCGGTGCGGTCAGTCATCTTTTCCTGCTTCAGGACGCTTTCAGCACCGTTAAAATCCTGCAGCTTCACCAGCACGTAGACGAGATTATGCAGGACCTTCTGGCTCGCATGTCCCCTGCCATAAAGAGAAAAAAGATAATCTCTGGCAGTGGTAAAATCGTTTTGCATGATGGCCAGCATCGCAAGGTTGTTGATAACGATATCGTCATCAACAAAACGCTGCCTCGCCTGATTAAACGCGCGGGCAGCGCCGGTAAAATTGCCATCCTGCGCCAACAAGATTCCCTGCATGTTCAATGCCTCACCGCTTTTTGGATTCTGCCTGAGTACACCTGAAATCATCGCCTGCGCTTCGGTATGTCTCCCGAGTTCCATCAGGTTTTTGCTTTCCAGTAATAACGTCAGTTCATCAGGATTACTGGCGATAAGCGGCTGCAAATATTGACGAGAAGAATCGAAATCTTCCGCCAGGTAATAGTATTCCGCCAGACGGTAACGGGTATCCTTATCCTCCTTACGGCTGAGCTTTTCACGGTAGAGCTTTATCAACCCGTTATAGTTATTGACCTTGCTGAGAATATATTCACGCTGGCTATCGTTCAGTTCGCCACCACTGCCGCGTTGAGTCTGGCAGCCGCCCAACACGAAAAGCGTCAGAAATGCTACAAGATAAATTAATTTGACCACATCGACACCATCCCTATAAACCCCGGTCCCGCTACGATGACTAATAGTGGAAACATAATGAAAGCGATCATCGGCAGCGTCATTTTTGCGGAAAGACTGGCCACCTTCTCTTCCGTATTCAACAGTTGCAGCTCACGCATCTCTTTTGAAAGATCGATCAGCACCTGATATATCGACGAACCGTATTTAATACTCTGCTGTAAGGTCGAGCACAGCATCCTGACTTCCGTTCCCGGAACCTCCTGATAGAGCTGCTCCAGCGCGGCGTTAATACCATTCACCTCTGTTTTCAGCATCGCCCTGTCGAACAGGGTGGCGATATTGGGGTTGATGGCATAGGTATTGTCGGCGATATAACGTAATGCTTTTTCAATCGTCATTCCGGACTGTACGCAGACCGCCAGCATATCGATAACAAACGGCAGGTCATCAGAGATCCTTTTCATATGTTTTTTAATAGTCATTTGCTTTACCAGATTCGGTAATAAAATAACCACCACCACGCAGGCTAATACGCAAAGAAATAAAACCTCGCGAGAAAATGGATAAATCCCGGAGGCGTTAATAAACACCAGCAGCAGCGTCACGACGACTACGGTTAACGTTTTAGCAACGATATTTTTATCCAGCATTGCGGCCCAGGAGACCAGGCGACTTGTTTTCCTCACTATTCGCTCAACCGGCGTCGTATTATCCTGCGGGGTAAAAGCGTACTGCTGGCTGCTCCGCTCCAGTAAATAATAAATACGCTCCCGGCGTCGTTTTAACACCCAGACCCGCGTTAACCCTCCGGCCCCGAAAACCAGCAACGTTAGCGCAATAATATAAAACATATACCACCTATATTTTATTCATCATCATCCAGACAATCAGAAGTCCCAGCAGAATGCTACAAATGGCGTAATAGAGCATCATCTGTCCCGTTGGGTGGTGCAATAAAATGTCGAAATTGGCTGGCGACTGATACTTCAGAAAGAAAAAGAAAAAAATGGGAATGGCCGTCAAAATCTTAATTGACATGCGGACTTCCGAAGTCATGGCGTATTTTTTCTTTTCCAGCACCCGAGCGTTTGAGATCAGCGTACCCAGACGCGACATTACCTCTTTGACCTGCCCCCCACCCTTCATATTGAGCTGTACGGTGATGATGAAAAAGTAGTATTCACTAAACGGCAGGCGCCGCCATGAGGCCATAAATACGCTTTCCGCATCCTCGCCAATTTCCAGACGCTGGGAAATCTGTCTGAACTCATCGCCAAGCACGCCATCAATTTTTTGCCCGCACTGCTCAATTCCCTGAATAACGGAGTTGCCAGCACGGATTGAACTGTTAATAACATTCAACGCTTCCGAAAACTGAGCATCAAATTCCAGACGCATTTTTTTCTTGCTGTTGAGATAGAGGCCATACAATGTCAGCAAAAAGAATGCGGGATGGATAATGACAGGACTTAGGTTCAGGTAATTTTGGTTAATATACAGGCTTGCGAGCTGTACCAGCAGCAGAATCAACCCGTGGCGCAAGGCGGTACTCCGCTGCTTACCCAGTAAATGAAGACGCATATTTTCCACAGAGCGTGATAGCCAGCCGCCCAGCGGATTACGTAGTAGCCGCCTCGTTAGTTCCACCCGGTTGCGAGCGGCTTCCGCTTGCTGCAAACGCTGCATGCGCTTCTGCTGGCGGTACCACAGCCCCAGCTGGATAACACCGGCCAGCAGCAGAAAGATAAAAATGATCATCATCATGGCATCCGGTTCCCAAACAGTTGTTTTAAAGGCTCAAGCAGGCCGTGCACCAGCGCCTGTCGGTAAACCGCCGAACGCTGAAGCAGCCCAAAGCAGGTAAACGTTCCCTGAATCTTGCCGTATTCATTGCGATCGGCTTCGGCGCCGAAGCTGAAGATGTCCTGCAGAATAATATTGTCCCCTTCCATGCCCATCACCTCGGAGATGTTAATCACCTTGCGCGAACCATCCGGCAGGCGCGACACCTGAACGATGATGTTAACCGCCGAGGCGATATTACGTCGTATAGCCGCCAGCGGTAGCGAGGCGCTGGACATCATGATCATGCTCTCCAGACGCGCGAGAGCGTCACGAGGCGAGTTGGCGTGCAGGGTTGACATTGAACCGTCGTGACCAGTGTTCATGGCCTGCAGCATCTCAAACGCCTCCTCGCCGCGACATTCGCCGACAATGATTCTATCCGGACGCATACGCAGCGCATTCACGACCAGATGGCGCATGTTGACCACTCCCTGGTTTTCTGAACCGGCCATTCGTGTCTCAAGGCGAACCACATGCGGCTGCTGCAGGCGCAGTTCCGCAGCATCTTCCAGCGTCAGCACTCGTTCATCCTCATTGATGTACTGCGACATGGCGTTAAGCAACGTGGTCTTCCCCGACCCCGTACCCCCGGAGACAATAATGTTGACCCGGCAGCGGCTGGCAATAACCAGAAAATTAGCCATTATTTCATTCATGCTGCCGTACTCCACCAGGTCGCCCAGCGATTTCTTACCCTTGCCAAACTTACGAATGGAGATCGATGCGCCATCCAGCGCCACCGGCGAAATCACCACGTTCAGACGACTGCCGTCCGGCATCCTGGCGTCCACCAGCGGCTGAGAGTCATCCACCCGGCGCCCCACTCTGGACACCAGCCGTCGGGCGATATCGGTGAGCTGATCGTTATTAAGGAAACGTTTCTCGACCTGTTCAAGTTTGCCAAAGCGCTCGACAAAAATGCGGTCCGGTCCATTAACCAAAATATCGCTGATGGTGTCATCTTCCATTAATTCCCGTAGCGGGCCATAGCCGGTTATCTCATCAGTGACCAGTTCACACAAATCGTGGCTGGCACGTGAGGATAAATACCTACCGCTGCTATTCACCTGCCGCGTAATCACGTCACTGATTTCACGAAATAATGCCTCGCGGTCATGACGCAGCGCATCAACCCGCTCTAAGTCGACGCTCTTCAGCACCTGCTCGCGAAAATAGAGCAGTGATTCGAAGCTCTCCATATCCATCGCTTTCGTTATCCTTAAAAGTTATCTTCACGCCGCGTGGCGAAGTCCGTCCGACACCTGCTATAACTTACGACCGGGAAGTAATGTAAATAACGATGAAAATAGCCGCCTCTTTGCCACCTCATATTCCGGTTTACCCAGCAGACTCTGGGCGGCAAAGCGCCAGAGCGGGGCTGCCGACAACGGTTGGTTTTTCTTAACGTTCCACGGATTGATCACTGCCAATGGGCAGCCCAGATACTCCTCAATATCTTCATTGCGTAGCTCACCGCCGTGCGCAGGGTGATTCTCATTAAGACAGATGAAAACCCGTAGCTCTTTACCACCACGCGACAGATCAACGCGCTGCTTCTCATCCAGCAGATACTTCGCTACCCTCAACGCGCTCAGATCGCGGTTAACCACCAGAATCAACGTGCTGGATTGCGTAAAGACCGTTTCGAGATGTTCATAGGGTTGGGCATAGACGCCATGATCGAACATCACCAGATTGAAAAGGTTAAAGTGACTATCGTCATAGATCCAGGCAGCGTCCAGAGGTTCAATTCGTGCAGACTGATGGGTGCCCATCGGCGTAATCGCCCCATCTCTGGGCAATGAGCGGGCGGTTACTAAATCAAGGTCCCGACTGCCGCTGGCCCCCTGTACCAGCAGCGACGGAATCGATGTCTGCATTCCGATGGCCTGAAACAGCTGCCATGCCACGGTCGAGGTACCCGCTCCACCTTTGCAGCCCAGCAGGCTTATTTTCATAATGCTGCGTGCCGCCAGGGCGTTTTCCGGCTGCTGGAGCTGCCCGGCCAGCTGCGCCAGCTGGGACTGAATATGAAGATAGCAAACCCCAGCATTCATTAGCGCCTGAGCGAAAGCGATGGAGTCATTGTGGCCTAAAAAGATCTGACGCGCGCTGGCGGGAATTAGCAGCGTGGCCGTTTCACATATTAACGTGACATCATTGCAGCTGCCGATGTTAATAATCACCGTTGCGGCACCGCGCAAAATGCTGTCATCCTGCAGAGAAAAAAAATCAATTTGATGGTTAATAACGTTATTGAAATTATTTATTAACAATAAGCTACTTATATCAGAGAGAAGCTCTTTATCGGAGGATATGACCATAATTGATTGCGTACCCTTTTTCGCTTTATGCGCGACTTCTGGCTCGATTTTCTTTTTAATATCCGAAAACAACTTCATCTTTCACTCCAGAAATATTCTAATTATGCGAGGTTGTTAGCGGGCAAAGCCACCTTGTTCCAGAAAGCGTCCGGCATCGCTATTTAAACGGTCTTCACGCATTTTCTGGTCGACACCGACGTTGAAGAACAGTTTTTCCACCGAGCTGCGGCGAAAGGACGGTAGCGACATCTTATGAGCCACCGCTTCTGGCTGTGGCTTCACCAGGTTCACCGTGGCGAAGACCACCAGTTCACTTTTGCTTCTTTCAGTCATAGAACTCCGGGCCAGTGCGCCCAGAACCGGGATATCGCCGATAAACGGCACTTTAGTAAGTGACTCTTTGTCAGCCTCGCTTAATAAGCCGCCGATAACAAAGCTGTCGCCATCCGCCAGCTCAATGGTTGAACTGGATCGCCGGGTTCGCATGGTGGGGATCTGGTAATCGTTATAGGCATATGAGCCGGTAACGCTGCTTAACTCATTGGAGACAAACAGACGTATCTTCTGCCGTTTTTCGACCTTAGCGGTGATATTCAGGCGAATACCGTACTCTTTATACTGCACGGTGACCGAGTCCTGATCTTTCACCATAATTGGAATCTCGCCGCCCACCAGGAAGCTGGCGGACTCCCCGGAGAGTACGGTGAGATTTGGCTGCGCCAGCACCCGGGCAATGGAGTCATTATTTACCGCATTAATCAGGGTGCTGATATTTCCGGCGTCAAAACCGCGGCGAAAACCTAGTAGGTTGAACATGCCGGGGCTATTCACGTTACTGCCACCGTTGATAATGCTGTCCAGCGTCAGACTGCTCCACTCGATGCCCAGATTGTCAGTAAACTCCTTACTGACTTCCACCACGGTCAGTTTGACGTTGACCTGGTTCGAAGACGGAAGCTGTAAGCGGTTAATGACGTTGTCGTAGACTTTCGCAACAGCAAAACGGGCACTCTCATTGCTGTCGCCGCTTCCGTTGCTTTTCCCTCCGCCATCTCCGGTTCCCACGAGGCTGCCGACCAGTTGATAAACTCCGTCGCGAGTCTCTTCATCAGCTACCGTACCGCTGAGTATCCACGCGGTTTTATCAGCATTCTGGAAGCGTTTGACCTCAACCATACTACCGGGAAATTCGCGTGCCACCCGCTGGCGAATATCACTCAGGAAAGGGTCAACATCCACGCTGAGATTCATCAGGATTTTCGCCTGCGCGCCGTAAACCACCAGCTCGGTGCTGCCTAGCTTGCGAGCATAAAGCACAATATTTTTGTCATTGACGATTTTGTAATCGGCAACGGTCGGGTCTGACACAAACACCGTATTAACGGCGCTGCCGAAGCGTAGCGTTTTAGATTGCCCGGGTTTGAGATTGACCACCTCAGCCTTCGCCCCCAAGGAAAACGCGCAAAACATCAGCAGCACAAACAACCTTTTAATGCAGAACAAATGTTGAGTCATCTTTGAAAATATTCCTGTATCCGGGTGTTCCATGATGCTTATTAACCGCCAGACGTCAGGCGACGATTTAACCTCGTAGCTCGTTAATTTCTGTGGCGAGTTTCGCAGGGACGGGAGGTAGATTAAAAATTATGTCATCGCTGACTGGCCATGCCTCCTCCGGCGTAGGGAGCGTAATAGGCGACTTGCCGTCCGGAGATGTTGCCGCCGGAAACAGTAAAATATTCGCCAGTTCACCACCCAGCCCTTTCAACATCTTGACCTCGCGGTCCTGCAGCTCAACCACCAGCTGGCTGCCCTTTTCCACCACGCTGACGCCATTATTGACCACCGTTTTTGCCGGTCGAATAGCCAGCACGCGCTTATTGCCCATCAGCGGCTTGAGGCGGTTATAAAGCTGATTTTTTTCCCGGGACTGGTCAGCCGCCACTTCGAGAGTATCTTCATGTTTGGGATATATTCGGCGATAGGAGAGATAAATATCCACCCCTTGGCCAGCCTTGATGTTGTTTAATAAATAGTTGTCTGATTTATTCAGTTCAAAGGTATAGAGAATATTTCCCGGCTGTAAAAACAGAGCGAGATACTCATTGCTGCCCGGTTCCATTAGTAACCCCGGAAGAATCCATGAATTCGCCGGCACCGCGCTTTTTAATGCCCAGTTATCCAGGTTGTTATCGACAAGATTAAATCTGGCATCACTGCTGCCGACTTCAACCATAACGGTTTTAATCCGAAAATCCTCGGGCCGTAATACCGTTCTGGCGTCTAAATCACGGACTGCGACCGCTACGCTGATGGTCTGCTGCGGTTTTTTTTCTGGCTGACTGGCCTGCAAAGGGACAGCCGTGCGGGATTGGTTAAAATAGAGAAATAACCCCAGAATACCGACAACGATCATCACCACATAAACCAGTAGACCGCCTCTTTTCATATTCATTGTTTCCCACTTTGTTTTGACAGTATCTACCTGGAATTCATAAATACGGGCATTGCATCCTGCTGTGCCCGTATTAAAAACATTAATAAATGAGTAAAGACTTATGGAGAAGAAATCCTTCCCCCTTAAATACCCATAGAGGTTTCAACCTTAGTTTGAATATCACCAAAGATTTTGTTCAGCAACGTATCGACGGTCCCACTCTCACCAAAGATCACGGCGACAACGGCAGCCACGCCAGCGATTACAATTGCGTACTCAACAGCGGTGACGCCTTGTTCATTACGTTTAAAATCATAAATGCTTCCAGCAACACGGGTATAGGCAGCCAGATATTTATCATAAACACGGTTTAGCATTACCAGTTTCCTTATTTAACCATCATTCAATATTTAAATTTATACGCCCCAAATATATTCACAGAAAGAATTCTTCTTTTCGTCATTGATATTATCGGGACGACAGAAGAATAGCCTGATAATTCTGCAAGCAGCTAATATTTATAACCGATCGATCTTAATAATTTTGATAGGTACAGACTATCACTTAACAAATAACGATCGTTTTTACCGATCACAAAGAGCACGCCACGAGAGCGAAAAATGAACTAATCGTTTATAAATCAGACAGTACGGGGCAGTGTTTTTCATCGTGGCGTAGCCACAGCGCGCCATTATTCCACTCCGGCCATTTAATAAAAAACAAACTATCTCACAACAATCAGTCTCGACAAAAACCAACATTCAGTATATAGCACTAATACCACGATTAAATTCGCACCTTAAATACACCGATACATAATGAAATAGTGCTTTATCCCTTAAAATATATGGTAAATATCGATACCCAATACACATATAAATAACAAATGATTAAAATCACAATAATCGCCAAAACAACGTAAAGGACCTTTTCAACTGAGCCTCCTTAATTAACCAAAAGAGAGACATCAGATAGGGTAAAAGAATATGAGAGAAAGAAAATGCAGTACAGAAGCCTGGATTATTAGCGGGAACATGCAATGTCATAAAGACGAGTAAACAACGCTGCCACCTGCAGCGTTGGCTTATAGAGCGCAGCCAACCAGATAATCTGACTGCGGCTGATAATGAAATATGCTGGCATTTTTTATCACCGAATAAATGACGAATAAACGCCAGTTCACCATGGTGGGCCGGCGGTGCACGTCTTACATTAATGGGTCTCCCCCGTAGAAGTCAGACGTTTTAGATAGCCACCATTCCGCGCACGCCCTCGGCTTCCATATCCGCGCCCTTTCCTTGCTGAATAATCACTCCTCGCGACATCACCAGGTAGTGGTCGGCAAGAGCTGCGGCAAAATCATAGAACTGCTCGACCAGCAGGATCGCCATATCGCCACGGTTCGCCAGCTGGCGGATGACTTCGCCGATTTCCTTAATCACCGAGGGCTGAATACCTTCCGTCGGCTCGTCGAGGATCAGCAGCTGCGGCCGGCTGGCAAGCGCCCGACCAATCGCCAGCTGCTGCTGCTGACCGCCGGAGAGATCGCCCCCGCGCCGCTGCTTCATCGTTTTTAACACCGGAAACAGATGATAGATCTCCTCCGGAACCTGCCGGGCGTCGCGGGCGTCAAAGCGCGACAGGCCCATCAGCAGGTTCTCTTCAACGGTAAGGCGCGGAAAAATCTCCCGCCCCTGCGGGACATAGGCGATCCCCGCCTGTACGCGCTGATGGGGTTTGCGCGCCGTGATGGTCTTATCCTGCCATATCACTTCGCCGCTGCGCGCCGGGACCAGCCCCATCAGGCACTTCAGCAGCGTGGTTTTACCTACGCCGTTGCGCCCCAGCAGGCAGGTAATCTCCCCCGGCCGGGCGGCAAAATCAACGCCGCGCAGAATATGGCTGCCGCCATAGTATTGATGTAACTGGTTAACCTGCAGCATCGGCGCTCCTTAGCGTCCAAGATAAACTTCAATCACCTGTTCGTTGGCCTGCACCTCGCGCAGCGAGCCTTCCGCCAGCACCTGCCCCTGATGCAAAACGGTCACCCGGTCGGCAATCGTTTCAACAAATCCCATATCATGCTCGACCACCATCAGCGAATGCTCCCCGGCGAGGGTGCGGAACAGCTCGGCGGTATATTCGGTTTCGGCGTCGGTCATTCCGGCCGCGGGCTCATCCAGCAGCAGCAGATGCGGCTCCTGCACCAGCAGCATGCCGATCTCAAGGAACTGCTTCTGTCCATGCGACAGCAGCCCCGCCTGCCGGCCGCGTTCGGCGTCCAGACGCAGCAGGCGCAGGGTCTCGCTGATGCGGTCCTCCTGCTCGGCGTTCAGCCGCCCGCGCAGGCTGGCCCAGACCGATTTATCGCTTTTCAGCGCCAGCTCAAGATTTTCAGCCACCGTCAGCGCTTCAAAGACCGTCGGCTTTTGAAACTTGCGCCCGATCCCCTGACGGGCAATGGCGATCGGGTCAAGGGACATCAGGTCGATGGACTGATCGTACAGCGCCCTGCCGCTCTGCGGCCGGGTTTTGCCGGTAATCACGTCCATCAGGGTGGTTTTCCCGGCGCCGTTGGGCCCGATAATACAGCGCAGTTCGCCAACGCCAATCTGCAGCGAAAGGTCGGTCAGCGCCTGGAAGCCGTCAAAATTGACGTTAATCTTTTCCAGCTGCAGCACCGGATCGGTTTGCTCACGAAAACGATCCGTCGGCTGCTGGCGGGTAA
>OLIJ01000219.1_pt1 | contig 16829 bp, 23 predicted proteins | sample 1609731 | NCBI WGS metagenome assembly OLIJ01 (sample SAMEA4350159, study PRJEB24818) | metagenome | biome: human; feature: gut; material: faeces | place: Denmark | collected 2013-09
GCTTGCGCCCATTGTGCAATATTCCCCACTGCTGCCTCCCGTAGGAGTCTGGACCGTGTCTCAGTTCCAGTGTGGCTGGTCATCCTCTCAGACCAGCTAGGGATCGTCGCCTAGGTGAGCCGTTACCTCACCTACAAGCTAATCCCATCTGGGCACATCTGATGGCATGAGGCCCGAAGGTCCCCCACTTTGGTCTTGCGACGTTATGCGGTATTAGCTACCGTTTCCAGTAGTTATCCCCCTCCATCAGGCAGTTTCCCAGACATTACTCACCCGTCCGCCACTCGTCACCCGAGAGCAAGCTCTCTGTGCTACCGTTCGACTTGCATGTGTTAGGCCTGCCGCCAGCGTTCAATCTGAGCCATGATCAAACTCTTCAATTTAAGTTTGATGCTCGTGAATTAAACTTCGTAATGAATTACGTATGTTCACTCAGAGACTTGGTATTCATTTTTCGTCCGAGGACGTTAAGAATCCATGTCACTTTGAGTGCCCACACAGATTGTCTGATAAATTGTTAAAGAGCAGTGCAACGCGGCTTTCGCTCAGCGTTGCGAGGTGGCGTATATTACGCTTTCCTCTTTCAGAGTCAACCCTTTAATTCAGGATTTTTCTCTTCAACCGAACTGGCTATCTGGTGTGAAGTGATTCACATCCGCCGTGTCAGTGGGAGCGCATTATAGGGATCCCATTCTATTGCACAAGTCTTTTATCGATCTTTTTTTCCGGATGATGCTTTTTCGCCCTTTTCGCAGCGTTATTGTTCGATCTGCTCAGTTTTTACCACAATAAAGGGTTGCAGGTGGCAGAGAAAGCCACCAAAGTCTTCGCACAACCCTGACTTATCGAGGTAAACATGTCCGCAAATTTACGTCCCTACAAAGATTTATTCCCACAAACAGGTCTGCGCGTGATGATCGATGCCACCAGCGTAGCGATTGGTGATGTCAGGATGGCTGATGATGTCAGCATCTGGCCGCTGGTTGCCATTCGCGGCGACGTTAACTATGTGCAAATTGGTCCTCGCACCAATATCCAGGACGGTAGCGTGCTGCATGTCACCCATAAATCATCATATAACCCACAGGGTAATCCCCTGATCGTTGGTGAAGATGTCACCATCGGCCATAAAGTGATGCTGCACGGCTGCACTATTGGTAACCGGGTGCTGGTCGGGATGGGGTCAATTCTGCTGGATGGTGTAGTAATAGAGGATGACGTGATGATTGGTGCCGGTAGTCTGGTACCACAGAATAAGCGACTGGCAGGCGGCTATCTTTATTTTGGCAACCCGGTGAAACAAATCCGCCCCCTGACGGAGGCGGAAATAGCGGGTCTGATCTATTCAGCAAACAACTACGTGAAATGGAAGAACGATTACCTGGATCAGGAAAACCAAACCCAGCCCTGATTGTCTTCCTGCTGGTCGCGGATCATCTCATCCGCCTCTTCTTCCAGATCCCAGCGATGTTCGCGAAATGCAGCCAGCCAATGCGCTGGCTCTTTTCCACCAAACCGTTTCTCTAGCGTTACGCTTCTCATTGCACAGGTCAGCTGCATACCATGAACCAACGCGGGAAAAGTAATGCACTGTTTTTCAGTATCCCACTCTTCCCTGTCAGGAAACTGAATCGCCTGATTCACGGGTTCAATTCCTTATGCAAGGTTTGAATCACCGGAGTAATGTCTGGCAGTACGCCATGCCACAGCAGTACAGCATGAGCGGCCTGGGCCACCAGCATACCTAAACCATCAGCGCACTGTTTCGCCCCATGCTGCTGGCACCAGGTCAGAAATGGCGTACTGCCCTGCTGATAAAACATGTCGTAGCAATGGACGTGCGTATTAATTAGCGAAGCGGGTATCGCAGGTACCTCACCGCCAATACCGCTGGAGGTCGCATTAATAATAAGATCGAACTCATGTTCAGCCAGCGCATCCATTTCCAGCGCACGAATACTGCCGGTGTGAGAAAAGAGTGCCGCCAGTTCATGCGCGCGGGAGCTGGTCCGGTTCACAATCGTCACGGCGCAATCGAGGGACAGAAGCGGTAACAGCACGCCGCGCGATGCCCCTCCGGCCCCGATAAGCAGGACACGAAAGCCAGGTTTAATAAAACCGAGCCGCTCCAGATCGCTCAGTAACCCGATGCCATCGGTGTTATCCCCCAGCAAACGGCCATCTTCCAGGCGTTTCAGGGTATTCACGGCCCCGGCCAGCGCGGCTCGCTCGGTGAGCTCATCGGCGCGAGCGAACGCTTCCTCTTTAAACGGAACGGTAACGTTGGCGCCTCGCCCCCCTTCATTAAAGAAGGCATTCAGGGTACTGATGAATTCATCTCGCGGCGCCAGAATACGCCCGTACGGATGTGCGATATGCAGCTGCTGCGCAAAAAGCTGATGAATGGCGGGCGATTTGCTGTGGGCGATCGGATTTCCAAAGACTGCGTAGCTTTCCATCACTTACCCCTGGCGGAAAAGTTCGCCCGTCAGGGCGTCGCGAATTTCAGACGGATTCTGACGGCCGCCGGTGACCCCATTAACCACCGGAAAATCGGCGCCAAACTGGGCGTGAACTTCAGCCGTGGTACGGCAGGGAGGCTGGCCGGATAAATTCGCACTGGTCGAGACCAGCGGTTTTCCATAGGCCTCGCATAGCTCAACCACCAGAGGGTGATCGGTAACGCGTACCGCCAGCGAGTCAAAACGCCCGGTCAACCAGCGTGGGGTCGTTTTACGCGCCGGGAAGACAAAGGTCACCGGCCCTGGCCAGCAGCTAAAAATCTCCGCCAGCTGCGCCGCGCTAAGCTGAGAGTCATCTATATAAGGAAGTAACTGTTCAAAGCGGGCGGCAATAAGAATTAGGCCTTTCTCAACCGGCCGCTGTTTGAGGTCCAGCAGGCGCATGACGGCGGTTTCGCTGTCAGGATCGCAGCCAACGCCAAAAACGGCTTCTGTGGGATAGGCGATGACGTGTTCATTATTCAGAACGGACACAGCATGGGCGACGGCTTCTGATTGCAGGTTATTATTCACTGATTTGTTCCGCCGATATCGGCTTTCCACATTGTTTACTGGCACAAAAGCGTTTAACGCCCTGCGCCGTTTTCTTTTCGATTAATAGCGGATAGTGGCATTCAGGACACTCGCCCGCTATCGGTTTGAAGTTAATGACGAACTGGCAATCGGGGTAACGATCGCAGGAGTGAAAAGTTTTGCCGAAACGAGAGCGACGCTGAACCAAATGCCCCTGACCACACTGCGGGCACGCGATAGCTGTCTCATCAGGCTTATCAATAAGTTCAGTATGCTGACATTGCGGATAGCTGCTGCAGCCAATAAACATACCGAAGCGTCCCTGACGCAGCACCATCACGGCGCCACAGGATGGACACTCCTGCCCCTCCAGCACTTTAACGATATGTCCGTCCGCCTGACTTTTCAGGGGACGGACGTAGTTACAGTCCGGATAGTGCGAGCAGCCAAGAAACGGTCCATGCTTCCCGGAGCGGATTACCAGTTCAGCCCCGCACTGTGGACAGGGCTCATTTTTACGCACCTGAAACAGTGCTGATTTGGTCATAAATACTCGACGTTGCCGCAAAAAGATTAATGCAGCATACCTTCATTTACTTCGAAGAGTAATTCTTCCATCTGCTGATAGGCGTTTTCACAGCCCGGAATATTAAACAGCACCATCAGGATCACCCATTTAAGGTCTTCCAGTTCGAACTCTGCAGTATCCAGCGCCAGAACGCGCTCTATTACCATTTCTCGCGTTTCGAGGTTCAACACCTGAATTTGCTCGAGGAATAACAAGAATCCTCGGCAACTAGCATCCAGACGCTGACACTCTTCTTCGGTATAAATCCGTAAAGAGAGTGGATCAGAAGCCAGCTGCATGGGCGCGACAAGGCCCTCCTGATAATCAGCCAGTTTCTCGAGCCACATCAGCGCGTTATAAATATCTTCCCGTTCAAAACCGGCGTCGGTGAGATCCCGGGTCAGCTTATCCTGGTCTACGCGCATTTCTGCTTCGTTATGGATGTAAGTCTCAAACAAATACATGAGTACGTCGAACATGGCTTGCCCTCCTTAATCGGACATAGCCGCCGGGTACAGCTGCGATCCAGCCTGCTAACTCCAGTTCAAGTAGCTGAGCTACGGTCACTGGTACAGATTGGCCGGCACGTTCAGCGACAACGTCAACAGGTGTTACCTCATCTCCTACGTTAGCCAGGAGCTCAGGAAATGGCAATGCTACGGATGGCCGATCCGTGCAATTATTTATGTCGTATGGCGCATCACCCAGCCATAGCAGCTCATGCTGCCAGTATTCGACGATATCCTCTGGCGCCGTAACCGGGACTGCGCCCTGCTTGATGAGCCAATGCGGCCCCTCTGAACCCGGGCTGCCTATCGGCCCGGGTAGCGCAAAAACCTCCCTTCCCTGTTCAAGCGCACAGCGGACGGTAACCAACGAGCCGCTTCTCAATGCGGCTTCAACAACCAATACTCCAATACTTAAGCCACTGATAATTCGGTTACGACGAGGGAAATTTCCAGGTAATGGAAGTGTGGCAAGAGGAAACTCCGAAAGCAGCGCCCCTCCGCTATCCACAATCTGCCTTGCTAAAGCGCTATGCCGACGCGGGTAAATATCGCCTAACCCATTCCCGAGCACCGCAATGCTTTTCCCATCTGCGGCAAGCGCGCCGCGATGGGCAACGCCGTCAATACCAATCGCCAGGCCGCTGGTAATCGTAACGCCATAGCGTGCCAGAGCTTCGCAAAACACTCTCCCCCAGCGTTCACCGTACCAGGAATGCGCGCGGCTCCCGACAACCGCTAGCTGCCGGCTGTGCAAAATAGCCAGGTCCCCCTTAACCAGAAGCGCGCCGGGATAATCAACGACTGCGCGCAGCTGCGGTGGGTAGAGAGGGCTGTCGGCCGACAGCAGATGATGTTCTGGCTGCTCCAGCCATTCCAGAGTGGCATCGATATCCCGCTGGCCAAAGGTCAAAAATTGCCTCGACTGCGCCGCACTCAGGCCACAGAGACGTAAAACCTCACTATTAAGCGCGGAAGCCGCGCCTATCCGGCGAGCGATGGTCAACATCACCTCACCATACAGGCCGTTTACCCTCATCAGGCGTAGCCAAATCTCTGCGGGCGCCATCCATACTCCCCTGCCATAAGCGGCTTTAACAATCCTTGCGATTGGACAGTGAGACTGTCAATTAGAGGGGGTTTTGTCTAGAATAGAGGTAATAATCTTATCCACTCCTGAATACGAATCTGGATCTTTATGGCAGTTTTGCAAGTGTTACATATTCCGGACGAGCGCCTTCGCAAAGTCGCCGAGCCGGTAAAAGAAGTCAATGCAGAAATTCAGCGTATCGTCGATGATATGTTCGAGACGATGTACGCGGAGGAAGGTATTGGTCTGGCGGCAACCCAGGTTGATATCCATCAACGCATTATTGTTATTGATGTGTCGGAGAACCGTGAAGGTCAGCTGGTGTTAATTAACCCTGAGCTGCTGGAAAAAGACGGCGAAACCGGTATTGAAGAAGGCTGCCTGTCCATTCCGGAACAGCGTGCGCTGGTACCACGTGCCGAAACCGTGAAAATCCGCGCGCTGGATCGCGAAGGCAAGCCATTCGAACTGGATGCTGACGGCCTGCTGGCTATCTGTATTCAGCATGAAATGGATCATCTGGTAGGCAAACTGTTCATCGATTATCTGTCGCCGCTCAAACAACAGCGCATTCGTCAGAAAGTTGAAAAACTGGATCGTTTGCGTACGCGTGCCTGAGGACAAGGATTAACGTGTCACAATCATTACGTATTATTTTTGCGGGTACACCCGATTTTGCAGCGCGTCATCTTGACGCGCTGTTGTCGTCTGAGCACCAGATCGTTGGCGTTTTTACTCAGCCCGATCGCCCCGCTGGCCGCGGTAAAAAGCTCATGCCGAGCCCGGTAAAAGTGCTGGCAGAAGCTAACAATTTGCCGGTATTCCAGCCGGCATCCCTGCGACCACAGGAAAACCAGGAGCTGGTCTCCTCGCTTAATGCCGACGTCATGGTCGTCGTCGCTTATGGGCTGATCCTGCCCAAAGCGGTTCTGGATATGCCACGCCTTGGCTGTATTAACGTCCACGGTTCTCTTCTGCCTCGCTGGCGCGGAGCCGCTCCCATTCAGCGCTCGCTATGGGCCGGCGATGCGGAAACAGGCGTAACGATTATGCAGATGGATGTAGGTCTCGATACCGGCGATATGCTGTATAAGCTCTCCTGTCCGATTACCGCAGAAGATACCAGCGCCAGCCTGTATGACAAGCTGGCCGACCTCGGCCCGCAAGGGCTGCTGAACACCCTGGCTCAGTTAGCTAACGCAACCACTCAACCTGAAGTCCAGGATGAAGCCTTAGCCACCTACGCTGAGAAGCTCAGCAAAGAAGAAGCCCGTATCGACTGGTCGCTTTCTGCCGAACAGCTCGAACGCTGTATCCGCGCCTTCAATCCGTGGCCGATGAGCTGGCTGGAAATTGACGAGCAGCCGATGAAGGTTTGGCAGGCATCGGCTATCGCCGAAATAAGTTCCGCTGAACCTGGCACCATTGTGGCTGCCAGCAAGCAGGGTATTCAGGTGGCAACCGGCGATGGCATTCTGAATCTGGAATCCCTGCAGCCTGCGGGTAAAAAAGCGATGAGCGCCCAGGATTTGCTCAATTCTCGCCGGGAGTGGTTTATCCCAGGTAACCGTCTTTCCTGACGGTCGTCACTTCTAAAGCCCGGATCTACCGGGCCTTTTTATTTTCGCGGTTATGAAAAAAAATCTTAATTTACGTAGTCTGGCGGCCCAAGCCGTTGAACAGGTTGTCGAGAAGGGGCAGTCGTTAAGCAACGTGCTGCCGCCGTTGCAGCAGAAAGTCGGTGAAAAAGATAAAGCGCTGCTGCAGGAGCTGTGCTTTGGCGTCCTGCGCACTCTTAGCCAGATGGAATGGCTGATCAATAAGCTGATGGCTCGCCCTATGACGGGAAAACAGCGTACCGTTCACTATTTAATTATGGTCGGCTTTTATCAGCTGCTGCACACCCGTATCCCCGCCCATGCGGCGCTGGCGGAAACGGTTGAAGGTGCGGTAGCTATTAAGCGTCCGCAGCTCAAAGGGCTGATTAACGGCGTGCTGCGCCAGTTTCAACGCCAGCAGGAAGAATTGCTTAACGAATTCGCCGAAAGCGACAGCCGCTTCCTGCACCCCGCATGGCTACTCAAACGCATCCAAAGAGCCTGGCCCCAGCAGTGGCAGGCCATTGCGGATGCCAACAACCAACGTCCACCAATGTGGCTACGTGTTAATCGCAATCATCACTCACGCGATGAATGGCTGGTGCTCCTTGAAGAGGCGGGCATGCAGGGGTTCTCTCACCCGGACTATCCGGATGCCGTACGTCTGGCGACGCCGGCACCTGTACAGGCATTGCCCGGTTTTGAGCAAGGCTGGGTCACCGTTCAGGATGCTTCAGCCCAAGGTTGTATGCGCTATCTGACCCCGGAAAATGGTGAAAGGATCCTCGATCTTTGCGCCGCGCCCGGCGGCAAAACAACTCATATTCTGGAAGTCGCGCCACAGGCCAGCGTACTGGCTGTCGATATCGATGACCAGCGTCTGTCCCGTGTCTACGACAATCTGAAGCGTCTGGGAATGAAAGCCCAGGTAAAACAGGGGGATGGCAGATATCCAACCCAGTGGTGCGCTGATGAAAAGTTCGATCGTATTCTGCTCGATGCGCCCTGCTCTGCCACTGGCGTAATTCGCCGCCATCCCGATATTAAATGGCTGCGTCGTGACCGCGATATCGCGGAGCTGGCACAGCTTCAGGCGGAAATTCTTGACGCCATCTGGGCACATCTGAAGCCCGGCGGTACCCTGGTCTATGCGACCTGCTCAATTCTGCCGGAAGAAAATAGCCAGCAAATTGCGGCATTCCTGACGCGCACGCCTGACGCAGAACTTAGCATTACCGGGACGCCTGAGCAGCCTGGACAGCAAAATCTGCCCGGAGCGGAAGAGGGTGATGGGTTCTTTTACGCTAAGCTGATCAAACATCGGAAATAATGGATCACTGCTGATGAAGATTATTATTCTGGGCGCCGGACAGGTTGGCGGGACTCTCGCGGAAAACCTCGTCGGAGAGAACAACGATATTACCCTGGTCGACACCAATGGTGACCGCCTGCGCAGTCTGCAGGACAAGTTTGACCTGCGTGTTGTTCAGGGACACGGCTCCCATCCGCGCGTACTGCGCGAGGCCGGAGCTGATGATGCGGATATGCTGGTTGCCGTCACCAGTTCTGATGAAACCAATATGGTGGCCTGCCAGGTCGCCTATTCCCTGTTTAATACGCCTAATCGCATTGCCCGTATTCGTTCTCCGGACTACGTACGTGACGCCGATAAACTGTTCCACTCCGAAGCCGTACCGATTGACCATCTGATCGCGCCGGAACAGCTTGTTATCGACAATATTTACCGCCTGATTGAGTATCCAGGTGCGCTGCAGGTCGTAAACTTTGCCGAAGGGAAAGTGAGTCTGGCGGTCGTTAAAGCCTACTACGGTGGTCCGTTGGTAGGTAACGCGCTCTCGACAATGCGTGAACATATGCCGCATATCGACACGCGCGTAGCGGCTATTTTCCGCCACGATCGCCCTATTCGGCCCCAGGGTTCGACCATTGTTGAAGCCGGCGATGAAGTGTTCTTTATCGCCGCATCCCAGCATATTCGCGCCGTGATGAGCGAGCTGCAGCGCCTGGAGAAACCCTATAAGCGCATCATGCTGGTTGGCGGCGGAAATATTGGCGCGGGTCTGGCCCATCGGCTGGAAAAAGATTATAGCGTGAAGTTAATTGAACGCGATCAGCAGCGCGCCGCCGAGCTGGCTGAAAAGCTACAAAATACCATCGTCTTTTATGGCGACGCCTCGGATCAGGAGCTCCTCGCAGAAGAGCATATTGATCAAGTCGACCTCTTCATTGCCGTTACTAATGATGACGAAGCCAACATCATGTCGGCAATGCTGGCCAAGCGGATGGGGGCCAAAAAGGTCATGGTTCTTATCCAGCGAAAAGCCTACGTTGACCTGGTTCAGGGCAGCGTTATCGATATCGCTATCTCCCCTCAACAGGCAACCATTTCAGCGCTGCTCAGCCATGTCCGTAAAGCCGATATCGTTGGCGTCTCTTCCCTGCGCCGCGGCGTAGCTGAAGCTATCGAAGCCGTCGCCCACGGAGATGAAAGCACCTCACGCGTAGTGGGTCGTTCGATCGATGAGATCAAGCTTCCCCCGGGGACGATCATTGGCGCCGTGGTTCGCGGAAATGATGTAATGATCGCAAATAATAATTTGCGTATTGAGCAGGGCGACCACGTAATTATGTTCCTGACCGACAAAAAATTTATCTCCGATGTCGAACGGCTGTTCCAGCCAAGCCCTTTCTTCCTGTAATTTATTTGGGCGCCGGTAACGCGCCCATGTCCATTAACCTTTGTTTAGCAATGGATAATATTTTTATGCAATTATTCAACAATAATGGAAAATGGAAATACATTTGATAAACTTATCCCTGTCAGCTGGTTCAAGGAGAATAGAATGAGTATTTTAAAAGAGTTTCGCGATTTCGCGATGCGCGGGAATGTGGTCGATCTGGCAGTGGGTGTCATCATTGGTGCAGCATTCGGTAAGATTGTATCGTCACTGGTTGCCGATATTATTATGCCGCCGCTTGGCCTGCTTATTGGTGGGATCGATTTTAAATCTTTCGCCGTCACGCTGCGCGATGCTCAGGGAGATATCCCGGCCGTTGTGATGCATTATGGCGTGTTTATTCAGAACGTTTTTGACTTCGTCATCGTAGCGTTTGCCATCTTTATGGCAATTAAACTGATGAATAATCTGAACCGTAAAAAAGCAGAGGCCCCTGCAGCACCGCCGGCACCGACTAAAGAAGAAGTGCTGCTGAGTGAAATTCGTGACCTGTTAAAAGAGCAGAATAACCGTTCTTAATCAGGCTACCGAAAGCAGAAAGCCAGTGGTAAAAAAGTGATTCACTCTCTTGCCACTGGCCTCCCGGTCACTCCGTCCTGCATATTTTTCTTTTCGCTGATAGCTTCCTTTCCCTTTCTTGTTTTTCTCAACGCGTTGTCTGAACAGCGGATCATGAAGCAGTGCCTCAATGGCATTATCTTTTATTTGCCCTTTTGTATGCTGATAGCGACTCATAGTTACTCCTGATGGTGAATGAGATCGACGCGAGTGTAGATCTACACGCGCAAAAAATCAACGCCCTGCATTAGCGCTGCTGGCCCCCTGCTCAAGCGCTTCAAGAATGGAACAGTAGACGCTGCTGTGAGCGCTGCCGCAGCATGCATCGTTAAGTCTCTGTAAGGATCGGCGCATCGCTTGTAATTCCTTAATACGCGACTCAACTTCGCTCAGGCGCGCCTGCACGATTCCCTTTGATTCCTGGCAGGTATGATGCTCCGGATCGATGCGGATCGATAGCAGTTCACGGATCGATTCGAGCGTAAACCCGAGCTGCCGCGCGTAGCGGATAAAACGTAGCCGCTGAAGGTCATTGTCGGTATAAAGACGAAATCCGCCCTCAGTACGAACGTCGTGGGCCATCATCTGCTGCTTTTCGTAGTAGCGAATGGTATCGGGAGTGACATCCGCCAGCTTTGCGAGCTCACCAATGCGATACATACTTACTCCTCACTTATCTTGTGTTGCAGCCTCTCAGAATACTCACCGCGCAGAAAATCAGTATTTAACCCAGCCTGGCGTAGCTTCAGTTCGAGCAAAGCAAGTCTTCGGCTCAGTTCGACATGCTGCGGGTCATCCTGACGAATGACTTTAAGCAAATCAACCAGCGCAACGGCTTCTCTGCGATGTTCCAGCTCAGGAGGTAAACAGCCGGCGTTCTTGAGTAAACGGTAGCTGACGCGTAGTTCAGGTGGCACATGCAGATCGTCATCCAGTGTCAGCGGTTCACCGCGGCCAGGAAGATTATCAAAGTCACCTTTGTTTTGTGCATCAAGGATATGGCGTTCTGCCCACTGATCCAGCAACCACATCATACGGCTCCGGGGATGAACAAAAAGAATACAGATAGTGTAATGAAGCAGAGATGGCGAGGATATAAAAAAACCCGCCGAAGCGGGTTTTTTTACGTTACTACAGATTACTCTGCAGCAGCTTCTGCTTTCGGCTCAGCACGATCAACCAGCTCGATGTATGCCATCGGCGCGTTGTCGCCTGCACGGAAGCCACACTTCAGAATGCGAGTGTAACCACCGGCGCGGCTCGCGAAACGCGGGCCCAGCTCGTTAAACAGTTTTGCCACGATCTCGTTATCACGAGTACGGGCGAATGCCAGACGACGATTAGCTACGCTATCAGTCTTGGCAAGAGTAATCAGCGGCTCAACTACGCGACGCAGTTCTTTCGCTTTCGGCAGGGTCGTCTTGATGATTTCATGACGAACCAGCGAACCAGCCATGTTACGGAACATAGCCTGGCGATGGCTGCTGTTGCGGTTCAGTTGACGACCACTCTTACGATGGCGCATGACCTTATCCTTCTCAGTAAAACCTTAACCTGTGATCCGGTTACTCGTCAGCAATGCTTGCCGGTGGCCAGTTTTCCAGGCGCATGCCCAGAGACAGACCACGTGAAGCCAGCACGTCTTTAATCTCGGTAAGAGATTTTTTACCCAGGTTCGGCGTTTTCAGCAACTCAACCTCGGTACGCTGTACCAGATCACCGATATAGTGGATAGCTTCTGCCTTGAGGCAGTTAGCAGAGCGGACAGTCAATTCCAGATCGTCAACAGGGCGCAGCAGGATCGGATCGAATTCTGGTTTCTCTTCTTTCACTTCCGGCTGACGTACATCACGTAAGTCAACGAAAGCTTCCAGTTGTTCTGCCAGGATGGTTGCCGCACGACGAATCGCCTCTTCAGGATCGATTGTGCCGTTGGTTTCCATTTCGATGACCAGCTTGTCCAGGTCGGTACGCTGTTCTACACGCGCTGCTTCAACATTGTAGGCAATACGCTCTACGGGGCTGTAGCATGCGTCGACCAGCAGACGGCCGATTGGGCGCTCATCTTCTTCCGAATGAATTCGGGCAGAAGCCGGCACATAACCACGACCGCGCTGAACTTTGATACGCATGCTAATAGCAGCGTTCTCATCGGTCAGGTGGCAGATCACATGTTGCGGCTTGACGATTTCGACATCACCATCATGGGTGATGTCGGCTGCGGTCACAGGGCCAATGCCAGATTTATTCAAAGTAAGGATAACTTCATCTTTACCTTGAACTCTCACCGCAAGCCCTTTCAGGTTGAGCAGGATTTCAAGGATATCTTCCTGAACGCCTTCTTTGGTGCTGTACTCGTGCAGTACACCATCAATCTCAACCTCGGTCACCGCGCAACCCGGCATCGATGAGAGCAGAATACGGCGCAGTGCGTTACCCAGAGTATGGCCAAAGCCACGCTCTAAAGGCTCAAGGGTCACCTTGGCGTGCGTCGAACTCACTTGCTCGATATCTACCAGGCGCGGTTTTAGAAACTCTGTCACAGAACCCTGCATTGTGTCCTCTCTTTGGTACTAAGCTTTACTTGGAGTAAAGCTCGACGATCAGGTGTTCGTTAATGTCCGCAGACAGATCAGAACGTTCTGGCTGACGCTTGAACGTACCTTCCATCTTGCCAGCATCAACTTCCAGCCAGGTTGGCTTTTCACGCTGCTCAGCCAGCTCCAGAGCGGCTTTCACGCGAGATTGCTTTTTCGCTTTCTCACGAATGCTAACAACGTCATTCGCTTTAACCTGATAAGAAGCGATGTTAACAACACGACCGTTTACCATGATTGCTTTATGGCTAACCAGCTGGCGTGATTCAGCACGAGTCGCGCCGAAGCCCATACGGTATACAACGTTGTCCAGACGACCTTCCAGCAGAGCCAGCAGGTTTTCACCTGTGTTGCCTTTCAGACGTGCTGCTTCTTTATAGTAGTTACGGAACTGACGCTCCAGCACACCGTAGATACGGCGAACTTTTTGCTTTTCACGCAACTGCACACCATAGTCAGACAGACGCGGTTTACGCGCACCGTGCTGGCCAGGAGCTTGTTCAATTTTACACTTGGTATCGATCGCGCGAACGCCAGACTTAAGGAACAGGTCTGTGCCCTCACGACGGCTCAGCTTGAGCTTAGGACCCAAATATCTTGCCATTTTCTTTCTCCAACAATCCTAGAAACGAGCGCGTTATACGCGACGTTTTTTCGGCGGACGACAACCGTTATGAGGGATCGGAGTCACATCAGTAATATTAGTGATGCGGAAACCAGCGGCGTTCAGAGCACGAATAGTAGATTCGCGACCCGGACCCGGACCTTTGACCATAACTTCCAGATTCTTGATGCCGTATTCTTTTACGGCTTCAGCGCAACGCTCTGCTGCAACCTGAGCTGCAAACGGAGTTGATTTACGAGAACCACGGAAACCGGAACCACCGGCTGTTGCCCAACCCAGCGCGTTACCCTGACGATCGGTAATGGTAACGATGGTGTTGTTAAAAGACGCATGGACATGAGCCACGCCATCAGAGACTTGTTTTCTTACACGTTTACGTGCACGAACTGGTGCCTTTGCCATTATTCAATCACCCCGATTATTTCTTGATCGGTTTACGCGGACCCTTACGGGTACGTGCGTTGGTCTTAGTACGCTGACCGCGAACCGGAAGACCACGACGATGGCGTAAACCACGATAGCAACCAAGGTCCATCAGACGCTTGATGCTCAGGGTGATTTCACGGCGCAGATCACCTTCAACGACAAATTTACCTACTGCTTCACGCAGGGATTCAATTTGTTCCTCAGACAGCTCACTGATCTTAACATTTTCAGCGATACCCGTGTCAGCACAGATGGCTTTAGAACGGGTCTTGCCGATACCGAAAATAGCAGTTAATGCGATTACGGTATGTTTGTGATCAGGAATGTTAATGCCTGCTATACGGGCCACTATGCACTCCTACTATTTAATATGTACGCACCATGCTGAAAAGCCCGTTTTCAGGATACTCAAATGGAAACGCACAGACATACAAAAGATTGGCTGGCTAATCTAGCCAGCTCAATCCAACTTTGCAAGAAAAATATGCGAAAAAATCAGCCTTGGCGCTGTTTATGCTTTGGCTCGGCACTGCAAATCACACGGATGACACCATCACGCTTAACGATTTTGCAGTTACGGCATAATTTCTTGACGGAAGCACGAACTTTCATTTTTACTCTCCGTAACTTCTCAGGCGACCAGTTATCGGCCGTAGCCTTTCAGGTTCGCCTTCTTCAATGCAGACTCGTACTGACTTGACATCATCAGAGTTTGCACTTGAGCCATAAAGTCCATAATCACGACGACAACAATTAGCAGCGAGGTTCCACCGAAGTAGAACGGCACCTTCATTGCATCACGCATGAACTCCGGGATCAGGCAGATAAAGGTAATATACAGCGCACCAACCAGAGTCAGACGAGTCATTACTTTATCGATATACTTCGCCGTTTGCTCTCCCGGACGAATTCCTGGTACAAATGCACCGGACTTCTTCAGGTTATCTGCTGTTTCACGCGGGTTGAAAACCAAAGCCGTGTAGAAGAAACAGAAGAATATGATTGCAGACGCATAGAGTAACACATAAAGCGGTTGCCCAGGCTGCAAATACAGCGAAATTGTTGTCAGCCAGTTCCAACCGGTTCCGCCCCCGAACCATGACGCGATGGTCGCAGGGAACAGAATAATACTGGAAGCGAAGATTGCAGGGATTACACCCGCCATATTCACTTTCAGCGGCAAATGTGTGCTCTGTGCAGCATAGACGCGACGACCCTGTTGACGCTTCGCGTAGTTCACCACAATGCGGCGTTGACCACGTTCAACGAATACAACAAAGAAGGTCACGGCAAACACTAATACTGCAACCAATAGCAACAGGAGGAAGTGCAGGTCGCCTTGACGCGCTTGCTCGATAGTATGGGCGATGGCCGGCGGGAGACCCGCAACGATACCAGCGAAGATAATGATCGAGATACCGTTACCGATACCACGTTCAGTAATCTGTTCGCCGAGCCACATCAGGAACATCGTTCCTGTGACCAGACTTACAACAGCGGTGAAATAGAATGCAAAGCCCGGATTCATCACCAGGCCCTGCATACCAGGCATATTCGGCAGACCGGTAGCAATACCGATCGACTGGAATATCGCCAGCACCAGAGTACCGTAGCGGGTGTACTGGCTGATCTTACGACGACCAGACTCCCCTTCTTTCTTCATTTCTGCTAACGGCTGATAAACAACCGTCAGCAGCTGGACAATAATCGATGCCGAAATATACGGCATGATGCCCAAGGCAAAGATAGAAGCACGGCTGAGAGCACCACCAGAGAACATGTTAAACATTTCAATGATAGTGCCTCGCTGTTGCTCAAGCAGTTTGGCAAGTACAGCGGCATCAATACCAGGGATCGGAATAAAAGAACCAATACGGAATACGATCAGCGCACCGATAACAAACAAAAGTCTGCGTTTCAGTTCGCCAAGTCCACCTTTGGCACTTTGAAAATCTAATCCCGGTTGCTTAGCCATCTGCTACTTATTCCTCAATTTTACCGCCAGCAGCTTCGATAGCAGCACGAGCACCTTTAGTCACACGCAGGCCACGAACAGTTACCGGACGAGCTACCTCGCCAGAAAGAATCACTTTCGCGAACTCAATCTGAATACCGATAATGTTTGCTGCTTTCAGCGTGTTCAGGTCGACTACATCGCCTTCTACGTGAGCCAGATCGGAGAGACGAATCTCTGCAGTGATCATTGCTTTACGAGAAGTGAAGCCGAATTTCGGCAGACGACGGTACAGAGGCATCTGACCGCCCTCGAAACCGCGACGTACGCCACCGCCAGAACGAGAGTTCTGACCTTTGTGACCACGACCACCGGTTTTACCGAGGCCAGAACCGATACCACGACCCAGGCGCTTACCCGCCTTTTTAGAGCCTTCGGCCGGAGACAGAGTATTTAAACGCATCTCTTACTCCTCAACTTTAACCATAAAGGAAACCGCGTTGACCATACCACGAACAGCAGGAGTATCCTCGCGTTCTACGGTGTGACCAATACGACGCAGACCCAGGCCAAGCAGCGTTGCCTTGTGTTTCGGCAGACGACCGATTGCACTGCGGGTTTGAGTAATTTTAATAGTCTTTGCCATGGTTTATTTCCCCAGAATTTCTTCAACGGATTTACCACGCTTGGCAGCGACCATTTCTGGAGAATTCATATTTTCCAGGCCATCAATAGTTGCACGAACCACGTTAATCGGGTTGGTGGAACCATATGCTTTGGCCAGAACGTTATGAACTCCAGCAACTTCCAGAACGGCGCGCATTGCACCACCGGCGATGATACCGGTACCTTCGGAAGCTGGCTGCATGAATACACGAGAACCCGTGTGAACACCTTTAACCGGGTGCTGCAGGGTGCCGTGGTTCAGCGCGACGTTAATCATATTGCGACGGGCTTTTTCCATCGCTTTCTGGATCGCTGCTGGAACTTCACGCGCTTTACCGTAACCAAAACCAACGCGACCGTTACCATCGCCAACAACAGTCAGAGCTGTGAAGGAGAAAATACGACCACCTTTAACGGTTTTAGATACGCGGTTAACCGCGATCAGCT
>OLIJ01000220.1_pt1 | contig 16708 bp, 16 predicted proteins | sample 1609731 | NCBI WGS metagenome assembly OLIJ01 (sample SAMEA4350159, study PRJEB24818) | metagenome | biome: human; feature: gut; material: faeces | place: Denmark | collected 2013-09
CCCCCATTCCATTTTTCATTAAATTGGGCGAAACCGACGCTTCGATGCGCACGATGGCCCCGGATAGCTGCCGTGCCGCAACGGCGCAGGCGAGGGCGACTGAAACGGGCTCGGTGCAGCCTAAGGCTGGCTTGACCTCTTGCTGCAGGACGGTGATGAAGGCGTTCCATTTTACGCGGGTTTCCCGGTGTGGCATGACTGAGCCTCTATAGGGGTACAGAAAAATGTCCATCGAGAAAGTGAACGGAGCGGATCTCAACTCTCCCGGGCCTGGGCTCTGCAACTGTCCAGCCAGCATCGACAGGACGGCAGGCGCTGTAGTAAGAATGTTAGCGCACCCGGCAGAGAAATAAGTTGCATGTTCACTTTGCAAAAAACATGTTTGAGAGAAAAAAATACTTTCAGGTGTGGGATGTGTAGATAATTTTACTTTTGCGTCAGGCGAGCGGCGGGCATAAAAAAACCGGCCTGGTCGGCCGGTTCAGAAATCAGATTTTGCAGGCGTCGCCGCAATCATCATCGGCAACGATTGCCTGGGCTTTTTTATCAGCATCTTCAAGGCGTTCAGCGTTACGCTCCTGCGCCTCTTCCAGACCGCTAAAAACCAGGTTGTCGAGATCAATTTCCATGAGTTACCCACTTAAGTTCAGTTTTGACCGTGGGCAGATTATAGGGCAAAACGGGCGAGGGGGCACCCCATGCCGTCGTTGATCGCACGTAGCGATAATCGCGCCAGTTAACAGTTCGCCGCGTGATGAATAATTAAGCTGACTGCTAATAATGAGAGTTGACAGGTTGGCTGAATATAATTTTGGGAATTATAGAATGATTACCTGGCTATTTATTAAATGAAAGGACAACGAACGGGTAACTAAGCGTTGACTTGAATGATTTATGATATTATTGCCGCGATTATGGTTGATTCTATGGATCTTGATCGATGGCTCAAACAGCAGCAGTCGCCATCAAAGAATGGCGAAAAAATAATAAACTCATTTGTAATGTTAAACTCAAATATAAGAAGGTGTTACGCCGATGCAGAGAAATACCGCTGGCAGGGGGCAAATATAGGGAATATCAAGCGCTGTGTAATAAATACGTTTGCGCCAGATTAACCGATGCCACGGAGGGGCTGGTCAGTTTCCAGGATAAACCCTTCAAAGCGTATTTAAATAAAAAGTTGTCAAAGAGAACCAAACTCGATATTGCCTACGGGTCGTTGATTTTTATGGAAAAAACGTTTTCTGAAGCGATCATGCCGCAGCTGTATAACGTGAAAGAGTTTGGCCTGAAGGTAGCTAGCGTTCCGCTGAAAAATGGTTCCAGCATTGATGTTAAGCTGCTGGCATCGCCTTTTCAGGAAGAAGGGGAGCTGATGCTCTTAATGCTCCTGGATAATAGACGCATCTACAGTCTCTGTTTTTCCTGTACCGCAGACGGTCGCGCTTATATTGGCGGAATTCAGGGAGGGAAAGACGTAACTAATGATGAAATTAAAGTCGTGACTAAGGAGCTTTTCGGTATCCGACCTAAAAATTTAATAATCACTCTGCTGTACGGTTTTTTACAGCATTGCGCTATTAAAGAGATCTATGCGGTTGACAGCCATTTCCACGTTAAAAGCGACAAAGTAATGACCAATTACGCTGCGCTGTGGCTGGAAGTAGGCGGTGAGCAGTATCGTCGCGGTTGGTATAAACTGCCGTCGCAGGAAATAAAGAAAAGCCTTGAAGAGGTCAAAAGTAAGCATCGCAGCCAGTTTATCAAGCGTGAAAGTTTGAAAGAGCTGGTGCAGCATGAGCTTGCGGCCTCAATGCAGCAGCTTGGCGGGCGTCTTAGCGCCGGTTAATCTGCAGCAGCGGGTTTGCCGGTCAACAGGGGGCTGTTGGCCGGCAACCTCCCGCAATCCTCCCGCACCTTCCCGCAACCTCCTGCCATCTTCCGCACTATCCCGTATACCCCTTGCTTTTCCGTTATCTCCCCTCGCGTTGGGCAGCTTAAAACCGCTTCATCTATCAACTTCCTTTTATAAATTAAAAAATTTTAAACATTAAATGCTGGATAGTTTTACATAAAATTTACAAACTCATATACTTTCTTACGTTCTTCGCTCCGTTCAGGAGCGTCCAACCAGTATGTTATGTGGTCTGTGCCTTAATTATGTCAATAAAGCACTGTTAAGAATAAATACATTGGTTACAACGACTAGCGTCGTATGGGATGAAATATGGACGAACAACGAGGTAGCGGCAGAGGGATGTTCTTCACCGCCTGGCGCCTGCTATTTGTGTTATTGAGTTTTTGCATTGGGCTGTTCTTGGCTATCTGGGGTGGCAAGCTCCTCTCTCTTGGCGGCAGCGCCTGGTATCTGTTGGCGGGCCTGGCCTATATGGTTATCGCCGTCGGCTACCTTATCCGCAGTAAATACGTTCTTCCTTTCGCAATTATTACCTTCTTTCTGACCCTGGTCTGGGCACTTTACGAAGTCCAGCTTAGCTACTGGGGACTGATCCCTCGCCTGGTGGTTCCCGCTCTGCTGCTGATGCTGGGCCTGTGGCTGGCCGCGACCCTGCCGGTAAAACGCGCGCAGGTTCGCTACGCTAACCGCGGCGCCGCGGTAATTTTCATCGCGCTGCTGGCGACGCTGGTGTCGGCGTTCTATCCGCACGGCGGCATCCATAACGGCGTCGTCCAAGCGGCGACCGATGGCGGGCCGACCGAGGCGGCGAAAAGCGATAACTGGGCGTTCTTCGGCCGCGATGCCTCTGGTACCCGCTTCGCGCCTTACGATCAAATCACCCCGGAAAACGTCAAAAATCTGAAGGTGGCCTGGACCTATCACACCGGCCGTCGGCTGACCGGCGCGGGGATCGGGGTTGATGAAAATACCCCGCTGCAGATTGGCGATACCCTCTATTCCTGTACGCCGCTCAACGTGGTGACCGCGCTGGATGCCGACACCGGTAAAGCGCGCTGGCGCTTTGACCCGCACGCGCAGACCGCAGAGCACGTTACCTGCCGCGGCGTGGGCTATTACGACGTGCAAAGCGACGCCTCGCTGAGCGCCGAGGAGAAGGCCAGCCCGTCACTGCAGCAGTGCCCGCAGCGGATTCTGGTCTCCACCGTTGACGCCCGCCTGCTGGCGCTGAATGCGAAAACCGGTGAACTGTGCGAAGACTTCGGCACTCACGGCAGCGTCGATCTGAAGCAGGGGATGGATAACACCGAAAACAGCAAGCGCTATCACCCAACCTCAACGCCGGTGATTATGGGGCACATCGCGGTTCTCGGCGGCTGGGTTCGCGATATCGTGCACGGCGAGCCGTCCGGCGTGGTCCGCGCCTTTGACGTGCGCAGCGGTAAGGTGGTGTGGGCCTGGGACGTTGGCCATCCAGAAAATGTGACCGATCCGCAAAAAGGGCGCGTCTACACCCTCGAAACCCCGAACGTGTGGACGGTACCGGGCTTTGATAAAGAGCTGAATCTGGTTTATCTGCCGACCGGCAACGGTCCGCCGGATTACTGGGGCGGCGATCGTAATGAGGCCAAAGAGAAGTACGGCTCCTCGGTGGTGGCGGTTGATGCCGGCAGCGGCGAAACGAAGTGGGTGTTCCAGACCGTGCACCACGATATCTGGGATTATGACCTGCCGTCACAGCCGGTTCTGTTCCACATGAAGAACGACCAGGGCGAAGAGGTCCCGGTACTGATTCAGACCACCAAAACCGGCCAAATCTACGTCCTTGACCGCCGTACCGGTAAGCCGGTGACCCGCGTCGAGGAGCGGCCGGTGGCGCAAGAAGGGGCGGAAGGCGAGCGTCTCTCCGCGACCCAGCCGTTCTCTACCGGCATGCCGCAGCTCGGCGTTGAGCCGTTAACCGAGAAATCAATGTGGGGCGTGACGCCGTTTGACCAGCTGATTTGCCGTATTGACTTCAAAGAGTCCACCTACCTTGGGATGTATACGCCTCCGTCAGAGAAGCCGTATATCGAATGGCCGAGCCTGCTGGGCGGCATGAACTGGGGCGGCATCACCATCGATGAACGCACCGGGACGCTGTTTGTTAACGACATGCGTATGCCGCTGAGAATGTCGCTGGTGCGTCAGGAAGATATGGCGAAATACAAGGTCTCCACCGACGAAGTCCCGGGCTTCATGGGCACCGTCCGTCCGCAGATCGCCGGGCCATACGGCGGCGTGCGGATCGATATTCTGCAGTCCGCGCTGGGCGTACCCTGCAATACGCCGCCGTTCGGCACCATGAGCGCCGTTGACCTCAATACCCGTCAGCTGCTGTGGCAGGTCCCGATGGGCTCGGTCGAGGATACCGGTCCGCTGGGCCTGAAAACCCATATGCATATTCCTCTGGGAATGCCGACTCTGGGCGGGCCAACCTCGACCGCTTCCGGGCTGATCTTCTTTGCCGGTACCCAGGATAACTATCTGCGGGCGCTGGATTCGGCGACCGGGAAAGAGCTGTGGCGCGCGCGTCTGCCGGTAGGCGCAGTGGCCGCGCCGCTGATTTACAAATCGCCGAAAACGGGCAAAGAGTATGTGGTGATCTCCGCCGGCGGCGCCAGCCACTCGCCGGACGTCGGCGACGATATCATCGCCTACGCCCTTGAAGAGTAGCGCCCGCGGGCTATTCACGCCTAACGAGGATTAGCTCCCTCCGGTGAACAAAACCTGCCGCTGAACAACCGGCAGGTTTTTTTTCGCCCGCTGCCGGGCAGGGGCGAACTAAACGGCGTGGCAGGCGACGTGATGGCCTTCGGCGACCTCCCGGAGGGCGGGGACTTCCCGGCGGCAGCGTTCGCTGGCCTGCGGGCAGCGGGAGGAGAAGCGGCAGCCGGGCGGCGGGTTTGACGGGTCCGGAATCTCTCCCTGCACCACGACCGCCGGTTCGCGGAGCGGGTCTAAGGTGGGGACCGCCGCCAGCAGCGCCCGGGTATAGGGATGCAGCGGCCGGGCAAACAGCGCGTCGCGGCTTGCGGTTTCCACCAGCTGTCCGAGATACATCACCGCCACGTCATCGCACAGATGCTCCACCACGCCAAGGTCGTGGGAGATAAACAGGAACGTGACCCCCAGATCGTCGCGCAGGTCGGAAAAGAGGTTAATGATCTGCGCCTGGATTGAGACGTCCAGCGCCGAAATCGGCTCGTCGGCAATAATGAAATCCGGGTTGAGTATCAGCGCCCGCGCGATGCCGATGCGCTGGCGCTGGCCGCCGGAAAATTCGTGCGGAAAACGGTTGTAATGCTGCGGCGCGAGGCCGCAGATCTGCATGACCGCGAGGGTCCTGTCATACAGCTCCGCCTTGCTGCACAGCCTGTGTTCCAGCATCGCCTCGCCGATGGCGTCGCCAATGCGAATTCGCGGGTTCAGCGAACTGTAGGGATCCTGAAAGACCAGCTGGATTTTCGGCCGCAGCGCCCGCATCTCGCGCGGGGAGAGCGCGCTGAGCTCGCGGCCGCGGTACCTGACGCTGCCCGCGGTTTTCTCATACAGCCCGAGCAGGGTGCGTCCGACGGTGGTTTTACCGCTGCCGGATTCCCCCACCAGGCCGAAAATGGTCCCCGGACGGATCTTAAAGCTCACGCCGTCCACCGCCCGCAGCTCCCCGGTTTGCTGACCGAACAGCCCGTCGCGCAGCGGGAAGTGCTTTTTAAGTCCTTCGACCTCGATGACGTATTCATTGCTCATGCCACGATCTCCGCTAACTCGCTATGAAAACAGGCGACCTGCCGGGCGCGGCCCGCCAGCGGCGGTATCCCCTGGCGGCAGCGTTCGCTGGCGCGCGCACAGCGATCGGCAAAGGCGCAGTAAGGCGGCAGGGCGGCCAGATCCGGCACCTGTCCGGGGATCGAGTAGAGGCGGCGACGGCGCTCGCCGGGCACCGGGCGGGAGGCAATCAGCCCCTGGGTATAGGGGTGCTGCGGGTGGCGTAATATCTCGGCCGTCGGGCCCTGTTCAACAACCCTGCCGGCGTACATCACCACCACGTGCTCCGCCATTTGCGCAATAACGCCGAGATCGTGGGTAATCAGCATCATCGCCATCCGGCTGGCCCGGGAACGATCGCGCAGAAGCTGGAGGATCTGCGCCTGCACGGTGACGTCCAGGGCGGTGGTGGGCTCGTCGGCGATCAGCAGCTGCGGTTCGCAGCTCAGGGCCATCGCGATCATGATGCGCTGCAGCATACCGCCGGAGAGCTGGTGCGGATAGCTCTCCATCAGGCTCTCCGCCCGCGCCAGTCCGACGTCGCTAATGAGCCGCGTCGCGTGCTGCCAGGCGGCCTTTGCCGATTCTCCGCGATGGCGGATCAGCGGTTCGCACAGCTGCTCGCCGATGGTGAATACCGGATTGAGCGCGCTCATCGGCTCCTGGAAAATCATCGCCAGCCGGTTGCCGCGCAGATCGGCCATTTTTGCCGCCTTCAGGCGCAGCAGATCCTCGCCGTTGAATAAAATCTCTCCGCCGTCGATGCGCGCCGCCTGGGGAGGCAGCAGGCCCATCAGCGACATGGCGGTGACGCTTTTGCCGCAGCCGGACTCGCCGACGACGCCGACGGTTTGCCCGGCATGAATGGCGAAAGAGACCTCCTGCACCGCCCGCACGCGGTTTTTTTCGCCGGCAAAGGAGACCGAAAGCTGGTTAAAGGTGATTAGCGGCGCGCTCATTTCAGCCTCTGTTTCATTTTGGGGTCCATCGCATCGCGCAGGCCGTCGCCCAGCACGTTGATGGCGATAACGGTGATAAAAATAGCCAGTCCCGGCGGCATCCACAGCCACGGGCGGCGCTGGAAGTCGATCAGGCTGTTGGCGGCGTCCATCATATTGCCCCACGACGGGGTTGGCGGCACCACGCCGAGGCCGAGATAGCTGAGGGCCGACTCGCTCAGAATGGCGTTGGCGACCGCCATCGTCGCCATCACCACCAGAATCGGGATGGTATTCGGCAGCAGATGACCAAACAGGCGGCGGCGCGCCGACAGGCCCAGCACCTGGGTTGCCAGCATAAAGTCGCGCTCGCGCAGCGACAGGCACTGGCCGCGCACCAGCCGGGCCAGCTTCGGCCACTCCAGCAGGCTCAGCATAATCACCACCATGTAGATCCGCGACTCCGGGGAGAAATCGAGCTCCGAGAGCATCGCCCCGGCGACAATCAGCAGCGGCAGGCCGGGAATGGTCATCACCAGATCCGCCAGGCGCATGATCAGCCGGTCGGTCAGGCCGCCGGCATAGCCGGAGACCGCGCCGAGCAGATAGCCCAGGGTGACCGACAGCAGCATGGTCAGGAGGCCGATAATCAGCGAGATCCGCCCGGCCAGCAGCAGCCGGGTATAGACGTCGCGGCCGAGAAAATCGGTACCCAACCAGTGCTCAGCGCCGGGGGGCTTGTTGATCATCAGCACGTCGGTGGCGTCATCTTTCCACGGCGACCACAGGGGGCCCAGCACGCACCATGCCGCCATCACCAGCAGAACTATCAGGCACAGCATCGCCAGCCGGTTGCGCCTCAGCGCCTGCCAGGCCTGGCGCCAGGGCGATGGCGCGATCTGCGCCAGCGTCGGGATCTCCGCTTTACGCAGGCGACGGTTGGTTGAAAACAGTGAACTGAGCATTATGACCTCACCCGGATTCGCGGGTCGGCCCACGCGTAGAGCACGTCGGCAATCAGGTTGCCGAGGATCGTCAGCACCGCCAGAAACAGGGTAAAGCCCATCAGCACCGGGTAATCGCGGGCGGCCAGCGAGTCGATATGAATATGGCCCGCCCCCGGCCAGTTGAAGACTTTTTCGGTGATGATGGCGCCGGAAAACAGCCCCGGCAGCTCAAAGCCGAGCAGGGTGATAATCGGCAGCAGCGCGTTGCGCAGCGCGTGCCTGAAGATGACCGTGCGTTCGCGCAGCCCCTTGGCGCGGGCGGTACGAATAAAATCCATTTTCACCACCTCGAGCATGCTGGCGCGAAAATAGCGCGTCAGGCTACCGGCCTGCAGCATCACCAGCGCCAGCACCGGCAGCGCCAGATGCGCCACCACCTGCAGGATATAGGCCCAGCCGCGCTCATCGCTGCCGGTGTTGGTCATGCCCCCCGGCGGCAGCCAGTGCAGATCGACGGCGAACCACTTAATCAGCAGCAGGCAGAGGAAAAAGGTCGGAAAGGACATGGCGGCGAAGACGGCGATGCTGACCAGGTGATCGAACAGCGAGTTGGGCTTCATGGCGGAAACAATCCCCACCGTCAGGCCAATGCCCCAGTAAAAAACCAGCGCGACGCTGGCCAGCAGAAAGGAGTTCCAGACGTACTGGTTGAGCAGCTGGCTGACCGGGATCTGGTACTGCAGCGAGAAGCCCAGATCGCCGCGCAGCAGCTGGCCGAGCCAGTGCAGGTAGCGGGTGAACAGGGGCTGGTCGAGGCCGTAGATGGCCTTCAGCTCGGCGGCGCGGGCGGCGGTAAGAGTGATATTACCGTCGATAAAGTCGCCCGGGGTTTTAGCGAACAGCATAAAAATGATCAAGGAAGCCAGCAGCAGCATCGGCAGAGTTTGCAGCAGCCGTCTGAGGATAAAATTTCTCATAACATTCTCATATCCCCCGCCGGGAAACCCCGGCGGGGGCGATTTTTACCTGGCGATTTTCACGTCCGGCAGGCTGCCGGTCAGACCGTTATAGATATCCGGCTTAAAGCCGCTGACCCTGGCGCTGCTGGCGGAGAGGATCTGGCGGTAGCCGAGGAAGATAACCGGCGGGTCTTCCGCCAGCACTTTGTACAGCTGGTGGTAAATCGGTTTGCGCTGATTCACGTCGAGCACTGCGTTACCTGCGTTAATCAGCTTATCGACCTGCGGATTGTGATAGCCGGACTCTTTCGCCTCGCTGCTGTAGAAGTCCCATACCCCGTCATGCGGGTCGTTCAGCGTGCTGGTGCTGAAAGAGGCCAGATCGTAGTTACCCGATTTTCGCTGGGCCATCAGGGCGTTGAAGTCCACCACCTGCGGCTTAAGCAGGACGCCAATCTGCTGCCAGTTCTCTTTGGCGATGGGGATCAGCGCATCGTTGAGCACCTTCTTGCTGACCAGCAGCGTCAGCTCCAGGCGCTTGCCGTCTTTCACCCGGATACCGTCCGGTCCGGGCTTCCAGCCCGCCTCATCAAGCAGCTTTTTCGCCTGTGCCGGGTCGTATTTATACGGGTTAACGCCTTCCGCATTGTAGGCCCAGGAGATGGGGGCGATGGGCTCAATGGCCACCTTGCCGTAGCCCTGATACACCACGTCAATCAGCTTCTGCCGGTCGAGGCCGTAAATCAGCGCCTGGCGCACTTTGACATCCTGCAGCGCCGGGCGACGAACGTTGAATTCAACCTGGCTGTAGTCGCTGGAGCCGTAGAGGTTGATGTTGGCGAAGCCGAGCATTTTCAGCTGTTCGATATCGTCCGGACGCGAGGTAAAGGCGTCATAATCGGTTTCGCCGGTCTGGAACAGCTGGAAGTTGGTGGACGGATTGGTGACGCGATAGATAAAGCGCGGCGTCGGCGGCGTACCGCGATAGTAATGGCTGTTGGCGTGGAAGCGAATCTCCTGGCCCGGGAGATATTTGTCGTAGACGTAAGGGCCGTTGCCCAGCGGTTTGCCGTGCAGCGTGCGCAGATAGTCGAGCTGCCCGCGCTGATATCCCTTGCCGTACCAGGCTTTGGACAGCACCGGGCCGCCGATTTTAGCCAGCGTCGTGGCGCCCGGTTCGCTGGTGGTCACCTGCAGCGTCAGCGGATCGATGACCTTCAGGCCGCTAACGCTGTCGGCCGTACCGGCCTTATATTCAGCGCCGCCGGCAATATTGGCGAGCGTAATGTCAGTATCGCCGTCGTATTTGGGGTCCAGCAGCACGGTCAGCGTAAAGGCCACGTCTTCGGCGGTGAGCGGCGAGCCGTCGCTGAAGGTCAGATTGGGACGCAGCTTGATGGTGTAGACCTTGTTATCGGCGCTGACGGTCCAGCTTTCGGCCAGCCCCGGCACCAGATTACCGTGGCTGTCCCAGTCAATCAGCCGTGAAAAGATGACGTTGGTGACGTTTTCGTCCCAGCCGTTAACGAAGAAGTAGGGGTTAAAGATGCCCTGCGGCTCGGAAATGCCGGCGACCACGGTGTCTTTACGTAGTTTGGCGGCCGCCGGGATCTGGCTGGCATCGGTGGCCGGGGTGATCCCTTCCTGTAAAATATCATCCGCAGTGGCGACAGAAGAAAATGCCACCGCGCCGCTAATGAGCGCGATTTTCAGAGCTAGCGAGAATCGCGAATGTTTGGTTTTTAATCCGGGCAGTAATCTGGACAAAAGTGCTCCCTCATCAAATGATTGCGCTTAAATTTACAATTCATGACGAAAGATAAGAGCCGCACCTCCGGCTGTCTAACAACGAAAGGCTATGGTTTATAGCGAATTAGAATTAGCAATAATGCAGAATTAAAATGCCGGATTTGTGCTAAGGAGCAGTGGTTTCCACCATTTCTTCCGTGCCGAGGGTGAAGCGGTCCGCCACCCAGCCGTGCTGGCGCAGCGCGCCGGGCTCCAGCGGCTGCGCCAGGCGAACCCGAATCTGGCCGATCGTCCGCCCCTGAATATGTTCGCAGCTGCTGGAGAGCAGGCTGGCCTGGTCCCCGAGCAGGCCGGCGATATGCTGTAAATTCGGCTCCCGTCCGCTGCTGCCGTCAAAATGGAGCGTCACCACCTGGCGACCGGCGACCGGCGCCTCCGGCTCGCCGGGACGCGCGTGGTGCAGCGTGCCGGTCATGCTGCGGGTAACCTCGTGCTGCGGGTTGCCAAAAATCTGCCACACTTCGCCCTGTTCAATAATTTTTCCCTGTTCGAGCACCGCCACCCGATCGCACAGCGTACGAATCACGTCCATCTCGTGGGTGATAAGGATGATGGTCAGGCCGAGGCGCTGGTTTATCTCTCTCAGCAGCGCCAGCACGGCGTAGGTATTCTCCGGGTCGAGCGCCGAGGTCGCCTCATCGCACAGCAGGATTTCCGGCTGAGTGACCAGCGCGCGGGCAATGCCGATACGCTGTTTCTGCCCGCCGGAGAGCCTGGCCGGCCAGCTGTCGCGCAGGGCGCTGAGGCCGACCAGCTCAAGCATTTCATCGACCCGCCGCCGCCTTTCGTCCCGGGGAACGCCGGCCATTTTTAGCGGCAGTTCGACGTTCTGCGCCACCGTCTTCGTCGACATCAGATTGAAATGCTGAAAGATCATCGCCACCCGGCGGCGCAGATCCCGCAGCTGGGCGGGTAAATAGCGCCGGGTAGGCTCGCCATGAATAATGATTTCGCCGCTGTCGGCGCTTTCCAGGCGGTTAAACAGGCGCAGCAGGGTGGATTTCCCGGCGCCGCTGCGCCCGATAATGCCGAAGATTTCGCCCTGCTGGATAGTCAGGTTGATATCCTGCAGCGCCCGAACGCCGTTGGGATAGGCTTTGCCTATGTGGGTTAACTCAATATGCGGTACTGCGGTGAGCGCATTGGTCACGGTGATCTCCTCCGTTAGCCAGCAAATAGCGGCAGCGGTGGCGCTGCCGGGTCAATTTCAGCGGTCAGAAACCGGGCACAATTTTGCCCTTATAGCGGGTCAGGATGAAATTGCGTACCGCCTCGGAGTGCAGGGCTTTCGCCAGCTTCTGGATCCCCGGATCGTTGATGTTGTCGGGGCGGGCCACCAGGTACTCGACGTAAAGATCGCTGCCTTTTTCCACCAGCAGCGCTTTGTCGGTATCAATTCCGGCCTCCAGCGCATAGTTGGCAAAGATAAACGCCAGGTCGACCTGATTCACCGCCCGAGCCAGCATCGCCCCCTCCAGCTCGCGAATTTTGAAACGGTGCGGATTGCTGACGATATCCCGGGTGGCCGACTGCGGGTCCTGCGGGTTTTTCAGGGTGATGAGCCCCGCGTTGCTGAGCATCACCAGCGCGCGGCCGGTATTGACCGGATCGTTGGGGATGGCGATGGTGGCGCCGTCCGGTACCTCTTTAATGGATTTGTATTTGCTGGAGTAGGCGCCAAACGGTTCGATATGGACGCCCACCACCGGCACCAGATTGGTGTGTCGCGTCTGATTGTAGTTATCGAGGAACGGCCGGTACTGGTAGTAGTTGGCGTCGAGATTTTTTTCCGCCAGCTGCTGGTTAGGCTGAATAAAGTCGTTGAAGACTTTGATTTTTAAATCGACCCCTTCTTTCGCCAGCACCGGTTTGACGAATTCGAGGATCTCCGCGTGCGGGACCGGCGTGGCGCCGACGGTCAGCGTTTCGTTGGCGGCGGCCGATAAAGAGAACAGGGCCAGCAGCCCGGCGGCGATAAGCGTTTTTTTCATGATCTTTTCCTTTAATTTTTGCGCGACGGATGCCCGTCAACCGGCTGTGGCAGCGGGAAGAGGGCGGGCATCCTTTATTTACGGCTTATCGACCGCACGAGGCGGTCGCCGCTCATTTGTAATATCTGCACCAGGGTAATCAGCAGCAGTACGGTGACGACCATTACGTCGGTCTGAAAGCGCTGATAGCCAAAACGGATCGCCAGGTCTCCGAGGCCGCCGCCGCCAATTACGCCCGCCATCGAGGTGTAGTCCACCAGCAAAATGGCGGTGACGGTAACGGCGGCAACCAGCCCCGAGCGCGACTCGGGCAGCAGGGTGTGCCAGATCAGCTGCCAGGTGTTGCCGCCCATCGACCAGCTGGCCTCTACCAGCCCGTGATCCACTTCGCGCAGCGCCGTTTCGACCAGCCGGGCGAAGAAGGGCGCGCAGCCGACGACCAGCGGCGGAATGGTGCCCTGCACCCCCAGCGAGGTGCCGGTGATGAAGGTGGTGACCGGGATCATCACGATCAGCAAAATGATAAACGGCAGCGAGCGCAGCACGTTGACGCACAGCGACAGCAGGCGGTAAAGCCGCGGGGCGTGCAGCAGCCGAGGCTGGCCGGTCAGGTAGAGAACGATCCCCAGCGGCAGGCCAATCAGGACGGTAAAGCCCAGCGACCAGCCCAGCATCGTCAGGGTATCGATAGCGGCCTGCGCCACGTCGTTCCAGTCGATTTCGGCAAAAAATTCCAGCACCGTCGCCACCTTAGTTCCAGTCGTGGCGCTGTGGGCGAACGCCGTTCAGCACCCAGTTGCCCAGCAGCTGATACTTCCAGCGCACCGGGTCGTGCAGGGTATGGACGCGGGCGTTGCGCCAGTGGCGATCGAGGTTGTTGCTGCTGCTGGTGGCTCGGGTGCCGCTGAGCTCGAACAGGCGGCTGGCGGCCTCCAGCGCCACTTCGGTGGTGAACACCTTCGCGCGGGCGACGGCAACCGAAGCCAGCGCCACGTTCTCCTCGTTCAGCGCGTTGCGGTAGCGATCGAGGGTTTTCCCCGCCTGCTCCAGCAGCGCCTCGGCGGCGGCCAGCCGGCTGTCGATCTGCCCGATATGGTAGATGGTGAGCGGGTCGTCGCTGGCGCGCTCTACCCCGGCGTCAATCCACGGCCGGGCGAACTCGCGCACGAACGCCACCGTGTCGTTCAGGGCCGCCCGGGCGATGCCGGCATCGATGGCGGCGGTGGTGAGCTGCGCGAAGGGCCCGGCGAGAGTTGGGGTGGCGTAGGATTGCCACGTCGGAAACAGATGGAACGGCTGGACCGCCAGATCCTCGGCCAGCACCGTCCCGCTGGCGGTGTTGCGCTGGCCGAGGCAGGCCCAGTCGTCGACCACGGTCAGACCCGCGCTGTCGCGAGGGACAAACGCCAGCTGCGCTTTGTCGTCGGCATCTAACGCCAAAATGCCGATCCAGTGGGCGTAGAGGGAGCCGGTGCAGTAGCCTTTGCGGCCGTTGATATACAGACCCTCCGCGCGGGCTTCAAGCCGGGTGCGGATATCGAGAACCGTTTTACCCCCGGTTTCTGAGAGGGCGTTGGCAAAGCGGTGCCCCTGCAGGACGAGGTTAAAAAAGAAGGCGCGCTGCTCATCGCTGCCCTGCAGGCGAATATCCTCCAGCAGGCAGTAGTGGTTCTGCGGAATTTGCCCCAGCGACGGGTCGGCGGCGGAGATAATGGCGATAACCTGCGCCAGCGTGGCGGCTGAGACTTCGGCTCCGCCCCAGCGGCGCGGTACCGTAATCCCCCATAGCCCGCTATTGGAAAAGGTATCGACGATCTCGGGTGGCACAATGCCGCTACGGTCGCGCTCGGCGGCGCCGGGCTGCAGCACCAGCGCTATCTCATGGGCGATGGCCACCGCTTCTTCATCGCTGCTGATGACGTGCGCTTGCGGTGCGTAACGCGTGTAACTAACCGGCTGTGTGCTTTCTGGCATGCTGATTCCATCCTGATTAACGAAGTTCTATATGCAAAAAATAGATAACTAAATAATCTATAATTCCAATGAGTTATATAATCATTAGCAAAGGCTGTGCCAGAAAATTAAATTTTTATTTGATTTATAATCAATTAGTTAGGTTTTTGTGTCTGCAGAGAAGATGCTGCAAATGCAGCTGCGCTGAATGCGGGCTGCTGCATTTGCGACAGCCGGCTTGCTGAAATCTTCGTTATATAGTCTGATATATAACGAAAATAACGATGCAGGGGATCTGAAGTGAAGCTATTTATGTTCTATGTTGGCGGCAATGCGGGAAAATCGAATATTGAAGTGCACGATATTCAGTTTGTGGCGGCGGAAAAACCCGAGGATGCCTGGCCCGCTCTGCGCGCGGCGTGGTTTGGTGATGCCGATAAAATTCATATCGATGGCTACAGTCAGATTACCTGGGCTGATGGCTACGACGTGGTATTAGCGAAGCAGCCCCCGACGGCCGACGTCAGGTTGTTCTTTGTTAATGCCGGAGGCTATCGGCCGGATACGCTGGCGGAGCTGCACGAGTTTGATCTTTTCGTGGCGCAGGGGCCGCGCGAGGCGAAGGAGAAGGCGCTGCGCACGCTGCTACGGGGCGTTGATCAGCAGCATAAAGATAATCTCAAAGAGGTTGATGACTGCCTGCTGCTGGATAAGGTGGGCGACTGGTATCTGCACCTGACGCCCAACGCGGTGGGAACGGCGGCGAAACCTGAATGGCAGGGCTACCAGCCGATCGGGCGCTAGCCCCGCGCCAAAGCCGCTGAGGGTCGTCAGCGGGCGGGATGGCGTTTCAGGGCAGCGGCCGCCATAGCGCATCCGGATCGGCAAAGCCCGCTTCCACCGCGGCGAAGAAGCGGCTGGCGTGCAGGCCGTCAACGAAGGCGTGGTTGAACTTACCCGCGACCGGTATTACGCCGTTTTTCAGTTTGCCCCAGGTGAGGGCGGGCACCGCGGCGCCGACGTAATATTCGGCATGGGTTATGGCGCTGAAATGCAGCCACGGCAGGCAGCTGGCGCAGAAGAAGTGCTCCCCGTTGACGATAAGCGGCGCCGGATCGGTGGTTTTTGCCGCCTCAATGTTCGGCGTTGCCGCCTGGCTGAAGGCGGCAAAATCGGCAGCGCCGTCGCACCACACCTGGCGAAACCCCTCCTGAGCGGTCATCACCGGCGTCATCACTGCTATCTCATCGTATTCAATAATCTCGTCGCCCAGCATCCGCTGTTTGAGCTCAGGAATAGCGTTGGCCGCCCGCAGCAGGGCGTAGAGCGCCAGCTGGAAAAAGGAGACCTGCCGGTCTTTGGCGCATTCGTACAGCCGTTGCGCTTCAAGCGGTACGCAGAGGTTAAAGCTGGGGTTGGCAAACGTGCGATAAAATTCGAAATGCTCCCGGCGATGCCAGGTTTCTCTGTCGATAACGTGGTAGGCGGGCACGGCGCGCTCCTGGTTGGTTCGGATGTCAGAGACGACTATGCGACGATTTCAATCAGATTGCCATCGGGGTCTTTGATCACCGCCTCATAGTAGCCGTCGCCGGTGGTGCGCGGCGGAGAGACCAAAATACCTTGCGCGTCGGCGCGCTGCGCCAGTAAATCGACTTTTTCTGCGCCGCCTACCGCAATGGCCAGATGCACCCAGCCGGTGTGGTTATTATCCGGCGTCCCTGCGCTGAGCCCCGGTTTGGTCATCAGCTCAATGGCAATATTGTCGCCGATCTTCACAAAGTAGGAGGCAAAGCCGTGATTAGTCCGGCTGCAGTACTTATCGTTAATGTCGCCCGCAAAGAAGTCGACCCAGAAGCGGGCCTGCTGCTCAAGCTGACGGGTCCAAAGCGCGATATGGGCTACTTTCATCGTGAATATCTCCTGACGGCGTGTTGACAGAGGGAGAGCAGATGCATGATCATGCTCACTAATGCTCGATTATATTAATGTAAGGATTTAATGTGCTCGATTATGCGGCATTCCCTCAACAGCGACAAGCGCTTATTTGCCAGATTATGCAGGAGAACGGCAGGGTGGTATGCGCCGAACTGGCGACCAGACTGAACGTTTCAGAGCATACAATTCGCCGTGATTTACATGAGCTTAGCAAAGGAGGGTTTTGCAAAAAGGTCTACGGCGGTGCGGTGATGAATCTGCCGGAGGCCGGAGATTATAGCGAACGCAAAGATAAAAATATGGCAACAAAAAATAGGGATGCGCAAAAAAGCGGCAAGCGGGGGGAACCCGGCGGCGGGATTTTTTTTTGTCTCTTTTACACATCTTGAGCCGCCGGCGCGCGGGATCGTGGTGATTTCGGGGGGCGCCGGTGCATTTTAAAAAAAAA
>OLIJ01000222.1_pt1 | contig 16363 bp, 13 predicted proteins | sample 1609731 | NCBI WGS metagenome assembly OLIJ01 (sample SAMEA4350159, study PRJEB24818) | metagenome | biome: human; feature: gut; material: faeces | place: Denmark | collected 2013-09
TACGAGATAGGAGTCCGTCTCGTGGGCTCGTCGGCGATCAGCACTTTCGGACGTCCCGCCAGCGCCAGCGCAATCATCACCCGCTGGCGCATCCCGCCGGAGAGCTGATGCGGATAGTCACCCATCCGCGTTTCCGCTGCAGAAAGTCGGACCTTCTTCAGCAGGCCGATGGCTTCCTGTCGCGCCTGACGGCGGCTCAGCTGCTGGTGCTGAATCAGATGTTCCATAAGCTGATAGCCAATCGTGAGCACCGGGTTCAGGCAATCCTCCTGAAAAACGATGCCGATATCGCCGCCGCGCACCGCGCGCATCTGTTTTTCGCTCAGCGGCAATAACGCCTGCCCGTTCAGCAGTACGCTGCCGGTAACGCGCGTGCTCTTTTCGGGCAAAATCCGCATGATTGCCGCCGCCGTAACGCTTTTCCCCGAGCCCGACTCGCCGACCAAGGCCAGCGTCTGACCGGCGTCAAGCGTGAAGGAAATATGGCGGACGACCGACCGCCACTCGCCGTCGGATTGAAGATCCACGCTCAGGTTTTCAACTTCAAGAACTGGCCTCATCATGCCTCTCCCCGCCGGAGTAAGTCGTTTATTGTGCCCATGGATTGAGCACGTCCCGCAGGCGATCCCCTGCTATATTAATCGCGACGATGGTCACCATCAGCGCAATGCCGGGGTAAAAGCAGATCCAGTATTCACCCGATAACATATATTGATAGCCGTTGGCGATAAGCAAGCCGAGACTCGGTTCCGTCACCGGCACGCCCAACCCCAGAAAGGAGAGCGTCGCTTCCAGAGCAATCGCCCGCGCTACCTGTACGGTGGAAATCACAATCAGCGGTGGCAAACATTGCGGCAGAAGATGGCGAAACAGAATGCGATGTAAAGGCAGCCCAAGGCAGACCGCGGCCTCAATATAGCCTTTCTTACTTTCGACAAGCGCGGTGCTGCGCGTGGCCCGGGCGTAGGTCGCCCACTCAACAATAACCAGCGCCAGCACCACATTACCGATACCTTTACCTAAGAAAGCCAGCAGCATTAAGGCCACCAGAATGGCCGGAAAGGAGAGCTGCAAATCCACCAGCCGCATAATGAAGGCATCGGTTTTACCGCCGCGATAGGCAGCCAGCAGCCCCAGGGACCCGCCGATAATGGCCGCGAAAAAAATAGAAACAAAACCGACGCCCAGCGAAATACGCAATCCGTACAGTATCGCCGATAGCATATCCCGCCCCTGATCGTCGCTGCCCAGCCAGAACAGGATGCCGGAACTGCCCTGTGCGCCCGGCGCCAGCTGCCCGTCAATAATGCTGAGCTGCTGAAGATCGTAAGGGTTTTGCGGAGCCAGCAGAGGCGCGGCAAAGGCCGCAATAATAATCAGCCCTATCAACAACGCAGCAAATAACGCGCTTTTTGAACGCGAGTAGCGCCTTAAAAATTGCCGTATGCCCTGTTTGCGCTGCGGCGTCGACGCTATCACCATATTTGCCTCAGCCATTCGTATTTGCTCCCGCATTTATTCTGATTCGCGGATTAAGCAGCGATGAGAGAATATCCACGACGAGATTTATAACAACAATAAGGGTGACGATGATCATCAGATAGGCGACGATAACCGGCCGGTCGAGCATATTAATACTGTCAATAATCAGTTTGCCCATGCCGGGCCAGGCAAATATTGTCTCAGTGACCACCGAAAAAGAGATAACCGAACCGAACTCCATTCCCACCACGGTGATCAGGGGAATCACAATATTTTTTAATAAGTGGACAAACGTCATTCTGAACTCAGATAACCCACGCGCTTTGGCCAGCCGCATATAATTCGCTGACATCTCCTCCCGCACGCCGGCGCGGGTGAGACGCAATAACAGGGCGGTTTTAAATAAGGCCAGATTAATGGCCGGGAGTAATAAGTGGCGTAATCCATCGCCGGTCAGGAAAGACCACTGAACGCCCAAAAAGGTTTTCATCTCGCCGCGTCCGCCGCTGGGCAGCCATCCCAGACCGACCGAGAAAAACATAATCAGCAGCAAACCCGCCCAGAACGTCGGCAGAGAAAAGCCCAGGATGCTGCCCGCCATAATGGTTTTTGACAGCCAGCTATCCGGTTTTAGCCCCGCATAAAGACCGAGCGGCAAGGCGATAATAATAGCCAGCAAAGTCGCACTGACCGCCAGCTCAAGCGTGGCCGGGAAGCGCTGCAGAATAAGCGTCAGAGCGGGCTGATTAAAGACGTAGCTGCGTCCCAAATCACCGTGCAGGAGGCCCTGTAAAAAAAGCCCGTACTGTTGCCACAGCGAAAGATTAAGTCCAAGTTCAGCAATCAGCTGCTGCCGATCGCGCTCGGTGGCATCGGGAGACAATAAAATATCGACCGGGCTACCAATAACGTGCAGGGCGAAAAAGACCAGCGTCGCCATTAACCAAACCACCACGCATGCCTGCATCAGACGTTTGATTATCAGATTCAACATAGGTAATACAGCTCCGGCTCATGAAATAGCGGCTTCAGGAGGCGAAGTACCGCACTCAGCTGAATCCTTTGGTCTGCGATGAAAATGGAACCAGAAAAGAATACCAATGTATACAGTAATGCTGAAATGCAAAAACCAGCAAAGAAAAGTCTTATTTGAGAAATACCAGACGCGTTTATCCAATCATCTCTTGCCGGTAAAGCCTTGCGCTTTCTTCCCTTTCGTCGCACATCATTTTCTGGGGATACCCGCTGGGCCAACCTCCTCTCCCGACATGTAGCTATTCTTGTCGCTAACTACGCTCAGTGGGCTGGTTTGCCGCTTTACAGTCTGGAATAGGCCCTACCGCCGGCCGAAAACAGCTGAACATGGCGGCTGCTAATGCCCAGCCGTACCGTCATGCCGACTTTGCGCTGCGATTCTCCAGGCACTCTTTGTATCAGCGGCTCATCTACCCCTTCAATCTGGTAATAGAGCAATGTCTCGTAGCCCAGATTTTCAATCAACACCAGCAAGGCGTCCAGCTGCGGTCCGGGGATCTCCTCTGAGGGTAAATGTTCTGGACGCACGCCCAGCCATGCCTGCTCACCCGCCACGGCATGACGACCATCCACCGTCACGAGCAGCGGTACATCGCCGGGCAGACGAACCTTAATGCCCTGCTCGCTGCCCTCCTCTATTTTCACCGGCAGGATATTCATTCGCGGCGATCCGATAAAGGTCGCCACTTCCAGCGTGGCCGGGTGATGGTACAGCTCCAACGGCGTCCCTACCTGGGCAATACGTCCCGATGACATCATGACGATGCGATCTGCCAGCGTCATCGCTTCCACCTGATCGTGGGTGACGTAAATCATGGTGGAACGCAGCTTTTGATGCAGGCGAGCAATCTGAACGCGCATTTCCACGCGCAGAGCGGCATCAAGATTGGATAAGGGTTCATCAAACAGAAACAGGGCCGGCTCTTTCACCAGCGCGCGGCCAATGGCCACCCGCTGACGCTGTCCGCCGGACAGCATCGCAGGTTTGCGCTCCAGCAGCGGGGTGAGCTGTAAAATACTTGCCGCCTCACTAACCCGCCGGGCAACCTCCGCTTTCGGCCGCTTCGCCAGCGTCAGGCTATATGCCATGTTCTCCGCGACCGTCATATGCGGGTACAGGGCATAAGACTGGAACACCATGCCGATACTGCGCTCCTGAGGCAGGGTATCGTTTATCAGCTGACCATCCAGGAACATCTCACCGGTGCTGATATCTTCAAGACCGGCGATCATCCGTAGCAGCGTGGATTTGCCGCTGCCGGACGGGCCGACAATGACCACAAATTCTCCGGCCTCAATGGTCAGATCGATATCCTGTACCACTCCCTGAGCGTGGAAAGTTTTCCCCACGCCCCGTAATTCTAATTGTCCCATAGTACTCTCTGTTGTTATAAAAACCGCTGTGGGGCAATAAACGCCGTGTCGAGTTCGACCGTCTTGCCAAGCGCCTCTGCGGCAATGATCTCGCCGATAGCCGGGGCATGTTTAAAAGCATGACCGCTGTCACCGCCGGCCACCAGCACGTTTTTCCGGTAGCGCCCGACGATAAACTGCGCATCGGGCGTACGGGTGATCATGCACGGACGGGCGCTGGCCGGTTGCGGATGAATCCCTCCCAGCCACTGACTAACGGCCTGACGCAGCTCGGCGGTATCTTCACGGGTGATATGCCGGTCAATATAGTCAGGGTCGAGCGCGCGACGAGGTACGCCGATATCTCCCAGACCAAGCTTCACCGCCCCGCCGGGTAAAGCGCCGTGCCCCCACAGGGTGAGCGACGGATGAATTTCACGCACAAACACCGGGAACTCAGCCAGGCCGTAACCAGGCGCGACATCAAACCAGGTCATCACCGTGCGAACAGGATCGAGCGGGAGATCGGCAGCAAAGCGCGCCAGCCACGCCCCGCTCGCCAGCACGACCTGATCGGCCCGTACGTCCCCTGCCGAGGTAGCAATACGCACTCCGTTGCCGTCATCCTCTATCGCCTCGACGCTCACCTGCGTCAGCACCTGCGCCGACAGCGCTTCAGCGCGCTGCAATGTCGCGCGAATAAAGCCTTCCGGGTTCGCCACGCCCGCTTCCGCATCAAACACGGCCACATCATCAGCGCGTAACCCGAGATGCTGCGGCTGACGCGCCGCAAGCTCCGCGGCGGTCCACACGTTCAGCGCGACGCCGAGCCGTTCTGCGGCCCGTAGCGTGCCGCTGACCGCCAGCGAATCGCGACGGCCGATAATGGTGCCGCCCGTTACCGACAGCAGGCTTTCTCCCGCGTGGAGTTCCAGCTGCTGAAACAGGCTACGGGATAAGCGGGCATACTCCCCCAGCGCAGGATGCTCAAGGCAGAAGGTACGGAACAGCCGGGTTTGACCGTGGGTCGCGCCGAGATCGTGAGGCGGAGTAAACCGATCGATGCCGATCGCCCTCACCCCCCGCTCCGCCAGGCGCCACAGCGCTGCGGCCCCCATCGCGCCCAGCCCTACCACCGCCACATCATATTGCTGACCAGCCACGTCATATTCCTCTTACAGTTCGGACGAAATTTTCCACGGATTGACGCCGCCATCGTGTACCGCAAAGTTGTCGATCAGAGCCAGCTCATCGCTGCTGAAGACCAGGTTATCCAGCGCTTTCAGATTCTCAGCCAGCTGCTCTTTGCTGGATACGCCCACCAGCGTCGAAGCCACGCGCGGGTCCCGCAGCGTCCATGCGATCGCCAGCTGCGACAGCGTCTGGCCGCGTTCCGCCGCGATAGCCGCCAGCCCGCGCAGGCGGCGAAGGTTGTCTTCAGACTGCGCCTCGGCGCTGATATAAGTCCGGTGCTGCGCGCGCTGCACCTCAAACCCCTGCAGGTAACGATCGGCCAGCAGCCCCTGCGCCAGAGGCGTGAAGGCAATCGCCGCCGCGCCGGACTGCGCAAGATCGCTCAGTAGTTCGTCTTCAATCCAGCGGTTAAGCAGCGAGTATGATGACTGATTGACCAGCAGCGGCGTCCCCAGCTCTTTAGCAATGCTGAGCGCCTCGCGGGAACGCTGCGCCGAATAGGACGAGATGCCGACATACAGCGCCTTCCCCTGACGGACGAGGGCGTCGAGCGCTTCAATGGTTTCATGCAGCGGCGTATCCGGGTCATAGCGATGGGAATAGAAAATATCCACATGATCGAGACCAAGACGTTCCAGAGATTCATCAATGCTGCCCAGCAGGTGCTTTTTACCGCCGAGACGGCCGTTTGGCCCGAGCCACTGCGGCCAGCCTGCTTTGGTGGCAATCACCAGCTCATTACGGTACGAACGGAAATCTTTACGCAGGATGCGGCCAATGTTCTCTTCGGCGGCGCCCAGCGGCGGGCCGTACTGGTTGGCGATATCAATATGGTTAATCCCGTTCTCGAAGGCAAAACGGACGATGTCGCGCTGCTTCTGGAACGGCGTGTCGTCGCCGAAGTTGTACCAGGTCCCGAGCGCGATGGGCGAAACCACCAGACCACTGTTGCCGACCCGGTTATAGGCATACCGCTTGAAACGGTTTTCGGGCGGCGTCCAGGGGGTATTGGGGTCCGGCCGCTCATCAAGGAATTCAACGCGTTGTGTCATGCTATTCTCCTGCTGCATTCAGCATATTATTTGCCGCCGGTGTGGCTCAGCGAGCGGGTAAATGAACGCTGACCGAAAAAGATCAGCAGCGCCGGGATCAGCGCAAGGATAAAGACTTCGGCAAAGGCCAGACCGTAGTCCTGGGTATAGGCCGAATCCGACAACCCCATCGCCACGGCGCCGGTTTGCTTACTGTTGTCGGTGATAATGAGCGACGGCCACAGCCAGGCATTCCACTGCGCCATCGCCAGAATCATTGCCGTACCAATCACCGCCGGGCGCACCAGCGGCAGGTAAATTTGCAGAAGAATGCGCCACCAGGAGGCGCCATCCAGCAGCGCGGCCTCCAGCTGTTCGCGCGGGATGCTCAAAAAGAACTGGCGCAGGTTGAAAATCGCCAGACCGTGCACCAGCCCCGGAACAATCAGCGCCGTCAGGGTGTTAGCCAATCCCATCCCGGTAAACACCGTGGTTAACGGCAGCGCCACCACTTCAAAAGGGATCATGAAGGCGAACACCACGGTGACAAACAGCCAGTCACGCCCCGGAAAACGCATTACCGCCAGGGGAAAAGCCGCGAGAATCGCCAGCGCGGTGCCCACCAGCGCCGAAACGCCGGTCACCCACAGCGAGTTAAACAAGTTGGTGGCGAATCCCCGGCTGAACGCCGAGGTAAAATTTTCCAGAGTCCAGCGGCGCGGTATGAATGTCCACAAATCCACGTGGGCCTGGAAGGTCTCCGTCACCGGGCGGAAGGCCGAAGCCACCAGCCAGACAAAGGGCACGGCAAACAGCAGCGAAATCAGCAACGCTATGCAGGTGGCGATCACCCGCCGCAGCTGGCGACGCCGCAGGACGACGTGACGCCTCACGGCGCGCTTCTCATCCGGTTCAACAGCCTGAATTGCAGCCATACCGTGATCCCCATTAAGACAAATAAGATGGTCATCTCCGCCAGCGCCGATCCCGGCGAGCTCAGGGCGTAGTAGCGGGTAATGATGTCGTACATAAGAAAGTTACTGGAGCCCTGAGGGCCGCCTTTCGTCAGGGCGCCGATCGGGGCGTAAAGGATAAAGTTCCATACCGTGCTGGCCGTCAGCACGAACAGCAGCTGCCGCTGGATCAGCGGCAGCGTCACATTGACAAACTGCCGCCATTCTCCGGCGCCATCCAGCATCGCCGCATCGTAGTAGTCCTGCGGCACGTCGCGGATGGCGGCAATCAGGAAGATCATCCAGTAACCTACCGCCGTCCAGGTGGATAAGATCACCAGAGCCGCCATCGCGCCATCGACGTCGGTAAACCAGCCGCTGGTGGGCAGGTGCGCCAGCGCCAACAGGTTGTTCACCACCCCTTCCGGGCGCAGCAGCACGCCAAACACCACCGTGGTCCCCATCAGCGGCAGAGCCGTTGGCAAAAAAGCGAGGGTGCGCCACACGCCGGTCAACGCCACGTTACGCGTCAGCAGCCAGGCGAGAAACAGGGCGAAGACCATAGTCAGCGGATTGACCAGCGCGGCGAACAGCAGCGTACGCCACACGGAATCCCAGAAGCCGGGGTCTTCAAACAGATCGAGATAGTTCTGCCAGCCAACCCACTTCGGCGGGATCACGCTCCCCGGCACCGAGGTATAAAACGACTCCACAATCGCCAGCCCGGTCGGAATAATGCGCAGTAACAGCAGCAGCGCCAGCGCCGGAGTCAGCAATAACAGCGCGGCGCGCGCTTCATGGCGGGCAGCCCTGCTGGTCACTGATACTTTCTCCATGCGGCTTTCAGTCTGGCATTCGTCGCGTCCAGCGTTTTCTGCGCATCGGCGCCGTTGATGATGTCGCCAATGGCCGCCCCCATCAGCTGAGTGAACTCCGCGCCGCCCACGGTCTGCGGACGAATACGGGCAGAATGCTGGGCCTGCCAGGTCAAAATATCCTGCAAACCGCTCAGCCGCGGATCGGCGTAGGTCGGATTTTTCCAGAATACGGCGCGGGTGGCTTCGGTGGTCGGAACGTTTTCAGTTTGCGGATCGGCAGAGATAAAACCGCCGTTCTCGCCAAACAGATACCAGTTGAGGAATAAGGCGGCCGCCTGCTGTTTTTCCGGGCTGGAAAGCGCGCTGATGCCTAACGCCCAGCCGCCGCTGGTGGTAGCGTCCTGGCCATCTTTAAACTTAGGCGCGGTGGCGATCCCAAAATCTAAGTCGGCATTTTTAGTAATCGTTGGCGAATTCCAGATGCCGCCATAAAAGAACGCGCTGTCGCCGTTGGCGAAGGCCAGCGCCGTTTCTCGCACGCCACGCGGCGCCAGGCCATCGGCGTACAATTTGCCATACCAGCCCAGGGCCTTCACCCATCCGGGATTGTTAACGTCCGGCGTGAGCTGTTTCTCACCTTTGACGCCGGTTCCGCCGCCAAGGGATTCCGCCAGCGGCTGGAGGTAGTAATACATATCCGGGGTGGAGAAGGTCACGCCGTAAGACGAGGCTTTCGCTGCCACCGCTTTGCGGGCCGTCGCTTCCACCCATTCCCAGGTCGGCGCTTCCCCCGCCTTGTTGGACGGGTACGCCACGCCGATTTGCTTCAGCACGTTTTTGTTGTAATACAGGAAGGTGGTGCCAATCTGGTACGGCAGGTTGAGTAACTTACCGTTGATGGTGGACTCTTTCAGCGCAGGCGGGTCGATCAGCTGGCGTTTCGCGGCGAACGCATCCGTCAAATCGGCTTCCCAGCCGCGTACCGCGTAGCTGGCGCTCTGCGGCTGGTCGATGTCGAAAATATCCACGTTACCCTGGGCAAATCGCGCGCCGAGCGTTTCGTTGTAGCTGTTGAATGGCACCGCGTGGTAGCTGATTTTAATCGTCGGGTAGCGTTTCTCAAATGCCGCGATAATTTTGTTGGCGCGCTCCGCCGGGACCGCGCCGCCAAAGTAATTGAGGGTGATGGTTTTCTCCGGCGCTTTCAGGTTTTCTACCGCCGGGATTGGCGCAGCGCTAGCTGCCCCCACAGCCAGAATGGCTCCCGCCAGGACAACGGTCGATGCTTTTGCTGGTGCTATCATGTCATTACCCCTTCAAATCATTGTTGTTATTTTGCGCTGTAAAACGTCCGCGAAAGTCCGCTGCCGGGTGGGGGGCGCTCAGCCGATCGCCCTTGCCAAACAGCCGGTTGCGCAAGGATGACTCTTTTCCCGGCGGCAGGAACAGCCCGCGCTTCGCCAGCGCCGGCAGCACCTGTTCGGCGAATTCGATAAAATCGTGCGGGCTGACAAACTCGTGCAGGTTGAAGCCGTCCACGCCGGTGAGACGAGCAATCTTTTCGATGCTCTCGGCAATGCTTTCCGGCGTGCCCACCAGGGTGGGAGCGTAGGGGCTCAAATTCACCAGTCGCTGCCTGATGGCGCCCACGCTGTCAGGACGGGCTTTTTCGCTGGTGAAGCGTGCCGATTCAGAACGGGAGAAGTTATGCGGTTCGGCAGACAGCGTGTCGTCATCGCCATAGCGGGAGAGATCGAAGCCGCTGGCGCCGCCAAATGCCGCATACTGGGCTTCCGGCGATTGCGCGGCGCGAATGAGATCCGCTTTTTGTTCTGCTTCCGCCTCGGTACGGCCGATGACCACGGAAAGATCCGTCAGCACTTTAATGGAATCCGCCGCCCGGCCGGCCGCGACGGCGGCGGCGCGCAGCTTATCCACGTTGCTGCGCAGAGCATCCGGGTTCATGCCATTGACGAACACCACCTCAGCGTGACGAGCCGCGAAGGCAAGCCCGCGTGCCGAGGCCCCGGCCTGGAAAATCACCGGCGTGCGCTGTACGCTCGGTTCCGTCAGCGAAGGCCCCTGTACGGAGAAATAGTCCCCCTGATGGTTGATGCGATGCACCTTGTCGGCATCCGCATAGCGTTTCGCGGCCTTGTCGTACAGCACCGCGTCCTCTTCCCAGCTCCCTTCCAGCAGTTTATAGAACACCGTCAGGAACTCTTCGGCCCGCGCGTAACGCACTTCATGCGGCAGTTGATCCGGCAGGCCATAATTGCGCGCCGCATTCGGCAGATAGGACGTCACCACGTTCCAGCCGATTCGCCCTTTCGCCAAATGATCGAGGGTGCCGAAGCGGCGCGCAAAGGTAAACGGGTGTTCATAGGTCGTGGATGCCGTCACCGCGAAGGAGAGGTTTTGGGTTACCGCCAGCATCGCCGGGATCACCATAAAGGGATCATTCAGCGGAAAATCTACCGCCCCTTCAATGGCGGGAACCGGCGACTGCCGGTAAACGTCATAGACGCCCAGCACATCGGCAAAAAACAGCGCGGTAAAACCGGCGCTATCGAGAAAGCGCGCGCGTTCCACCCAGTAATCCAGGTCTTTATAGCGGTGACGCTGCGAATCCGGGTGAGTCCAGCTTCCCTGGGCGTAGTAGCCCACGCCGTTCATTTCGAAAGCGTTAAAAATTAGCGGGCGCGATGCGCTCATGAACGAGACTCCCGATCGACAGAGGATTCAACAAAGCGGAATATCTGGCTGCGCCCCAGCTCCTGATAGCGCAGGCGAACCGGGTCGTGCAGGGTATGGGTGCGCACGTTGCGCCAGTAACGGTCAAGACGTAGCGAGCGGTCGGCGGCGCGCGCGCCGCTCCAGGAGAAAACGTCGCTGCTGGCCGCCAGGCCGACTTCAGCAGCAAGCGCCTTGGTTGCTGCCAGCTGCGCCTGCAATTGCGGTAATTTTGCGGCATCGCCCTGCTGCACCTCATCCAGCAGCCGCGCCGTGCTCTCCAGCAGCGCGGCCGTCGACAAAACGCGCGCGCTCAGCACGCCAACCTGATATTGCAGCACCGGATCTTCCGCCAGCGAGGGATAAGGCGATTCAAACGGAATACGTTTATCCGTTGCGACCGTCCGTAACCCCCACTGGATAACGCCCTCAGCGATGCCCAGGTCAATAGCCGCGTGGATCAGGCGTCCGCTTTCATGCCAGGCCACGCCGCGATGCTCCGCGTCCCATACCGGGATTACATAATCCGCTGACACCACCACGTTCTCGAGAATCAACGATCCGCTGGAGCTACCGCGCTGTCCCAGTCCGTTCCAGTCGTCAATCAGCGTGACTCCCGGCGCATCGGTGCGGATAAAGGCCAGTGCCTGCCCGCCGCTCTGATGTTTGCCAATCACCGTTATCCAGCGCGCGCCAATGGACCCGGTGGCGTAATATTTACGTCCGCTGATCCGGTAGCGATCGTCGCCTTCGCGACGCAGCGTGGTGGAAAAGTCGGCAGAATGTTTACCGCCCCGCTCGCTGGCGGCATTAGCGATACGCTCCCCGTTCAGGAGGTCCTGAAACAGCACGCGCTGCGCCTCATCCGAGGAGAGCAGGGAAATGGCATCGGTAAAACCGTAATGGGGCTGAAGCAGCTGGGCGATGCCGGCGTCCGCCTGCGCCAGAATGCGGCTGACGGCGATCGCCTGCGCCTGACTGCCGCCGAACCCTCCGGCGGCGCGGGGCAGCCGCAGTGCCAGCAGGCCAGACTGCCGCAGTTTTTCCCGCGCCTGCTGATAGTCACTGCGGAGATCGGATGTCACCGCCAGCGCATCCAGCTCCTCTCTCAGCGCGTGAGCAGCAGCGAAAACATCAAAAAAAGACGAACTGCCGTCAGCCGCAGGCGACGACAAAGCGGATTGATTACGCATAATACCCCTGGCAATAACGGAAACGAGATGTTCCAGAAAAGCCCCGCAAATAAGCGGAGAAACAACTTTGTGAATGCTAATTTTTAAAAACACTATAACCGACGGTTAACAAAATCAATCCCGACCTTTATGCGTATTACGGCTATTTAAAGTCAAAAAAAATCAAAACAGCTGGCGAAACGCAGTTGCGCAGCTAATACCAGCGCCCGCAATGCATGACTAATTAATTCAGTAGAACTGACTCCTTTATTATTTAATAATGCCGCGATTAAGCTATTTATTATAAAACTGCTGCCGGCGGTTTCAGCCCGAGCGGGAGCCGTCCGCGCCCAGTTTGACCATGCCCGCAGAGGATATTCTGAAACTCAATACTGACCACGAATCATATTTATAAGGTGCGTGTCTTCTGCCGCCGAGGGCGAAAACAGTGGTTGATCTTTTGGTTCAAGCCGTGAATTTAGCTACGCTGAATCATTCTTACCAATCTTATTTAGCAATATTTTTTAATTAAACATTAATAAGGTTGCTGACAGGCCGCTCAAATCAGTTTTATTTACCCCGCGCCGATTGGGGGGGCATTCTGGCGGTTGATTATCCCTTTTTTCAGGTTCACCCTCGTGGACTTCCCCCTCCTCCCGAAGCCGTACCCTAATGCCAAAAAACAGGCCGAGATTCAAGAGCTGAAAGCAAAACGCGGCAATACACGAGCTTTCTGGATTGCTGCCAGGGCGTGGTTTAGCCCCAGCCGGGGATAATTATCCCGCCTCGGGAAAATGCGCTTTATAGAGGGAACTCAGCCAGTCGATAAATACCCTGACCCGCGGCGAGAGCTGCCGGTGCTGCGGATACAGCGCTGAAAGCGACATTCCCGGACTTTGCCATCCGCCAAGCACCTCCACCAGCCGCCCGTCTTCCAGAGCATCCGCGACGTGATAGCGGGGAAGCTGTACCAGCCCCGCGCCGCGCAGCGCGCAAATGACGTAGTTCTCCGCATCGTTTACCGTCATCCAGCCTTTGAGCTGATAGCTCTGTATTTTGCCATTAACGATAAGCTCAAGCGGATAGTTCGTTCCCCGGCTGGTAGAGAAAAAATTCACGCACTGGTGGGACAGCAAATCGTTGGGTGAGCGCGGCGTGCCGTGCCGGAGCAGATACTCCGGGCTGGCGCAGATAACCTGCGGCATGGTGACCAAATAGCGCGCAATCAGCGATGAATCATGCAGTTTCCCCGCACGAACGGCGCAATCAATTCCCTCGCGCACCAGATCGACCAGCCGATCGCCGCTGCTGATAACCAGCTCGATATCCGGATAGCGGGCGTGGAACTCATCAATACGCGGCAGAACAATCCGCGTTGCGTGAGCGCCGTGCAGGTCAATGCGCAAAATACCGCGCGGCCGCGCAACGGAGTGGCGTAGAGAAGACTCGGCGTCGTCGAGTTCAGAAAGAATATGCACGCAGCGTTCGTAGAAAGCCTTACCGTCCAGCGACGTTCGCACGTGGCGGGTTGTCCGCTCCAGCAGCCGGCACTCCAGCTTTTTTTCCAGCGCTTTTATCGCATTGCTGGCGGTGGCTCTGGGGATCCCCAGCCTGTCCGCCGCCAGGCTGAAGCTTTCCAGCTCGACGATGCGGGTGAAGAGCAGCAAAGTGTCGAACTTATCCATTTGAAACCTCTCACGCGACCATTATTAATTTTAATGGAATTATCATATCAAAATACCCACATTTATCTCTCACAAGAAAACATTAATATCTCTATCAACCCGTGCCAGCACGGATAAACAATCAACCTCCGGAGAACACCATGAGCAAAACCAATAAAACAGCCCTTGTTACCGGCGCATCCCGCGGTATCGGTCGCGCCATCGCCGAGCGCCTGGCGCAGGAGGGTTTTACCGTCATCGTTAACTACGCCGGGAACGCGAGCGCCGCTGACGAGGCCGTGCAGAGCATTATTGCCAACGGGGGAAGCGCCGTTGCCATACAAGCCGATGTCGCCAGCGAAGATGACGTCAGCCGCCTGTTCAGCGCAGCGAAGACCGTGACCGGTCAGCTGGACGTGGTGGTGCACAGCGCCGGGATCATGCCGATGGCAAAAATCACCCCGGATGGCCTGGCTGATTTTGACAAGGTCATTCACACCAACCTGCGCGGCGCCTTCCTCGTGCTGGCAAACGCGGCGCAAGCGGTGAGTGACGGGGGACGCATTATTGCGCTCTCTACCAGCGTGATCGCCAAATCCTTCCCGGCCTACGGTCCGTACATCGCCTCCAAGGCGGGCGTGGAGGGCCTGGTGCACGTGCTGGCGAATGAACTGCGCGGCCGCAACATCACCGTTAACGCGGTGGCTCCGGGGCCGACCGGTACCGATCTGTTTTTCAATGGCAAAAGCGAGGAGCAAATCGGCGCCATCGCCAAACTGGCGCCGCTGGAGCGTATCGGCACGCCGGAAGAGATCGCCGGCGCGGTTGCCGCGCTGGCCGGCCCGGACGGCAGCTGGATCAACTCTCAGGTGATCCGCGTTAACGGCGGCTTCGCTTAAGAAACGCCCGTTCCGGCTGCATGTCGATCCATCGGACGATGGCGCCGTCGTTGTCAATGCGGTCGCCGATCGCATCCGCAAAGAGTTTTTACAGCGCATCGGATTAGGGGATTTGTTAGCTCCCCATCGCCGGGCGTAATATCCGCCGCCGGCCGGAAATTACGGTCGGCAGCTGAGGAAAAATTGCCTATGCGCACCCTGCTCTTTCTGCTCAGCGGCCTGCTGCTGGCGGGCCTGTTCCGCCTGCTGACGCGGCTGTTCATGCCGGCTCATCCACCGGCCTCTGGCCTGCTTCCGCTGCTGTTTGCCCTACTGTGGTTCGGCCTGGCGTCAGCCAATATGGCGCTCGGTATCATCCGGGCGGGCTATAGCTTTGCTGAAGAACTGCCGATTTTCCTGCTGATCTTTGCGCCTCCGGTCGCACTCATCTTCTGGCCTGCCGGTAAATAACCCACGAGCGCCCACATTCAAACCGCCTCTCATTCTGCTTAACGCCTCTTCCACGGCTCGACGGCGTGCCCGCGGGAGATTAAAAATTAATTACCCGAGCCGCCGGGTCACTCCGACGGTTCGGGTATTTTATCGATACGCTACGTTGGAAGGGGAGGCCCCGGATGGCCTGCCCCCGTAAGCTCCACGGTTCGCTTGCCTGATCCCGCTCGCCGCCCGTCAGGCCGTACGCCATCTGCGGGTTAACGGTTTTTCGATTTCCACAATCAGGAACATCACAAATCCGATGATGAAGGTGATCACCCAGTAGCGGAACGGCAGCGCCGCGGTGCCAAACAGCATCTGCATAAACGGCGCGTAGATTATCAGCAGCTGCAGCACCAGCAGGACGCCGCTGACGACCCAGATGCCTCTGTTGGCCAGTAATCCTTTGCTCAGAGAAAAGCCGTCGGCTACGCGACAGTTGAGCATATAAAACCACTGGGCGGTCACCAGCGTTTGCAGCAGGACGGTACGAATAAACTCCGGAGAGTAGCCGCGCGGCTGGAGCCAGGCTTCCAGCACGAAGGCGCTCACGGCAATCATCGAGCCAACAAAAATCACCCGCCAGATAGCGAATCCGTCCATAACGTGCAGCTTAGGATCGCGCGGCGGGCGCTTCATAATGTTCTTCTCGCCGGCCTCAAACGCCAGGCCAAACGACAGCGTGGCCGAGGTCGCCATGTTCATCCACAGGATCAGCACCGGGGTCAGCGGAATTAAATTCCCCGCCAGCAGGGCAATAATAATTAACAGCCCCTGCGCCAGGTTAGTCGGCATAATAAAGAGGATGGTTTTCTTCAGGTTATCGTACACCCGCCGCCCTTCCCTGACCGCGCTGGCGATGGTGGCGAAGTTGTCATCGGTAAGCACCATATCGGCCGCCTCTTTGGTCACTTCGGTTCCCTTGATGCCCATCGCGATCCCAACGTCAGCCTGCTTCAGCGCCGGGGCATCGTTCACCCCGTCGCCGGTCATCCCGACCACCTCTTTTTTACTCTGCAGCGCCTGCACCAGGCGGAATTTATCCTCCGGGCTGGTACGGGCGAAAATATCAAACTTCTGCGCGGCTTCGCTGAGCTGCTGGTCGTCCATCACCTCCAGCTCGCGCCCGGTAATGGCGGTGCCGGCGTTGCCGATGCCCAGCATTTGCCCGATGCTCATCGCCGTTTGCGGGTGATCGCCGGTGATCATCTTCACGCGAATCCCCGCCTGCAGGCAGTCGCCGATCGCCGTAATGGCTTCCGGACGCGGCGGGTCCATCATCCCGGCGATGCCGAGGAGGATAACCCCCTGCTGCAAATCCTGGTGGGTCAGCTCGGTCTGCCCGCTGGCCGCAGGTTTCCACGCCGCCGCCACCATGCGCAGACCTTCCCGCGCGTACTCTTCAATTTTTGCCTCCCAGTACGGCTGATCGAGCGGCTGCAGGCCGCCGTCGGTCTGCTGCTGCTGGCAGAGTCGGAACAGCACGTCAGGGGCGCCGGTAATTAAGATCGCCTCCTCATCACCGATCCGGTAGAGCGTCGACATATATTTATAC
>OLIJ01000223.1_pt1 | contig 16339 bp, 14 predicted proteins | sample 1609731 | NCBI WGS metagenome assembly OLIJ01 (sample SAMEA4350159, study PRJEB24818) | metagenome | biome: human; feature: gut; material: faeces | place: Denmark | collected 2013-09
CTGCTGCCCTGTTCAATGATTTTGCCATCGACCATAAAGACCACCTGGTCGGCGACCTCGCGGGCAAAACCAATCTCATGCGTCACCACCACCAGCGTGGTGCCGGAACGCGCCAGCTTCTTGATAACGTCAAGCACTTCGCCCACCAGCTCCGGGTCCAGCGCCGAGGTCGGTTCGTCAAACAGAATAACCCTCGGCTTGAGGGCCAGCGCCCGCGCGATGGCAATGCGCTGCTGCTGACCGCCGGAAAGATGCCGCGACCAGGCGTCGGCTTTGTTGCGCAGCCCCACCACATCGAGCAGATCGTAGGCCTGCTCGATGGCCTCCTTGCGGCTGGCCCGCTTGTGGGCAATCGGCGCCTCAATCAGATTTTCCAGCACCGTCAGGTGCGGGAACAGGTTGAAGTTTTGAAATACGTAGCCGACGTTCACGCGCTGGCGGAGGATCTCTTTTTCCTTCAGTTCGTACAGCCTGTCGCCCTGGCGGCGATAGCCGATATAGTCGCCATCGATTTGGATAAAGCCTTCATCAACCCGCTCCAGATGGTTAATGGCGCGCAGCAGGGTGGATTTTCCCGATCCGGAAGGGCCGAGGATCACCGTTACCGTGCCGGGCGCGATCTCAAGAGAGACATCGTCCAGCGCCTTATGGCGACCAAAATATTTGCTGACGCCGGTAATCGAGATATGGCCGTTATGAGAGTTGGGCATGGACGGGCTCCTGCGGCTGCGATGAACGAGACGGTTCGGTAAGGCGGCTGCGGCGCGGGCTGTTCACCGCCGAGCGGCGCTCGCTGCGCGCCAGAGCGCGTTCGACCAGATATTGGATCAGCGACAGTACGCTGGTGATCGCCAGGTACCACACCGCCCCGACCATCAGCAGGGGGATCACTTCCTGGGTGCGGTTGTAAATCATCTGGATGGTGTAAAACAGCTCCGGCATCGCCAGGACGTAGACCATCGCCGTCCCTTTGGCGAGGCTGATAATTTCATTGAAGCCGGAGGGTAAAATGGTGCGCAGCGCCTGCGGCAGAATAATGCGCAGCGTCCGCCGCCACGCCGGCAGGCCGAGCGCCGCCGCCGCTTCATACTGACCGTGATCGACGCCGAGGAAGCCGCCGCGAATAATTTCAGCGGTGTAGGCGCTCTGCACCAGCGTCAGCCCGACCACCGCCGTGGAAAACTGCCCCAGCACGTTGATGGTTTGATAGCTGCCCCAGCTGATGCCGGTAAACGGAATGCCGAGCGACAGCGTGTCGTACAGATAGGAGAAGTTGTAGAGAATAATCAGGACCACGATCAGCGGCAGCGAGCGGAACAGCCAGATATATCCCCAGGAAAGGCTGCTCAGCAGCCATGAAGAGGAGAGCCGGGCCAGCGCCAGCAGGCCGCCGAAAATCACGCTCAGCACGGTGCCGAGCAGGGTCAGCAGCAGCGTTTGCCCGAGCCCTTCAAGGATCACCGGGTCAAAGAACCAGCGCGCGAAGACCGCCCACTCCCAGCGCGGGTTAAAGGCCACCGACTGCACGACGACGGCCAGTACCAGCAGCGCCAGCACCGCGCCGACGGCGCGCAGCGGATAGCGCGCCGGGATAACTTTTATCGTTTCTGATGTTTTCATCGTTGCTCCTCAGGCGCTCTGGCTTAGCGCGCTGACCGCCAGCGCTTTACTAAACCGCAGCCGTCCGTCATAGGGCGGCTGGCTGTACTCTTCCGGGTTGCGTTCGAGGTCGAACTGCGGCTCATAGCCCTGGCTTAGATAGAGCTTCACCGCCTCCGGCTGGCGAAAGCCGGTGGTCAGGTAGATATGGCTGTAGCCCGCCAGCACCGCCCGGCGCTCCAGCTCCTGCACCACCTTCCCCGCCAGCCCTTGCTGCCGCAGCGCGTGATGGGTCCAGATACGTTTAATTTCGGCGGTATTGGCGTCCTTCGGCTTATAGGCGCCGGTGGCGATAATCTCTCCCTCGCGCTCGAGCACGATAAACAGCCCCTGCGGCGCCAGATACCATTCGGTTAGCTCAACTTCGGCATCGCGGGAAAAATAGTCGCCGTAGCGCGAAGCGTACTCGGCAAACAGGCCGTCAATGATCGGCTGCAGCTCAAGGGCTTCGGGTGAAACATCGCGGAATACGTCGCTCATACTGACTCCTTTAATCACCCAGTCCGGCCGGGTTAATCTCTGACTGCGGAATGCTCTCGACGCCTTCCCCCCAGCGGTTAAGCACCCTGGCGTAATCGCCGCTGTGGATGACGCCGTTCAGCGCCGTCTGCACCGGGGTGACCAGGCCGCTGCCCTTTTTCACCGTGACGGCGATATGGGCCGCCTTCGGCCAGCCGCCGTCGACGCTGCCAACCAGTTTGGTTTTTCCGGTTAGCGCCGCTTTCCATGCGCCAATCACGTTGGGGCCAAAGAAGGCGTCGGCGCGGCCGGACTGGATCGCCAAGGTCTGAGCGGCGTCATCTTTGGTATAGACCGGGGTAAAAGGCTTTAGCCCCTTCTTCAGGTTTTCCGCGTTCCACGCCAGCAGAATGGCTTCCTGGTTGGTGCCGGAGCCGACGATAATGCGCAGGCCGGCAATGTCCTCCGCCTGGTCAATTTTACTCAGCGGGCTGCTGCTTTTGACGTAGAAACCCAGCGAATCCTTGCGGTAGGTGGCGAAATCAAACTTCTCTTTGCGCTCTTTGGTCACCGTAATATTGCTGATCGCGGCATCATATTTGCCGGAGACCACGCCGAGGGGCCAGTCTTCCCACGAGGTCGGGATCACGTTCAGCTGCAGGCCGAGGCTATCGGCCACCAGGCGGGCGATATCCACCTCGCTGCCGAGCAGGGTTTTGTTATCGTCAGAGAAGACGGTGAGCGGCGGCGAGTTCAGCGCCGCGACCGCGACGGTGAATTTTCCCGGCACCGCGAGGTGCAGATCCTTCGGTAACAGGGCAATAGCCTGTGGATTTTTTGCCGTATGAACCGGCGCCTTATTGGCTTCGAGGCTAACCCCGGTGCCGTTGATATTGACGTTCTGTGCCCATGACGAGGCGCTTGCGGCCAGCGCCAGCGCAAGGATGAGTGACTTTTTCTGCATAGCGGCTGTTCTCTTATTATTGTTGTTGGAATTGATTGACCGGCTCAGCCAGCCCTAAGCTTGCGCGCAGCGTGGTGCCGGGATACGCCTCGCGGAACAGCCCTCTCTGCTGCAGAACCGGCACGACCTGGTCAACAAAGCGCGGGAAGGCGTCCGGCGTGCCGCCCTGGATAATAAAACCGTCGGCGGCGCGCTGTTCAAACCACTCCTGCAGACCGTCGGCGACCTGCTGCGGCGTTCCGGAAAAGCGCGGACGCGGGCTGGCGGCTTCCAGCGCCACCTGGCGCAGGGTCAGGCCGCGCTCGCGGGCGTTGCGCTTAATCTCATCCGTGGTGCTGCGGAAGCTGTTTTGCCCGAGATCGCCGATATCCGGGAACGGCTCATCAAGCGGATACTGCGCAAAGTCGTGATGCTCGAAATAGCGTCCGAGGTAGTTAAGGGCATCCTCGATCGACACCAGCGCGGCGGTGGTCTGATACTGCTGCTCCACGTCTTCGGCGCTATCACCCACGATGACGCTGACGCCCTGGAAAATATGCAGCAAATCGTCCTGCCGACCGTACGCCGCGAGCTGGCCTTTAACATCGCGATAAAACGCCTGCGCCTCCTCAAGAGATTCCTGATGGGTAAAAATGGCGTCGGCATGGCTCGCCGCCAGCTTTTTACCATCATCAGAGGCGCCCGCCTGAAATATAATGGGGCGCCCCTGCGGGGTCCGGGCAATATTCAGCGGACCGGCAACCTTAAAAAAGTCGCCATGATGATCGAGGGTATGCAGTTTATTTTTATCAAAGAACTGGCCGCTGGCCTTATTGCGCACGAAGGCGTCCTCTTCCCATGAATCCCACAGGCCTTTGACCACCTTTAAATATTCATCCGCGATGCGATAGCGCAGCGCATGGTCGGGGTGCTGAGCGCGGGAGAAGTTTTTTGCCGAGCCCTCCAGCGGCGAGGTGACGACGTTCCAGCCGGCCCGGCCCTGGCTGAGATGATCGAGGCTGGCGAACTGGCGCGCGGTGGTAAAAGGCTCGCTGTAGGAGGTTGAGAGCGTGCCAACCAGGCCCAGGTTGCGGGTCACCGCCGCCAGCGTTGAAAGCACCGTCAGCGGCTCAAAGCGGTTTAAAAAATGCGGAATTGATTTTTCATTAATATACAGGCCATCGGCGACAAATATAAAGTCGAGCTTACCCTCTTCCGCTTTTAACGCCGTTTGTTTAACAAATTCAAAATTAATACTGGCATCCGCCTGCGCTAGCGGGTGACGCCAGGCGGACATATTCCCCGAGGCGCCGTGTAATATCGTGCCAAGCCGCAGCTGTCGTTTTTCAGACATAGTTCACCCTTCCCTTGCCGATAATTAAAATTTAAATTTGTTGTAAAGCTCGTTCCGCCAGGGTCGAAAAATAGCGCGCCGCCGGGGCGATTAAATTCTCATCTGGATTAAAGCCGGGATGGTGGAGACCGAATTCGCTGGCGCTGCCAATGCTGACAAACGCGCCGGGAATATGCTGCAGGTAGACGGCAAAATCTTCGCCGCCCATATGCAGGTCCGCGTGATGAGTACGATAGCCGACGTCGTCGGCAACGTCGCTGGCAAACGCCGCCCAGCTCTCATCGTTGACCAATGCCGTCGGCCCGGAGTACCAGAAAACGTCGATCTGCACGCCGAAGGCGCTGGCAAAACCGGCGGCGATTTCGCTCACCCGCGCCTTCACCCGCTGCTGCACTTCGCTGCGGTGGGTGCGCAATGTTCCCTCCAGCTCCACGCTCTCCGGCAGAACGTTCCAGGTGTTGCCGCCCTGGATGCGCGTCACGCTCAGCACCACCGAATCGAGGGTGTTAACCTCCCGGCTGGCGACGCTCTGCAGCAGGGTAACCAGCTGGCTGGCGAGCAGAATGGCGTCTTTGCCTTCGTGGGGCCGCGCGGCGTGCGCGCCTTTGCCGGTGACCTTAAAGACGAAGCGATCGACGTTGGCATAAAAGGCGCCGCCGCGGGTCGCGAATTCCCCCACCGGCAGCCCCGGTTCATTATGCATCCCGAAAATGGCCGTCACCCCTTCCAGAGCGCCGGCGCGGATCAGCGTTTTGGCGCCGCCAAAATTCTCTTCCGCCGGCTGGAACAGGATCCGCACCCGACCCGGCAGCTGCGCTTCGCGATCTTTGAGCAGCAGCGCTGCGCCCAGCATCACGCTGGTGTGGATGTCGTGGCCGCAGGCGTGCATCACGCCTTCGTTTTGCGAGCGATAGGACAGCCCGGTCGCTTCTTCAATCGGCAGCGCATCGATATCCGCCCGCAGGGCAATCACCTTATCACCGCTGCCTACCTCCACAACCAGGCCGGTTTTCAGATCGTAGGGCAGCGGACGCAGGCCGCCGCTTTGCAGCCAGTCGCGGATACGCGCGGTGGTGGCCACCTCCTGCAGGGAGAGCTCCGGGTACTGGTGCAGCTCGCGCCGCCAGCGGATCAGCTGTTCAGCAAAGCTCATAGCAGCACCTCCGCACCCTGATGGGCCTGAGCCAGCAGGCGCAATGAATTCACCCGGGCCTCTCCCTCGGCGACCGGGGTGTCGATAATAAATTCGTCGATTCCCCACTCCGCGTGCAGCTCGTCCAGCTGCGCTTTTACCTCATCAGCGGTACCGGCCAGCAGCGACGATTCGCGGCGGGCGATACGCGTCGGCGCGCTGCCCGCCTGGCGGGCAAAGGCGATGCCCTGGGCCTCGCTGCCGACTGTCACCCGCTGGCCGTTTTCCAGCTCGACGCCCCAGATCTCAACCTGTTTCGCCAGTTCGCTCGCCGCTGCGCTATCCTCGGCGACGATCGCCTGGACGGCGATAATGGCATCCCGGCGACTCAGCGCCCGCCAGCGGGTCTGCACCTCGCGAAGCAGCGCTTTATCGCCGTTAAGGTGGGCGGCAAAAACAAAGTTCCAGTCAAGCTGGGCGGCGAGCCGGGCGCTCTCAAGGCTGGCGCCGAGCAGGAAACCGTCCGCCCGCCGCGGCGGGATCGGCGTTGCCCGCACGCTCTCTTCTCCTTCAGCATCGGTAAGCGACAGCCAGTTATCAAGCTGCGCCAGCTGGTCGGCAAAGGTGCCTTTATCTTCCTGATTCAGCCCCTGCTGCAGCGCGCGGGTAGAGAGCGGCAGGCCGCCGGGAGCTTTCCCGACGCCAAGATCCACCCGGCCCGGCGCAATAGAGGCCAGCAGGTTGAAGTTTTCTGCAACTTTATAGGGGCTGTAGTGCTGGAGCATCACCCCGCCGGACCCGACGCGAATCTGCCGGGTCTGGCCGAGGATCCAGGCGATTGCCAGCTCCGGCGACGGGCTGGCTAATTGATCGGTATTATGGTGTTCGGCGATCCAGAATCGATGATATCCCCAGGCCTCCGCCTGTTGCGCAAGGGTTAAAGTTCGGTTCAGGGCCTGAGCGGCCGTTTCCCCAGCCGTAAGCGGACTTTTATCCAGAATACTGATTCGATAAGACATTTCGCAGACTCGTATTAACTAACATGTCTGCATTATTAGAATCTGGGGCGGCGGCTGAGAAACAATTTATTTACATGTACTCTGCCGGAAAATAGATATACAGGCTTAATGCTGAGCAGGCTGCGTGGTCAGCCGGCGGATAAAATCCTCCGTCTGCCGCGGGTTGCGCAGGCGCACAAAGCGAATGTGCCGATATGCCGGGTCGCTCATATCAGACTGATAACGCTGGCGATTTTGTTTCCAGGTTTTGATGGTCCACCAGATAATGGATTCGCGGCTAAAAAAGGAGCGACGGAAGCTCTCACGGTTGCCGGTCCCCGGCCACAGCTCCTGATGGCGGCTGGCGCGGAAGACCGCCCGGCAGACGGCTTGCCTCAGCGTCCGGCAGAAACCGTAGTCCAGCCAGACCACCAGATCGACCTCGCGCCACTTGACCGGGCGACTGCGGTTGTAATTGCCGTCCAGCACCCAGCCGGGGGAGTCGGTGGCGGCGGCGATCTTTACGAAGAACTCATCGTCCGGCGTTCCCTGCCACTGCGCCAGCCAGTAGAGCCGGTCCATTTCGATACAGGGAAGCGCCAGCTGGCGGGCAAGCCGCCGGGCGAGGGTCGATTTGCCGACGCCGCTGGTCCCTACTACGTTGATTTTCATCGTCTGCGCTCAGCCATGTCTTGGTGTGGGGCTGAGAATAATAGCCGACAAACGGCCGCGCCGGGTGAGGAAAATAGCGGCGCGGCGCATGGACTGAACGGCGATAAGTGCCGTTTTAGCACCCCTGATACTGCTCGTCGCTGACGTGCTCCTGCCAGGTGACCGCGCTGCCGTTTTCCGCTTCGGCGATGGCAATATGCACCAGCGCGTTAGTGCTGCTGGCGCCGTGCCAGTGCTTCACGCCCGGCGGGATCCACGCGATATCCCCCGGGTTCAGCGCCTGCGGCTCTTTACCCCACTCCTGCAGCCAGCCGCGTCCCTGGACAACGATCAGCGTCTGACCCAACGGATGCGTATGCCAGGCGGTGCGCGCGCCGGGCTCGAAGGTCACCGTCGCGCCGCCCACTTTCGCCGGCTCGGTGGCCTGAAAAGGCGCGTCGATGCGCACGTCGCCGGTAAACCAGTCCGCGGGGCCTTTTCTTGATGGCTGTGAACCGCTGTGGCTAATATTCATGCTGCTCTCCTCTTATGTGTTGCACTAAAGATAGCGCAAGCGCGGGGCCGCGATTAGACTGCAAAATAAGAAAGGAACCATGAGCCAAATTCATTAATCCGGAAAAACGATGCTTAAAGACAATATTAACGACCTGCTGTCGTTTATGGTGGTGGCCCGCGAGCGCAGCTTTACCCGCGCCGCCGCCCAGCTTGGCGTTTCTCAGTCGGCGTTGAGCCACGCCATGCGTAATCTGGAGGCCCGGCTCGACGTTCGCCTGCTGACCCGCACCACCCGCAGCGTCGCGCCTACCGAGGCGGGAGAGAGGCTGCTTCAGCGCCTCGGCCCGCATCTGCAGGAAATTGAGCAGGAGCTCAGCGCGCTGCGCGACACCCGCGAGCATCCGGCCGGCAATATCCGCCTGACCGCGGGCGAGCACGCGGTCAGCGCCGTGCTCTGGCCGACGTTGAAACCCTTTATGCGGCAATATCCCGACATTAATATCGAAATTACCGTTGATAATGGCCTGACTGATATCGTCGATGGACGCTTTGATGCCGGGATCCGTCTCGGCGAACAGGTTGCCAAGGATATGATTGCGGTACGGATCGCCCCCGATATGCGCATGGCCGTCGTCGGTTCGGCGGACTACCTCGCGCGCTTCGGCACGCCGCAAACCCCCTATGAGCTCGAACGGCACCGCTGCATTAATATGCGTTTACCGACCCTCGGCGGCATTTATGCCTGGGAGTTTGAGCAGGAGGGGCGAGAAGTGCGGGTACGCGTTGACGGACAAATCACTCTTAACAGCCTGCCTCAGCGCATAGATGCCGCCGAATCCGGCCTCGGGCTGGCCTATGTCCCGGAGGATTCCGTCGCCGAGGCGATCGCCGACGGACGGCTGATAAGGCTTCTTGAGGCGTGGACCCCCTCCTTCACCGGCTACCATCTTTATTACCCCAGCCGTCGCCAGCACCCCGCCGCCTTTTCTCTGCTCGTGGACGCGCTGCGGCGTTGAACCCATTGATATATAAGCAAGTGCGGTGCAAACATGTTTTACGTGCGTCACTATCACGTTGCGTGTAGGATGCTGCGCCATGCTCTGCTTATCTCCTACGTCAGAATGATGAGAAAGCCAGCATAACGTGCTGCCAATCGGCGGTGCGAGGAACCACTCATGGACATTGACAGGAAAATGGGTACATCAATGAATACAAAACACAACGCCGCGGCCGAACATCAGGCCGCAAAACGTCACTGGCTCAACTCGCAGGAATCGGGTTATCACAAGGCAATGGGCAACCGTCAGGTCCAGATGATCGCCATCGGCGGCGCGATTGGTACCGGTCTGTTCCTCGGCGCCGGCGCGCGCCTGCAGATGGCGGGACCCGCGCTGGCTCTGGTTTACCTGGTCTGCGGCCTGTTCTCGTTCTTTATCCTCCGCGCGCTGGGCGAACTGGTGCTGCACCGGCCCTCCAGCGGCAGCTTCGTCTCCTACGCGCGCGAATTCCTCGGTGAAAAAGCGGCCTACGTTGCCGGCTGGATGTACTTTATCAACTGGGCGATGACCGGCATTGTCGATATCACCGCCGTGGCGCTGTATATGCACTACTGGGGCGCATTCGGCGACGTTCCGCAGTGGGTCTTCGCCCTCGGCGCGCTGGCGATCGTCGGCACCATGAATATGATCGGCGTGAAGTGGTTTGCCGAAATGGAGTTCTGGTTTGCCTTAGTCAAAGTGCTGGCGATTGTGGCATTCCTCGTGGTCGGGACCATTTTTCTCGGCAGCGGAAAACCGCTGGACGGCAACGCCACCGGCTTCCACCTGATTACCGATAACGGCGGCCTGTTCCCGCACGGCCTGATGCCGGCGCTGGTGCTGGTGCAGGGGGTGGTGTTCGCCTTCGCCTCCATCGAACTGGTCGGCACCGCCGCAGGGGAGTGTAAAGAGCCGCAGACTATGGTGCCGCGCGCAATCAACAGCGTGATCTGGCGTATCGGCCTGTTCTACGTCGGCTCCGTGCTGCTGCTGGTGCTGCTGCTGCCGTGGAATGCCTATCAGGCGGGGCAAAGCCCGTTCGTCACCTTCTTCTCCAAACTCGGCGTGCCGTACATTGGCAGCGTGATGAATATCGTGGTCTTAACCGCGGCGCTCTCCAGCCTGAACTCGGGCCTCTACTGCACCGGGCGCATTCTGCGTTCGATGTCGATGGGCGGTTCCGCACCGCAGTTTATGTCGAAGATGAGCCGCCATCAGGTGCCTTACGCCGGGATTCTGGCGACGCTGGCGGTATACGTCATCGGCGTATTCCTCAACTATCTGGTGCCGTCGCAGGTCTTTGAGATCGTCCTCAACGTGGCTTCGCTGGGGATTATTGCGTCGTGGGGCTTTATCGTGGTTTGCCAGATGCGGCTGCGTAAAGCGATTAAGGAAGGAAGAGCGGCGGACGTAAGCTTCAAAATGCCGGGCGCGCCGTTTACCTCCTGGCTGACCCTGCTGTTCCTGCTCAGCGTGCTGGTGCTGATGGCCTTCGATTATCCGAACGGCACCTACACCATTGGTTCAATTCCGCTGATTGCGGTGCTGCTGGTCGCCGGCTGGTTTGGCGTTCGCCGTCGCGTTGAGGCGATTCATCGCACCGCGCCGGGTGCTCAGACGGCGCAAAAATAGCGCTACTGCGGTTTGGCCGAAGCCGGTCAAACCGCATTTTTCAACTACAGGCCCGATCTTAGTTATCTTTAACCAGCTGCGAAACGTCACTGCTGTTAATTTGACGCTGGTTGCCCGACTCGTCGGTATAGCTGGTCATGCCGGTGTCTTTATCCAGCTGTGGCTTGCCGTGGGTCACAATGGTCTGCCCACTTTTCGTTGTCATCACATAGTTTGACGTACAGCCCGCCAGTAAAGCCAGCATCGCGCCGGCGCACAGAACCATAAATGGCTTATTCATATCGTCTCCAGAATGATTACCCATCTCCCGCAGCAGGCGGGAAAGCGCTGATTGTAAAGCCATTAGGTTAATACGGCTAACAGGTGTTTGTAACAGAGGGTGATTCAGGCGAGCAGGAGGGGTCTCCCCCTCCTGTAAATCTTTACAGCGCGATGCGGATAACGTCATCCGGCTGAGTGGCTTCTTTCTGACGGGTTGATTCCTGCTTCACGCTGACGTACAGCGTTTTACCGTCGGCGGAGAGCGCCAGGCTGTTAGGATAGGTTGGCGTTTTGATGGTTTTAACAACCTTATAGGTTTTGCCATCGATCACGCTGACTTCACCGGCCTTACGATGCGTCACGTAGGCTTCATTACGCGTTGGGTTGAACAGCACCGCCAGCGATTCCGGGGCGGCGATTTTCTGCAGCACTTTGCCGTCGCGCAGATCAACAACCAGCACTTCCGGCTGTTTGCTGTCGGTGATGAAGGCGCGATGGCCTGCGGTATCGAGGCTCAGGTTCAGATAGAAGTGCTCTTTACCGTCATCCTGCAGCTTTTTACGGCTCAGAATCTTGTTGCTGTCGCTGTCGATAGTCAGCAGTTCGCCATCGGCGTTGGTGGTGTAGATGCGCTTCGCGTCAGCATCAACCGCCAGCCCGGTAGCCATAGCGCCGGTATTGGTAATGGTCTCTTTCAGGGTCAGTTTTTCGCCATCAACTACCCAGATAACGCTCTCTTTACCCAGGCCGGTAATATAAATGGTATTGGTCTTCTCATTCACCGCCAGCTCGCGCGGCGCCAGCGGACGCACGGTTTCGCTGCGCTTGCGGTCGTCAAGCACCAGACGGCCTTTTACCGCGCCGGTTTTGGCATCAATCGCGGTGACGGTGCTGTCGGTCGTGTTGCCAAACCACAGCGTCTGGGTGGCGTTGTTGATCGTCGCGCCGAACGGCTTCAGGTCGTTATGGATAACCTGAGTCACCTCCAGCGTCGTCGGGTCGAGGCGATAGACGATCCCGCCTTTATCCAGCGAACGACTTTGCGAAGTCGCGACCCATAGCGCATTTTCCTGCTGGCTATAAGCCATCTCGTATGCGCCCTTTCCAACCGCCTTGCGCAGCATTTCTTCCGCCGCGTGAGCGCTGAAGCTCCCCGCCAGCAGCAGTGAAGTTAACAACAGTGAACGGCGCAGACGCGGCGTGGACAGATGACGTAATGACATGACGACTCCCTTTGATAAAACAAATATGTGCCTGCTCGACAGTGCTTCCGTGGCGTAAAGTCATGGCTTTACGCTATTTTATAAATGAGAATAGTAATCATTATTTAACGTAAAGTGGAGCGTTAATTGCGCTTGCTGACTAAAAAAATAGCCAATACATGCCATTATTTAACTAAACTTCCGTTAATAATTTTCAAAAAATTACAAAAGAGTTAACATATGGAGATATGTTCCGTTTGGTTCGTTTTACGAGTGTTTCCATGAAAATCCTTTCCGTGCGCACGGTTGCGCTTCCCGCCCTCCTCTTCCCGCTGGTCGCTATGGCTCAGTCCAGCCCTGAAGGCGAGCAGACGATGGTCGTTACCGCTTCCCCGACGACGGTCTCCGAACTCGATACTCCCGCCGCCGTCAGCGTGGTCAACGGCGACGAAATGCGCCAGGCCGCGCCGCGGGTCAACCTTTCCGAGTCGCTGGGTGCGGTGCCCGGCCTGCAGGTGCAAAACCGGCAGAACTACGCTCAGGACCTGCAGCTCTCGATTCGCGGCTTCGGCTCTCGTTCCACCTACGGCGTGCGCGGACTGCGTATTTATGTGGACGGCATTCCGGCAACCATGCCCGACGGCCAGGGGCAAACCTCCAATATCGATATCGGCAGCGTAGACTCGCTGGAGGTTCTGCGCGGGCCCTTCTCCGCGCTGTACGGCAACTCCTCCGGCGGGGTGATTAACGTCACCAGCCAGAGCGGCAGCCAGCCGCCGACCATCGAAGCCAGCAGCTATTACGGCAGTTTCGGTACCTGGCACTACGGCATGAAGGCCACCGGCGCCGTCGGCGACGGTACCCACGCCGGGGACGTCGATTACACCGTCTCGACCAACCGCTTCACCACCCACGGCTATCGCGACCACAGCGGGGCGCGGAAAAACCTCGCCAACGCGAAGCTCGGCGTGCGCATCAACGACGTCAGTAAGCTGACGCTGCTGTTCAACAGCGTGGATATCAAAGCCAACGATGCCGGCGGCCTGAGCTACGACGAGTGGCAAAATAACCCGCGCCAGTCGCCGCGCGGCGATCAGTACAACACCCGCAAATCGACCAGGCAGACCCAGGCCGGTTTACGCTACGAGCGCCAGCTGAGCGAGCGCGACGACCTGAGCGTGATGATGTACGCCGGCGAGCGTGAAACCACGCAGTATCAGTCGATTCCGCGCGCGCCGCAGCTTAACCCGAGCCACGCGGGGGGCGTGATTGACCTCACCCGCCACTATCAGGGCATCGATACCCGCTGGACCCACCGCGGCGAGCTGCTGGTGCCGGTGACCTTTACCACCGGGCTTGATTACGAAACCATGAGCGAGCGCCGCAAAGGGTTTGAAAACTTCGTCATGGTCAACGGCGCGCCGCAGTACGGCGAAGAGGGCAACCTGCGCCGTAATGAACGTAACCTGATGTGGAATATCGACCCTTACCTGCAGACCCAGTGGCAGCTGACGGAGAAGCTCACCCTCGATGCCGGGGTGCGCTACAGCTCGGTGTGGTTCGATTCAAACGATTACTACGTTACCCCGGGCAACGGGGACGATAGCGGCGACGCCAGCTACCACAAATGGCTGCCGGCGGGTTCACTGAAGTATGCGCTGACCGATGCGTGGAACGTCTACGCTTCCGCCGGTCGCGGCTTTGAAACGCCGACCATCAACGAGCTCTCCTATCGCTCTGGCAACCAGGGCGGCCTGAACTTTGGCCTGCAGCCCTCAACCAACGAGACGTTTGAAATCGGCAGCAAAACGCGGATCGGCAACGGCCTGTTCACCGCCGCCCTGTTCCAGACCAATACCGATAACGAGATTGTCGTTGACGCCAGCAGCGGCGGACGCACCAGCTATAAAAACGCCGGCAAAACCCGCCGTCAGGGGATGGAGCTGGGGCTGGATCAGCAGTTCGCTGAAAACTGGCGCCTGAAGGCGGCCTGGACCTGGCTGGACGCCACCTACCGAACCAACGTCTGCGATGACGCCAGCTGCAACGGTAACCGCATCCCGGGGATCGCCCGCAACATGGGCTACGCCTCGTTTGGCTATCAGCCGGATCGCGGCTGGTACGCGGGCAGCGATATCCGCTATATGAGCAATATCATGGCTAACGATGAGAACACCGCTAAGGCGCCGTCGTGGACCGTCGTTGGGCTCACCAGCGGCTATAAGTGGAGCTATGGCAACATGGATATGGACGTTTTCGGCCGTATCGACAACCTGTTTGACCGCAGCTACGCCGGGTCGGTGATCGTCAACGAGTCCAACGGCCGCTACTACGAGCCGGCGCCGGGACGTAACTACGGCGTTGGCCTCAACCTCGCCTGGCGATTTGAGTAACACGCCGCAGCCGCCGCCCGGGATAACGCCGGGCGGCGGCGTTAATGTCCCCATTACGGCCACGGCTTCATCGTCCTGCGTCGCCCCGGCAAGCGCGGAACGGGCGGGAAGCCAGCGCCCGCCAGCCCTCAGTCGGGAAAATATTCTTCCCCCCTGCCTTCATAATGCGGCGTGCATCACGCTTTGTTTTATCCTCTCTCGTCTGTTGTGCTCCCTGGCGTTACCCTTATCACAAATATCGCCCATAAAAAGGAGCCGCTATGGCACTGCCAATCATCCTTGATTGCGACCCGGGTCATGATGACGCCATCGCTATCGTTCTCGCCCTCGCCTCACCTGAACTTGACGTCAAAGCCATCACCTCCTCCGCCGGCAACCAGACGCCGGAGAAAACCCTGCGTAACGTGCTGCGCATGCTGACGCTGCTGCAACGCCAGGATATTCCGGTGGCCGGCGGCGCGCGTAAGCCGCTGATGCGGGAGCTGATCATCGCTGACAACGTTCACGGCGAAAGCGGGCTCGACGGCCCGGCGCTGCCGGAGCCTGATTTTGCCCCGCAGAACTGTACCGCCGTCGAGCTGATGGCGAAAACGCTGCGCGAAAGCCCGCAGCCGGTGACGATTATCGCCACCGGCCCGCAAACCAACGTCGCCCTGCTGTTGAACGGCCACCCGGAACTGCACGACAAGATCGCGCGCATCGTGATGATGGGCGGCGCAATGGTGCTCGGCAACTGGCAGCCCGCCGCCGAGTTTAATATCTACGTCGACCCGGAAGCGGCGGAGATCGTCTTCCAGTCGGGTATTCCGGTGGTGATGGCCGGGCTGGACGTCACGCATCGGGCGCAGATTCATGATATGGATATCGAACGTTTCCGCCGGGTCGGCAACCCGGTCGCCACCATCGTTGCCGAGCTGCTCGACTTCTTTATGGAGTATCACAAGGATGCTAAATGGGGATTCACCGGCGCCCCGCTGCATGACCCCTGCACCATCGCCTGGCTGCTGAAGCCGGAGCTGTTCACCTGCGCTGAGCGCTGGGTAGGCGTGGAAACCCAGGGGAAATACACCCAGGGCATGACGGTGGTCGATTATTACTTCCTCACCGGCAAGCAGCCGAATACCACGGTGTTGCTGGATGTCGACCGGGAGGGTTTTGTCGACCTGCTAGCCGAGCGGCTGGCGTTTTATGGCTGAATCAGGGTGCTGCAAGACGTTAAGAATTGCGATACTGCCTTCTGGATAAAGACGAGCCAACCGGAAGCGTCGGCAGTTTGCAGCGTATCAGGCGATGAGTTTGTCAGGCGCAGGTCCTGTCTGTCATTCGTCAATGACCCTGACTTTGATACCTCTATCAGAGCGTTAATTTCAGTATCGTGACCTATAAACAGCGTTTATGCGGGATATATTCAAGGATAACGGCTCCGAAGAGCCGTTATGGCTAGCGGTGTATCAGGTCCAGTCTTCATAGCCGTTCTCATGAGGGCGCGCCAGGGCTGGCGCCTTGCCGATCCTCGCCCCGGCGCGCAGCGCCGCCGGGGCATGATGTATTACTCGTCTGGCGAAATCCGGACCACGACTTTACCGAAGTTCTCGCCCTTCAGCAGGCCGATCAGCGCGCGCGGGGCGCTCTCCAGGCCGTCGATTTGCTGCTCGCGGTACTTAATTTTACCTTCCTGCACCCAGCGCCCCATCTCCTGCTGGAACTCGGCGATACGGTGGCCGTAATCCTGGCCGATAATAAAGCCCTGCATCCGAATCCGTTTTTTCAGCAGCGTGCCCATCAGCAGCGGCAGACGGTCCGGGCCGTCGGGCAACGCGGTCGCGTTGTAGCCGCTGACCAGGCCGCACACCGGCACCCGCGCCGAGGTATTAAGCAGCGGCAGCACCGCATCGAACACCTTGCCGCCAACGTTTTCATAGTAAACGTCAATGCCCTGCGGGCAGGCCTGCGCCAGCTGTTCGGCAAAATCAGGCGCGCGGTGATCGAGGCAGACGTCAAAGCCCAGCGTCTCGACCGCGTAGCGGCATTTCTCACTGCCGCCGGCAATACCGACGGTGCGGCAGCCTTTGAGCTTAGCAATCTGCCCTACGGTTGCGCCC
>OLIJ01000226.1_pt1 | contig 15906 bp, 20 predicted proteins | sample 1609731 | NCBI WGS metagenome assembly OLIJ01 (sample SAMEA4350159, study PRJEB24818) | metagenome | biome: human; feature: gut; material: faeces | place: Denmark | collected 2013-09
CAATACAACACGCGGAATCTCAAATTTTTCTTCACTACCGAATAAGCCGATTCGAAACATGCAATCTGTTTTTTCAGATATAGCCGCCGCACCCTGTTCGCTTGTTAAGTCTATACGTACTGACTCGCCATTTGCTAACTGATCTGTCTGCTCCTCGCTCAAGTTTATCTCGACAAAATATACCTGTTTTTCTGCGGAAATGGTATTGTCAGAACTTATAGAAATTCCTTCTCCCATGCGTAGTTTAGGTTGATAGTAGGTATCGATCTGATTCCCTAAGCCGTCGTTTTTTGCGTTTGTCGCATTGCCGACCGTCATATCGGGATAGGTTCCGGAGGTGTCGTTTTCGTCGAGCAGTTTTTTATAATAATTGTGATTACTGCCGTCATCAATTACACCGTCAATTGTTCCGTACTCATTTGCCCTTCTATCATACCAATTTAGTGAACCGCTACCATACCGTATATTAGGATAGTGAATTTCCGTCGCTGAATTAGAACGCTTTATCGGAAAAGGCAAACTATAATATTTGTCTTGTTCCGTCCTTAAATATTCATAATAGATAGTCGTATATAAATTATAGGTTGTTGCGTTACTTTTTATTGCCGTTTCACATGCCTCTATGGAATCATAAACACTACTAATATATGTTTCCCTACTTATTACTGATAGGTTATATACATAATAATCGATTCCTTCTCCCGCAATACATTTAGTTATTTCCGTCTTCGTCCAAATGATTACGTACTGCGATTCAGGCTCTTGCTTCTGAACAATATAATACCATTCATATCCCGCCTCAGGCGGATAAATGGTATTTTCAGCCGTCTGATAAACCTTCCGAACATACGCCGACTTATCTGTATCATTAAAAATCACATACGGAGATGTTTCCGTCGGGGGGCTGAGCGGATCGGACTTTGGCTGTATAACGCCCAAATCCGTTGTTCCTACGGCATCAATATTTTCCCGCGCCTGTTGTTGCTGTTCAGCCGTTAAAGTTTGTGCGGTAATCTTGACTGTATTGGAAGAAAGTTCGTCTATACGCTCGCTCAGCGCACCGTCTGCCTGTTCTCTCGTTGCGGTTTCGTCGTTTATCTTCGTCTGTAAAACCGTATCCGCCTGCTGTCTCGCCGTGATTTCCGCATCCAACGCCGTTTGGCTTGCAAGCCCGTCTATTAAGTCCGCTACGGGTATGCTTATCGTTTGACCGTTGTTCAATATCAGGACGATGGTTTTTGTTTCCGCATCATACGAACCGCCGACCACTACCGATTCCAACGGTAAATCAATTGAGCCTGTCGACAACACCGTTCCGTCTTTGCTTATCAGTTTTAACGTTATGATATAGGTACTCGGGTCTATCGTCAGTTCCAAAGAATGACCCGTTTCCCTGTCTATCTCCACTTTGGTATAATAGCCGCTTAACGTAGGCAGTTCATTGCGAAACGTGACCTGAATGAATATCCCGAGCGATGCAGTCGGCACCGTTGTGCACGAGAACTCGATTGCTGTTTCGGGATCCGTGACGATTCGGGCGGAGATGCCGCAGTTGATGTAATCCGCCGCGCTTACGTCCATGGGATAGATGCTCACGTCCTGCTCTGCCGTCAGGTCTTGTATTTTTACAGTTTGCTTATTGTTTGCCCAACCATCTGCGGGTAACGTCCTGTAGTAAAGTTTATCTACGTCCGTAATAAGGTTCGCGCTTCCGAGGTACGTTTTTACCCCGTCTATCCACGCCCAGAGTTCGAACAGATTGCTGTCCTGATTCGATACGATGGCGTAGATATAATCGGGTTCCCCGACCTCGGGAAGTTCGGGCACGAATTTGATGATTCGGTTTGCTAAACTTGCCAGATCGCCTGCCGACTTTGCAGCCTCCTCTGCGCTTTTGGCGGCTTCTTCCGCCGATTTTTTCGCTTCCTCTTGTGATTTTGCAGATTCTATAGCAGAATTTTCTGCTTCACTCGCAGATTGGGCAGCATCGTCAGCATATTTATCTGCAACTTTTACAGCCTCATCGATTTGTTGCCAAATATTTTCAATTGTTCCATTAGAAACATAACCATCATCTTCTAATGGAAAACTATCGTTGACGCTGAATGATACCTTATCACTGGTCAGTTGCTCTGAGAAAGTTACACCGTCGGTCGTATATTGGCGTACTGCAAATGTGAAAAACCAAGTTATCGGCGTTTCAAGTATTATATCGGGAATAAACGTTTTATATTTTTCCCCTTCTTTCGATAAACGAATCGGTTCCAATACATTGATGTTAATATCATCATAATCTTCACCATCAGCGAACTGGATCCACAGACTTTCCCTCGTTGCAAGTGCAGTTTCAAGCGATACGGTCAATACTTTACGGTTTAAAGAGTTTCTGTTAATATGGTCGCCATCAGTAAAGGTTACCCTGCCGCTATCGTCTAAATATATCTGCATAAAGCCCTCCTTTTATTTTTTGTATGAAAAAAGGACGATTACTACTTCGTCCAATTTACTTTCTGTTATATTTTTCCAGTTATGTCAATTATTTCAATTACTTTAATAGTCTGACATAGTAGTATTTTATTATAAAATTCAAAGGAGAAATGCTACTATGGAATACTATCAGGCTAATGCGTTGAGAATAACTCAACTAATGAAACAAAATCATATGACTGCTTACGAACTCGCAAAACAGAGCGGGATTCCCCACTCTACTATATCCTTGATTTTGTCAGGCAAAACTAAAAACCCGAGATCCTTAACGATGATTAATATAGGTCGAGGATTCAATATGTCTATTAGGGAGTATTATAATTCCGAATTATTTAACACAGAAAACATCGACGATAATTGAGCATGAAAAAAGCACGGGGCTACCGTGCTTTTCTTTTTATAATTTCTTTCTTAAATATTTGGTCGCGTCTTCTTCCGCTATTGAATAACCCACCATAATCAATGTCATTTCTTCCAATTTATTTAACGCCGCAAGCAACTTGTAAAAAAATTCCGCTTTTGGAGGATTGGATTCATGCAGATATTCTAAATTTGAAAGAATGGTCTTTTCATCAATCATGCTACCACCTCCGAAGAAATAATCTCACGCAGAACAGCAATAACTTTGTGATAATAGCGGAAAGTATGTACTTCTTTGTCTGCCGTCTTTGCCTTGTCCGCAAACCACTCGCCAAACTCTTTGGTTTTAAGATTGTGAGAATTCGCGAGCCGTCCCACACGGTTAGCCGAGATACCTAATTCCTTGCCGATTTCTTCTGCCGTATATGTACGCCCCTCCAACTTCGGAAGAGGCAAAATATTTGCTCCGATTGCAAGATTTGCCGCGTTTGCCACGAGAGCCTCTCGGAAAGTATCGTTTGAGGTCGTAGTAGCCAATCTGACGAGAATTTGCGCTCGACGCGACCTCGCGTTCATCTCGCGTACTTCGAGGTTTCTACGCCTTATTTCCTCGGTCTGATGAACGGTGTAGTTTCCTGTCTTTCTGATAGACGGGAGTACTTCCGAAGTAACCCATTTGCGGAAAGGCTTTGCTTGCGGTTTATCCGACCGAAGAATTACGGCATACATTCCGCTTTCGTTGACAACTACCCCATATCCTTGACGACCTAACTTGAAGTTAGACCGTTCGTCCTCGTCCAATCTTTGCGCAACTTTGCTCGGATTACTTAATTCAAGCACTTTACATAAATCAGCAAGAACAAACCAAGGCTCGCCTTTCTCTTCCACCATTCGGATTTTACCGAAATTGTCATTTTCAAAAATAGTGATATTGTTCATAAATAAACTCCTTTTCAAAATTTAATTTGACAAAGAGCCTTATCTATGGTACAATTTATTTAGATAAGGATTTCCTTGTCGGACGATAGAGTTATGCGGACCGTTTACCAGACAAAGCCGCTTAACTCTATTTTTTTAATTCTTGGTAGACTTTATCGATTCCCTCTCGAATAATATCCGCATAGGTTTTCCCTGTTTTTTCTTTGCAAAATTCAAGTTTTGCCAAATCTTCATCGGATAGCCTAATTCGGGTATTATTTGTTTTAGGTGAATCTGTCGGTCTTCCCATCTTTTTTGTACCCACTGAACACCTCCCTTACTTTTGTGTTACCATTATATTATATGTGTTACCAAAAGTCAAGAGTTTTTCCAAAATTTGTTGAAATATTTTTTATACTGTGATATCATTGATATAGATACTATGAAGAGAAGCTGAGGTAAACATTGTTTACCTCAGGTCAACGGCGAGAATGTCTTTTCTTAACCGAAGATGGAATGTATGAAGTGCTCATGAAATCACGTAAACCAATCGTTAAATACACAAGAAGGTTTAAAAAATGTTAACAATAATTTCTCAAAACAATTACAAACTTCCCCCCATACCAAAAGATGAACTTGTTGCATTACCTGCAAGTATATTAATGAATTTTCACCATTATACGAATGCCTTTTGGGCATTTGCCAATTTATCGAAATTGATACTTTATAAGCAAGAAATATATAAAGTTATTAAAGAACCATATCCATGGGGACTGACTTTCAAATTAGATGATATCTATAATCAAACTGAAAAACTTATGAATTGCATAAATCAAAAATGCAGTAATTTGTGTTTAGAAGAAGCGATCGCACAAAGTTTTTATGAAGAAGTATCGTCTCATAAAGGTAAAGAAAAGAAAAATATTTTTGTACCTGAAAAAAAACATTTCAACCAAACTATATCAGACATTAAAGCAGATTTAACGCAAATACAAGAAAAAGTAAAAAAGTATAAACAAATTTTCATGGCGACAATGTTAGAAGTAGATGCTATGGATGCCCGAACTTTTAAATACTTTCTTATGTTGTTATACACAAAAATGAATTATAAAGTTATACCCATAAAACAAAAAAGTATGTTTTATATCGCTAAGGATAATGAAAAATTTGTTGTTCAAGGGAAACTTGGAAAACTTACAAAATCTACAATATCAAAGTATTATGATACCTCCCCTCAAGATTGCCCTTTGATAATTGTAAACAACGAAAATGCAATGTTCGAACAATCGCTCGTTCAAATAATTGGAAGAACAGAATTGCAAAATTACATAACTGAAAACAAAAAAATTATTGATTATAAATATTTGAATGAAAACTTTAAAAATTCGGTTTGCGAAGCAATTTATCACGTATTAACTATTTAGGAGAATCATGGAAAAAGTTAGAAATTTTGTGGTTAAGTATCAGGTGTGGTTTAAAATTATAGAAATTATACTCCTATTGGGTATCATATTTTTGCCTTTATGCCAATTGATATTTTATGGAGAAAATGAAACAAAATCAATTTGGTATTTTGTATCCCATAGTAGAAATGTTAATAACATAGATACCCTTAATCACGCTTTACACTATATTTTTGCTTGGATTGTTTTAATATTATCATTGGTCATAGTTCTATTAACAATTTTAAGTTCATTTTTTAAGAAACAATCAATAAACACCACAACTATGATTTTGCAGTCCTTTAATTTTTTATTTATTATTCTTACTTTAATATGGACTTGCATATATGAACATAACGTTTGGGAGCCTAACGGTATTCCACACATATCGTTTTATCTATCGATATTTAATACAATGGTTTTCATTTTTTTAACTATTTTTACTTTAGAAAGGAAAGGCACCGAATAAGCCTTTCCTTTCATCTTTTAGTCCTGTTCGTGGTATTTATGTAAGTGATTAAAAAATAAGGTCTGCTCAACATTGGGGCTACTGTTCCGTGCAAGATATAGCGTTCCGTTCTCGTCAGTAATCGCCCAGCCAATATAATCTCCGCGAAGAATCCCCGAAAGTAATCTTATATTAAAATTTCTATTTTTAACAATATTTGCAGAAGTCTTCTCGCCCATCGATACTCGCCAAAAGTTTACTTTGTTTGCACTGTTAATATCCGCAACTTTTTGCCCGAAGGTACTATCCACAATGATAGCGGTTTTCGGTAAAGGACGCTTTAATCCCCATAATTGATACTTAAAATCTTTATCGACATCCCTTATTAAAGGGTTATTTTCAGCCAATAAGCCACCAATTATTATATCGTGCATATCACTAACAAAATGTACTTGATACGTCATGCTAATCTGCATTGCCGAAGATTTCTCTATTCTGAACTCACGGGAAACTATCGGATTTTTAATAATATTTTCTCCCGTTCCTTTATCGGAAAAAGGCAACGAATAAGCATTGATATTATTTAGACCTATTCCAAATTCCATTAGTCCCTCTATAATGATACCATTGTTTCCTGCATATAATACTTCTTTGCAATAATATTCATTATCAGGGTCAACCTGTTTACCTGCGGTCATATTATTTTGCAACTGTGCAGCAAAAACCAAAGATTTTTTGATTGCAAAAGAGTTAGCAGAAATGACTGCTCCCGTTCCTAACCCGCCATTTGTCCGATATATAGCAAAATTATTTACTTCGGTTTGATCTGTAACCCTATCCCCAAATACGCTTGACGCGTAGGATATTCCTCCATATAAAGACAGAAGTCCAACCTCCCCCTCTTCTTCTTTATCCGAAATAACAAAATAATCTTGATAATGTAAATTACTGGATAGTATATCGGTTGGTATCTTTGTATTTCTATACTGTTTATTCTGTTTTAAGTAACTCGAAATCATCGACCAGTTTTTAGAAAAGGTATGCGTCACCAAAATATTATCATGCGAAGTCAATTCACATTCGTTGACAGTCAATATATAAGTTTCAGAATCTTTAACAAATGCTGTTCCAATGGGCAAAATATCGCTTAATGACTTATATCTCCATGCGGCTTTTATGTAAGGGACACCCATTTGATTGACGGTCTTATCCATTTCATTTCCAAGCGCAGGAGCGTCTACAATCTCCGCTCTTTGATTAAATGGCTGAACATACTCATAACTGCATTTTTCCTGTTTTACCGTTCGCAATTTCGTAGAAGTATCTCGTGCAACATATTCAACACGAAATTTAAAATTGCAAGGACTATTTTTTGTTACACTTGTTGAAAAAGGTCCTGTAAAAGCTATCTCTTTACCATTAACATTAATAAATGCTCTATTACCTCCAACCCCATATTTTGCATAAACGGCAGAAGTAATTGCAATATAAATCGCAGGTTTTTTACCAAATGCTATCCCACAATAATAAGAATCAGAAACTATTTTAATTTTATTACTATTCTCTATCCAATAACATGCATTATTACGGCAAAGATCAGTCATGTATAATCGATAGTTTAATCCTTCATCATTTAACGCCTGATATTTCTTGTATTCGGGAATATAATTTGTGATATCTAGTTCACTAATACCCAATAATTTCCCCAAATCGATGGGGTCATCAGAATTTACAGTTATACCATTTGTTTGGATTAATATTTTTATCGGCTTTTCAATAATATTCGGCGTTTGAATCTCGCAGTTGCTATCGGTCAGCCTGACGTCATCCGTCCTCGGCGTAATCCAGCCGTTCTGGGACGGGAACACAACGCTCGCCGTGCCTTGATTGGTGGCTATGACGTTGGAAATATCGGTATCGATTTCCGAGCAGACCTGATTGATATCTTCCCCTTCCGCATACGAGAAGTACGGAAAATCCGTAACCGTTTTAACAATATTCTCGGTAGGGATAAAGGAGATAACATACTTTCCGTTTTCCCCAAAAGAAACCGTGGGAAAATATCCGCCCATATCCATGCCGATCTCTTTCAAACACTCCCAAAAAAGCGTACGGCAAGACCATGCGTATTCGGGGGAACGTATCTTCTGCATCAGGGTAACGATTTCGGAGTCTGTAGTCGGATTATAAACGTTCTCCTGCGTAGTCAAGCGCAAAGGAGTAGTATCACAGAGCCTTTGAAACGTACGGTAGAGCGAGATAGAATTGCTTTCGTTCTGCACTACCCTGAGACCGTTTATCATCTCGCCTTGGACGCGTTTGGCGGGGTCGATCAAAGTCACCTCGTGCATCCAGTATTCAAGGTCGGTTTTTTGGCTCTTGAAATACGCGAAGTAGTAATACTGTTTCTTGACTACGTCGTCCTCGATAAGGTTCAATCGAGCCTTGCGCATGGGCTTGAAACGGACTTTTTCTTTCGTCCGGATATAGCACATACCGCTCGCAAGTTGCCCGTCTTTGCGTTCGTCGAAAACGAGTTGGTTATATAAGTGGAATTCTTTCCACTGTCCGTCAAGATACAGTTCGAGTGAGGCTTGAATCATAATTTACTCCCTGAAATCTCTAATAAATTTTTTACATAAACTGTTGACAAAAAGAAAAAAACGTGGTATATTATTCACAGAATTGTGAACCAAAAACATAAGATGAGAGAAGAAACGAATGATAATTGAATTTGCAAATAAGAAAGTTGAGAAAATTTGCAACGATGCAAATTATGCAAAGAAACAACTGCCCTTGAAAGTATGTAAGTCTTTGCAAATCTTAATGGTGCGCTTATTTGCATATGAAAATTTTGATTGTTTCTATAAATTCGATGTTTTAAAAAAATACAGAGCGCATGAATTACAAGGCGATAAAAAAGGAATTATATCATTGTCCATCGATTATTCATACCGAATGGAAGTGAAAATAAAAGTCGAAAAAATCGGAAATCAAGACGTAATAACAATCTTGGAGGTATCAAATCATTATGGCGACTGAATTTAAGCCCAACTATGCAATACACCCCGGTATACTTTTGTTGGAAGAGATTGAAGCGTTAAATATGACTCAAAAGGAAGTTGCAGAAAAAATAGGAGTAAGTAAAACAATCATCAACGAAGTTATCAAAGGAAAACGCGGAATCAATGCTGAACTTGCCGTTCGACTTGAATCCGCGTTGGAAAGTCCTGCGCGTTTTTGGTTGAATGCTCAATCCCTCTACGACGAAACCATGGCGCGTGTCAAATTAAACCTAATTGAACTTGCGATTGCCGCTGTTTAAAAATTATCATGGAAAAAGAAACGATTATTGAAGTAAATTTCACTCCCGAAGAAGAAAAACTCATTAACGATTATGCAGCCTCTAAAAATATGACCGTTTCTGAATTTATCATCGACTCGGTCATGAATAAAATTAAAAATTCGATTTCTAAATAAAAAAGGACGATCACCTGTCCTTTTTTACCTTTATTACAATTTTGGACGGCATTGACCGTCCTTTTTTAACGCCCGTTTTCGCCTGCGAAGCCGTACATGACGGCGCATTGTTCGGCGCGGCGGTTATCCCATTTTCGGTTCTGTACCTCCTGCCAGATCTGCGTGCCCGCGGAGATTGCAAGTGCGCCGATGGACGCAGCGAGCGTTACAGGATTGCTTGCAGCCATAGCAAGTCCCGCCATTGTGCCCACACCCGATATAATGCCTTGCACCCTCGCCTGCGCGTAATTATTGCCGGTGGCGAGCCCGATATTGGAAACGACCGCTCCCATCGCCTGTTTTCCGAGCGACATTGCCACGTTCACGCCTGCCGCCACCGATACAGATTTACTACCCGAAGCGGCGGGATTATCCGCGTTCGGCTGCCCCACGTTGACAGGCGCAGCAGGATTGCCGTTTTCCGAATCCGTGGAAACGTTTCCTCCTTCTCCGTTCGGAAACAGAATATTGATATTGATCTCGCCCGACATTTCAGCCATAATTATATCTCCACTTTTTGTAACGTGACTTTATAGATCAAATACGAGCCCGCTTGATCGAGAATCGAACCGCTCAAAAATTTCATTGTATGTTCGATTTCAAAATCCGGATAGAATCTGCGGACGATAAAAGTCTTGTTTAAATCGCCGTTTTCCCCTTCGATCAATCGGATAAAAGCACGGTCGGCAGGCAACCCCATATATAACAACGTGTATTCGGCGATATTGGAACGGGAAACTTCGCGCACGTCGGTAAGCGTATTCTGCACGGTGAGGTCGTACGATTCGTTCGTAGCCTTGGATAAAGTCGTATTCGCCGCTATAACGCGTACAAGGTCGCCGTTGATCTCTGTGCGGACGCGATTGGAAACGACCGCCCCAAGCCCCGCTACGGCGACCAAACAAGTGCCTGTGACGACGATCTGTTGAATCTTCGCGCCCGTGTCGACGCGCGGCATGCCAGCGGGCTGCTGCTCTAAAAAGCTATCGCAGTTGTACGTTTCCCCTGCGGGCGTTTTGACCTGAAAAGACTTCCAGCCGAGGATCTCTTTGATGAGCGCCAGCCGCCTGTCGCGTATTTCCAAATCGGAAACAGTCAAATCGAAAGTGAAAGTCAGTTGTAAAGTTTCGCTGTCCACGTCCCCGAGCGCGAACGGCATACGCAGCGCAACGAGCGTACAGACGGTTTTCGTTCCGCTATAACTAATGGGACTGGTGTTTAAATAGAGTTCGAAATCGTTCGTTCCTAAAATTTTATTGAATTCCGTACTAAGATACTGTAATTCTATCATACCTTTTTGCCTCCGACAGATATACAATACGACACAAACCCGTCGATAGAATTTTCTATATAACGAGGTTTTTTGCTGTATTTATTGGCAAACGGGATATAACCGACCTTATTGATATCCAGCCTTACGCCCGCTTCCGTGGGATAGATACCGTTGTTTTTCAAGTTGCCGGGATAAGGCGAATAGAGGTTGGTCCCCCGCTTTCCCACTGCGCCGCCTCCCTGACGGACAGGCGCGTTCGTTTTCAAGATATCCAATAATTTGCTTTGCAGCATTGCGTGCGTTATTTTCATTATTCCAACTCCAGAATCAATTCCTTCGTTCTGCTCCTCTCCGAATATCCGCGCCCTACCCGCATATGCGTGAGCGGCTGATAGGCGACGATAATATAAGTATAACCGTCGACGACGACCTGCTGCTCATAAGGCTCAAATTGCAATAAATCAGGCGTAGCAACGGAAAAAGATTGTCCGCCGCTGGCGATATTGCCGCCCTCGAAGGAAGCGGTCGCCCTTCTGTCGCGCACGATGCGCGCTTTGAATTCTCCGATCTTCTTTTGGGTATCCAAGTCGACGAGCATACATTTCAACTCGTATTTGACGGGTAAAGCCATGTTCATTCTCCCATATACAACAAGTTCGGGTTGGTACTCATCAATATCCCGACTGCCGCGGGCGCAATGATTTTCTGATAGAGCAGGCGGCTTTCCGCCACTTGCACCGTGCCGTTCGCCGCGACGACCGCGCCGTTCCAAAGGGAAATATCGCTGTTTTCCAAAAGATAAAGACCTTGCGCGAGTAAGGCTTTTTTCACGTCCTTTTCCAGATCTGTCTTGAAATATTCCAGCATGAGCATCTTGACCGTTTTCACACCTACGGAAAAAATTAAATCGTCGTAAACGAGCGCGTGAATGGTATTAAGAAAATTAACGACTTTGCGCTCGCCGTCGTCGCCCTCTAATTCTTTATATAAATCCAGTCCCGTATTATTGACGAATTCCTCGCTAGTTAAAGTGATCGGATAATTGTACAAACTTGTCACTGTTGCCATATTTGTCCTCCTTACGCCTTAATCGCGCCCAGAAAGGGTTTTAAAAGTGTTTCCGCCCGCTCGCTCGACAAACGCCCTTTCGCCTCTATAACAGGCGGCAACAGCCCCAAACAGGACAAAACGACCGCCTTTGCCGTCGGTTTATATTCCCCTCGGATGATTCCGAGCGCGTTTTCTATCTGCGCCTCTTTCACCTCTTCGGGAATCTCGTTGTCCGAGCGGTTATACAAGAGAAACACGGGACTGCGCCGCGTATAGAGAGGCGCGTTCAAAAGCGTACGGGGAAACTGCAATTCGCTCGACCAGACCGTCTTTCGCCCGACGAACGGCAACGATTCGATTTGCTGTATGCTTTTCAACAAATACTGTTCTTTAAATTCTTCCGGGCAGACCGTCCAATGCGCCCGCAAGATATTTTTTTCGGTATAATGCGCAGCGATATATTCGTCCGCTTCAGATACTGTGACATAAGTGTTCTTGCCCACTTGCAGCATGATTGCCCTCCCGAACGGGAAAGGGGGAGCTACACCTCCCCCACCGTTTCCTTTTTCTTTGCTTTGAGTTTCGCGATTTCCGCTTTCAGCCGCTCGATCTCCGCAAGCGCCGCCACATATTCGGCGGGCGTGACCGTTCTGGAGTTATGCTCCACGATTTCGCCTTTTTCGTTTACGACGTCGTACCCGCGTGCGAGGTAGTTTTCTTTATTGTTTTCGTCGATACGCAAAACTTTATTTGCCTTTCTGACTGTGATCATGATTCCTCCTTACGCGTTTACGTTAAAGGCGATACCGTCCTTTCTCTCGTTGAGAATGAACACGTCCTCGAAGCGCTCTTCGTAATACACGTATTTGCCTTCGGACATAGCAGAAGGCTCGTCGATCTGCGCGAACGCATACGCTTCGGGCGTGATTACCGCGGAGGGATGTACGAGGAACAGATTGATCTGTTTCGCGCCGCTCGCCGCCACCGAACCGGTCGTGAAATCGAACGAAGTCTTCATGATATCCGAAGGCACGGAAACGACTTTCAGATCGTCCAATACGTTGATATAGCGGTTGAGCGTGCCTTCCGTCGAAGACATATAGCGGGTAACCGCTTCCTTCAATAACTTATTGACCGTAGGCGTCACGTAAAGAATACAACCCGAACGAGGAACGCGCGCGTTTTCGAACTCTTCCAGCATACCGTCGATGGTTTGCAGGATATTCTGCGCAGTCAGGGCGGTCGTATCGGCGGTCTTGGACTGCGCCGTCCAATCCGCATAGACTTTGGAAACGAGATATCTGTCCTTTTCGGGGAACTTCTGAAACTCGTTGTACACCTTGGTAATGTTGGTAATCGTCGCCACCATGTTGGTCATCATAATGTCGGTGGGCGCGACGAGCGTGCTCCACTTTCTGTGGAAATCCAACACCTTGCTCTCCCACTTGTTGTCGAAGTTTCGCTTAGCGAGCGCGATGGTGTCGTTGTCCGCGTCCACGCTGCCCGTGGTGGACAGAACGGGAATTTCCACCGTCTTGCCGTTGACCCAGCGGTATTTGCCGTTGTTCTCGGTGCTGTTCAGATCCCCGAAATAGAGCATATAGGGATAAGCCTGCCCGAGCGCCTGCGAGTACTGTTTCGCATAATTGAGTGCTGCCATAATAAATTAAATCTCCTTTCATTTTTTTTGCGGCGTTTGTCTGATCGGCGTAAAGCCGAAGTCGAACCCTTCCCCGCCGCCGCTGCCGGGATCAGGTTTTGCAAACGGAGCGCCCCCCGCGCCCTGCGCCTCTTGGGAAAAGCCTGCCGAATATTTTTCTTTCAGCGAAGCCACGAGTTTTTCGCCGTCTTTTAAAGAGCCGTCTTCCGAAAACTCCACGCTGTCGAAAGTGATGCCGTTCATCAAGAGCGGGAGCATATCCTCTCTCGCGTTATGCTTTTTCAAAAGTTCTTTGACTGCGCTCGTCCGCTTTTCCGTTTCCGCTTTTGCGAGTGCCTCCGTTTCGAATGTCTTCAAACGCTCGAATTCCGCTGAATCGACATACTTTTCCCCGCCCTTTTCATAGGCTTTGAGTTTCTGCGCAAGGCTGTCATATTCGCCTTTCAGCCGCTCGATCTCGCGGTTCAAAACCCCGTCGTCACCGTTTTTCTTTGCGTTTTCGATGTCCGCGCCGTTGATCTCCATGATCGCGTCGATGATATCGCCCGCGTTTTCAACGCCGTGGAGCAAGTTTTTGAGTTCCTGCCGTTTCATAAATCCTCCTACGCTTTTTACGGGTGCGCTCCCGTCAGATTTTTTATGCTGCGCTACCTTTTTACGCCTTGCTCGCCCTGGGCATAAAAAAAGACAAGATCCGCTCTTGCCTTATTTTTGAGTATGAAAAAAGCACGGGTCGCCGTGCTTTAATCTGCATTTTGCCGATAAATTTCATCGTAAATCTTTTGTAACATGATACTATTCGGAGTATCCCAATACTCGTCATCCCGAAATTCAAGTTCACCGATAATCGCGTCGTCAAACGCATTTTCAAATTTGCTATAATTTTGCATTAAATCATCAATTTCAGGCATAAACGGTCTTATTTTTTCTATCTGTTCCTTCGTTATTATGAACGCTTTGGATTGCATTGAATCAACCTCCCTGTATTAGGATTTATCGTAATTGCATATATGCCATAAAATCTTTTAATTTGAGTTTTTAGTTTTATAAGTTTTAGAAAATAATCCAAACTTTTTCTCCAAATCGCCATCTAATCCGAATTTTTCTTCATCCCCAGCAATTTCACCTTTGATTATTTCCAAACATTCAATATATGCCAAGCGTTGTCCGAAAGCTATATCAGAATCATCTCTATCAAGTTCTTTTATACTTCCTTTTAATTGCTCTATCATATCTTCAATAAAACAGTCAATTGTTCTTTGCGTTTTCATGTTATTTTCTCCTCTTTAATATTCCGATAGCAATATTTCGCTCTTCAATATTCCGCTTAATATCCTTTTGCCATTTTTTCATTATACCTGTTTTATAACGTTCGTCACGCTCGTCCCAATCCTCAATATATTTTATGGGATTTTGCAGTTTTTCATAATGTTCTTCTATCGTTTGATTATAAGACTTAATACTCTTTTCAAGTTGATTTGTGGTATATTTTTGAACAAAATTTTGATATTTCCCAGAATGCGCTCCGCCTGTTGCCGCAGTTAAATAATCTTTTTCTTGCAGATAATTTTCACTTATTTTTTTGAAATCACTTTGTTTGTTTTCATTATACTTTATTTCTTGATATTCCGCAAGAGTTTTCGGTAAATTATCCCCTTGTAAAACTGCTTTTAATTCATTGTATTCTTTAAAATCCTTAATCAGGTTATGACTGCGTTCGTGGGCAAATGTGCCCTCTTTCGTGCGGTACGAGCGGCGGAAAGCGGCGACATTCTCGTACGGCATTGCCTTGCCCAAACGCTGTTTCGCCTGCTCGAAATACAGCCTTTCATGATATATTTGGCGTTGCTTTGCCTGCCATGCGGCATAGGCGTTGCGCTCTTCTTCCGAACGGGTATCGGCTTTCGGGCTGATCTTCGATTTTTCGATCGCCTCCGCGAGTTCCGCATCGCTCATCGTTTCGAGCCATACGGGAATAAACTCGTGGCGGCAGTTGGGATGCATGAGCGCATAACCGTGCCTGAGCGCCGTTTCGAACAGAGCGGGAAAACGCTTATCCTTGCCGCTGATGCAGTAAATTTTGCCTTGATACTTGGCGCATATTTCGCAGGTGGGGTATATTTCCGTGCACTTTACATAATCCGTACCGTTTTCCAAGGCTCTGCCGAACGCGCCGATATTCGCGCTCTCGATGCGCGCGGATCGGGCAGCCATCGCCGCATAAGCGGCAATCGATACTTTACGCCCGCCCTTATATTCCACGTTCAACAGCCCTTGCTTTTCGATATCCTCTTTGACCGCCTGCGACACGCTGTAAACGGTGTTCTTTCCCTCTTCGGAGAGTTTACCGATGGCCGCGTTCACACGGCTCAGAAAGTCCTTTCCCGCTGTCTGCACGGCGTTATGCAGTTCAATATATGTATCGTGTCCGTTCGTACCATAGCGGAAACCCGCATTTTTCAATATATCCCCCGCGGCCTTCGCAGACATTTTCATATGGGTTTCGGGAGCGCGATCAGTTGAAATGTTCTGCCCTTCCGTAAATGCGGCGGGGATTTCTTTTTCGGCAAAGGGTCTGCTTTTAACCGCCCGGATAGATACCCCCCAACTTAAGGGTTTCGTCAAGGGGGCCTTGTATTTTTTTTCCGTACCGTTTTTTTTACTCGCGGCGGCACGAAACTTTTTTTTTCCGCCCCCGTATGCTTTTTCTAATTCGGGGACGCTCTTTTCATTCTTCTTCATCGCTCCC
>OLIJ01000227.1_pt1 | contig 15622 bp, 13 predicted proteins | sample 1609731 | NCBI WGS metagenome assembly OLIJ01 (sample SAMEA4350159, study PRJEB24818) | metagenome | biome: human; feature: gut; material: faeces | place: Denmark | collected 2013-09
GTGGCGGGAAGAGCGTTTACGGATTGAGCTGATATTCCAGGCTCACTTCGGCATTGAGCACCTGCGAAACCGGGCAGCCCGCTTTCGCTTTGTGAATGATGCTTTCGAACGCCGCATCGGCAATACCCGGCAGGACGATCTGACTCTGGAGCGCCACTTTGGTAATGGCGAAGCCGCCGGCGGATTTATCGAGGGTCACGACGGCGACCGTATCAATCGAGGTTGGCGTATACCCTTCTTCACCCAGCATCAGCGATAGCGCCATTGAGAAGCAGGCCGCGTGGGCCGCGCCGATAAGCTCTTCCGGGTTGGTGCCCTTGACGCCTTCAAAGCGGGTGTTGAAGCCATAAGGTTGCTGGTTCAGCGCCCCGCTCTCCGTTGAGACGGTTCCTTTACCGCTTTTCAGATCCCCTTCCCAGTGCGCTTGACCTTTCTTATGAATTGCCATGGATTCGCTCCTTTTTTGACGTTAAAGGATTAAGTATAGGAGCGGATGGCGGATTCGGCCTGCGTCATTTACCTCCCGTCGTCATTTTGCCCCACGATCCGGCGCCGATATTCTTACTCATATTGACGCCGGTTACCCCAAAGCCGCTGGCCTCGTACAGGCGGCGGGCGCGCGCGTTATCTCCGGCGACCCGCAGCTTTATCTGCACAAACCCCTGCTGCCTGAGATCGTTTTCCAGCGCCGCCATCGCCTGTTTGCCCAGCCCCTTCCCCTGACTCGCGGCGTGAATATAAAAGTCGCAAATAAAGGCGGAGCGCATTTTGGCGTCCGGCTTGTACCACAGGTAGCCAACGCGCTGCTCTGCATCCCCGACGCGTTCAATCAGGCAGAGTAACACCTGGCCCGGCGTGCTCGCGCCGTCGGGGAGACTCTCGGCGATCTCCTGCTGCGCCTGAGCCCGGGCGTCCTGAGCTGAAAGACCATAGTTCTCAGCAATTTCGGCGGCGTAATCAGGGATAAAGTAGGCGAGCCAGGCCGCATAGTCGGCCTCCTGCATCGTTCTGAATATCATCATCGTTCCATTCCTTTAGTGAAAAATGCTAGCCGTTCGCAGGCTGCGCCAGACGCTGCTGAATGTCGTCGAGAAACAGCGGCAGCGCGCTGGGCTGGTAGTCGCGAGAGAGATAGAGACCGAAAACGCTCAGCGGCTTCGGCGTCCAGCCGGGCAGTATCTGCTTCAGCGCCCCGCCGCTCAGCGCGCGCTGCGCCTCAAGCTCGGGGAGCATCGCGATGCCACAGCCGGCCACCGCGGCCTCCAGCAGCAGGGAGGAGATCCCGGCGCTTAAATTTCCCGATACCGCCACCGCGGCGCTCTCCCCTTCAGGCGAGATAAACTGCCAGGTCTGGGTGGCGAAATGGCTGTAATGCAGGCAGTTGTGCCGGCTCAGGTCGTCAGGCGTCTGCGGCTGTCCGTTCAGCTGCAGCCAGCGCGGCGAGGCGCAGAGCACCGACCGGCAGACCCCCAGCCGGCGGGCGATGGCTCCCGGCTCCGGGTTATCGGTGATGCGGATTGCCACGTCGATGCGTTCGCCGATCAGGCTGACCGGATGGTTGTTGATATCCAGCTCAAGCCGCAGCTGCGGATAGCGGGCAAGAAAATCCGGCAGCAGCGGGGAAATGAGCTGCATGGCGGTAAAGTGGGCGCAGGCCACCCGCAGCGTACCGCTGGGCACCGCCCGCTCGGTCTGCCCGGCAATTTCGTCCGACAGCTGCGTCAGGCTGCGGGTTTTTTGCAGCACCTTCTCCCCGGCGGCGGTGAGCGTTAGCCGGCGCGTAGAGCGGTGGATCAGGCGGCTGCCGGCCCAGTGCTCCATCTGCTCAAGATAGCGGCTGACCATCGGCCGCGACATGCCCAGCGCCCGCGCGGCGGCGCTGAGGCTGCCCAGTTCGCAAATGCGGATATATACCCTGGCGGCGATAATGCGATCCATACGTCGTTTCCATCTGCACGATTTATGAAACTCAGCATCTCTTTTTTCAGGAATTTTCGCAAATCGGGAAATGCGTAAAATAGCGTTATTCACCCGACATTGAGAAAACAATCATGAAACTATCGACTCTTGCCATCGCCACTGCCCTGTTCAGCAGCGCCGCCTTCGCCGCACCGCTGCAGCTGCAAACCTACAACCCGCAGGATAAAGGGATTTTCGCCGTCAACTCAACGCTGGCGTCCGGCCCCCACGAAGCGGTGCTGTTTGACGCCCAGTTCAGCGTCAAGGACGGCGAGAAGCTGGTTGAGATGATCCGCAAAAACGGCAAGAAGCTGAGCCGGATTGTGATCACCTCCGGCGACCCGGATTTCTACTTCGGCCTTGAGCCGCTGGTTAAAGCCTTCCCGCAGGCAAAAATTGTCGCGACGCAGGAAGTGGTTAATCACATTAACGCCACTAAAGCCGCGAAGCTGGCCTACTGGGGTCCGCAGATGAAAGACGGCGCCCCACAGCAGGTCTATGCTCCGCAGGTCATTGAAGCCAGCACCTTTACCATCGACGGCGAGAAGGTCGAAATCCGCGAGCCGAACGGCTACGCCGCCTTCGTGTGGATCCCGGGTAACAAGGCCATTCTGGGCGGTACCGGCGTCGCCTGGAATATGCACGTCTGGACCGCCGATACCCAGACCGCTGAAAGCCGCCTGCAGTGGCGCAAAACCCTCGACGATATGGCCGCGCTGCATCCGCAGCAGGTAATTCCGGGGCACTATCTCGGCACGCCGCCGGCAGGCGACCGCGCGATCCTCTTTACCCGCGACTATCTGCAGCAGTTTGAGCAGGCGCTGAAGAACCATAAGGATTCAGCCGGCGTGATTAAAGAGATGAAGCAGCACTGGCCGAAACTTGCGGAAGAGAGCTCGCTGGAGCTTAGCGCTAAGGTAAACACCGGCGAGATGAAGTGGTAAGCGCAGACTGTTCCTAATCCGCGAACATGAGGTTGCCATTGGTGAAAATATAGCCCACCATAGATAGCGCGGTTCGGTTAACGGGCCGCCGTTAGGGTTATATTTCGTCCGGTTTCGCCGGGCTTGTCCTTGAAACAGAAGTGGATTAAGGAGTAAGAATGAAATCGAACCATCAGGCACGTCATCTTCTCGGTCTGAACTATAAGCTGTCCCAGCAGAAAAAAGTGGTGCTGGACGGCGATGTGGAAACCACCATCAACCACGCGCATGCCACCGGCCGCAAACGCCGCGCCGGCTAATTTCTCGACTGAGTGATGATAAAAACACCGTCCTTTTGCCAGGATGGTGTTTTTTTAGCACTATCTCCCCTCTTTAACAGCAACTGCTCTATACTCTGCCCGCTGCATTCCATGCCAGCCCGCCCGTCTATCGCCGCGCCGGGCCTGATGCGATTATCAAGGAGTTAGTGCGATGCAATTCACCCATAAAAAAAACCGTTCCCTGTACATCCCCTACGCGGGTCCCGTCCTGCTTGAGTTTCCGCTACTTAACAAAGGTAGCGCCTTCAGCATCGAAGAGCGCAGCAGCTTCAACCTGCTGGGCCTGCTGCCGGAAGTTGTCGAAACCATCGAAGAGCAGGCCGAGCGCGCGTGGATCCAGTATCAGGGATTCAAAACCGAGATCGACAAGCACATTTACCTGCGTAATATTCAGGACACCAACGAAACGCTCTTTTATCGCCTGATTGGCAACCATCTTGAAGAGATGATGCCGGTCATCTATACCCCGACGGTCGGCGCCGCCTGCGAACGTTTCTCCGAGATCTATCGCCGCGCCCGTGGCGTATTTATCTCCTACCAGAACCGACATAACCTCGACGATATCCTGCAAAACGTGCCTAACCACAACGTTAAGGTGATCGTGGTCACCGACGGTGAGCGTATCCTGGGCCTTGGCGATCAGGGCATCGGCGGAATGGGTATCCCTATCGGGAAGCTGTCGCTGTACACCACCTGCGGCGGGATCAGCCCGGCCTACACGCTGCCCGTAGTGCTGGACGTCGGAACCAACAATCAGCAGCTGCTCGACGATCCGCTGTATATGGGCTGGCGTCACCCGCGTATCACCGATGACGAGTACTATCAGTTCGTTGATGACGTTATCCAGGCCATTAAGCATCGCTGGCCGGACGTTCTGCTGCAGTTTGAAGACTTTGCGCAGAAGAACGCCATGCCGCTGCTTAACCGCTACCGGAATGAAATCTGCTCGTTCAACGATGATATCCAGGGCACCGCTTCGGTTACCGTGGGTACGCTGATCGCCGCCAGCCGCGGTGCCGGCAGCCAGCTGAGCGAACAGAAAATTGTCTTCCTCGGCGCCGGTTCCGCCGGCTGCGGTATCGCCGAGCAGATCGTCGCCCAGATCCAGCGTGAAGGCCTAAGTGAAGAGGCCGCGCGCCAGCGCGTCTTTATGGTCGATCGCTTCGGTCTGCTCACCGACGCGATGCCGAACCTGCTGCCGTTCCAGAGCAAGCTGGTGCAGAAGCGGGAAAACCTGCAGCAGTGGGATACCACCAGCGACGTACTCTCTCTGCTGGATGTGGTGCGCAACGTCAAGCCCAATATTTTGATCGGCGTTTCCGGCCAGCCGGGGCTGTTCACCGAAGAAATTATTCGCGAGATGCATAAGCACTGCCCGCGGCCGATCGTGATGCCGCTGTCGAACCCCACTTCCCGGGTGGAAGCAACGCCGCAGAACATTCTTAGCTGGACCGACGGCGAAGCGCTGGTCGCCACCGGCAGCCCGTTTGCGCCGGTGACGCTGAAAGGCAAGCAGTACGTGATTGCCCAGTGCAATAACTCCTATATCTTCCCCGGAATTGGTCTCGGGGTCATCGCCTCCGGCGCCTCGCGGGTCACCGAGGATATGCTGATGGCCGCCAGCGAAACGTTGGCGAAGCACTCCCCGCTGGTGAACAACGGCGAAGGCCCGGTGCTGCCGGAGCTGAAGGATATTCAGACCGTGTCGCGCGCCATCGCCTTTGCGGTTGGTAAAGTCGCTCAGGAACAGGGCGTGGCGGTGAAAACCTCCGCTGAGGCGCTGCTGCAGTCGATCAGCGATAACTTCTGGCAGCCGGAGTATCGCAACTACCGTCGGACGTCGATTTAATCGCGATTGGTCTCGACAAGCGACACGCCATCTGGATAACCGCGAACGCGGCGGGCCTCTACGGGGCCCGCTTTTTTGCCCCGCATCCCTCCTGGATTTAGCCGCTAGCTAAATCGACGTTCTCCTTCTACACTGCCTGCACCTGTCAACTAACTGAATAAAAAAGGAGGACCCCATGCTGTACTGTGAAATGTTTATTTTTTCACATACATTTGGCGATCGTACCCCCTCAAGCGTTATCGGTATCGTGCTGCGATAACTTTAGCTTGAGCGAAGAAACCAAACCTTAATTCCCTTCCCTCGGGCTTACCGGGTTATCGTCAGCGATGTTTGACGAGGCATTCTCATGCCTGTAACTCTTGAGTAAGTCACAATGAGCACACTCTTAACCGCACAATCGCTGTACGTTGAAACGCCGTTTGGCCCGTTATTCAACGATCTCTCTTTTACCCTCAAAAAAGGCGACCGCATCGGCCTGATGGGCTATAACGGCTGCGGGAAAAGCACCTTGCTGCAGGTACTCGACGGTACGCTTACGCCCAATTCCGGCCGCGTGGCGCTGGCTAACCACTGCCTGCTGGCCCGCGTGGAGCAGCATCTGCCGGAGGCGGTATTAGCGCAATCGCTGGTGCAGGCGGTACTGGCTCGCCTCCCCGCTGCGGGTCGCGAAAACCATCGCTGGCAGGCGGAGCGCCTGCTGGCCGAAATGGGCTTTGGCGCCGCCAGCTTCGGGCAGCAGGCGGCCAACCTCAGCGGCGGCCAGCATACCCGGCTGCTGCTGGCGCGGGCCCTGATTCAGCAGCCCGATCTGCTGCTGCTTGATGAACCCGGCAACCATCTCGACCTGCCAACCCTGCTGTGGCTGGAAAGCTTCCTGCAAACCTGGCAGGGGAGCTTCGTCGTGGTGTCGCACGACAATCTCTTACTGGATGCTGTAACTAATGCCAGTTGGATCCTGCGCGACAGCAGCCTGCACGCCTTCTCTCTCCCCTGCAGCGCGGCTCGCCGGGCGCTGCAGGAGCAGGATGAAAGCGACGCCCTGCGCCATAAGGCCGAGCAAAAGGAGATCGACCGCGTCGCCGCCAGCGCCAGGCGGTTAGCTACCTGGGGGCAGGTCTATGACAACGAAGATCTCTCGCGCAAAGCCAAACAGATGGAAAAACAGGTGCTGCGTCTCAAGGAGAGTCAAACCAGCGTGACCGCCGGGACGCCGTGGCGGCTGGCGCTGCATGGCGACGCGGTGCAGGCCGACCGTCTGCTGGAAATGGAACGACTACCGGTCCCGCCGGCGCCGGGGCTGCCCGCCCTGTTCACCACCGGGCTGGCGCGGCTGAAAAGCGGCGATCGGGTCGCAATAATGGGCCGCAACGGCGGCGGAAAATCGTCGCTGCTGCGCCTGCTGTGGCGGCAGCTGCAGCAGGCGGCACCGGACGCCGGGCTACGTCTGCACCCCCGCCTCAGCCCGGGTTACTATGATCAGACGCTGCATCAGCTGGCCGATAGCCACAGCCTGCTGGAGGCGCTTGAAGCCTTTGCGCCGGCCCCGGAGGCGCGTAAGCGCGCGCTGATTTCCGCCGGCTTCGGCTGGGCCCGTCACGGGCAGAAGGTCAGCACCCTGAGCGGAGGCGAACGCTCCCGGCTGCTGTTTGTCGGGCTGTCGCTGGCGCGCTATAGCCTGCTGCTGTTAGATGAGCCCACCAACCATCTTGATATGGAAGGCAAAGAGGCGCTGGCGGCTACGCTGCGGGACTATCCCGGCGGCCTGCTGCTGGTCAGCCATGACCGTCAGCTGATCGCCCGAAGCTGTAACCGCTTCTGGCTGATCGACGACCAGGGCCTCAGCGAATGGCACGACGTCGACGAGGTCTATGCGCGGCTGCGGAATGTTACCGGCCAGCGCGAACGGCCAGCGCAGGTGCCGGCGGCGGCAACGCCCGCAGAGGACGGCGATGCGCTGCTGGAACGGCTGATTAGCCTGGAACAGCGCCTGGCTGAAGATCTTGCGCGTAAGCCGAAGCATCAGAAACCGCAGCAGCAGGCGCAGTGGCGTAAGGAGATCGCAGAAATTAATGCCCGACTGAGTTAAAACCAAACCAGCCCGGCTCGCGGCGTCAAGCCTGAGCCGGGCTTCGTTTAGTCGGTTACTGCGGCTTTTTCGCTTTCCAGGCATCCCATGCCTGTTTAATTTCCTGTTTCGCCATCTCGGCATCGTTAAAGCCGTTCAGCTCCACCTTTTTACGGCCATCCGGCAGCTGCTTATAAACCCGGAAGAAGGCCTGCAGACGCTCCTGCTCCATTTTCGGCAGATCGCTGATGCTTTTAATATCGTCATAAGTCGGATCAATTTTGCTGGCCGGCACGGCGATGATTTTATCGTCCTTCTCACCGCCATCGATCATCTTCAGCATGCCAATCGCCCGCAGCTTAATCAAGGTTCCGGGCGCCATCGGCGCGCGGGTATAGAACACCACATCAAGCGGATCGCCATCACCGGCCAGCGACTGGGTCAGCGAGCCGTAGTTGGCCGGATAAGCCACCGGCATCGACTGGAAACGATCGGCGATGATAAACCCGGTTTTGGCGTCAGTTTCATATTTGATAATGCCGCCGGCGGGAATTTCGGTGACCGCGTAAAACTCCTCCGGATTGTTTTCCGGCTGCGGGAAATCCAGCACGTTATCGGCCTGAGCGGCGGCGGAGAAGAGCAGCGTTGCGGCGATGATGTTTTTTACCAGATGCATTGGGTTATCACTCTGTTGTTATAAGAAATTGTCCAATAACAGCCTGCCGGTAAGCAATGAAAGGAATATGACCGATTCATGGCATAAATATTAACAGCTATAATATTGACCAAAAAACGTCCTTTTAGCCACACCGCCTGATTTAAACCACACTTTTCACTACAAAACTTGCATTTAACGGCACAACAGTTAATCCTTAATGAGTATTATTCACAAAGAACACGACGTGATTTGTCACTAATATCAAGGAGAAAACATGAGAGCTGCCGTTGTCACTCACGATCATCAGGTCAATGTAACGGAAAAAACGCTGCGTCCCCTGCAACATGGCGAAGCGCTGCTGAAAATGGACTGCTGTGGCGTCTGCCACACCGACCTGCACGTCAAAAACGGCGATTTTGGTGATAAAACCGGCGTTATCCTCGGGCATGAGGGCGTCGGCGTGGTTCTGCAGGTCGGTCCCGGCGTAAATTCACTGAAACCCGGCGATCGCGCCAGCGTGGCATGGTTCTTTGAAGGCTGCGGCCACTGTGATTACTGTAACAGCGGCAACGAAACGCTCTGCCGCTCGGTAAAAAACGCCGGCTATACCGTTGACGGCGGCATGGCGGAAGAGTGTATCGTCACCGCCAACTACGCGGTAAAAGTCCCGGATGGCCTCGACTCCGCGGCCGCCAGCAGCATCACCTGCGCCGGCGTAACGACCTACAAAGCGGTGAAAGTCTCCCACGTCAAGCCGGGCCAGTGGATCGCGATTTACGGCCTTGGCGGCCTGGGCAATCTGGCGCTGCAGTATGCGAAAAACGTCTTCAATGCCAAAGTTATCGCCATCGACGTCAACGATGAGCAGCTGAAGCTGGCCGCAGAGATGGGCGCCGACCTGACCGTCAACTCCCGCAGCGAAGACGCGGCGAAGGTTATTCAGGAGAAGACCGGCGGCGCCCATGCCGCCGTGGTGACCGCCGTCGCGAAGGCCGCGTTCAACTCTGCCGTCGACGCCGTGCGCGCCGGTGGCCGCGTGGTGGCCGTTGGCCTGCCGCCGGAAGCCATGAGCCTCGACATTCCGCGTCTGGTGCTGGACGGTATCGAAGTGGTGGGTTCGCTGGTGGGTACCCGTCAGGATCTGATTGAGGCCTTCCAGTTTGCCGCCGAAGGGAAAGTGGTGCCAAAAGTGACGCTGCGCCCGCTGGGCGATATCAACGCCATCTTTAAAGAGATGGAACAGGGGCAGATCCGCGGCCGTATGGTTATCGACTTCCGTCGCTGATCTTTGCGCCTCTTCCGAATCAGGGAGAGGCGTCTGCTCAGGCTATACGCACGGCCCGGTCGCGCATCCGTACATCATGTACAGCGGAAATAGCGGCACCAGCGGGATCAGCGCGATGGTTCCGAGGGTAGAAAGAGTTTGCGTCCGATCGTTGATCGACACCACCACCGGGCTGGAGAGTCGCCAGGACTCTTCAAGCTCGTTCGGATTCCCTGCCGTCCAGTAGCCGGAAGCTTTAAACAACACGCCGAGATGTTCACTATCCAGCGCCGTCGCTTTATATTCATTGGTTAATATCGTCTGCTGCGCTGCGTCCAGTTTACGCTTATCAAGCACCACCAGATATTCCGCCACCACCTCATGTTGCTTAACCGCAAAGTTTACCCGCACGCCCGCGGCGACTTTATTAAAACGCTGGTAGAAGGTGTTATAGCGCTGATACTCCTGCGGGGCGCCGTCCCGATAAAACCGATAGGTGTATTTATTGGACACCGCAATAATACCGGCCGAGATCGGCTTAACTTTCGTTATGGTATCGGTCGGCGGTAAATTCGGCGCCGCGGTGCAGCCGGTCAATAACACCACCGCCAGCCCCAGTAAATATTTCAGCATTACCCTTTTCCCGTTTAGCGACATTCATTTGTCGGCCATTAATTTATCAACCTTAAGTATCATCTCAATCTTTTTATCAAATTATGAGATTAGTGCCAGCCGAAAAAAAATAAAATTAACCCGGCACCAAGGCGGCCAGGAGAGAATTCCCTAAGTAAGTGACTGCCGTCAACGCAGGCGCAGTTTGAATTATCCCAGGTATTAATGCTTTTTATGCACATGCTTAGCGCAAATGCTTCGTTCCTTTGTCAATAACCGCGCCGGATGATGACAACACAATAGATAACAAAGGAATTCACCATGCAAAGCCGTTTTCGTCTGCCCGCGCTGGCAGCACTTTTTTTATCAGGCGCCTTTTCAGCCTGGGCCGCCGATACGCCGGTTAAAGGCGGCACCTTAATTTATCTTGAGCAGCAGCCGCATACCAACCTTTATCCGCCCGCCGGGGGCTTCTATCCTAACGGCGGGATCCTCAACCAGATCACCGATAAGCTGACCTGGCAGAACCCCAAAACCTTAGAGGTCGAGCCGTGGATTGCCGAGAGCTGGAGCACTAACGCCGACAAAACCGAATATACGTTCAGGCTACGCCCCGGCGTCACCTTCTCCGACGGCACTCCGCTGGACGCCAACGCGGTTGCCAAAAACTTTGATACCTACGGACTGGGGAATAAGGCCCACCGCCTGCCGGTCTCGGAGGTGATAAACAACTACGATCGTAGCGAGGTCATCGACCCGCTGACGGTAAAGTTCTATTTCAAAAAACCCTCCCCCGGCTTCCTGCAGGGCACGGCGACCATCGGCTCCGGGCTGGTGTCGCTTAGCACGCTGCAGCGCAACTTCGAAGAGCTCGGCGACGCGCGCAATATTATCGGCTCCGGCCCGTTCAGCGTTAAAGATGAAAAACCGGGCCGCGAGCTGACGCTGGTTGCCCGCAAAGATTACCGGTGGGGGCCAAAAAACCTGCCGCAGCAGGGGCCGGCGAACCTCGACGGTATTACCTTTATCGTCACCCCGGAAGATAGCGTGCGCATCGGCGCGCTGCTGGCGGGCCAGGCCGACTTTATCCGCCAGGTTCAGGCCTACGATGAAAAGCAGGCCACCGACCAGGGCTTTACGATCTACGCCGCGCCGACTCGCGGAGTGAACGATAGCCTGAGCTTCCGTCCGGATAACCCGCTGGTTTCCGATCTGCGCGTTCGCCAGGCGCTGCTGCATGCCACTAACGCGAAGCAGGTCGTCGAGACGCTGTTTTCCGCCAACTACCCGCAGGCTACCTCGGCCATCGCCAGCTCGGCGGCGGGTTATGTCAACCTCAGCGACAGGCTAACCTTCGACCCGGCGAAGGCCAACGCCCTGCTGGACGAAGCGGGCTGGAAGGCGGCCGCCGACGGTATTCGGGCCAAAGATGGCCAGCGGCTGGCGCTAACGGTCTATGAATCGCTGCCGCAGCCGCAAAATAAAGAGGTGCTGCAGCTGGTTGCTCAACAGTGGCGGCAGGTCGGCGTGGCGCTCAGCGTCAAGGCCGGAGACGCCGGCAGCCGGACCCTCGATAACCTCGATCCGCTGAAAACTCCGCTCACCGTTTCCGAGGTCGGTCGCGCCGACCCGGACGTGGTGAAAAGCATGTTCTTCCCGGGCAACCGCGATGCTCTGCTGCAAAAAGGCGGCTCCAGCGACAAGGTGCAGAGCTTCCGCGACGATAAGCTCAATGCCCTGCTCACCGCCATCTCTGCCGAAGTTGATGCGCAGAAGCGCCTGCAGCTCACCGGCGACGCCCAGCGCTATCTGCTGGATAACGCCTACGTGATCCCGATCTTTGAAGAGCCGCAGGTGTTTGCCGGGGCGAAATGGGTGAAAGGCGTCAGTTTTGAAGCGGTTGGCCGCCCGTCGTTCTACGGCGCGTGGCTCGAAAAGCATTAAGGAGCCGACGATGAGCCGCTATCTTCTAAGCCGGCTGGGCCAGGGTTTACTGGTGCTGTGGGCGGCGTTTACCCTCTCCTTCGTGCTGCTGCAGGTTCTGCCGGGCGATGCGGTGCTGATCAAATTCCAGAATCCGGATCTTGGCCTCAGCCCGGCGCAAATTGCCGAAATGCGCCTCGCCTACGGCGCCGATAGCCCGCTGTGGCGACAGTATGTGCACAGCCTGCTGGCGATGCTGCGCGGAGATTTTGGCTACTCGCTGCAGGCGGGGATCGCGGTCAACGCGCTGCTCGCCAGCAATCTTCCGCAAACCCTGAGCCTCGCGTTTCCGGCCTTTATCGCGGCGATCGCGCTGGCGTTTACCCTCGCCTTCGCCGCGCGGCTGCCGGGGTTACGCTGGCTGAGCAACGCCCTGCAATCGCTGCCGGTGCTGTTTATCTCCCTGCCCACCTTCTGGCTCGGCATCGCCCTGATTCAGCTGTTCTCCTTCCAGCTGCGCTGGATCCCGGTGATCAACCCCAGCCCGCTACAGGGGCTGATTCTGCCGATTATTGCCGTGGCGGTGCCCATCTCCGCGCCGCTGGCGCAGATTCTGCTGCGTAGTATGGACCAGGTTGCCGCGCTGCCTTTCGTCGCCGTCGCCCGGGCCAAAGGAATGAGCGAAACCGGCGTGCTGTGGCGACACGTCATCGGTAACGCCCTGCTGCCGGTACTGAACATCGCCGGCCTGCTGCTTGGCGAACTGATCGCCGGCGCGCTCATTACCGAAACCGTATTTGGCCGCGGCGGGCTCGGGCAGCTAACCCAGCAGGCGGTGAATAATCAGGATATCGCCGTGCTGCAGGCGGTGGTGATGATCTCGGCCCTTGGCTTCGTGCTGATTAACCTGCTGGTCGATCTGCTGATGCCGCTGTTTGACCCTCGTTTGAAACCGCTTGCCGGAGGTGCTGCATGAGTCTGGTCGATTACGCCATCGCCGCCCGCCGCCGGACGTTTAGCCGGCGCAGCCTGCGCCTGCAGCCGGGGCTGTGGCTGGCCTGGGCGGTCATCGTTACCGCCGCGCTGCTGGCCGTCGCGCCGCAGCTTTTTACCTCCTGGAATCCGCTGGAAGGGATACCCGGCGCCCAGCGCCTGGCGCCTCAGGCCGGGCACTGGCTCGGCACCGACCAGCTGGGTCGCGACCTGTGGGCGCGAATTGTTTACGGCGCCGTGCACTCCCTCAGCGCGGCGCTGGCGGCGGTCGCCATCGGGCTGATCGTCGGCAGCGCGCTCGGCACCCTTGCCGGAGCCGCCGCCGGACGCGTGGAGTCGGTGGTGATGCGGCTGGTTGACGTTCTGCTGGCGATCCCTTCGCTGCTGCTGTCGCTCACGGGGATCATTATCCTCGGCTTCGGCACCGTCAACGCCGCCGTGGCCGTTGGCGTCGCCGCGATTGCCAGCTTTGCCCGCCTGGCGCGGGCGGAGGTGGTTCGCGTGCGCCATAGCGATTATGTCGAGGCGGCTTACGGCAGCGGCGGGACCTTCTTCGCCGTCTTCTGGCGACATATTTTGCCGAATTCGCTGACCGCGGTGCTGGCGTTCGCCACCCTGCAGTTCGGCCAGGCGATCCTCGCGCTCTCCACCCTGAGCTTCCTCGGCTACGGCACTCCGCCCCCCGTCCCGGAATGGGGGCTGCTGATTGCCGAAGGGCGCAACTATCTTTCAACCGCCTGGTGGCTGACCACCTTCCCCGGCGTGGCGGTCGTTGCGGTGGTGCTCGCCGCCAACCGCATCAGCCGTCAATTCAGCGGAGAACGCGCATGAACGTATTAAGCGTCGAAAACCTGCGCATCAGCTACCGCTCCCGGCAGCAGTGGCGCGAGGTCGTGCATGGCGTCAGCTTTAGCGTCAGGCGGGGCGAAATGCTGGCTTTTGTCGGCGAGTCCGGCTCCGGAAAGCCCACCACCGCCCAGGCTATTATCGGCCTGCTGGCGGATAACGCCCGCCGCGACGGCGGGCGGGTCATCATTAACGCCGAGGATATCAGCGGCTGGTCAGCAAAGCGGCTCGATAGCCTGCGCGGCGCGCGCATCAGCCTGGTGCCTCAGGATCCGGGCAACTCGCTGAACCCGGTGCAGACCATCGGCGCCCAGGTCGGGGAGATCCTCCGCCTGCATCAAAAGCACAGCGCCGCCGAGCGCAAGAATCAGGTGCTGGCGCTGCTGGAGAAAGTCGGCCTGAGCCATCCCGAACAGCGCTTTAACCAGTACCCGCATCAGCTCTCCGGCGGCATGAAGCAGCGGGTACTGATCGCGATAGCCATCGCCCTGAAGCCCGATTTAATCATTGCCGACGAGCCCACCAGCGCCCTTGACGTCACGGTACAAAAGCGCATTCTCGACCTGCTCGATACCCTGCGCCGGGAATCCGGCACCGCGGTGCTGTTTGTCACCCACGATCTGGCGCTGGCGGCGCAGCGCGCCGACCGCCTGCTGGTGTTTCGCCACGGCGAAATTCAGGAGCACGGTGCTACGGCCGACGTGATCCGCGCGCCGCAGCACGCCTACACCCGCCAGCTGCTCAGCGACCTGCAGGGGCAAAGCCTGACTATCGCCCCGGCGGGCGGACGCGGGCTGGCGACGCCGGCTATTCGCCTCGAAGGCGTCAGCAAGCGCTTTTCGTTGGGCCATTCGCATCTGCAGGCGCTGGATAGCGTGAGCTTTGAGGTGCGGCGCGGCAGCACCCACGCGCTGGTCGGCGAATCCGGTTCAGGGAAAACCACCCTCGCGAGGATCCTGCTCGGTTTTGAGCGCGCCGATAGCGGCGAGATTGCCATTGACGGCATCAATGCCGGACATTTAAGCCGCGAAGCGCAGCGCCAGCTGCGGCGCAAAATTCAGTTCGTCTATCAAAACCCGTTCGCCTCGCTCGATCCGCGCCAGACGCTGCTGGAAATTATCGAAGAGCCGCTGAAAAACTTTGGCCGGCTCAGCCCGACCCAGCGGCACGCCCGCGTCGAGGCGGTTGCCGCCAGGGTTGCCCTCGCCCCTGAGCTGCTGGCGCGAACCGCCCGCGAGCTCTCCGGCGGCCAGCGCCAGCGGGTGGCGATTGCCCGCGCGCTGGTGCTGGAGCCGACCATCCTGGTGCTGGATGAAGCCACCTCGGCGCTCGACGTCACGGTTCAGGCGCAAATTCTGGCCCTGCTGCAGCAGCTCCAGCAGCAGCTGGGGCTGACCTATCTGTTTATTACTCACGATCTGGCCACGGTGCGCCGCATCGCCCACAGCGTGACGGTCCTGCGCGCCGGACAGGTTGTCGAACACGGTGAGGTTAACCGTCTGTTCGCCGCGCCGCAGCACGATTACACCCGCGAGCTTATCGCCGCTATTCCCCACTTTTCCACCTCAAGCAAGGAGGTTGCATGACGCGTAAACGTCTGGGCTTTTTCACCCGTCTGCTGGACGACGCGGCGCCAAAGGAGCGCTACCGCCTGGCGACCGAACAGATCCGCCACGCCGAACGTCTCGGCTTCGATAGCGCGTGGATTGCGCAGCACCATTTCCATGAGCATGAGGGCGGCCTGCCGTCACCGCTGGTGTTTCTCGCCCATGCCGCCGCCCATACCGAGCGTATTCGCCTTGGCACCGCCATCATTACCCTGCCGATGGAAAATCCGCTGCGCGTTGCCGAAGACGCGGCGGTGCTGGATCTGTTAGCAGACGGGCGGCTGGAAGTAGGCTTTGGTTCGGGCGGCACGCCGACCTCGTTTTTACCCTTTGGCCTCACCAGCGAACGGCGGGGAGAGGTCTTCGCCGAACACCTGCATCTGATCCACAGCGCCTGGCGCGGCGATTCGCTCGCCCATCCGGATAATCACCTTTACCCGCCGGCACCGCAGCCCCCCCAGCGCCTATGGATTGCCACGTTTTCCGCCGAAGGGGCGATCCCCGCGGGCCAGGCCCGGCCCGGACTGATGCCCTCCCCCACCCCCCCCCGCCCCCCCCGGCCGCCGCAGCTGCCGCCGGGCG
>OLIJ01000228.1_pt1 | contig 15350 bp, 14 predicted proteins | sample 1609731 | NCBI WGS metagenome assembly OLIJ01 (sample SAMEA4350159, study PRJEB24818) | metagenome | biome: human; feature: gut; material: faeces | place: Denmark | collected 2013-09
TCATAGTATTTATTTAGATAATCCTCATATATCAAAGGCTTTCATTGAAGAAGCTAATGAAATTAAAATAAGAAATGAGTTTAAATATAGATGGGAGTACTTAGGAGAACCAATTGGTTCTGGAGTAGTCCCTTTTTCTAATTTAGAGTTTAAAACAATCACAAATGAAGAAATATTCCAGTTTGACAACATAAGGCAAGGTAATGACTTTGGATATGCAACAGATCCTATGGCATTTGTAAGACTGCATTATGACAAAAAGAAAAGAGTTATATATTTTATAGATGAAATATTTGGGGTGAAAATGTCTATAAGAGAATTAGCTTCTAAGATTAAATCAAAAGGATATGATGACTTTAGTGTTATTTGCGATAGTGCAGAACCAAGAAGTATTGCAGAGCTTAGAGAATATGGAATAAAAGCATTGAAGGCTAAAAAAGGACCTGGTTCAATCGAATTTGGAGAGAACTGGCTGGATGATTTACAAGCAATAGTAATAGACCCAAACAGAACTCCAAATATAGCTAGAGAATTTGAAAATATAGATTATCAAACAGATAAGGATGGAAATGTAAGAGCTAAGTTAGAAGATAAAGACAATCATTCAATTGATGCAACAAGATATGCATTAGAGTTAGATATGAAAACACATGGAAGAGAAAGAAAATATAACAGTAGATAGGGGGTGTAACATGTTAGATTTGATAGATATAATTCAGATGGAACTTACAGGATTGTATGGTCAAGAAGTAATAAGAGAAATGGGTGAAATTATAAGGCTATATGATAAGTATGAAGGTACAGGACAACATTGGATAGAAGAGGAACAAGATTATAAACAAACAAGGAAGAAAACAAATTATATTAAAAAGCTGATTAAAGAAGAAGCTAGATTTTTATTTGGTAAGACACCAATATTTACAATAAAACCAGAGAATGATTTAGATAAAGATAAGGCAGAAGAAATAAACCAGTGTATTAATAAGATTCTAAAGAAAAATTTGTTTTCAGATAAACTAATTAAAGCGGCTAGAGATTGTTTTATTGGTAAAAGAATAGCTATAAAGCTACATGCAGATAAAGAAAGTAAGAGTTTAAAGATAATGTTTGTACCAAGTTTAGAGTTTATATATGAACCATTTGATAACCAATTTGATGAGCTCAAGAAAATCGTATTTTTCCATCAAACAAATCAAGAAGTTGAAAAAGATAAACAGAGAATTTGGAAACAAAAATATGAAATGGTTAATGATAAATGTATATTAAGTGAAGGTATTTATAATGGTTATGGGTTATGTATAGAAGAAATAGTGAGTGATACAGATTTAAAACTTAGTGGAATACCTTGTTATGTAATTCTTAATGATGGTTTGCTTGGTGATTTAAAGGGTGAGAGTGACATAGAAGAGATATTTGATAATCAGATGGCTTATAATAAGCTAGCTTCTGAGGATATAGATACTCTTAAAAAAGGAATGAATCGTATCATATATGGTGTTGATGTTGAAGAAGAGTCAAGTAAGCATTTTAAAATAAAACCAGGAGCTTATTGGGATGTAGAAACTTCTCAAACGGCTGACCAAAAACAAGCACAGATTAATACAATTCCTACTGACTTTGGATATGATACTAGAATAGAAAACTCTCTTAATAGAATTAAATCAGATATGCATGAAGTACTAAATATACCTCTTATAAATAATCAGGACCTTAAAGGTATGATGACATCAGGTAAATCAATGAAAGCTTTGTATTGGCAATTAATAACTAGATGTGAGGAAAAAATGAAATCATGGGGTCCAGCTCTTGAATGGTTGATACAAGCCATGATAGAGATGATAGAAGTATATAATATAGTAAAAATACCTATATTAGACAAAGATTCTTATGAAGTAATTGTTGAAAATCAATATCCATTACAAGAAGATGAGGATTCAGAAAAATTACTTGATATTCAACAAGTAAATGCTCAAGCAATGTCTAGGAAGACTTTCATTAAGAAGTGGAATAATAGTAATGATGATATAGCAGATGAAGAACTGCAACAAATATCAATTGAAAGACAAATATTAGAAGAAAGTTTTAATTTGGAAGAGGAAACAGAAGCTATAGATACAGAAGAATCAGACGAAGTAACTAATGAAAAAGAATCAAAAGAAGTAGTTGATGATGAATAATGGCTAATAAGTTTAATAAGGCTATGAAGAATGCTGAAAGAGCTAGAGACATATCATCAAATAGAACTACTAAAAAGATAAGAAAGTTATATAAAGATATAGCTAATGAATATGCAAAAAAATTAAATAGAGTTAACTCTAACACATTAACTGAACAATATTTAAGAGAAAGTATAATTTATTTAAATAAAGAGTATGATAGGTTAGGAAAGAAGCTAAAAAAAGATATTGAAAGTGAAATATCAAAAGTAATAAAAACTACTACAGATGAACAATTAAGCTTTTTCAATAACATATGTGATAACTATTCAGTTAATTTAAAGCCACAATTCACTGATATGTTTAGTAAAGTTCATGAAGATGTACTAAGGCAAGTTATATCTGGTAGCATGTACAAAGATAAACTTAAATTAAGTGATAGAATTTGGAGTAATATAGATAAAACTAAGAAGGATTTAGACTACATTGTAAGTAGAGGATTAGCAGAAAAAAGAGGTAGTTATGATATAGCAAAAGATTTAGAAAAGTATGTTAATCCAAAGGTTAAGAAAGATTATGATTGGTCAAAGGTATACCCTAAAAGTAATAAAAAAATAGATTTTAATGCCTATAGACTGGCATCTACATATATAACTCATGCATATCAAAAGACAGCTAAAGAAAGTTGTAGGAAGAATCCATTTGTTAAAGGGATTAAATGGATGTCATCACATCATCCTAGGATGTGTAAGGTTTGTGCAGATAGAAATGGAAAAACATATATTCCAGAAGAATTACCATTAGAACATCCTTTAGGAAAGTGTACTTTTGAATATGATATTCCAATGAGTATGGAGGACATAGGTAAAGAATTAAGAAGCTGGATAGATGGAGAAGAAAACTCTAAACTTGATGAATGGTTTGATGAATATGGATTAGACTTTGCAGGAATAGAAGGAAAAGCTAATAAGAATAAAGAACCAACGGAAGATGAAATGTTAGCTTTATATAAATATATGGGTGGAGATGCTTATAAAATTAATGAGAAATTAAGAAGAAATATTAAATTGACAGAAGAAGATGAATGGTTTATAAATAACTTAGATAGAGTTTTAGATAAAATGCCAAATTATGAAGGGGATGTTACAAGATCATTATATTTTTATAATAAAGAAAGTTTAATTGAATTTTTAGAGAGCCATGAACTTAGAAAGGTTAAAGAATACAAAGAATTTTTATCAACTACAAAGGGAGAAACTTATAACCCTAATGCACAAGTAGAAATATATATACTTGACTCTAAAAAAGGTAAAAATATAAGTATGTATAATGATAAAGAAAAAGAAATTTTATATGAAAGAAACTCTAAATTTGAAGTAATGGAAATTGAAGAAATAAATGGAAAATACTTTATACTATTGGAGGAACGAGATGAGTAAAGAGGATAAATATAAAGAGCCCTTTAGTCATCCAAGATGGAAAGACATTCCGTGGGGTGAGACTATTAGGGAAGTAGAGCGAACTGAGGAAGAACAAGCAGAAATAAGAAAAAAATTTAGAAAGAAACTAAAAGAAATAGGAGTATTAAAAGAAGATTAAGGCACTTACTGAAATTAAAAATTAGTAGGTGTTTTTTATTGCCTTTTTTAGCTATATATAGGCGTAAAAGAAATAAATAGCAAACTATACTAGAGAAGCGAAACTCGTATAAAAGCGTAGTGTAGGAGGGAATAATGGAAGAATTATTAAAAAAATTAGGATACCAAGACACAGACATAAAAAATATAATTGAGGGTATGAAAAAAGAGAAAATCTACACTTCTAAGGAAGAAAATATAGATGAAAGATACAATAAGTTGAAAGAACAAAAAATAGCCTTAGAAGAGCAAATAAAAGGTGCAAATGACACTATATCAGATTTGAAGAAAAATAGTAAAAACAGTGAAGATATAGAGGCAAAAGTGAAAGAATGGGAAAATAAATATAATGAACTTGATAGTACGAGTAGAGCTAAAATAAGGAATATGACTATAGACTATGCTATAAATTCTAAACTATCTGGAGTAAATGAAAAATATAGGAAGCTACTATGTAAAGAATTTGATACCAGTAAAATGGAAGTAAAAGATACTGGAGAAATTATAGGATTAGATGAACAATTTAAAGACATATCAGAAACATATAAAGAATGGTTTGAAAGTTCTACTCCAAGTAATACAGGTTCTCCAGGGAATTTCCCAAGAAAATCAAATGTAGTCAATAATCCTTTTATAAAAGAAACATTCAATTTAACAGAACAAGGAAGATTATTAAAAGAAAACCCTGATAAAGCTAAAGAATTTGCAGCTCAAGCAGGAATAAATTTATAAGGAAGAGAGTGATTTAAATGGCAGTAACAAAATTAAGTGATGTAATAGTACCAGAATTGTTTAACCCATATGTAATAAACAAAAGCATGGAGTTATCAGCTCTATATCAAAGTGGAATAATTACAAATGATGCAAGCTTAAATGCTTTAGCTTCTCAAGCTGCACCAGTTGTAAATATGCCTTTCTTTGAGGATTTAAGTGGAGAATCAGAACAAATAATAGAAGATGCTGATTTAACACCAAATAAAATTACTTCAAGTCAAGATGCAGCAGCTATATTAAGAAGAGCAAAAATGTGGGCAGCTACTGATTTATCAGCAGCTATGGCAGGAAAAGACCCAATGGCAGCAATAGCTAGTTTAGTTGGAAGCTTCTGGGCTAGAGATATGCAAAAAGAACTTATAGCAGTTTTAAATGGTGTATTTTTAGCTGCAAATATGACAACAAATAAGTTAGATATATCAGCAGGAACAGGAAATGCAGCAAAATGGTCACCATCAGCTTTTATAGATGCACAACAGTTATTAGGAGATGCACAAGGTCAGTTAAGGGCTATAGCAATGCACTCAGCTACAAAATCAGCACTTAAAAAACAAAATTTAATAGAAACTATTAGACCAGATGTAGGTCCAGATTTTGAAGTTTATCAAGATAAATTAGTTATAGTTGATGATGGTTGTCCTGTATCTAAAGAAGGAGTTTATACTTCTTATCTATTTGGTAGTGGGGCAATAGCTTTAGGAAATGGTAATCCAGTAGGGTTTGTTGCTACAGAAATAGATAGAGATAAGAAAAAAGGTTCTGGAGTAGATTATTTAATCAATAGAAAAACATATATACTACATCCAAGAGGTATAAAATTTACTAATGCAAGTGTAGCTAAAACAGAAGGTCCTTCAAGATTAGAGTTAGCAAAAGGTGAAAACTGGACAAGAGTTTATGAGCCTAAGCAAATAAGAATAGTTGAATTTAAGCATAAGTTATAAAATATAGTTTTTAGTAGGTGATAGTATGGATTTAGAAATCTTAAAAAATATAAAAACAGAACTTAGAGAAGAACAATCACCTTTTTTTTCTGATGATGAAATTACTTATTACTACAATAAAAACAATCAAGATTTTAATAAAACTATGTATGAACTATGTATATTAAAAGCTGAAAATGATAGTATCACTTTACCTGGAGGCTTAAGCATGCCAGAAAATAAACTATATTGGTTAACTCTGGCAAAAAAGTTTAAAACAAATGGAAGTAGATGTCTATGATAGCTCAAAAGGTAAAACCAAAGATAATCAAAGCTATCAATAAGATGCCAACAGAAGCTACAGTAAAAAGAGTTGGAGTAAATGAGTTTGGAGAGCCTTCAGATGAAGAAAATATAGTTTGTAATATGATAGGTTTATATCATGAAGGAAGTAGCTCTATAAGTCAAATAACAAAGGATAAAGGTGTTGTTATAAAAGATAAAGAGCAGTATTTAATGGTTGTTTGTGATGAAGATACAGTAAAGATAAAGCAAGGTGATTTTTTGTATTTAGATGATAATAAGTTTATTATACAAGACCTTGGAAATCAAAATAGAATGAATATTTATTTTGATTTAAAGTTAGGAAAGGTGAGATAGTATGAGTAATGGATTTAAATTTGATACTAGCAAGCTGCTTAATGCTTTAGTAAATAGAGAAATGAAAACTAAGGCTGCACTAGGAGCTTATGCAGACACTTCATCTCAACTATTAGAAAGCACTGCCAAAAACGATAGACCATGGAAAGACCATACTCATGATGCTAAAAATAGGCTACATGGTAGTTGGGAATGGCAAGGAGACACTATAAGGATAGCACTTAGTCATGGAGTTGACTATGGATTATACTTAGAAAAAGGTACAGGTCCACATGTTATAGAAGCAAGACCTGGAAGTTATTTATTTTGGGATGGAGCATCACATCCTGTTAAAAAAGTTAGTCATCCAGGAAGTAGACCATATCCAATTATAATGCCAACTATAGAAAAATGTGGACCAAGTATTATAAGAGGTCTTGATGTGATTTTAAAGTAGGTGAAGTATGTTTAAAAAAATATATAAACATTTAAAAAATAAGGGTTTTAATGTGTATTCTATTGGACAACATCAAGGATTATGCATAGAACCTTTTTTAGTTATATTTGAAAAAGGTCCTCTACAAACAACAGAAAAAAATATAATAAAAGATTTATTTGAAATATATGTATTTTATCCAATTGGACAGTATTCTAAAGTAAGTGAATACAAGATAAGTGTTGAAAGTGTCATGGATGAAATAGTAGGAATAAAACAAGCTTATGAAGCTTTACCTATTCTTATAGATGATGAAAAACAAGCTTATTTCACAAGGTTAAGTTATTATGAAAACAAACAAATTAGGAGGTAATAAATATGGCAGTACAAATATTAAATCAATACCCACTTACAGATGTTGTATTAGTTCAAATTGAAACAGTTGAACAAAATCCAGTTACATATACATTTGATACATCTGATGAGATAGGGACAGAGGAAATCATTTCTGAAGGTGAAGAATTAACCTTAAAAATAAAGAAAAAAATAATAGCAAATAGAGCAGCAGAAGATACAAGTTTAGGATATGATTTGACATTAAAAGATAATGTATTTTGTCCTGAAATACTTCAAATAATGCAAGGTGGAACAATAGAAAAAGAGGAAGATGGTAGCTTTAAGAGATATTTAGCTCCAGAAGTAGGGAAGACTTTTTCTAAGAAATCTTTTAAAACAATAATTTATAGTTCAGTTGTTGGACCAGGAGGAGATACTGGGCAATTTGCTAAGACGACTTTCCCAAATTGTAAAGGAAAATCTGTTCCACTAAACTTTAAAGATGGAGAATATTATTCAAATGAATATGTTATAAATAGTAGACCTAACACAGGGCAATCTCCTTATGAGGTTGAAATAGTAGAGGAATTACCTAATGGTTATGAAGCTACAAAAGTATTTTTAGACAGTGCATCTGTATCAGGAGCAACAGCAGGAGATAAAAAGATAACAGGATTAACAGCAGGCAAAATATATAAAGTTACAGTTAATAGCAATATAAAATATACTTTAGCAGATGGAACATTAACAGATACTGAGTCTGATAAAGCAGCATTAACAGGAACAGAGATAATAGGATTAACAAATGGAGAAACATATAAGGTTGAAGAAGTTAGTATAAGTATATAAATAGATAGATTAAAGCTCTAGTAATTAGCTAGAGCTTTTTTAGAAAGGGGACATAAATATGAATGAACTTAAAGTAACAAGTTTAGAAGAATTAAAGAAAATAAAATTGACTGAGGTAATTGAGGTTGGAAGATTTTTAGATGGAACTATGTTAGTTGCAGAAGTAAAACAACCTGACTTAATGGCTCTTGCAATGGCTGGTAAGATACCAAACAGCCTAATGACAGCATCAATGAGTTTAGTTGAAGAGAAGGAAAGTAAAGATAGTACAGGAGAAAAAGTACTAAAGAAGATGAATGATGAGTCTAATTTCTCAAAAGAAATGTTTGAAATGATGGATATAGTGGCTAAAGAAGTGCTAGTTAACCCTACATATGCTCAAATTAAAAAAATAGGATTGGAACTTTCTATTGAACAAAGATTAACATTGTTTAATCGTATTCAAGGAGGTACAAAGTCACTAGAAAACTTTCATCAAGAGTCCACAGATATTGAGGATTCTAAATCAAGTGATAATATACAACAAGATGCCTAGTGAGATATTAAGAATTAAAGATGAATATACTTCTTTTTGTTTCGATGAAGCTTGTATGTTTTTAGTAGATGCTATAAAAAATGATAAAAAGCTTAAATTTGAAAATAATGAAAAGAAAACTATAGATAAAAATGAGAGAAAAACTTTTGTCCAAATAGCATTAGAGAAAAAGAAAAAAGTTAATAGGTAAAATATTCTAAATGAATAGAATAAATTAATGTTAATTTATGATATAATGATAATATAGATATTTTGCAGTGTACGATTTTTTATATACATTGGATGTAATCATTGAAATTACTACGATATAAGCATATTTTGTAATATATCAAAAACATTACTGGTTACTCACTGCAATTTTAATATGGTTTTATATGTGTAAGAACTGGAAATGCTTAATTTATTTTGGGGTATTATATTAACTATGTGGTATGTAAAGGAAATAGCGAGAATTATTGTGTCTATAGGAGCGGTAGGTATTATATTAACTATGTGGTATGTAAAGTTGTAGCAGTTGATTTATTTGCATTAGCTTGTGTTGATATTATATTAACTATGTGGTATGTAAAGGATGATTCATCTAAAAAAGATGCAAAGACAGAGCAAAGTATTATATTAACTATGTGGTATGTAAAGTTTATTTTACTTGTAATTCCTCCAAGTATACCACTTGTATTATATTAACTAAGTGGTATGTAAAGCAGATGAACGTAATAAGTTCGCTGAAATGGAAGCTAAAGTATTATATTAACTATGTGGTCTAAAAATTGAATAAACGCACAAAACACCTACTTAAACATATAGGTGTTTTTAGTGTAAATATTTTTAAATAATTGGATAAATTTTCTAAATCAATAGACTAAATTATTAATTTTAGATAGAATTATATTTGAATAAATAATTTAATAGGGGAGATTATATTATGAAATTAACAAAAAAAGTATTAGTTTTGAGCATAATAGCATGTTTTTCTGTAATGATGTTTATGACGGGATGTACTAGTTCACCAGAACCTAAAATGGAGGAAGTAGGTCAAGAAGTACCAAAGGAAGAAGAGGAAGAAGTATCAACAGAAGATAAGGTTGACCTAAATAAATTTAATCCAGATGAACTTCTAGATTATCAGATGAATGAATTTAAAAAGAGTTGGAAGACGCTACAGGGAATAGAGAAAAGTGCAAAAGAAGGAGAAATAACTAGTGATAACTTAAAAACGGGAGCTGATTTATATGAAGCTCGTTTTAGGGATTTATGTGAAGAAGGCGAGGAATATAGAAAAAGTCATGATTTAACTGATGTGCAAAAGAAGGCTTTTGGTGAATTAAGAACAATAACAACATCAGCAAGTACATACTGTACTGGTTTATTAGGTAATGATGATGAGTTATTAAATACTAGCAAAGAGCTAATGAATCAATCACTTGAAAGATACCATAATTTATATAACTCAAAATAATATAAATAAAGCACTTACTTTAAACTAGTAAGTGTTTTTATTTTATTCAAATTAGCCAATTAAGTAAACTGTTTCAGAAAATTTTGTATGAAAGGAGGAAATAATATGTCGCTAGAATTAGGAACAGCAGTAGGTTATCTAGATTTAGATGGAGGGAAGTTTTTTAAAGCTCTTGCTGATGCAGCTAAACAACTTAGTCAATTTAACTCACACACAAGAACTACAGGAAGTGCTATGACAGCAATGGGAAAACAAATTTCTGATACAGCAAATTCTTTGACACAAATAGGTAGACAATCAGCATTAGCAGCATCAGAGTTAAATAAAATAGCATCAACTTCAAGTGGTCCATTTTCATCACTAAAAAACTCTATAAAACAGACTGAGAATGAACTAAAAACAGCAAGAAGTACAATTGATGCATATGCACAAGGTATATCTAAACTTACAAGTGAAATAGATAAGTCAAAGCAAAAGTACACTGAAATAGGAAATAAAATAGAAAGATATGAACAACAATTAGAACGTTGTAACAGTATGTATGGAGAAAGTTCAGAGCAGTCACAAAGATATAGAGAAGCAATTGAAAGACTTAAAAATTCTCAAACTCAATTAGGTAATGAAATCGAAAATGGAGAAGATTCTTTAACTGATATGAGAACAGCTATGAATAATGCAGAGGCAGAAGCTAATAGACTTAGTGATTCATTAAGAAGTATGCCATTTGATGCTATTGGTGGCAAAATGAGAGATATTGGTCAAACACTAACTTCTACAGTTACAACTGGACTAATTGCAATGGGAACAGCAGCAGTAACAGCAGCTACAAACACAGAACAAGCAATGTCAGTTGTTAACTCTATACTACAACTAAATACAGAAAAAGTTAAGGGTGGAAAAAGTGAGTGGGATGCCTATTCAAGTACTCTGAAAGCTAATGCTAATGAAATAGGGATGGCTTATGATGAATATGCCAATTCTGCCTATAATGCTATATCTGCAAGTGTAAAACAAGCAGATGTAACAGAATTTCTAGCACAAGCAGATAAACTAGCAACAGCAGGTTTAACAGATTTAGCAAAAGCTACAGATGTGTTAACAACTATTCAAAATGCGTATGGGATGTCCCAAAAGGATATGGCTCATGTAAGTGATGTTCTTATACAGACCCAAAATAAAGGCAAATTGACGGTAGATGAACTTGCAAGTTCTATGGGTAAAATAATTCCAACTGCAAAAAGTCTGAATGTGTCAGTTGAACAATTAGGAGCTGGATATGCTATATTAACTGCAAAGGGAATTGCATCAGCGGAAGCTACAACATATATGAATGCAATGTATAATGAACTTGGAAAGAGTGGAACTAAAGTTGATAAGATACTTAAAAAATTAACAGATAAAGGATTTGCTGATTTACAAAAAGAAGGTAAATCAACAGCAGATGTATTATTAATATTAAATGATTATGCAAAGAAAAATAGCCTTTCTCTATCAGACTTATTTGGTTCAGCAGAAGGTGCAAAGGCAGCTAATGTTCTGTTAGGTGATGCAGTTGATTCTACAACAGGAAGAATAATCGAAGGTACAAAGAGTGCTGATTCATTTAATCAAATGCTTAATGATATGAAAAATTCTACTGGACTTTGTGATAAAGCGTTTGAGCAATTGGATAATACTACAAAGACTAAACTTGAAGATGCATTGAATTCAGCGAAAAATATGATGTCTGATTTGGGAGAAGCTATAATGCCTGTAGTTGCAAAAGTGGCTGAAATGGCAACTGCTTTTATGAAAAGTGTTAGCGAAATGGCTAAGAGTAATCCTAATTTTGCTAGAATCGTTGTATCAATAGGAGCTGTAGTCGCAGCAATAGGACCGCTTCTTGTAATACTAGGAACTATGGCAATTACAATACCTAAAGCTGTAGGTGCAATCAAAAATCTGGGTGGCACATTTACATTTCTATCAAGAACATTAGCTGTGGTAAGAGGAGCAACAATACCTACATCAGCTGGTATGGCTACCTTAGCTAAAGCTATATCATTTTTGAGTACACCTGTAGGAACCTTGACACTAGCACTTGGAGCATTAGCTGTAGTAATTGGAACTAACCTAGTAAAAGAAATGAGCAAACCAGCTATAGAAATAGACAATTTTGGAAAAGATGTTGATAAAAGTACTAAGAAAATAGTGGGTTCATATCTTGAAATGAGTGAGAAAATAACTAAGTCGGCTATGAATATGAGATTAAGTGGGAATATAGTCACAAAAGATATGGTTGATGATATGGCTAAAAATTTAGATGAATTGGAACAACAAGTACTTCCAAAATTTGAAGAATTTAAGTCAAGAGCAATAGAAACTCTTAATGGATTATGGAATCAATCCAATGAGCTTAGTGCAAAGCGAGAAATAGAGATAACAGGAGAAGTAATTAAATCTCTAGATGAACAAAAGAAACAATTTAAAGAAAATTCTCAAAAAATAAAGGAAATAACTCAAAAAGCAAGTGAAGAAAGAAGAGAAATCACTTTAAAAGAACATGAAGAGATTTTAAAACTACAAAAAGAAAATGATGAGATGTCTATTGAGGTATTATCTAAAAGTGCATCAGATGCACTTATAATAAAAGAAAGAGTACATGCTAACAATAAAAAAATGACAGTTAAGCAGGGTGCAGAGCTAAGAGCAGAAGAAAATAAAAACTATAAAGCTCAAAAGGATGATATTGAAAAAGCTTATAATGAGCAATTGCTTTTAGCAGCAATGCAAAGGAAAAAAGGTACAAAAGAAGCAAATCAAATGGCAGATGATATTATAGCCTCAGCAAAAAATCAAAGAGAGGGTTCATTAAAAGAATTAGAAGGACAGCATAAAGAAACTGTAACTGAAATAGAAGAAATGGTTGGAGATGGCATAAAAGCTTACAATGGTGATGGAACAGTCAAGAGTAACTGGACATTATTTCAAGAAGGTACAAAAGAAGATATTAACAATGCTCAAAAAAACCTAGACAAATGGTGCAAGGATATAGATTCTAAATTTTCAACTTGGTGGAACGATTTAGTAGAGGAACTTTCTACTTTTTTACCTAAATTTGTCGAAGATTGGAATAGAGATATGGAAGTCATATCTAACAACTTAAGTACATGGTGGGAAAGCATAAAAACAGGTTTTTTAGATTGGTGGAATGGTATATGTGAAGATTGGAATAGTGGTTGGCAAAAACTAAAAAATGATGCATCTACTTGGTGGGAAGATATCAAACAAGGTATATCCGATTGGTGGGATAGTATATGTGAGGGTTGGACAACTGGATGGCAGAACTTAGGTGATAACTTTAATTCGTGGTGGCAAGATTTAAAAGATAACTGGCTATCAAGTATGGAAGAACTAGGAATAGATACTTCGTCTGTTTGGGGGTTTATTACTTCTTCAATTGAAGAATCATGGAATTTCATTAAAGATAAGGCAAGAGAAATATGGGATAATATAAAAAATTACATATCAGATAAGTGGGATGAATTGAGAGACAAATCTCCTATATTTAAAACAATATCTGATATTATATCAAAAGCATGGGATTTTATAAGTGGGAAAAAATCTATTTGGAGTTCTATAACTTCTTTTGTGGCTGGTAAGTGGAATGAACTTAAATCAAAATCGCCTATTTTTAACACAATAAGTAGTCTTATATCAAAAGCATGGGATGTTATTAGAGGAAAAACAAGCATTTGGGATGTTATTAAAGGTCTTATACAAACGGCTTGGGTCAATATAAAGACTGATATAGATAGAAAGATAACACTAATAAAATCTGCAATACAAACTGGATTTAATAAAATGAAAGATTTCATGACTAAGCCATTTTCAGATGCAAAGTCAACAATAGATAGAATTCTTGGAGGTATTTCTTCAGCTGCTAGTAAGGTAAAGAGTGTAGTAAGTAGTTTTTTTAAAAGTGGTCCTATGATTCATCAAGATAGTAATAATTTTATTCAGCAAGATATGTTACCAACATCAAGGATGTTTAGAGCATCAATGGAAGGTTTGACATCAAGTAGAGGAAGTATACTAGACTCTATAAGCAAACTTTCTAATACTATGGCAAAAGGTATGGGTAGTTCTTCATCAGGAATAGTTTCACAATTTGGCAGAGCAGGAGAAAATTCAGCAAAAGCATATTTAGATGGATTGTCAAACATAGAACAAGGATTAACAAATACACTTAGAACAGTCCAAGCAATAATAGGTAATGGAAACATAAAAGAAGCACAAGAAATTAAAAAGTTTAATAAGGAAGTTCAAAAGCTACAAGAAGAAAAAGCTGAAGAAATAGCAGAGTTAGATAAAGAACATAAGAAGAAACAAAAAGAAAGAAATGAAAAAGAAAACGAAGATATAAAGGAAGCAGAAGCAAAGAAATATAAGAATAAAAAAGAAAAGTTAGCAGCCTTAAAGAAAATAAAAGATAAGTATAATAAGGAATCTGTAAAAGACCAAGAAGAATATAGAGAAAAACTTGAAAAAATAAATAAAAAGTATGATAAAAAAGAAAAAGAAGACACTGAAAAGCATCAAGAAGAACTACAAAAACTTAGAGAAGAAAAAATAAAAGCTGAAAGAGATTTCAATAAAAAATATAATGATATTAAAGAAGATTATGCTGAAAAAGTAGCAAACTTAGATAAGAAATATATTGAGGACCAAAAGAAACTCAATGAAGAATATCAAAAGATATATGACTCAAGAGTAAAGTCCTTAATGGATTATACAGACTTATTTTCTTCTGTAACATTTGAAGAAATTGACAATGATGAGTTAATGGAAAACCTAGAAGAACAAGTTGATGTACTTAGAAAATGGGATACTGATATGGCAGATTTATCTACAAAAGTAGGTAAAGATTTATATGAGGAACTATTAGCTAAAGGACCACAAGCCCATAATGAAATAGAAGCTATTAACAAGATGTCAAAAGAGCAACTAGAAGAATACGAAAGATTATATCAAGAAAAGAAAAAAATAGCTGAAAGAAGAGCAAAAGAAGATACAGAAGATGAAAAATATAGAATAGAAAAAGAAATTGAAGAATTGAAAAAAACTTATGATGCAGAGTATAGAAAACTAGGTCAAGAAATGCAAAGAAGTATAGAGGAACAAATTGAAAGTTTTAAGGATAAATTTGGAGTAGTACCAGCTATGTTTATGGAAACAGGCAAAGATTCTATGCAAGGTATGATAGATGGTATTAAATCTATGCAAGGAGCATTGGGTAAGGTTTTAAGTGACATAGTTAATTCTATAAATAAACAACTTTCTAATATAGGATTTAAAGATGTAAATATACCTACAGGAGGAAGAAAAGAAGCAGCAAGGTTTAGAAATGAAATAGAAAATTTACAAAGTATAGCATATTCAGATACTCTGGCAAGAGGAATAGCATCAAATAATTTACTGAAGGATGCAACTGTTAATATAAATAATAATAGTAAAGTTGATAGTGAAAAAAGTAGTGATAAGAAAGTTGAGTTAACTTTACATATAGAAAAATTTATAAATAATACTAAACAAGATATAGAGCAATTAGGTTCTGAAATAGCATTTAT
>OLIJ01000229.1_pt1 | contig 15304 bp, 18 predicted proteins | sample 1609731 | NCBI WGS metagenome assembly OLIJ01 (sample SAMEA4350159, study PRJEB24818) | metagenome | biome: human; feature: gut; material: faeces | place: Denmark | collected 2013-09
GTGCATAACTGCCGGTGTAAATCTGCCTGCCAAAGCTGATGAGCCCTGCAATATGACGTTGTGTATGTGGGGAAAAGTAAGCGGCGCAAGTAGTGATGGTTGCCAGAGTCAGATTAATAAATTCTTTAAAAAGCAGGTTAAGAAAAAGGGTTCTTTCCTGCCCGATCATACCGCCGATGCCAGGAAGGATATGCTCATGCAGGAATGCCCGGCAAGCATGGCACCTGCTCAGTTCATCGATACCATAATCAGCAAGTTTGGACGCCTTCGCAGCTGATAACGTGCGCTTAGAGGCATTCAATATGGAACATAGCGACAAAGAGTTGCTCAAGCGTGAAGTGTTAATTCTCGTGCGAGTGTTATTTGATTGTCTGGTTACTGTTCCGGGAGCTGTGTTATTCGGGATTGTCATTCTGTTGTCCCTGAACGGCTCCCTTACTGGCCAGCTTATCAGCGAGGCACAGGGATTTACCCGTAATGCGCCGGAGGGAATGGTGATGGTCTGCCAGACTGCTGAGCCGTCTCGGCCTGCCTTGCCCGGAAGTTTCCCACCTCCACCGAGTCTACTGGCTGAGCCATGTACGAAAGTACCGGTAAAAACGAGCGAATATGCCGTGCAGAGTGACAGAACATTACTGTTTGTATGGCGGGTTATTGCTGTTATAGCGTTTGGAGCCCGGATGGTTTTATGGGCGTTCAGCGATAGTCCATCAAATTTATCGAAAATAAAATTCCGCAGAAAAAAATGGTAACTCACTGTTTTAAATTCGATTCTATAAACGCCGGCAGCAGTTGGAGAGTGTTGGCCAGCTGCTAAAGGTTTAGCGGTCGCAGCAAATTTACTGAATAAGAATTTAAACGTTCTGGATGGCGAGGCGTGCGTCAACACGCCCCGCCAGTAGTCCCATCAGGAAACCACCCTGGAAACCCAATGAAAACTCTCTGCAAAATAACACCAATTAAAAACGGTGTAATCAGTATTCCGCCTGAATCAGAAAAGTTTCCAGTACGAAAGGGCTCAATAAGGTTGCTTAACGTATTGAATTAAGCAGATGGCGAAAATGCAAAATAAATATAGGCGGCAAAAGGAAAAGAAATGCTCAATAAAAGGTTATTTATTTCCGGGCTGATTGTTAATTGTCTGGCTGCTTGTAGTAGCTCGCCAATGGAGCTCCCACAACCAAAAGGCGATTGGGTAGATTTTGTACCTGATACTGCTCAGCCTGGTTTAACTGCAGCTGCAGAGAACAAGAAATTGGACACTCTTAAAGTCACACCATCCGCTGTAAATGCGGGGTTGCATGACAAAGAGTTGCCATATATGGCTGCTGATAAATATCAATTGATCACCGGCAACGCCAAAAACATTCCTCTTTATAAAGCGGTTCGAACGCTTGTACCTTCTTCCTGGAACGTGAAGCTTTCACCTGATGTGGCTGACCGGTTCAAGGGAACGATATCGTGGACAGGCGGCGATCAATGGAAATATGTATTGAGCAAGTCTTTGAACGCTGTCGGGCTGACACCATTCATAGATGACCAGCATAAAGAGGTGACGGTCAAGTTTATAGCGCCGGCAACGCCTAAAACAGTTATCAGTGCATCACCGCAACCTGGAAAAAACACTGTTACAACGTCCTTAACGGGGCCAGCGCAGGCAGCGCCAAAACAGCGGTCGATGCATCACCGCAACCTGGAAAAACCACAGCTAAAACTTCTTTAACAGGGCCAGCACCGGCAGCGCCAAAAACAGTGATCGGCGCATCATCGTTACCTGAAAAAATGTCTGTTACAACGGGTTTAACAGGCAATGAGCCTGCCAAGAAAGGTACAGGCAGTAATGTATTAACGACTCCGATTATTCCACTGGCCACGGTAGCGGCTAAACCACCCGTCGCTAAGAAGCCAGCTGTAATCATGCCAGCTCTTAAATCGTGGACGATAAGCAAAGGAACAACACTAAAAGCAGCTTACATATCGTGGGCAGCTAAAGATAAATGTACCGCTCAGAATCGAGAATGGACTATTCAATGGGACACCGATATTAACTATCCGATTGATTATCCATTATCATTCAGCGCTGCCAGTTTCGAAGATGCAACCGTTCAGCTATTTAACCTTTATCGCAAAGCAGAAGCTCCGCTATATGTTAATGGGTTCAGAAATCAGTGCCTGATAGTTATAAGCGATAAAAAATAGTTAATTAAACTTTCATTATATCGGAGTTTTATATTCATGAAAAAATACATGTTTGTAATTTCTATCGGCACTATATTATTATCCGGGTGTGCCTTGCAGCGTATGAATGAAGCAGAGAAAAACGCTGGGGATACAGGAAATAAGGTATCTTCACTAATTCAACAGATGGGTGATAATTTACCAGTAGTACAGTTTCAAAATAGCCAATACATTAATTCCACTCCACTACCCAAGCCAAAATATAACGCGCCTAGCAAGGTAGTAAACTGTCAGGTCACTTATAAAACAGTTAAACCACAGGATGTGTTTGAGTTCGCCCAGGATATGACAGATCAATGCCATATTCGCGTTCGGGTAACGCCTGATGCCGCAACATATTTAGGCGGCGGGGGTGAAAGCAGCTCACGGACTCAGCGCTTAACGTCTGTACCGTCACCAGTCATGAACAGTACTGAAATGAAACCGCTGGCGATGTTTGGGGGAGAGGCAAAGGAAAATAGCAGCCCATCAACAGCGGCGGTTTCACGTTACATCACTGACGTCAGCTATCAGGGCGGATTCGGCGGCGTAATGGATCTGGTTACAGGGCGTCTGGGCGTTTCATGGAAATATAACAACGACGAAGCAACCATATTTTACGTTGAAACAAAGCGGTTCGATATCGATCCAGCAGATGCCAAATATGCGCTGAAAGGCACAGTTACAAGTGGTCTTTCCAATGCAACCGGCACGGACAGTTCAAACAGCGGTTCCAGTTCCGGTTCAGGTGTATCCGGTGCCGGTGGCTCTACCATGTCGTCATCAATTGACATGGGTAACAACCTGTATAAAGACCTTACACAAACCATTGATAGCATGCTGACGCCTGGTGTAGGGCGTCTAAGTCTTAATGCTACAACCGGAACATTGATGGTTACTGACGTACCTGATGTGTTACATCGCATCGGCGACTACCTGGAAACAGAGAATGATGCTTTAAGCCGTCAGGTCATACTTAAAGTTGTAACCTATACAGTAAATACAAACGTTAGCGATAATATTGGTATTGACTGGAATCTCGTTTGGAAATCTATCAACCAAAAATACGGGATATCACTTATTAATAAAAATAGTAATGCTCCAACAGATGCTATTTCAGGAGGCTTCAATGTTCTTGATACGGCAACAGGTTCCGCAGCGCAATTTGCTGGCTCATCATTTTTATTAGATGCACTTTCACAGCAAGTTAAAGTTGCAGATGTAAAAACAAATACGATTATGACAACCAATATGGCAGCGGCTCCCGTACTGGTTGGGCAACAAATTACCTACCTCCGCAAAGTTACAACGACACCGTATACATCAGGTAATACAACGACGCTCCAACAGTCTCTTGAACCGGGTTCTGTAACGACAGGTACTAATATTACCATTTTCCCAAAAATACTTAAGGATACTGATCGGTTAATGCTTAATATGTTTATGGACATTTCAAGCCTTAAGCAATTACGCACTATCAGCGCAGACAAAGAAAAGATTGAAGCTCCTGATCTCGATACTCGTTCAATTCAACAGCGCGTATGGTTGAAACCGGGGCAGACGCTGATAATGTCAGGATTTGAGCAGAATCAGGATAGTTCAAATAAACAAGGCGTCGGTTCTCCAGACAATATCTTATTTGGCGGCGCACTTTCTGGCGGTAAGACAAAACAAAGCTTTGTTATTACGGTGACTCCATATGTCCGTTAAATTCAAACTTAACAGAGATAAATCAACAGTTATTAACGAAAACGCTATTCGTATATTAACAATAAACAAGCATCGTTTTGTCGTAGGTTTGCAATGGGAGACTATAAGGGCTCAACGCAAAGCTATGAAAGAAGTAAAGCGAATTGGCAAAGTACGCAACCTCGATGTTGTTGCGACTAGAGAGTATGAAGTGTTTCAGGCTGGTTTTGCGCCTAAATCGCGTCAGAAATTACGTGGAGCATATTCTCTTATTGTTGCTATAGCCTCCCTTCTTGAAGGTTGCTGTATTGCTGTTATTCCGCTCGGTGTTAATAGCACAGGGGTGGAAGAATACACATTATTGGGGAGAACGGAGAAAGGTTCCATCCACCCTGATTCTGACGCTATCTACAGCGAAGATTCAATTAAGCAGGTTGTTTTAGATTTACGTCAGGATTTGAGGGGGAATAACCATTCGGCTGTGATACCCATTTACGGTGATCAAAATAGATTTCCGTGGGTTACAGACCCGTTAGAATTAAATGAGTTGCTAAAACCTTCAAATATTCGAAAAGAATTCAAGCTCACAGCATTACGCTGGGGTATGACGAAAAACCAGCTCATAGGTTTTACAGCTGCGCTTTTGATGTTGAGCGTGGCTGTACTTTTTATTGTGTCTTACTTACAGGAGCAGGAACGGCTAAAACAAGCCGCTGCCCTTGCAAGAATCATGGAACAACAGGAGATAAACAAAAAAGCGCGCTACAAGGCAGCAGAAGCTGAATTTATCCGTCCCTGGATAAGAACGTCATCTGTACCTGCTTTCTTATCTGGTTGTGTTGATGGCTTAAAAAAAATGCACCTCTCGATTGAGGGCTGGCAGTTGGCAGAGATGATATGTACTCAGAATGGAATTAGTGCCAGCTACAACAGACCTGCAGGTTCAGCAGTAACATCAGAACAATTTGTGAAAGCTGTGAGGGATTTTTACAACACAGAACCAGAGTTCAATGTAACGCAGACGTCGGTATCTGCTTTTACTGTTCCACACACTCTAACACCGAACGGTGATGATCCATTGCAAGATGTAGGGGAGCAATTATTAAAAACTATATCGTTGTTTCAGTCTGTCAATATTCCCGCTTCATTGAAAGCAGTTGAAATAAAAGACAAGCTTAAAAATGAGCAAGGAGAAACACTCCCCTTGCAGCCGTGGCAAGAATATACATTTGCGATAGAAACAAATATCCCTCCTGAACTTATTTTTAAAAATGATGAGCATCTTGGCATGAGGCTTAAGAGCATTATATACGAATTTGGTCAGGATAAAGGCACAGTGAATTACAAAATAACAGGATCAATTTATGGTAAACGCAATCTACCCAATTAAAAAAATAATGGCTTTATCAGTTTTTTTTGCATTCACAGTAAACGCCGAAACAGGTACAGGCTGGGATTTAGACCAATTGCAAAAAGAACGTGTTTTATATGAAGCTAAAGCCGCCGTTAATAAAGCTAAAGCAGAAGCAGAAGCAGGTGGGGTATCAAGTAACGTTACTCTCCCTGTCAATCCTTACCAACCAGGTACAAGTGTTGTTACTTCAAAACCCGTAGATTCTTCGCCGCAACTGGTAAAAATAAATGGCAAGAATGCTGTAATAAGCATGGGGGATGGTAATACAACGACAGTTAGTACCGGGCAAATGTTGCCCGGTGGTCGCTGGCAGGTATTGAGTGTAAGTTTAGCAGGGGTAAAAATTAAAAATATATCAACCCAGCGAGTTGAAGTGTTAAATTAAAGAGGTGAGTAATGATGTCATTTACGGAACAAACACACAGCCTGGTTAGAATTAATTCTATTTTTAATAACGGAGCTGCGAAGTTTCCGGATGAGGTAACGAATAATATTAGGTTGCTGCGCAGTTCAAAAAATAGAGACTATGAATTATTAGTTCTTGATGAACTCAACAACAATCCGTTTTACTTTGAATTCATTAAAAAACTAAGGGCGGCTGATATCCGACCGGAGGTTAGTTGGGTTACACGGGAAGAGATAGCAAATCTTTCAAGTATCTTTGATATTTCTAAAGATACGCACGAGGATAGCAACACTCAATCTCAGGATACGGTAATACGTATTATTAAAAAAGCAGTTGATATGCGGGCATCTGATATTCATTTCAGGCTGGAACCATCGTTCTTTCTCGTTTCGTTTCGGATTGACGGTATTAAACGAAAAATTAATGATTTTGAGGATTCTTGCGAAAATGGAAAGAAAATTCTGCAGACGCTTTACCATTCAATGTGTACTGAACAAAGCACTAACACGCTGAGCTATACGGAGCCAAGCGAAGCAAGAATTAAAGAGCAGTTTGTTACTGAATTCGGTTTAAGTACGGGACGATTTGCAAGCCGTCCGGGCAGCAGTCAGGATAATTTATTTGCAGTTGTACGCCTCATTTCAAAACGCCGGCAGCAACTGGAACTCGAATCGCTAGGACTGACACCTAAACAGGTATCAATTTTGCGGCGTGTTTTAACTAAACCTTCCGGGGTGATTTTCTCCAGTGGCCCGACTGGACACGGTAAATCGACTCTCTCCCAATGCATGGCTGAGAACGTTACGAGCAGTGACCAGGGGATTAACCTAATCACGGTTGAAGACCCTGTTGAATCACCGATACGTGGTGCTGTTCAAACCCCCCTAATCATTGCTGATCGTTCTGACAGGGCGTTGATAGGCGCAGCATGGGGGAAAGCAATTTCTAATTTAATGCGTCTAGACCCTGATTTTATTTATATAGGTGAGGTTCGCGATAGCACATCCGCGACAGGCGTTATTGAAGCTGCTCAGACCGGGCATAACGTAATAACAACAATCCATACAAGCCATCCTATTGATATCATCCAGCGCCTACGCAGGTTTGGGGTAGATGAAGATCTCTTAACAGACGCAACGCTCATAACATGCCTTGTAGGGTTACGTCTTGCACCGGTTCTTTGTCCACACTGTAAAAAACCATTTAATGCCCATGCCGATGAAGTTCGTAAGGCTGAGCCGGAAGTTATCGAGTTGATCGAGAACTATGTTAATACTGACGGCGTTTTTCTCATAAACGAATCAGGTTGCGATAAATGTAATTATACGGGTGTAAATGGTCGCATCGGCGTTTTCGAAGTAATAGAGACAGACTATAAATTTATGTCTCTTTATAAAAATCGGGGGAAATTTGCAGCCTGGCAACACTGGAGAAAAAACGGCGGTGAAACCTTATGTGAAAGAATCACTTCGTTAATTAACTCTGGTGTGGTTGACCCGGTTATGTCTCATAAAAAGATATGTAATTTAGATCGGGATGATAAATTTAATGAATAACATATCGAGATTCATTTATCAGAAAACTTTTAATTCATCTGACAGAGTGGAGTTTTATGATAGCTTTAGACAGTATTTATTAGACGGACTGTCAGCACAGGATACGTTTAGTAAGCTTGTTGATGTTTATTCGCGGAGAGGTAAGTCACCCGGTAATCCAATAGCTCAAATCCTTACTGAATGCAGCAAAAACTTAAATGCGGGATTCACACTAGCAGAGTCTCTGCGTGAGTGGATACCCGAACAAGAGTTAAGCATTATCGATTCATGCGATTCAGCCGGAAAGGTTGCAGACGGTTTTTTAAATGCAATATTTATCGCCGAGGGTATGGATAAAATATCTGGTTCGATTAGATCATCTGCAATGATGCTTAGTTACATGTTTTCATTATCGTTTGGCATCATAGCAATGTTCTGTATTTTACTTGTACCAACGCTGAAACAAGCGATCCCACTGGAAAAATGGAATTTTATACAGCTTGGTGTCTGGTATTTATATGTCGTCATTACTGATTATTGGATTTTTATACTAGCTTTCATTTTACTTTTGCTGTATGCAGTTTTTAAATCATTACCACTCTGGACAGGAAATTTACGTTTCCATATTGACCGTTTTTTGCCTCCATATACGATTTATCGACGCATGAACGGCGCGACATTTATATTAAATGTGAATGCAATGCTATCAGCTAACTTTACGATGGAAAAAGCAATTAACAATATGGTTGATTTAACTCAATCACCCTGGTTGCTTGAAAGGCTGTTAGCAATTCAGCGCGCCATTGATGGTGGGGAGAAAAACTTAGGTACAGCTTTGGATGTAACCGGATACGAGTTTCCGGGAGAAGATGCAATTATTAAAATGCAGAGTCTTTTCGAAACATCAAACAGTGAAGCATCCCTAAAACGGTTCGCAATGAAGTGGCTGGATAAAACTGTCAAGGCTGTAGAAAAAACAGGAGAGGTACTTAGGCTATTTTGTTATTTCGGTTGTGCTGCCTCCATTTGCGTACTCATCTTAATTATGTCTGATTTAATTCAACAAGCTTTCTTTCACTAAGGACAAATCATGAAAACTGTTAACATCAAACGTGGTATTGCTAACATTACGGACTCAGTAGTTTCTATTGGCGTAACTTTGGTATTAATTGCCGCTGTAATGGGGTTTAGTTACCTCGCATATAGTAAGTTTTATGCTACAACCGAAGTTACTGTTATTAGCAACCTGATTAACGATACCAAAAACCTTCGCGGTACAGGCGGTTATGGTACATCTGATTACAATCAGGCATTAATTAATGGTGGATCTATTCCATCAACCTACTCTTATTCCGGTAGCACGATTAATAACCGCTCAGGGGGAACGATTACGGTTAAGGGCTCCGGTGTTGGGTTTACCGTTACCGATACAATGTTATCTAATAAAGATTGCATTAATCTTGCACAAAAACTCGGTACATCAGATATGGCTTCAACACAGATTAACTCTCAAACGTATACAGGTGAAGTGACCTCAATTATGGCTACCTCTGCCTGTACGAGCGATACCAACACTATCGTATTTACCACTAAATCATAATTAAATTCTCTTATGCCCCACGATGTTGTGGGGCTTCTTATAAGGCTTGTAAATGAGCGCCCTTAAAGATCTTAATTTTATCGATTTGTATATTGGTGATGATTTCGCAGAAATTAAAGGCATGCAGGGTAGCGGCTCATTTTTAACTGAGCTTCCTGATGACTATAAAAAGGATGCAAACCTTCTTAAGAATGAATGCAAGAATGTACATACAGAAACAAATAAAACTGAATTTTCTGTCAAGCATGACGACAGAATTTATCGAGTCACTGTTATATGTAATGTTTACGATGGTATCAGTTTTGTAATTCGGCAAACGCCAGAAACAATAATTCATTTCCAAGACCTGCCCCTAACTACAAACCTCCGCCGTTCCGTTGAGCGTCAGGGTGCTACGGGCCTGTGTCTGATTGCAGGAGAAATGGGATGCGGGAAAACAACAACAGCTGCGTCTCTGCTTCGCCATCGTATCGAGTTTACTGCTGGTCTTGGAGTGGCTGTCGAAGATCCTGTTGAAACAATGCTAAATGGCAGGCACGGACAAGGGCGCTGTCTGCAGATTGAGGTAGGTCAGTATGAGTCGTATTCATCAGCTACTAAAAAAGCCTGGCGCATGGGGGCATCTTGCTTGTTGCTTGGTGAAATTCGTGATGGTCAAACTGCGCATGAAGTTCTCAAAGCATCGCTTAGTATGTTTGTTGTTTCAACTATTCACGCTGCGTCAGTTTTTGATGCAATCGAACGTTATGTTATGTTTTGTGAAGAGATTAACCCCAACGCGAAACAGAATATAGCTAATACGCTTTATATTATTGGTTATCAAACAATGAAGCCGATCATAAAGGATGATTTGGTTATTGGGCGAAGTGTTGATATTAATGCATATAATCTAGTGAATTGTAATAATCATGATTCAATTAAGTCAAAAATAGCTCAAGGTAAATTCAAATCTCTCGTCGATGATTTTAATAGTATCGAGTATAAATTTTAAGGGTTTAAAAATGAAACGAGGCGTTGCTCAAATATCCGATAGCGTTATTGCAATTGGTTTATTTCTTGTTTTTTTTGCGGCAATAATTGTTCCTGTAACTAATTGGGCTCTTGATCAGGCAAGGGCAACTGTTGCTGCATCGCAGGCTAAGCGAGTGCAGCAGGCAGTCAATCTTTATATAAAAGATAACCATGATACGATTGCTGCGACGGCAACTAACACTAATGCGTTTATTTTTGGTGTCAATGAGTTAATAGCTGCCGGGTATTTGCCAGCAGGATTTTCAACTCAGAATAATTTTTCTGCAACGTATCAAACACGCGTATTTGAACCTACAACCAATAAGCTAAATTCCATGACGTACCTCAGTGGTGGCGCGTCCATTTCTAAAAGCCTTGCCCGGAAAATTGCAATCGGGATTGGCGCTGATGGTGGCGTTATAGAGGGAAATGTTGCTCATGGTGCATTAGGCAGCTGGACAATGAACCTGGCTGATTTCGGAGGCTTCAATCCAGGTGATGGCAGCGTTGTAATTGCTGGATTTTTTGACAATGGCCTGCTTATCAATGATTACCTGTATCGGAAGGCGGTTCCTGGCCATCCGGAACTAAATACGATGAGTACAGCATTGAACATGGGAAATAACGATATTTCAAATGCTGCGACAACAACCACAACGACCCTGAATGCAACTAACGTTAATGCACAGACAACACGTACAGCAGGAGAAACTTACACAGGGGGTTGGTTCCGAACAACAGGGGATTCGGGCTGGTACAGTGAGAAATGGGGTGGCGGTTTCAATATGACCGATTCTACCTGGATTCGTGCCTACAATAATAAGTCGATCTACACAGCCGGTACAGTTCGAGCTGGCGCAATACAATCAGATGGCAACGTTTCCGCTGCCGGCGTTTTGGAGCTTGGACAAGTTAACATCGTGGGAGCTGTGTGCCCCTCAAATGGTGCGATAAGCCGTGATGCTTCTGGTGCGACTCTTTCTTGCCAATCCGGTGTGTGGAAACAAGCTGGATTCTCTTGGCGAGTAGGCGCAACTTTTCAAGTATGGCCTGGTCAATCGCGAAATCTTGGAAGATACAAACTTTGCATAAATACATACCGTATCGATGGTCAAGAAATGGCTCTCACACAGCTGATTCCAACGGATGAACCTGATTCTAATGGAAACATGAACTGGTACGCTTACAATGCCACGCAATACGCTTCCTATTACATGGGGATTCACTGCTTCATTTGATTGCCAATCCGGTGTGTGGCAAGGGACAAAGAGCGGCGCATATAGCCTGGCTCAAAATGGTTACAAAGTTATCGATCCGGATACAGGGCTAATGCTCCAGTGGGGATTTACAGCCACTACCGGCGATAACTCTTCTGCATGTTTCACCGTACCTTTCAGAACTACCGTACTAAACGTGAGCGTCGAAAGCATGGGAAGGCAAATTCACGGTGACAACGGCCATGATTACATCGGCTCTGTAAATAATGCGTGCTTTACGTTTACTAGTGAACCAGGCAGCAGCGGAACATCTTGGTTCGCTATTGGATACTGAATTGCCAATCCGGTGTGTGGAGATCGCAGGGGCTTACCACTGTTACAAGGACGTCTACAGGTTACGAATCGGTCACTGTAAGTTGTGAAGGCAATGAACACTTAACAGGTGGCGGCGCGGCTTGTGATGGTGGAAGCAAAGAGCGCCTTAAGTGGTCTATCCCTTCGGGAAACGGCTGGGCAGCAGCATGCCCCGCAACGAATCTGACTGTGGTAGCGTTATGCTCAACAAACTGAAACTAATCGCATGGGACGACATAATTTGCCTGAACAGGTACATCCATAGCCATCCAGGTATACGGTCTGCCGGTTTTATTCGGATCGTGTATTGGGTTTTGATCTGCACAAATTCCAGTGAGCAATCCCCCCGCATACGAAAGAACCGAGCACCTTGTCATACCCACAGCGCCGGGAAATGCATTTGAAAGACACAAGGCATTCGACTGTTTAGCCCACACACCGGATTGGCAAATTAGCTGTATTTAGTCAATGCAGCTTACCCAACACCGTTGTGTACTGCTGCCATTATAACCAACCATATCAAGGAGCCAGGAGGAACCATACGGATAGACGCGACATGTACCATTATCACCGGCTGACATTAATCCAGAAACTAAACAGTATTTATGAACACCGGGGATCTGGTATGTAACCCCTTTAGTCGATGACGTCACCCAAGAACCCATATCTATATACCGTCCAGAATCATTAGCTTTCCACACACCGGATTGGCAATTTTATCTAATGCCTATTGCTCGCCATGTAACATTGTTACTGCGACTTGAATCTTTGTTTTTTACACAAACGCGAAATTGAGCTGTATTGATAACAGTAAAGTAAGCAGACGTTACCCCCGCGTTGGCTAGAGAACTAAGATCCGACACGCTGCCGGTTAGTGAAAGAATTTGGCTCAAACTGGTTGGAAAGATTGCGTTGACGCAGCTGTCGTCACCAATTCCGTAAATCGTGCCGAACATTTCAACGTGTGAACCATAGTCGATAAATCCTGGATAAACAGAAGAACTTCCAGTTCCACGCCACACACCGGATTGGCAAGCATGTTGACAACTAAAAACAACGGGTTACAGTCCTCCGCTTTGCTCATTTGAACGGGGGATGTATGGGAAACCTACGCAGCATTACTTTAGCAAAGGCATTAGACCGGTATGTGAATGCAATTTCGTTAGAGAAAAAAGGATGGATGCAGGAATATTATCGAGCTAATCAGATAAAAAAACATCCGATATCGTTGTTAAATTTAAGAGATATATCAGCAAAAGAAATAGCATCATATCGAGATGAGCGATTAAATACAGTAAATGAGAAAAATGGAAAGAAAATATCAGGAAATACTGTAAGGCTAGAATTAGCTCTTTTATCCACTGTATTCCGCGTTGCTATGATTGAGTGGGGGTGTTGTAGCCAAAACCCAGTTATTGGAGTAAGAAAACCAAAACCAGGGAAAAGCCGTGATCGCAGATTACATGCAAGCGAAGAAAGAAAAATTTCTAATTATTATAAGGATATTTGCAAAGAAAGTTATATTATTTTTCACCTAGCGTTAGAAACTGCAATGAGACAGGGTGAGATAATAGGTCTTTTATGGGAGAATATAAACATTCAGCTTGGTGTAGCCCATTTGCCCGACACAAAAAATGGAACATGGCGTGACGTACCGTTGTCGCGTAAGGCTAGAGAGTTATTACTATCATTTAACCCAAAATCTACAGGGAGAGTGTTTAACTTTACATCTAATAGTTTTAAATCAAAGTGGAGAAAAACAATACTCACTCTTAATATAAAGGATCTACATTTCCATGACTTAAGGCATGAGGCTATTAGCCGTTTATTTGAACTTGGAACGCTAAATATGATGGAGATCTCTACGATTTCCGGGCACAAATCATTAAATATGTTAAAAAGATATACGCACCTAAAAGCTTGGCAATTAGTAGCAAAAATTGATTCAAAAGTAAAAAACACAAAAAAGGTTGCTTCATATTTTGTGCCATATCCAGCTATAGGAAGACTAGAAAATGATGGTTATCGAATAGAATTGTTAGACTTCGAGAGCATTACAGCTTTTGAAAAAAGCAAACCAGAGGCTATTGCTAAAGCTTCTACGCTTCTGTTAAAAACTCTTGCCTGTGCAGCGCAAAATGGCTCAAAAGTTCCTATTCCGGGAGCGCTAGGTAAGATTACTGATGATATATTACTTATTAATCCACTCCAATAAGGATTTGAATTATGAAGGCGGGTTTTATTGTTGCGTTTTCGATTATGATTATCGCTTTATTAACTAATAATAACCAGTCAGATGATAAACTAAAAGAAGCAAGGCGTGATATCACCATACAGTTATTTTTAAATTATGTTACTTGTTTTGATGAATATTATCAGAACCATAAAACAGATTACGGCGATGTAACTGATAAGGTAAACCTACCGGCATGGATGCCGGTTGATACATCAATACGCATGTATGTGAATCCAGATGCTGCCTATGTATTCATGCCCTCTTCCAGCGGTATTTTATCGGGGTTATTAAAAATGACCTCTAACAGTGCAATGGTCGGATATAGCGATAATACTAGTATAATTACTTTGGCTGGGAAAATTACAAAGCCTGTTTTTATACCTTCCGGTTACATTGTCTATGTGAGGTAATATGATAATTTTGCTATCTGTTAGTATTACTTTAGGTTTAATCATCGGATGTGCAATACCTCACTTCTATAATATTCTTAAAATTAAATTACTGGCGCAAGCAAAAGAGTTAAATAAAGATCGCCGGAAGTGCAAGGGGAAATTTTCATTACTAATAGTTATTTCGCTACTGCCTTTTTTCCTCTTTCATAAGGAGAACGAAATAGAGTATTTGTTTTTTTTCTTGGTTTTTGGTTTGCTGGCCTATTCAGATTATATATCAAGGTGGTTACCAGATCCCTTAGTTTATCTGTTAGTTGGCCTTGCGGTTTTTTGTATCGACAAGAAAGACTTAATAACTCCTTTGTTAAGTGTTATTTTATATATATTGCCTTTAGTTGTGCTGAATGTAATAGGATGGTTGAGATTTAAAAAAACAATCATCGCTGCAGGGGATTTTTATGTTCTTTTGTCTGTGGGGATACTTATTTTTCCATATTATTCGATGGTGCTAGTGTTAATAACCATCCTTTTATCAATTATTTATTCAAAGTTTACAAGTGAAGTTCCATTCATATTTGTTGCTTACATAGTTATGTTAGGATATGAGTTATGCGTAAATTACGGTATGTTAAGTTTGTAGCTCTCATATTAGCGCTTCTACTCTCATTGAATGCCAATAGTTCATATGCAAAACAGGCACCAGTAACACCACCTCAATTCATGCAATGCTTTAAAGAGGCAGCTAATCGGTATCAAATAGACCATTTATTATTAATAGCAATTGCACAGGTAGAAAGTGAAATGAATCCTGGCGCAATTGGGTATAACCGTAAAAAAGGTGTAGTTGTTAGTGAAGATCTCGGACTAATGCAGATTAACTCGTCATGGCTTCCTACGTTGGCTCAAATGGGAATTACAAGGTATGAATTATTACAAAAGCCATGCCAAAATATCTATGTTGGTGCATGGATACTAGCGAAGAATATTTCTGCAAATGGTGTTAATTGGGAATCTGTGGGTGCATATAATGCTGGTTTTAAAGGTGCTAATGCACCATTCCGTATGAAGTATGCGAAATTGGTATATGCAAAGTATCTTGCTTTAACTGGAGAGGGATAGAAATATGAAGGTTAAACATATTGTTGGTCAGTTAATTGATAGCTCTGAGTCAATATTGATAGTTAGAAAACGTAAAGGAGGTAAGATATTAATAACTGATGGCCCATGTTATTC
>OLIJ01000230.1_pt1 | contig 15148 bp, 14 predicted proteins | sample 1609731 | NCBI WGS metagenome assembly OLIJ01 (sample SAMEA4350159, study PRJEB24818) | metagenome | biome: human; feature: gut; material: faeces | place: Denmark | collected 2013-09
AGCATCGGCAAGGTGATATGCCAGAATGCCCGCCAGGCGCTGGCGCCGTGCACGCGCGCCACGATAGCCAGCCGCTGCCCGCTCGCCAGCAGGCTGCGGGAGACGGCAAAATAGACCACCGGGAAAATATTCAGCGCCATCACCAGCACGATCCCGCTGCGGCTGAACAGCAGATCGTTGAGATCCCAGCCGGTGAGCTGCTGCAGATAGCCGTTGCGCTGCAGTACCAGCATCCACGACAGGGCAGCGATATAGGGCGGCGTGAGAAAAGGAACTAAGAACAGCAGATCCCAAAGGCGCGGCAGCGGCAGATTAAACAGCCCGCGCAGCACCCCGAGCGGGAGCCCGATGGCGACGCTGACCAGCGCCACGCCGCAGGCGATCCACAGGGTGCCGCCGAGCATCGCCGGAAGCTGCGGATCGGCAAACAGCGTCGCGACGCCGCTAAACGCCCCGGCCAGCGAACCGGCGCTGAAGTGGGGAAATATCGCCTGTAAGACGATAAAAAACAGCGGCAGCGCCACCAGCACCAGCAGCGCCGCTAGCGTAACGCCGGAAATGAGTTTTTGATTCACCGTATGTTCCTGCAAGCGAGGATTCCCCCCGCCGCGCTCGGGCCAACGTCAGGCCGGCACGGCAAGGGGGAAAGCAGATTACTGCGCGAAGAGCGTGTTGAAGCGGGTCAGTACCGCGCGGCGTTCGCTGCTGCCGTCGCCGCTGGTCGGCAGGACCTTCAGCTCGTTAAGCAGCGGGCGCTTCGCCGGGACGTCGGATCGCGCCGGCATCAGCCAGGCGTCCGCGACCATCGCCTGACCTTCCGGCGACAGCACGTAGTCGACAAAGGCTTTGGCATCGTCAGCATGCTGGGTGGTTTTAAGGATCATCATCGGACGCGGCGCAATTACCGTTCCGCTGGCCGGGAAAATCACCTTCAGCGATTCGCCCTGGCTAATATTGCCGTAAGAAACGTAGTCCACCGCGCCGAATACCGCCGCCTTGGCGCCCTGCATCACCGGCGTCACCGCCTGCGCATTAGGCCCGCTGACCACCATCCCGTTCTTTTTCAGCTCATCGAACAGGGCCCAGGCCTTATCACCCATCCCGTTCTGCAGCCCGATCAGCAAATCCAGAGATGCGCCGGACAGCGCCGGGTCCGGGGTGGTCACTTTGTCCTTAAACGCCGCTTCCGTCAGGTCGCGCCACTCCTTCGGTTCCGGCGTGCCGCTTTTGCTGTTCCAGACGATCCCCAGCGCCGAAATGCCCTGCGCAACGTAATCAGCCGATTTCAGATTGGCCGGCACCTTATCGGCGTTGGCGCTTTGATACGCCAGCAGCCAGCCGCGGGAATGCAGATCTTCCGCGGTGTCCCACGAGGCCGAGATCAGCACATCCGCCTGCGGGTTGGCCTGCTCGGCTTCAAGGCGCGCCATAACCTTACCGGTGGTGGCCTGGAAAATATTGACCTTCACGCCGGTTTTCTTTTCGTAGCCGCTGGCGAGACCTTTCGCCAGCGTGCCTGGACCGGCGGTGTAAACGGTTAGCGCGTGGGCGCTGGACATCATCGTGGCCGACAGCATCATCGCGAGCACAGCTCCTTTCTTAAAGGTCATAACGGATTTCATGCGGGTTCCCCTGAGGATGAAGTAACAATGCGGACGGCGGCAACGCTGCCCGCTGATAAATGCACAATACGGTCAGCCAGCAGCTCTGCTTCGCGGCGGTCGTGGGTCACGTAGACGGCGGTGATGCCAAGCTGGCGCAGCAGACGGCTCATCTCGATGCACAGCGACTCACGCAGCTCGCTGTCAAGGTTAGAGAGGGGTTCATCAAACAGCAGCACGCGAGGTTCGGCGACAATTGCCCGCGCGAGGGCGACGCGCTGCTGCTGGCCGCCGGACAGGCCGGAGGGTTTACGCTCGGCGAAGCCGGTAAGACCCACCCGCGCCAGCGCGGTGCTAACCCGCTGCTGGCGTTCGCCGCGAGGCACCCCGCGCATGCGCAGCGGAAAGGCGATGTTTTGCGCCACGGTCATATGCGGCCACAGGGCGTAATCCTGGAAAACCATGCCGATATCGCGCTGCTCCGGGGCCATCCCCCAGCCGGCTTTCGCCACCAGGCGGTCGCCAAAGCGGATCTCGCCGCTGGCGGGAACGGTGAGCCCGGCCAGCAGGCGCAGCAGCGTGCTTTTGCCGCAGCCGGATGGCCCCAGCAGCGCGACGATACTGCCCGCTTCGATATGCAGATCGATATTATTGAGAACGGTGTTGGCGCCGAAAGCGAATGAAACGCCGTCAAGCTTGATGCCGGTAAGCGCGCGCATTATCGCCCTCCCCATCGGGAAAGCGATGCTCTACCGGCGGTTGAAACCCGCCGGGCCGCGCCCACCTGCGATAAATACAGGGGAGCTAACATGTTGTTATCCTCTTTGGGACTTAGTGCCGCCAACTATAGGGAGCCTGGATGACGTATTGATTACATTTTCATTGCGGCTTAACTTGTTGTCTGGCATCAGACCCATTTACCAAGGAACGCATATGAGCCGCTTTCGCCACGTCGAACTTCAGTACGCCAGTCGCCTGCTCAATCACGGCCCCACCATTCTGATAACCAGCTACGACGCTCAATCCGGGCGCCGCAACGTGATGGCCGCCGCATGGTCGATGCCAGTGGAGTTCGCGCCGCCCCGCGTCGCCATCGTGGTCGATAAGAGCGCCTGGACGCGGGAGATCGTCGAGCGCAACGGGACCTTCGGCATCGTGGTGCCGGGCGTGGCCGCTGCCAGCTGGACCTACGCGGTCGGCAGCATCAGCGGACGCGATGAGGATAAATTCAACGCCTACGGCATTCCGGTGGTTAACGGTCCGGAGCTCGGCCTGCCGTTAATTGAAGAAAAGTGTCTGGCGTGGATGGAGTGTCGGCTGCTGCCGCCCACCGCCGCCCAGGAGCAGTACGATACCCTGTTCGGCGAAGTGGTTTCCGCCGCCGCCGATGAGCGGGTTTTCGTCACCGGACGCTGGCAGTTCGACGATGATAAGCTCAATACGCTGCATCATCTCGGCACCGGCAACTTTGTCGCCAGCGGCCGGCACGTCCGGGCGAACACGCCGGAAGAGTAATCCCGCGGCTCACGGCAGGCTGGTTGAGGGCGCACAGGGCATTTGGTGGGGATCGCTCACCTGCAGCTAAGTGAGGCGCAACCGGCGGCCATCAACCGCTGCCTGACGCACCCGGCGGATACGGTTCGCGGTTGGGGCTGTTTTATGCTCGGCGCACGCTCCGGTTTGACGCTAAGCGAGCGCCTGGCGGCGGCCTCAGCGCTGCAGCCGGCGCCGGTCCTCGCTGGGGGTCAAGCCAAAGACCTTTTTATAAAGGGTGGTAAAGTGGTTGCTGTTCGCGAAGCCGCATAAATAGGCCACTTCGGTAATAGTCATATCGGTTTCGCGTAGTTTTACCCTCGCAGAGACCAGACGCAGGCGTTTTATATAATTATCCGGGGTTAAACCGGTCGCCTCTTTAATATGGCGGAAGGCGGTGCGCGTGGTCAGATGAAATTTATCGGCCAGCACCTGCCAGTTATGCTCTTCAAAACAGTGGTCCTGCAGCCAGGTGAGTAATTTATGTAATTTATATTTAGTATTGCTATATTCCGCTTCGCTTTCGGCATGCAATATCGTCGTCGCCAGCTGAAAAAAGGCGGCCTCGCGCAGAGCGCTGTTTTCACTACGCTGAAAATCAGCTGAGAATATCTTCTCAACCAGCCCCTTACAGATATGGCGGGTATCGGGGGCCAGCCAGCCGTAGCAGGAAGCCTGCTGTGCGGAGAATTTGCGTAATAACGCATCGAGATTCTGCAAATAATTAAATTCAACTGAAGGGTTAATCAGCACGTTGATTAACTTGAGCGTCCCGAGCTCGTCATAATAATGAACGTCGCCCGGTTGCACGTAAAAAACGTCCCCCTGCTGAATATAGAGCGGCCGGCCATTAATAACGTGTAAACCATGTCCCTGCTCGACAATGACCAGTTCGGCAAACTCGTGGCTATGTTCATGGCTGTTATCTTCGGGGTCGCTGGCGTACATCGCCAGCTTGTCCTGGGGATGGGCGAAATAATACTCAACGGTCAGTGTCATCATTAGCGAAGTCCAAAACGGCATACGGCGCAGTGGCACGATAATGCATTTTACCGGCGCCCACGAGCCAGATTTATGGAATTGTGATCGCCAACCAGCCCATCCCACCATCAGTGCCATTTCCACCGGTGCGTTGGCATTGCCAGAGTGGTTGGCGCGGGTTACGACGTCTTATGCTGCGGATAAATAAACGTAGAGGACGCAGTATGTCACAGGCTATTCAGCACAACTCCGGGGTCACGATGACCCGCCACGAGGATTTTTTACGCACCGCCGAGAGCCTCAGGCCGACGCTCAGCCGCCGGACTCACGCGCCGGCGGCGGTTATCGCTGCTAGCGCCGATCCGCAGGCCATCTTTGGTTGGCGGGCGCGGCCGGTCAGCACGCCCGAGGCGCTATATCAGCGCGATCTGACCAGCGGCGACAGCTTTATTATTGATTTCGGCAGCCACTACGTCGGCTACCTGCATTTCGCCTGCTCTGGCGTCGGCAGCCCGCCGGATGCCCCGGCCCACCTGCACTTTACCTTCGGTGAAACCCTCAGCGAAGTTTGTGAGCCATTCAGCGAATATCAGGGCTGGCTGAGCAGCAGCTGGCTGCAGCAGCAGGACGTATGGCTCGATGTGCTGCCCGCAGAGGTTAACCTGCCCCGCCGCTACTGTTTTCGCTACCTGAAGGTGGAGGTTAAGGCCGTGTCGCAGAAATTCCGCCTGCGGATTGGGCACATTCGGCTGAATGCCGTTACCTCTGCGAGCGAAACCTGCCTGCCCGGTACCACGGCGGACCCGCAGCTGCAGGCTATCGACCGGGTCTCGGTACTGACCTTGAAAAACTGTATGCAGGAGGTTTTTGAAGACGGACCTAAACGGGACCGCCGCCTGTGGCTTGGCGATTTGCGCCTGCAGGCGCTGGTTAACGACGTCACCTTCACCCGCCACGATCTGGTTCGCCGCTGTCTGTACCTCTTTGCCGGCCATACCCGGGAAGACGGCATGGTCTCCGCCAACGTGTTCGTCCAGCCTGATGTCATCGCCGACGATACTTTTCTCTTTGATTACTCGCTGTTTTTCGTCGATGTTCTCTACAGCTATCTGCAAAGCACCGGCGATAGCGCCACCGCTTTGCAGCTGTGGCCAACGGCGCGTCGCCAGGTTGAGCTGGCGCTGACCCGCTGCGATGAGGCCGGCCTGGTGCGCGATAGCGACGACTGGTGGGTATTTATCGACTGGCAGGAGTCGTTGAACAAACAGGCCGCGGCGCAGGGGGTGCTGATTTACTGTCTGCAGCGCGCGATCTGGCTGGCCGGACGTTTTGAACCCGAGCTGGCCCCCACGCTCAGCGCGCGCCTGCAGGCGCTAAAAGCAGCGGCCCAGCGCGAGCTTTGGGACCCGGAGCTGGGTTTTTACGTTAGCGGCGCCGGGCGACAGGTTTCCTGGGCCTCGCAGATCTGGCTGGTGCTGGCGGAAACCGGCAGCGCCGGGCAGCGCCGGGAAGTCATGCGTAATTTGCAACAAAATCCCCCGGCTATCGCCATGAATACGCCCTACCTGCGCCACCACTTTGTCGCCGCTCTGCTGCAGTGCGGGCTACGCGATGAGGCCGTCGCGGAGATCAAAGCCTACTGGGGCGCGATGGTCGATTACGGCGCCGATACCTTTTGGGAGATTTTTGACCCGGCACATCCTGACTTTTCCCCTTATGGCAGTACGCTGATAAACAGTTACTGCCATGCGTGGAGCTGTACCCCGGCCTGGTTTATTCGCCAGTACGGACTTTAACAACAACAATAAGCGAGCATATTTTATGGCAGAAACAACCTTTACCCGGTGGCGGCAGCGCCTTGGCTATGGCATCGCCGACCTCTCCTGCAACCTCGTGTGGCAGCTTATCTCTCTGTATCTGATGTTCTTTTACACCGACGTGATGGGCCTTCCCGCCTACTATGTCGGCCTGATGTTCCTCGTTACCCGCCTGGTGGACGGCGTCGCCGACGTGCTGATGGGGCTGGTGATTGATAACACCACCACCCGCTGGGGGCGCTGCCGTCCGTATCTGCTGCTTGGGGCGGTACCTTTCGGGCTGCTGTGCATTCTGGCCTTCTATGTGCCGGATTTCGGTACTACCGGCAAGCTGCTTTACGCCTTCATCACCTACCTGTGCCTGTCGTTTCTCTATACCCTGGTCAACATCCCGTTCTGCGCGATGCTGCCGTTCCTGACCAGCGATTCGCGTGAACGGACCACCCTCTCGGCGGTGCGAATTCTGCTGGGCTCCCTCGGCGCAACGATTGTCGCCGTTGCGACTCTGCCGCTGGTTGGCGCGCTGGGCAAGGGCAGCCAGGCCCACGGCTTCTTCTACACCGCGGTCATTTTCGGCGTAATTGCGACGTTCTTCCTGCTGGTGAGTTTCCGTAACGTTAAAGAGAACATCAGCATTACCCAGGAGCGAATGACCTTGAAACGCGCCTGGGTCAGCCTGCGCGCCAACCGTCCGTGGTGGGTGTTCGCCAGCAATATCTTCCTGATGTGGGGGGCGTTCTTCTTCCAGACCGGCGCGCTGGTTTACTTCTTCCACTACTACGTTGGCAATAACGATCTGACGGCCATTGTCGCCGGGATCTCCACCTTCGTTCCGCTGCTGGGCACCCTCACCGTGCCGCTACTCGCCAGCCGGATGAAAAAGCGCCACGTCTACCTGATTGCCAGCGCCATTAACCTTGTCGGCATGGGCATGATGATGGCCGCCGGCGTCAATAGCTGGGGGCTGATTGCCGGGGCGATTGTGCTGTCCCTTGGCGCGGGCCAGCGTACCGCCATTTACTTCTCCATGCAGGCCGATCCGGTGGATTACGGCGTGTGGAAAACCGGCATCAACACCGCGGGGATTTTAACCTCAATCAACGGCTTCTTCGGCAAAGTTGCTATGGCCGGCGCGGGCGCGATTACCGGCGTGCTGCTCTCTTCGGGCGGCTATGTCGCCAATCAGGCGCAGAGCGAGAGCGCGATGCTGGCGATTAAAGCCTGCTATCTCTATATTCCGGCGCTGCTGATTGTCGCCTCGATGCTGTGGATCGGCCGCTTCTATCGCCTCGACGATGATTACGAGCAGATCCGCGCCGATCTTGACGCCGGCCGCCGCGCGCCGCCGGAAAGCCCGTCGGCCTGCGGAGAACATCACGCCATGTAAGGCGTCCTCACCTCTTTACCTCTGAAAGAAATAAGGATTCTTATGCGTATCTCTGTGATTAGCGCAGCGGTTTGCTGCGCCCTTTTTTCGGCCTACGGCATCAGCGCAGCGCCGCTGACTATCGAACAACGGCTGGCGCAGCTCGAAGCCCGGCTCAATCATGCGGAGCAGGAAGCGGGTGACGCCAACCGCCGCGCGCAGCTGTCGGAACAGCGAACCACTGCCGCGGAACAGCGCGCGGCGGCGGCGGAGAAACAGGTGCAGGCCCTCAGCCAGCGGACCGCCGCCAGCGAGCAAAAACAGCAGGCCACGAACCAGCATCTCAGCAGCCAGCTGGCGAAAACCTCTCCCGGCGACGGCTTTGAGTTTAACGCCTACGCCCGTTCCGGCATGCTGGTAGATAGCCACGGCAAAGGCGCCCGCGGCGGCCCGGGGATCTCTCCGGCCAGCTCGCTTAACGGCGATGCCCACGTCGGCCGTCTCGGCAACGAGAAGGATAACTACGTGGAGCTCAGCTTTGGCAAGAAAATGACCTTTAGCGACGGTTCGTGGGCGCACTTCAAAACCATGCTCGCCGATGGCGCCACCAACCCGGACCCGTGGGTACAGGATAACGACAGCCACCATCTGAACGTGCGGCAGCTATACGTCGAAATGGGCAACTTTGCCGATTTTTCCGGGCCCTTTAAGCACGCATCAATCTGGGCGGGCAAGCGTTTCGATCGCGACAATTTCGATATCCACTTTACCGACAGCGACATTATGTTCCTCGGCGGTACCGGCGGCGGCATCAACGACGTCAGCTGGGGCAGCAATCTGCGCGGCGATTATTCGGTCTATGCGCGCAACTTTGGCGATCTGGGTAGCGACAATTATGAAGATAACGATATTCAGAACCTGATGTTCACGGCCAACCACTTCTGGCACAACTGGCAGCTGATGACTACCGCGATGACCGCTCAGGGCAACGATTCGCTGAAGGATAACACCTCCACCACCGGCAGCTACGCTCTGCGTAGCGACAACACGGCGAAGAACGGCTACTACGCGATGCTGGCCTATCGCGATAAGCAGCGGTTTTATGGCCTGGCGCCGGGCGTTTCGGAGAGCGCGCTGCAGTATGGCGGCGGTTTAGGCGCCGAGGCGCGCCAGCCGGGCAGCGACGGGGATTTAACCGAGAACGCCAAATCCCTGCGTTTTGCCTCCTGGGGTATTCTGCCGCTGGGCAAAAACTGGGAGCTGGCCCCGTCAGTTATCGCCCAGCATAGCGAAAGCCGCTATCGCGATGGCGACCGCTACGATTGGGCGACCTTCAACCTGCGGCTTTCTCAAGGCATCACCCGCAATTTCGCGCTCCTGTACGAAGCGTCCTGGCAGTATATGGACCTGAACCCCAACGGGCGAACCTATCGCTACAACGACGATGTCCATCAGTATCAGGCGGTGAGCGGCGATTTTTATAAGCTGACCTTCGCCCCGACGTTTAAGGTGGGCGATGTGTTTGATATTAAAGCGCGGCCGGAGATTCGATTCTTCGTTACGTGGATGAACTGGGATAAGGCGCTGGATCGCTACGCCATTAACGATGATTTCGGCAGCAAAGGCTTTACCGCCGGCGGCAACTGGAACTTCGGCGTGCAAACCGAGATCTGGTTCTAAGGGGGGAGCCCAGGATAAGGCACCGAACCGTTCTTCTGCTGGGGCGACGCCTTGTCCGGGCTACAAAGACCGCCGGCTTTTGTAGCCCGGACGGGCGCAAAGCGCCTCCTCCGGCAGCCCGAAGCCGCTACATGCTATAACCGGGCTTTTTAATCAGCTGCTCCATCTGCGGGGCGATTTCGCTGTCCCACACCTGCTGCCAGTCGCTCGGGTCAACCTGCTTGAGAGCCACGCTCACCGAGCTGTCCTTACTGTTCAGGTGCTGCACCAGTACGGCGGCGATATCGGCGGCCAGCGCCGCTTTTTGCTCATCATTCAGCTCGCGGGGAAAACACTTAATATCAACATGCGGCATAGCGGACTCCTTATTGTCAGAACGATAAAACTACCACAGCCCGGGCGCGTCGGTTTTCATTTTGTGCCTTAAATCAGCTCGTTGCGCCGCAACACCTGTTCCAGCTCAGAACGTCGATATACGGCATCCGCGACGGCGACAAATTTCGGCGTGTGCGCTTCGAACCATTCCCGCCGCGGCCCCCAGCAACACATAACCGCGATATAACAGTCCAGCAGGCCGATCTGCGCGCCCAGCGCATAGGGAGCAGCGGCAAGCTGCTGCTCCAGCCACAGGTAGAGCGACTTGCGATAGTTCACGCAGTTTTCCCGCAGCTGCTGCGGGGCATCCGCCGTCCAGCGCTCGGGGTAATCCGCATAGGTGAAGGTGGGATAGACGTTGGCGACCAGCCAAATCAGCAGGTGCTGGAACCGGTGGCGCTGCGGCGTCCCGGGCTCTGGCGCGAGATCCGGCCGCTGGTCGAGGATCGTTAAGGCCATCGCCGCGGATTCGCTCATCACGCTGCCGTCCGCCAGCTTAAAGGTGGGTACCTGACACAGCGGGTTTATCTGCATCAGGCTGTCGCGCTGGGGTCCGGGTTTATCAAAACCTTCAACGTTAACAAAATGGTACGGGATTTCGGCCAGCGTCAGCATCAGCTCGCTGATTGCCGACCCCCAGCCCGGTACGCCATAGACGGTAATCATGCTCAGCCTCCACGGTAAACGTCTGCGTCGGGTAAAAGCCGGGAAAATAAGCAGGCAGCACGCTATTTAACGGCGTGCTACGCCGACTCTCGCTCCAGCAAATGATAGCCCAGATCCACAATCGCGTTCCCTTCCCCAACGCCTTCAATGCGGTCGGCGAGGAGGGTTGCCGCGCGTTTGCCAATCGCATGGCGATCGACGCTCACGGTCGTAATCGCCGGTCGGTTGCTGGCGGCAAAATCCAGATCGCCAAAGCCCATCACCGCTAAATCCTTCGGCACGCGCAGGCCACGACTTTCGGCCTCCATTATCGCCCCCTGCGCCAGGGTATCGGAACTGCATACGATAATATCGTACTCGCCAGCGCCAAGCAGCTGGGCCAGGCCGCTGCGCCCCAGCGCCAGCGAGGCCGGAAGCGGCACTTCCACCTGAGGCACATCGCGAATACCATTTTTGACCAGCCGGGCGCACAGCCCCTGCTTACGCAGCGCTGCTCGCGCGTCCCCTGCCCATAATAGTCCCGGGCGCCGGTAGCCCTTTTGCAGCAAAAACTCGCCTATCGTCTCGCCAACTTTTTCATGTGAAAAGCCCACCAGCATATCCAGCGGCGTCGGGGTCAGGTCCCAAATTTCCACCACCGGGATCGCGGCGTTGAGGATAGTTTTCTTTAATGCCGGGGCATGCTGAATTCCGGTCAGCACTACGCCATCCGGGCGACGGGAGAGCAAGGTTGCCACCAGCTCCGCTTCGGTTTCCCGACTGTAGCCCGCCACGCACAGCAGCATATGATAGCCGCGCGCCGCAAGGGTATCGCTCAGAGCCTGGATGGTGTCGACAAACATATTGTTGTTGATTTGCGGTACCACCACGGCAATCAGCCGGCTGCGTCGTGAAGCCAGTCCGCCGGCCAGCGCATTGGGAATGTAGCCCGTGGCCTGCACCGCATGTAGCACCTTTTCCACCGTTGCCGGACGCACCAGCTGCGGCGTGTTCAATGCCCGACTGACCGTCATGGATGATAACCCCGCCGTGCGGGCAACATCATCCAGCGTCGGCACGCGCGTCGGTTTTCTGCTTTTCACGACTAAGCCCCTGTGTTGAGTCGTTCCCAGCGAGCATTATTGATGATGGCCCGGCCAATTGCCAGCGCCCGCCCGCGCATCCGCATGAGAATCAATAACCTGAGAGATAAAATGTTATCGCTATCATTGATAATTGTGCTATTTCACAAACTCTTTTGGATCGTGATGTCGCCTCCATAATTTTACCCTTAATAACCTAAAGTTGTGATCATTTGTACAAATTAAAGGCAGTCCTGTGGCATAAAAACCAAAGCTGATTTAAAAATGTTAGCGCAAACATTTTATAACCTATAAGGAACTTGCCATGACCGCCAGCGCCAATTCCAGCTCCGTGACCTACGCCAAAACCACCGGCGTAAAAACTGCCGCCGAAACCGGCGACCGCATTGAGCACGTTAAACTCTCCCTGGCCTTTCTCCCCCTGGCCACGCCGGTCAGCGATGCCAAAGTCCTCACCGGGCGGCAAAAGCCGCTGACCGAAGTAGCGATTATTATCGCTGAAATCCGCTCCCGCGACGGTTTCGAAGGGGTAGGCTTTAGTTATTCCAAACGCGCGGGGGGTCAGGGGATCTATGCCCATGCCAAAGAGATTGCCGATAACCTGCTCGGCGAAGACCCCAACGATATCGACAAGATCTACACCAAACTGCTGTGGGCGGGCGCTTCCGTAGGGCGCAGCGGCATGGCGGTACAGGCCATCTCCCCTCTTGATATTGCGCTGTGGGATATGAAAGCCAAACGCGCCGGGCTGCCGCTGGCGAAGCTGCTCGGCTCCCATCGCGATTCGGTACAGTGCTACAACACTTCCGGCGGCTTCCTGCATACGCCGCTGGATCAGGTGCTGAAAAACGTCGCCATCTCGCGGGAAAACGGAATCGGCGGGATCAAGCTGAAGGTGGGCCAACCGAACACCGCCGAGGATATCCGTCGCCTGACGGCGGTGCGTGAAGCGCTGGGCCCGGATTTCCCGCTGATGGTTGACGCCAACCAGCAGTGGGACCGGGAAACCGCCATTCGCATGGGGCGTAAAATGGAACAGTTTAACCTGATCTGGATTGAGGAGCCGCTCGACGCTTACGATATCGAAGGCCACGCGCAGCTGGCCGCCGCGCTGGATACGCCGATTGCTACCGGCGAGATGCTGACCAGCTTCCGCGAACACGAACAGCTTATCCTCGGCAACGCCTGCGACTTCGTGCAGCCGGACGCCCCGCGCGTCGGCGGTATCTCCCCCTTCCTGAAGATTATGGATCTGGCGGCGAAGCATGGCCGCAAGCTGGCCCCGCATTTTGCGATGGAAGTGCATCTGCACCTCGCCGCCGCCTACCCGCTAGAGCCGTGGCTGGAGCACTTCGAGTGGCTGAACCCGCTGTTTAATGAACAGCTTGAGCTGCGCGACGGGCGGATGTGGATTTCTGAACGCCACGGGCTGGGCTTCACCCTGAGTGAACAGGCGCGCCGCTGGACCCAGCACAGCTGCGAGTTTGGCAAACGCCCCTGATGCTTGTGCAGGCTATTTTCCCGGACCGGGAGCGAACGCGCCGGGTCCGGGCTGGCGAATAATCGATCCCTCCACCACCCCGTAGTCCGGTCAGCCCATGACCGGGGATATGTTATTAACGACCGGCGGGAACCCCCTTGTCGCCCCTCCCGCCCCTGACTCGCTGTACCCACATACCCAACCCTGCAATGGAGTTGAAAAGTGAATACACCAATAAAACGCAGCAACGTGCGTTACGGCATCTTATTATTTCTTTTTTTGGCTACCGTATTTAATTATGCCGACCGCGCGACGCTATCGGTTGTCGCACCGATTATGAGTAAGGAACTAGGATTCGACCCGGAAGCTATGGGTCTGGCTTTTTCCGTCTTTGGTATTTCTTATGTGATAATGCAAATTCCCGGCGGCTGGCTGCTGGATAAATACGGTTCGCGGCTGGTATATGGCTGCGCGCTGATCGGCTGGTCGGTAGTGACTATGTTCCAGGGGACGATCTTTCTGTTTGCCAGCCCGCTGGTGGTGCTGGTTATTCTGCGTCTGATGATGGGCGCGATAGAAGCCCCGGCCTTCCCCGCCAACAGCCGCCTCAGCGTGCAGTGGTTCCCGAATAAAGAGCGCGGGTTTGTCACCTCGGTATATCAGGCGGCGCAGTATATCTCCCTGGGTATTATCACGCCGCTAATGACCATCATCCTGCATAATTTAAGCTGGCATTATGTCTTCTATTATATTGGCGCCATCGGGGTGGTCCTGGGGATATTTTGGCTGATTAAGGTCAAGGACCCTTTGCATCATCCGAAAATAAACCAGCAGGAGCTTGAATATATTCGCGAGGGCGGCGGCGAACCGGAATTAGGCAGCCAAAAAACGCAGCACAAATTAACCCTCGCGCAGATCAAAAGCGTGTGCGTAAACCGCATGATGATCGGCGTCTATATCGGCCAGTTCTGCGTCACCTCGATTACCTGGTTCTTCCTGACATGGTTCCCGACCTACCTCTACCAGGCGAAGGGGATGTCGATACTGAAAGTCGGTTTTGTCGCCAGTATTCCGGCGATTGCCGGGTTTATCGGCGGCCTGCTCGGAGGGCTGTTTTCCGACTGGCTCCTTAAGCGCGGCTATAGTCTGACCACTGCCCGCAAGATACCGGTGATCTGCGGCATGCTGCTCTCCTGCGTCATCGTTATCGCTAACTATACCGCTTCTGAGGTGGTGGTTATCGCCGCTATGAGCCTGGCCTTCTTTGCAAAAGGCTTTGGCAATCTCGGCTGGTGTATCCTCAGCGATACGTCGCCGAAAGAGATGTTGGGCATCGCCGGCGGGGTCTTCAATATGTGCGGTAATCTCGCAAGCATCATCACCCCGCTGGTCATTGGTATCATTATTGCCAATACCCACTCCTTTGATTATGCCATTCTGTACGTCGGCTCGATGGGCGTACTCGGCCTGCTCTCCTATCTGTTTATTGTCGGGCCGCTGGATCGCATCAATCTGACGCCTCGCGCTGCCTGATTATTGCACCTGGCGAGACTTCGCCCCCGCTGTTTCGCAACACACTCCTGCGAAACAGCGGCTTTTTAGTAGGCGATCCCCGGCGGATTGACCACCGACTGCGTCACCGCCTCCCCCTGTTCTCCCCAGCGCGCCAGCACCTGCTGGTACTCGCCGCGGGCTATCGCCCCCTCGAGCGCCGCCTGCAGCGCGTAAACCAGGCCGCTGCCCTTTTTGGTGGTGGTGGCAACCCAGGCTTTTTTCGGTCCCAGGCCCACGACTTTGGTCGTGCCGGTCAGCGCCGCTTTATAGGCCGCCACCGACTGCGGGCCAAAGAACACATCGGCGCGTCCGGACTGAATATAGAGATTGCCGGAGGCGTCATCGGTCAGGTACACCGGCAGCGCCGGCTGGCGCCCCGCCGCTTCGTTCTCGGCGTTCCAGCCCAGCAGAATACGCTCCTGATTGGTGCCGGAACCGACGATCACCTTGCGTCCGGCAAGATCCGCCGCGCCGCTCACCCTGGCTATCGGGCTGGTCGATTTGACGGAAAAGGCCAGCGAATCGACGCGGTAGGTGGCGAAATCGAATTTCTGCTTGCGCTGTTCGGTCACCGCGATATTGACCAGCGCGACGTCATAACGCCCGGAGGTGATGCCCAGCGGCCAGTCCTCCCACGCCGTCGGCACCAGCCGGAGCTTGAGCCCAAGGCTGCCGGCCAGCAGGCGGGCGATATCCGGATCGCTGCCGATACGCGTGCGGTTATCGCTCGCCAGCAGCGCCAGCGGCGGTGAATTCAGCGCCGAGATAGCCACCGTCAGCGTCCCGGGTTCAACGAAGCGATAGTTCGCCGGGATCTGCGCAATCGCCTGCCTGTCCACCGTCCCCGGCAGCGGCTGCTCGTTGGCCCGCAGGTCAATTTCCGCCTGCGCCCCCGCCGGGATAATGCCGATCATTAACGCCAAAAGTCCTTTTCTCATGCCGGAAGCACCTTCGATAAAAATTGCCGCGTACGCTGATGCTGCGGATGGTTAAGGACCTCATCGCTGCTGCCC
>OLIJ01000233.1_pt1 | contig 14319 bp, 12 predicted proteins | sample 1609731 | NCBI WGS metagenome assembly OLIJ01 (sample SAMEA4350159, study PRJEB24818) | metagenome | biome: human; feature: gut; material: faeces | place: Denmark | collected 2013-09
GATTTTCCTGCTGAATCCGCCGTACGCCGCCGATGAGGCGTGGTCGCGCCTGCCGCAGGAAGTGCAGGCGATGCTTAACCAGAAGCAGGCGCGCTTTTATGTCGTCAACGCCGTCAAAATTGCCCGCGAATGCAGCCTCGGCGCGCGTATCAACACCGTGATGCAGATGGCGTTCTTCCATCTGACGCAAATTCTCCCGGGCGACAGCGCGCTGGCCGAGCTGCAGGGCGCGATTGCCAAAAGCTATAGCAGCAAAGGTCAGGAGCTGGTTGAGCGCAACTGGCAGGCGCTGGCAATGGCCCGCGAGTCGCTGGCCGAAGTGCCGCTGCAGCAGGTCAACGCCGCCAGCCCGAACCGCCCGCCGGTGGTCTCCGATTCCGCGCCGGACTTTGTCAAAACCGTCACCGCCGCCATGCTGGCCGGACTCGGCGATGCGCTGCCGGTCTCCGCTCTGCCGCCGGACGGCACCTGGCCGATGGGCACCACCCGTTGGGAAAAACGCAATATCGCCGAAGAGATCCCTATCTGGAAAGAGGAGCTGTGTACCCAGTGTAACCACTGCGTCGCGGCCTGCCCGCACTCGGCAATCCGCGCCAAGGTTATCTCCCCGGAGGCGATGGAAACGGCCCCGGCCAGCCTGCATTCGCTGGATGTGAAATCCCGCGATATGCGCGGACAGAAATACGTTCTGCAGGTGGCGCCGGAAGATTGTACCGGCTGTAATCTGTGCGTTGAGGTTTGCCCGGCTAAAGACCGGCAGAACCCGGAGATCAAGGCCATCAATATGATGTCGCGCCTTGAGCACGTTGAGGAGGAGAAGGTCAATTACGACTTCTTCCTCAACCTGCCGGAGATCGACCGCAACGCGCTGGAGCGCATTGATATTCGTACCTCTCAGCTGATAAGCCCGCTGTTTGAGTACTCCGGCGCCTGCTCCGGCTGCGGCGAAACGCCTTACATCAAGCTGCTGACCCAGCTGTACGGCGACCGGATGCTGATCGCCAACGCCACCGGATGCTCGTCTATTTACGGCGGTAACCTGCCGTCAACGCCGTATACCACCGACGCCAACGGGCGCGGCCCGGCATGGGCCAACTCTTTATTTGAAGATAACGCCGAATTTGGCCTTGGCTTCCGCCTCTCCGTGGATCAGCATCGTCAACGGGTGATGCGCCTGCTGACGCAGTTTGCCGATACGATCCCGGCGGAGCTGAACGCTGCCCTGCACGCCGAGGCCGCTCCTGACGTCCGTCGTGAGCAGGTGGCGGAGCTGCGCCGCGCGCTGGCCGGCGTTGAGGGAGCGCAGGAGCTGCTGACCGACGCCGACGCGCTGGTGGAAAAATCGATCTGGCTGATCGGCGGCGACGGCTGGGCCTACGATATCGGCTTCGGCGGCCTCGACCACGTGCTGAGCCTGACCGAGAACGTCAATATTTTGGTTCTCGACACCCAGTGCTATTCCAACACCGGCGGCCAGGCATCGAAGGCCACGCCGCTCGGCGCGGTCACCAAATTTGGCGAGCACGGTAAGCGTAAATCGCGCAAAGACCTCGGCGTCAGCATGATGATGTACGGCCACGTCTACGTGGCGCAGATTTCGCTGGGCGCCCAGCTTAATCAGACGGTGAAAGCGATTCAGGAAGCAGAGGCCTATCCGGGACCGTCGCTGATTATCGCCTACAGCCCATGCGAAGAGCACGGTTACGATCTGGCGCTGAGCCACGATCAGATGCGCCAGCTGACCGCGACCGGGTTCTGGCCGCTGTACCGCTTCGATCCGCGCCGCGCGGATGAAGGTAAGCTCCCGCTGGCGCTGGACTCTCGCCCGCCGTCAGACGCGCTGGCGGAAACGTTGCTAAACGAGCAGCGCTTCCGTCGCCTCAACGCGCAGCAGCCGGAGGTGGCAGAGCAACTGTGGCAGGATGCCGCGGCGGATCTGCAAAAGCGCTATGACTTCCTTGCCCGGATGGCCGGTAAAGCGGAGAAACCCACCGTCGAAAGCTAATTTTCACTGCGCCTGAGCGTTGCCATAAAAAAAGCCCGAATACATATTCGGGCTTGTCATTTTATCGTTTAAATAGTCCGTAACAGGACACCAAAATGCGGCAACCAAGAATCTGCTGACAATAAACAAAGGCATATAACGCGCGAATAATATCTCATTAATCTGCCGCCGTATAATTTTTATTTTATATGTATTGCATTGATAGATTCACTAAAACTATCACCGCAGCAGCGGCGTTATTTATTTTAGACTTTACTCATAGCGAAGCATTTTATATCCCCCATAACTTAACACCCTTCATTTTCAATAATCCAATCTCTTCGCAGGAAGTCAAAAAAAAACATTAAAAGATTCTCCAAATAAAAAGAAAGCACTGACCACCATTAGTAGATGGCTTACATTATTTCTCCGATGATACGTATTCTGATGACGATATGAGCTGTATCCGTCCTGGCTTCACAGGCGAAGCTTATATTAGCTGTCTGCTGACCGGCTACGGCCAATGGGAATATAACGCTCAGGCCAATAATAGCGAATCAGAGACTAACCACGCCTGGATCCGTCTGGCATTCGCCGGTCTGAAATTTGACGAGTGCCGACCGTACCAACGAGCAGACCAACCCGCCGGCGGCGACAAGGCCGACGCCTGGAGCACCGGCCTGAAATATGACGCCAGCAATATCTCCCTACTCTGAAACCCGCAATATGACCCCTTACGGCAACCAGAACGGTGCGATCGCCAACAAAACGCAGAACGTTGCAGTCACCGCTCAGTATCCGTTCGATTTTGGCCTGCGTCCGGCCGTCTCTTTCCTGATGTCGAAAGGTAGAGGCCTGAACAACATCGACGGCGACAAAGATCTGGTGAAGTATGCCGATATCGGCGCGACCGATTACTTTAGCCATGTCCACCTATGTCGATGACAGAATCAGCCTGCTGGATAAAAACGACAGCTTCTACGCAAATAGCGGCATCGGCATCGGCATCGGCATCGGCATCGGCATCGGCATCGGCATCGGCATCGGCATCGGCATCGGCATCGGCACCGATGATGCCGTGTCTCCAGGCCTGGTCTACCAGTTTTGATGCCGCGGCCCGCTGGCGACAACGGGTCTGCGCCTCCCTTTCTGCCGACATTTTAACCAAATCAAAACAATATACCTGTTGTGTTAAAATAGTCGTCCAGTGGATGATATATTGCTTAAAAGACCGCTCGTAAAGGACGCCAGCAATGCATCATCATCCTGTAAAATCATCCCGAATTACTTCCGTCGCCTACGACGAAACCTCCGGCATCCTTGAAATACGTTTTCGTGACAATAAAACTCTGCAGTACTGCAACGTACCACCGCGGGTTTTTCACAACTTTCTGCAGGTGGTTTCCAAAGGTCGGTTTTATGACGGGGTTATCAAAGGTAAATTTACCGAACGCCCCGTGGTCTGAAGCCAAAGTGTGACCCTGGTCATTGTACATATCGCCCCTGAATGTCGTACACTTTTAAAGGTTAATTAAACAGGAGGTTTTATGACCAGAATAATTCTTGTACCCATAGATATTTCCGATACAGAATTAACTCAACGCGTTATCAGCCACGTTGAAGCCGAAGCACGGATTGATGATGCGGAAGTCCACTTTCTGACCGTGATCCCCTCTCTTCCCTATTATGCCTCGCTGGGCATGGCCTATACCGCAGAGATGCCGCCGATGGATGAGTTCAAAGCGGATTCTGAAACGCGGCTGAAAGAGGTGGTGAAGCAGTTTTCCATCCCTGAAGACCGGGTGCATTTCCATATTGCCGAAGGTTCGCCGAAAGACAACATTCTGGGGCTGGCGAAGTCGCTGCCGGCAGATTTAGTCATCATCGCCTCTCACCGCCCGGATATCACGACCTACCTGCTCGGCTCTAACGCCGCGGCCGTCGTGCGTCATGCCGAGTGCTCCGTACTGGTTGTCCGCTAACCTCTTCAGCCCGCCGCCGGTGCGGGCTTTTTATCTTAATCCGCCACCGATTAAACTCTCTTAAATGTGCTGACATCCCCGGCGCGAATCCGTACCATACACGCCACAGACTGATACTCATCAACGTCAGACGCCATTAGTTGCCGCCGTCAGCAACGCTGCTGGCAGAATAATAGCTTTCCTGTAAATGTTGTGATTAATAGTTAGCCCTACAGCAGTCTGCTTCGAGTCTGGAGCAGACTTTTGCATGCAGGAAATGGATTAAATATTCAACTCGTTACGGTGTCGAGTATTTGCACATGTAAAAGGAAGAGCAAAAAAAATAGGTAATCAGTCCTTTTTTATGCACAATAAACTCAACTTTCAAACATATCCTATAAATGAATGAACCCGTTTGCGTCTAATAGGATGTGCGTAAGAATAATGTGAGGAACCTGGTGTTGCCTCCATAGATAAGGTTGTGTATAGTCCATTTCTCGTCTCAAGCGTAATTTGCCATAAAAAAGTTGACTTCATATTCGATATCCGAGTCAAGTCTAATGTGGCAACAAAAAACGGGTCTTTTGAATTTTTTTGATATGCATTAATCCAGTCATTGAGATTTTTATTTTTTAATGTTGAATCTAAAAGATTATACTGAATTGTACGATAGTATTCAGTTGGATAATCATCAGAAATTTTATCATACATTAGGATCTGTATAATGTTATATGCATAGCCGTTAAGTCTGTTTGTCGGATGTTTTCTCCATATTGGCTCTTGCTGATGAAGATGCCAGTCTTTTTCAATAAACTCAGCAAGATATATAAGCTTACCTGAAGAGTTGATATCAAGAATACCCTTATTATCTGGAGTAAGCCAGGACTTAAGGCGTGAAGTGGACGGATAGTGAAACCCAGTAGTTTGAAAGAATTCGTTAGATGAGTCAGATTGTAAAAGTGGCGGGATTATCGGTAACCACATACCCCGCCAGACTAGTGAAGAAAAATGTAGTGCGGGTAACTCAGTACGAGCAATAATTCTGTTTGCAACAGCACGTAGATGCTGTGCACTATACATAGCTAAGAGCTGATAACGCGCGTCAGATGTGAGCATAGTAGGACCATCCATCATTTATTCGAATAATCAGGTGATAGTATATCGGGAAAACTAATACCATGTAGATAGTGAGATCTATTTTATCTGAATAAATATGTATTCAGCATTACAAAATTAACTCAGCATAAAAATGTGTTCTTAGTACAAAATCATGGTGGTTCTCCGGTACCTTAAAGTCACTATTGGGCTGGTATCTGTTCTCAAGAACAGATTCAATTGACGTCAGCTTCTCGCTCATTGCCACCACAAAACTCCTGGCGAAAGTTTAGCAACAGACTATCCCCGGCCAGGATCGCGGTGAATCGCCAGAATAGCCCGCGCTAGTCGTGGGTCACACAGTGCTATAAAAGCCCCAGAAGGGGCTTTATATCCAACAGAAGGTATACCCAGGATCTGTACTGATTTAGAACCGATATTGCAGACCAGCTGTAATAGTATAGTTTTTATTTGAAATTCCGGCAGCGTCGCCACCAATTGAGGCCGACTCGCCGCTGTTGGTATCAATAATCTGAGTACCTCCCTTGCCTTCTTCATATTTGCTGTATGTGAATTCGGCAAAAACTTTGGCATTAGGCGTGACGTAATATCCGGCATCAATCGACGTACCGTAATAACGCGAATTAGTCGTTTTCTCACGGAAGGTCAGATCCCGCATATAGTGTTCATCGTTATCATGTGCCCGGACCCAATCACTGAATTTAAACAAGGCATTAAATTCAAAATCATTAATACGATACTGACCCGCCAGACCAATGTATGGCATAGAGAATCGCTGACTGTAACCAATACCACGCTCTCCGGTTGGGAAATTGCCGGTATAAGCACCGTTATCATAGTCGTAAGAACCACCGGTAGCCGTCCAGCTGAAACGTGTTTCCTGATAACCGGCGATTACACCAGCTTTGTAGTTTTCGTCCTGGAATATCCAGCCTTTCACATTGAGATCGTATTCATTGGCATAATTAACATTCGTGCTGGGATGAGATGAGTGGTCTGTCCATCCGGACTGGTTATCATTCATCCAGTCGTAATCATCCATATGACCGGATCCCGAAGCCAGAGACGTCCAGCCGCGGGCGTTCAGCGTCAGAAAGGAGTACGCATCCCAGGAGATGTCACCTTTCAGAATAGCAACATTCTTTATTTTCCAGTCCAGCTGACTAACTTTTCGACCTGTATCCGCGTCATAAACCATCTCATGAGATTTTCCGCTTAGCATCCCTGCAGAGGTCGATACAGTAAAACTTTCTGGAGAGAAATTCGGGGTTAACTGCGCTGACTCCGCATAAGCTGTTCCTGAAAGAGTAGCCATCATCATTACTGCAACAGTACTTTTTTTCATTTTTTTTTCCATAATCAAAAGGGAATCCATAAGTTGCAGATGAAGTTTAAATCTCATACAAATGTGAGGCAACTGTCAATTTTTGTAATTGTTTTTTTCAGTCGTCAGGAATTCCAACCTCCTGACGGGTTACATTCCTCTTTTTTAGAGAGGAATAGCCCGTACTTTGCAGATATCCCTGATGTATTTGCTGGCTAATATCGATCACCTGCTGCAGCAAAAAACTGTGTTTTTCACTCGATTCTCACTCAACCCGCAGGTCTATTAATTATCTATAGCGAATTATTTAACAAATAAATTATCAGGGTGCTAATAATTATATTTAAATCCTGGTGCACTGCTTTTAACTGGCAAAAGATAGCCTCGAAAAATTTAAGTTTCTCTGATCGAGTTGCCAGCACCGCCCCTCGACTCAGGTCGAGTTTTTTATTACTTCTCGTTTACCTCAGGCAAATATTTATAGATGGTTTCCCCCTACCCCAATCACCTCTGCATTCTGCTACCGGGCAATTAAAGATGCCTGAACCTGCGCGGGAAGCTTTGCAAGCACAACACGCGCCGACTACCTCGCAATCTCTGACGAAAATTACTTTTCACCGCAGGGAGTACGGCGCTCGCGAGCCACAAAAACTGCGCTTTGTTTTTATACCCAAGAAGCGGAACGAGGTGCAGAAGCCGACTACTCGCACAGTAGCATAGGCAGCAGATGGGAAGCTGCAGTAAAACGCGCTGGCATTCGCCGCAGGAATCCGTACCATACGCGGCATACTTTTGCCTGCTGGCTCCTAACGGCTGGCGCAAACCCGTCTTTTATAGCCAATCAGATGGGGCATGAAAACGCGCAAATGGTGTACGACGTTTATAGTACATGGATAGAAGAGATGAACGGCGACCAGGTTTCTATGTTGAATTCCCGGCTTGGGCTTTAAAACATTTTGCCCCCTATATGCCCCTTTTAGATTTAGAGAATGTTAATAATGCAAGAAAATCAAGATCTTACTAAAAAAGAAAAATACAACATCGATAAGTTGCAGAAGCGCCTGCGCCGCAATGTCGGCGAAGCCATTGCCGATTTCAATATGATTGAAGAAGGCGACCGAATTATGGTTTGCCTTTCCGGCGGGAAAGACAGCTACACCATGCTGGAAATCCTGCGCAGTTTACAAAAAAGCGCGCCCATTTCTTTCTCTCTGGTTGCGGTAAACCTCGATCAGAAGCAGCCCGGCTTCCCGGCGCACATTCTGCCGGAGTACCTGCAGCAGCTCGGCGTCGAGTATAAGATTGTCGAAGAGAACACCTACGGGATCGTCAAAGAGAAAATTCCTGAGGGTAAAACCACCTGTTCGCTCTGTTCACGCCTGCGCCGCGGGATCCTCTATCGCACCGCCACCGAGCTCGGCGCGACAAAAATCGCCCTCGGCCACCACCGTGACGACATTCTGCAGACGCTGTTCCTCAATATGTTCTACGGCGGCAAGATGAAAGGCATGCCGCCGAAGCTGATGAGCGACGACGGTAAGCATATCGTTATCCGCCCGCTGGCGTACTGCCGCGAAAAAGATATCGAGCGCTTCTCGCAGGCGAAAGGTTTCCCAATTATCCCATGCAACCTCTGCGGCTCCCAGCCTAACCTGCAGCGTCAGGTGATCGGCGACATGCTGCGCGACTGGGATAAACGCTATCCCGGGCGTATCGAGACCATGTTCAGCGCTATGCAGAACGTCGTGCCGTCACATCTTAGCGACGTCAACCTGTTTGACTTTAAAGGGATTACCCACGGCTCTGACGTGGTTGACGGCGGCGACCTGGCGTTCGATCGCGAAGAGATCCCGCTCCAGCCCGCCGGCTGGCAGCCGGAAGAAGATGATGCCCAGCTGGACGAGCTGCGGCTGAACGTGGTGGAAGTGAAGTAAACCGCGAACTGGCGTCTCAGCGCGATGGCTGAGACGCCCTTGCCTATTCTATTTCAGTAAACGAACCCGGCAGTTCTTGCCCTTAATCTTGCCGTTCTGCAGCAGCTTGAACGCTTTATGGGCCACGCCCTGGCGCAGCGCCACGTAGACGTGCGCCGGATGAACGTTGATCTTGCCGATATCGGCGCCATCGAATCCCAAATCTCCGGTCAGCGCACCCAGAACGTCCCCTGCGCGCATTTTGGCCTTCTTACCGCCGTCAATGCACAGGGTCGTCATTTCGGCTTCCAGCGGTACGATCGTGCCGCCGGTCGGCGCGTTCATCCAGTTCAGTTTTAGCTGCAGCATTTCCGCAAGAATATTGGCACGCTGGGCTTCTTCCGGCGCGCAAAGGCTAATCGCCAGCCCGCTCTCACCGGCGCGCGCGGTGCGGCCGATGCGGTGTACGTGAACTTCCGGGTCCCAGGCCAGCTCGTAGTTAATCACCAGCTCCAGGGATTTAATATCGAGACCGCGCGCCGCGACGTCGGTCGCCACCAGCACGCGCGAGCTGCCGTTCGCAAAGCGGATCAGGGTTTGATCGCGATCGCGCTGCTCAAGATCGCCATGCAGCGACAGCGCGCTCTGCCCGGCGGCGTTGAGGGCATCGCAAACGGCCTGGCAATCCTTTTTGGTATTACAGAACACCACGCAGGACGCCGGCTTATGCTGGCTAAGCAGCTTTTGCAGCAGCGCAATTTTGCCTTTCTGCGAGGTTTCGAAGAACTGCTGTTCAATCGCCGGCAGCGCATCAACGGAATCAATCTCGATGGTTTGCGGATTGTTCTGCACGCGTCCGCTAATCGCCGCAATGGCCTCCGGCCAGGTCGCCGAGAACAGCAGCGTCTGCCGCTCGGCGGGCGCAAAGCGAATCGCTTCGTCAATGGCGTCGCTGAACCCCATGTCCAGCATCCGATCCGCCTCGTCCATCACCAGCGTCTGCAGCGCATCCAGCGATACGGTGCCCTTCTGCAGGTGATCGAGCAGGCGTCCCGGCGTGGCGACGATAATATGCGGCGCATGCTGGAGCGAATCACGCTGGGCGCCAAAGGGCTGGCCCCCGCACAGGGTTAAAACTTTAATATTCGGCAGAAAGCGCGCCAGCCGACGCAGCTCGCCGGCGACCTGATCGGCCAGCTCGCGCGTCGGGCACAGCACCAGAGACTGCGTCTTATACAGCGTGGCATCAACCTGCTGGAGCAGGCCAAGGCCGAATGCGGCCGTTTTCCCACTGCCGGTTTTTGCCTGCACGCGCACGTCTCTACCGGCCAGAATCGCCGGCAAAGCCGCCGCCTGGACCGGGGTCATCGCAAGGTATCCCAGCTCATTCAGATTATCGAGCTGGGCGGCGGGCAAAACGTTCAGTGTTGAAAAAGCGGTCACAATTTTTTCTCGTGTTAAAGGGCGCGCAATTGACAGGCGCGTATCCTCGCAGAATTGCGCCTCTGATGCGACAATTTAATCGGCTCATCATCCGGCGGCGGGTCGGGTAAAGGATGCGGACGAGGCCGAGGGTCCGGCACCGGCGTCGGGTCGTTAGGCTCAGGTGAAATGGGTATTGACGTTAAAGGCTGGTATCGCATTTTGACTCTCCCGGTTATGGGCGGGTGTACCACTCATTAAGCGTAGAAGCTGGCCGCAGGAGAGCAAAAAAAAAGCCGACTCAATAAAGTCGGCATCGTACGAATCAATTGTGCTATGCAGTAATTCAAAAAAGGAAGTAAGACAATATGGAGCGCAACGCCCATCGCTTGACGTTGCATTCACCTGCGAGAGAGATATTGCCCCGAACGGGTAGATGGTTTATTGATTTCGCTCAAACATTGCCGGGTTTTCGCGCCCGGAGGCTGATAAAAGGCGATTATTTACAGCCATTTACTACGATGCAACCACCACGCAACACCACCAATCAGAACAACTAACATTATGCAAAAGATAGAAAAGCCCAAATGCCACTCGTTGCCGGGGATCCCGCCGAGGTTGACGCCAAACAGGCCGGTCAGAAAGGTGCTGGGCAGAAAGACCATTGCCATCAGCGACATGGTATAGGTTCTACGCGACATCGCCTCCTGCATAATTTGCGCGATCTCATCGCTCATAATCGCCGTACGAGCGATGCAGCTATCGATCTCATCCAGGCCGCGGCCCAGGCGATCGGAGATATCCTGCATGCGCCGACGCTGGTCGTCATTCATCCACGGCAGACGTTCGCTGGCCAGCCGGGAGTAGGCATCGCGCTGCGGGGCCATATAGCGGCGCATCACAATCAGCTGCTTACGCAGCAGGGCCAGGAAGCCGCGCGGAGGGATCTGCTGATCCAGCAAATTATCCTCAAGGTCGATTATCCGGTCATGCAGCTGTTCGATAAACTCGCTGGCATGGTCGGTCAGCGCATCGCAGACGTCCACCAGCCAGCTGCCGCAGTCCACCGGGCCGGTGCCTTCACGCAGGTCGCCGAGCACATCGTCCAGCGCCAGCACCCGACGCTGGCGGGTAGAGGCGATTAAAACCCCCTCCCTATATAAACGCATCGCCACCAGCTGATCCGGCCGTTCGTCGGTGCTGCCGTTAATACAACGCAGCGTAATCAGCGTGCCGTCGCCGACCCGCGTCACCCGCGGTCGGGTGCTTTCGCCCGCCAGCGCATCCCGCACGCTATTCGGCAACAGCGGCGTTTGCGCCAGCCACTGCGCGCTGTCGGCATGGGTGTAGTTCAGATGTAGCCAGCAGGGATGATCTTTATCGATAGTGTCGCTATTCGTCAGCGGCTTTACGCCGCCCTGTCCGTCAAACTGCCATGCAAAAACGGCATCCGGCACATTCAGTTCCGTACCTTTAATCGCCTCCACCAGACCTCCGTTAACTCATGCTTAATTTTCGTAGTCTAGCCTGACGCCTCCGTTAAGCAAGAGCTAAAACAAGCAGGGTGCTGAATTCGCTGACAAAAGCCGCTGCCCCAGCGCGCCTGGCGCCGATAAGGCCCGCACCTATGCACAGGTAGGCCCCAGCACCAGGCCTACCTGCCCGCAGGCCCTCTCGCGGGAGCCTGCGGGTGGGGGAAATTAAAACGTATAGTTCATGCTCACCGAGACGCTGCGCGGCTCCCCGTACACCGCAGAATCATCCAGATAGGAGTAATATTCACGATCGAACAGGTTATTGATATTGGCCTGCACGGTAAGCTGTTTTGTCAGCTGATACTGCGAGAACAGACTCACCAGCGGGTAGCTGCCCTGATACAGGCGCTGCGTTTCACCGTCCGGCCCGCTGACGTCCTGGTAGACCCGATTCTGCCAGGTGGCCCCGCCGCCTACGGTCAGCTCAGGCAGCGCCGGAATACGATAGCGCGTGAAGAGCTTAAGCTGCGTTTGCGGCGCAAAGCTGTTATAACGACCGCTGCTGTCGGTGGCGACATAGCGTGTGGCGCTGAACGTCAGCTGCATATTGTCGCTGACCGCGCCGTTGACCTCCAGCTCCGCCCCTTTGCTGACCGCGCCTTTTGCCGCGCGGTAGGCCTGCTCGCTGGAGCCGTTCACAAACTCGCCGCTTACCGCCTCGGGCGCATTCTCCTGCTCAATGCGGAAGATGGCGAAGCTGGTCGTCAGCCGGCTATCCAGCCAGTCGGCCTTCAGCCCGGATTCATAGTTCTTACCGGTTATCGGCGACAGCCATCCGCCATCCGCCGAACGTTTGGTCTGAGGGGAGAAAATTGAGGTATAGCTGGCGTATGCCGACAGGCTCTCCGTAATGTCGTAAACCACGCCGCCGTACGGCGTCACGTTGTATTTACGCATATCGCCGCTGCTGCCGTTGGCGCTGTACTGGGTGTAGCGCGCGCCGACGATCAGCGATAGCGGGTCGGCGAGCGAGAACCGGGCGGCGGTATAGGCCGATTTCTGCCGCACGATATCATCCGCATTCAGATACCAGTCCCCCCACTCCGGCTGCGCCACGCTGCCGTTCCAGCCGTTATTAAAGACCCCGAGCTGCTCGCTATCCATCGGCCCGTCCTGGCTAAAGCTGGCGTTATGCTGGCGGCTGTAGCCGGCGCCGGCCATCAGCTGGTGCTGGCGACCCAGCAGCTCAAACGGCCCGCTGGCATAGGCATCGAAGGAGTCGAGGGTTCGCTTGCCGCGATCCTTGCTTCCCCAGCCGCTGGCGCCTTCGCCGGTATCGGCATCGGGATTCCCCATCACATACAGCAGGGTGTCGTTCAGGGTCTGTTCGCCGTGGGTGCCGTTGAAGCGGAATGACCAGCCGTTATCCCACTCCTGCGTCAGGCCGGCAAATACCTTGCGGGATTCAATGGCGTAACGCGTCCAGTCGGCCGCCGTGTTGGTGCTGCGATCGTAATGGGTCCGCGAACCGTCGCTATACAGGCTGGGGAGACCGCCCCACGTCGGATTGCCGGTATTCGACTTCTGATAGTCCCAGCCCAGCGATACGTGGGTGCTATCCGTCAGGTCGGCATCCACGACGCCGTAGAGAAACTTTTTGCTCTTATGGTAGCGGTCCAGCCAGCTATCCTGATCCTGATAGCCGGCAATCACTCGCCCACGCACGCTGCCGTCGGCATTGAGCGGAGCCGACAGGTCGCCCACGTAGCGCTGCTTATTCCAGCTGCCGTAGCTGGCGCTCACGTTCCCGGTCAGGGTTTTGCTGTCCGCCTTTTTACGCACCATGTTCACCGTGGCGCCGGGGTCGCCCGCGCCGGTCATCAGGCCGGTGGCGCCGCGAACCACTTCGATGCGATCGTAAATAGCGGTATCTTCCTGCGCATCGCCGTAGTTCCAGGCATCGCCTAGCGAGGTTGGAATATCGTCGTAGGCGAAGCTGGTGACTTCAAACCCTCGCGAATAGTAATACGAACGCTCGCTGTCGATCTGCTGCGAGGAGACGCCGGTCGCGTTGGTCAGCACATCGTCGATGGTCTGCAGATTTTGATCCTTCATGCGCTGCTGGGTCACAATCGTAACCGACTGCGGCACATCGCGGGGAGCCAGCAGCATCTTCGTCCCCGCACGGGTGGTTTTTGCCGCGTAATCCTGCTGCTCCTCGGGCGCATTTCCCGCGCTGCCGTAGACCACCATATCCTGCTGCGTCCCGGCCGCCGTTCCTTCATCCTTCTCCGCCGCCTGCGCGGGGTGGGCAAAGGCCTGGATCGCCAGCGCCAGCAGTGAAACGGTAAATGGTTTAGATAAACTCTGTGCAGGCGGTCTACCGCCTGTGCCCCTGTCGTTGAAAAACATAAATTTTCCCATCAGGAATTATTATTGTGAGTGACGTTATCTCGCTCACCGCAGCGCTGAAAAATCGCTCTTTGTCAGCAGATTGAAGGCGGCATACGGCGCGAGAAAACAACAAATGAGAATGGGAATAATAATTATTTGCCTTATTTATCGCAGGCTATTTTGTCAGTTAAATGTAAGCAAGTGTATACTTTTTGTAAATCAACAACCTGACATCATCGCGAACCGGATCTGCCGCAGGGCTGTGCGGAAACGAACGCGAAAACAGCCGCTTCGTCGTCCATCCTTGCGCCCGTTCAGGCGCTCAGGGCCGCGCCTGAGGCCGGGATGATTTGCGTCCGCAGCATAAATGATTATGATTCTCATTCTTGTTTTTTTACGTTCCCGCTGCGGCTTTGCCCTGCGGGAGTGATTTATCCAATGATGGGGTTCAGAATGAAATCGTTATTTGGCCCACGTAAATCAGCGCTGTGCGCTGCGCTTCTCTCCGCGTTAACCCTAACGGCGTGGCAGGCTCCGGCCGAGGAGACGCCGCCTGCCAAAGCGCCCGCGTCATTAAGCCAGCGGACGCTGGGGGGTTGTGTTGCATAGATGGCCCATTTTCCGGCGCAAAACGCTGGCTCTTCTACCCATCTCCGAGACCCCGAGATGGACTTCTCTAACGGAAGAAAGCTTTTTCTTGAAAAAACAAACAGATTTTTACCGCTTTCTG
>OLIJ01000234.1_pt1 | contig 14223 bp, 15 predicted proteins | sample 1609731 | NCBI WGS metagenome assembly OLIJ01 (sample SAMEA4350159, study PRJEB24818) | metagenome | biome: human; feature: gut; material: faeces | place: Denmark | collected 2013-09
GTTGCGCCCACCGGCCCGGTGGCGGCAGCGACCACCAGCGTCTCGCCGGCCTTCGGCTGCCCAATATCCAGCAGCCCCATATAGGCGGTAAAACCAGGCATGCCCAGCAGGCCGAGCGCCCAGGATGGATGCTCCGGCTGTGCGCCCAGCTTCACCAGCCCGCTGCCGTCAGACAGCTCATAATCCTGCCAGCCGCCGTAGCCCAGCACCCACTCTCCGGGGGTAAAGTCAGCATGATTTGACGCGACAACCCGGCTCACCGTGCCGCCCACCATAACCGCGCCGATGGCGACCGGCGGCGAGTAGGACGGAGCATCGCTCATGCGGCCGCGCATATAGGGATCTAAAGAGAGAAACACGGTGCGTAACAGCACCTGTCCCGGGCCCGGAGACGGCACATCGCCCTCTTCCAGACGAAAGTTTTCTCCGGTCGGCTCGCCGTGTGGACGAGAAGCCAGCACCCAGCGACGGTGACGTTGCGAATTAAAAGCCATAGCAAACTCCTCTTTTAAAGACCTGTACTGAGGCTAGCCGCAATTATCAGCGCGCGCATTGGCATTATGAGGCAGATTGATTCAGCCTCACGACCAGATAGATGCAGGAAGTGGCGGATTCATTGATAAAACGGCAGTCGTTCGGCGGCCCCAGCTCCAGGCAATCTCCCGCCTGCATTTCATGACGCGTGGCGCCCTCAACAAAGACCAGCTCGCCCTGCTGCAGCCAGATCAGCTGGCGCGCCAGCGCATAGGAGGCTGCGGGCATCGGGACATCGCTGCCGGCGGGAAGCTCCACCTGCACCAGATCGATAGGCAGATCGCTGCGCGGCGAGACGTGACGGCGCAGATAGTGGCTCTGCGGATCGCGCCACACCGGCTGGTTGGCAAAGCGCAGCAGCTTGCCTTCCTGCATCTCCGCCCGGGCGATCAGCGTCGACATACTGATGCCAAAGGCGCCGGACAGACGCCCCAGCATCGAAGCCGTCGGGCTGCTCTCACCGCGTTCGATTTTGTGGATCATCGCCCGCGATGCGCCGGCCCGTTCCGCCAGCTCGCTCAGAGACCAGCCTCGGGACTCCCGTTCGATGCGAATGCGGGCGCTGATGCGCTGATTGATGTTGTCTTCGATAGTATTCATAGCGTAGCACTATAGTGTATGAAATGCGGCGTAACAAGGTGGTGAAAGTGAAGCTGTTTCTACGGCTCTGATTCCCTCCATCCGCTTGTCGTAGCGCCCTGGCGTACCTTAGTAAAAAATTTTGCCTAAAACAGATGACAGCATTGCGTACATTATTGTAATAATATCGTACTACTATAGTGTACGAAACTTGAGGTTTGCTATGACCATCCGCTATGCCTGTAAAGAGGATTGTGCGGCGATTGCCGGGATCTACAACCATGCGGTGCTGCACACCGCCGCTATCTGGAATGATAAAACCGTCGACACCGATAACCGCATTGCCTGGTTTGAAGCGCGCCAGATAGCCGGTTTCCCGGTGCTGGTGAGTGAAGAGGACGGCGTGGTGACCGGGTATTCATCCTTTGGCGACTGGCGCACATTCGACGGCTTTCGCCATACCGTCGAGCATTCGGTCTACGTGCACCCCGATCACCAGGGAAAAGGGCTTGGCCGTACCCTGCTCGTGGCGCTGATTAAAGAGGCCCGCCGCCTGAAGAAACACGTGATGGTCGCCGGAATTGAGGCGCAGAACCACGCCTCGCTGCATCTCCATGAAACCCTCGGTTTTGTGACCACCGGCCAGATGCCACAGGTCGGCACCAAATTCGGCCGTTGGCTGGATCTGACCTTTATGCAGCTCCAGCTCGACGATCGCCGCGATCCGGATCCCGACGCATGAACCAGTCGCTGACGCTGGCCTGCCTTATCGCCGCCGGGATCGGGCTGGTGGTGCAGAATACACTGATGGTGCGAATCACCCAGTCCGCCTCCACAATCCTGATTGCGATGCTGCTTAATTCGCTGGTCGGGATTGTAATCTTCGTCACTATTTTGCTCCTGCGTCACGGCGCGGCGGGCGTTCATGAGCTGGCGGAAAGCGTGAAGTGGTGGACGCTGATTCCGGGTTTGCTGGGGTCATTTTTTGTCTTTGCCAGCATCAGCGGATACCAGAACGTCGGCGCGGCGACCACCATTGCGGTGCTCATCGCCAGCCAGCTGGTCGGCGGCCTGATCATCGATTTAGTGCGCGCCCACGGAGTGCCGTTTCGCGCGCTGGTGGGGCCGTTTTGCGGAGCGGTAATGCTGGTGGCAGGCGCCTGGCTGGTCGCCAGACGCCAGTTCTGACGCGGATATCAGAGGATAGATCCACCCTTGGTCAACTGCTCACGCCGCCCTTCCTGCTCTTCCTGGTGCTGGCGTCCATGATGAGCAATCGTGGTGCGTAAACGCTGCTGCTGGATATAGCGATCGTCGCGATCCAGCCCGGCGTCATCGCTAAGTTCGATCAGCAGCTCGTTCATGCGGGTAATCACCCCTTCGGCAATCGCCGCGTCCACGCGGGCGATAACCTCATCCAGATGTGCCATCCTGCTCTCCTTTCGGCTTAATTCAGTTTTACCTTTGAAAAATCGCTGCCCATCAGGCTCACGCTATAGCCGCTGACGTTGCTGCGCGTGGCATAGAAGGTTTTTCCCGTCGCCAGGGTGATCCACGGCGCCTGCTGATAAAAAATCTCCTGCGCCTGGCCGTACAGCTTCGCCCGCGCCTGCGGATCGCTGACCAGAAGCGCTTTCTTCACCAGCGCGTCGTAGGACTTGTCGCACCAGCGGGCGACGTTAGAGCCGGTTTTGATGTTATCACAGCTCAAAAGCGTCCCGGCAAAGTTGTCCGGATCGCCGTTATCCGACATCCAGCCGAACAGAGCGCTATCGTGTTCGCCTTTGCGCATCCCGGCGAGATATTCGCCCCACTCATAGGTGACGATTTTGGCCTTAACGCCGACCTTGCTCCAGTCGCTCTGAATCATCTCCGCGATGCGGCGGGAGTTCGGGTTATAAGGCCGCTGAACCGGCATCGACCACAGGGTTACCTCTGCGCCATTTTCCAGCCCCGCCTGCTTGAGCAGCGCTTTGGCCTTCTGCGGATCGTAGTCGTAGTCCGGGAGATCTTTCTTATAGCCGAGCATATTGGCCGGCAGCGGCGATTTCGCCACGGAGCCGGAATCCAGGAACACCGCTTTAACGATCGCCTGCTTGTCGGTCGCGTAGTTCAGCGCCTGACGCACCAGCAGATTATCGAACGGTTTTTTCTCGGTGTTAAACGCCAGATAGCCGACGTTCAGCGCTTCGACCGAGTGCAGCGCCAGATCCTTATTGCCTTTGATCACCGGGAACTGTACAGGTGAAGGCGCCGGAATAATCTGGCACTCATTGGTTTGCAGCTTCGCCAGCCGCGTCTCAACGTTTGGCGTGATCGAGAAGATCAGATGCTTTGTCGGCACCTCGCCTTCCCAGTAGTGCGGGTTGGCAATATAGCGGATCTGTGAATCCACCTTATACTGCTGCAGCGCGTACGGGCCGGTACCAATAGGCCAGGTATCGACATACTCCGGCGTGCCTTTTTTCAGCATCGCGTCGCCATACTCCGCAGAGAGAATTGAGGCGAAATCCATCCCCCAGTCGGCGAGGAACGCCGCATTCGGCTCCGCCAGTACGAACTGGACGTGATAATCGTCAAGCTTTTTAACCTCTTTGATCAGCTTATCCAGCCCGACGTCGTGGAAGTACTCGTAGCTGCCCTGGGAAACGTTATGGTACGGATGTTTTGCATCCTGCTGGCGCAGCACCGAGAAAAGCACGTCATCGGCGTTGAAATCGCGGGTCGGCTTGAAGTATTTGTTGCTGTTGAACTGCACGCCTTTACGCAGGGTAAAGGTCCAGGTTTTGCCATCCGGCGAGACGGTCCAGTCGGTAGCCAGCGAAGGAACCGGCGTGTTTTTCTGCGGGTCGAACGTAATCAGGCGGTTGTAGAGCACCTGCGAGCTGGCCACAAACGAGGGACCGGAACTGGCAATCTGCGGGTTGAAGGATTCCGGAGAGGCTTCGGAGCAGTAGACCAGCGTATCGTTACCGGCCGCCCAGGACGCAGCGGCTGGCAGCAGCAGTGCGCCGAGCGCCAAAGCAAGACGTGTTTTCCCTGTAGACATGGTTATAAACCTTATAAATTTGTTATATGCCCTCTAATAACAGCACAGCAGGAATCAACCGGCAAATAATCAATCGGTATCAGGTTATGCTGAAAACGCCGTTTTTGCCGATTTATTCAACACTCGCCGCCTTTTTGCACCATTTAATCGGCTGAAGTTGTGAACTGCCTAAAAAGCCTGAAAAAAATCGTGCGATAACCGCCCTCCCAGCCCCCCGTCGTCTCCCTGCCCGGTACACTCGGAAAAACAGCAAAAGATGAGGTTCCACCGATGAGCTTAACCTGTAGCCTGTACACCAACGGCCAGTGGCACGACGCTGACGACGGCACCACCTTTACCCGCAGCCATCCGCTAAACGAAGCGGCGGCCTCCACCGCTTCCGCCGCAAGCCTCGCCGACGCCCGACGCAGCGTTGAGGCCGCGGCGGCCGCATTTCCACAGTGGCGCGATACCTCCCCTGGCGAACGCCGTCGCCTGCTGCTGAACGCCGCCGAACAGATGCTGCTGCGCGAAGCCCGGTTTATCGCCCCTATGGCGGCGGAAACCGGCGCAACGGCCCACTGGTCCGGTTTTAACGTCCATCTGGCCGCCGATATTCTGCGCGAAGCCGCCGCGCTCACGACCCAGATTGAGGGGCAGATAGTGCCGTCGAACGTGGTGGGGAATCTGGCGATGGCCGTGCGTCAGGGCGCCGGCGTCGTCCTCGGAATGGCGCCGTGGAACGCGCCGCTGATCCTGGCGACGCGGGCGATTGCCACCCCCCTGGCCTGTGGCAATACGGTGATCCTCAAGGGCGCCGAGCTGTCGCCCGCCTCTCAGGGATTAATTATTGAGGCCCTCGCCGCTGCCGGATTCCCGGACGGCGTTATCAATTATCTGACCTGCGCGCCTGCGGATGCGCCGGCGTTAGTCGAATCGCTGATCGCCCATCCCGCGGTGCGTCGGATCAATTTTACCGGCTCAACGCCGGTGGGCAGGATCATTGCCCGCACCTGCGGTCAGCATCTGAAGCCTGCGGTGCTAGAACTGGGCGGGAAAGCCCCGCTGCTGGTGCTCGATGACGCCGATCCTGAACAAGCGGCGGCGGGCGCCATATTTGGCGCTTTCGCCAACGCCGGGCAAATCTGTATGTCAACCGAACGTATTATCGTCGACCACGCGATTGCCGATGAGTTTGTCGCGCTTATCAGCCGCCGCGCGGCGAGCCTACCCGCAGGTTTGATCGGGCCGGTTGTCGATATGAAGACCGTCACGCGCTGCAATGCGCTGATTGACGATGCGCTGGCAAAAGGCGCCCGGCTGTTAAGCGGCGGCAAGGCCACGTCCGTGCAGATGGCCGCCACCCTGCTGGATGGCGTCACGCGCGACATGCGCATCTGGAGCGAGGAGTCGTTTGGACCGGTGAAGGCGATTATCCGCGTCGGCGGAGAAGAGGAGGCGCTGGCCGTCGCGAATGAGAGCGAATATGGGCTTTCGTCGGCGGTATACAGCCGCGACAGCGCCCGGGCATGGAACGTCGCGCAGCGCTTACAAACAGGGATTTGCCACATTAACGGCCCCACCGTTCACGATGAGGCCCAGATGCCGTTCGGCGGCTGCAAATCCTCCGGCTACGGGCGCTTCGGCGGGCGCGCAGGCGTTGCCGAATTTACCGAACTACGCTGGATAACAATGCAAATGCAGCCTCGCGAACTGCCTTTTTAACCCTAAGGGCAGCGCGCGTTGTTCGCCTCAGCAGCGGCTGGCGATCGCGGCCGCCAGCGCGGCAGGATTTTCCCAGGCCATCGAGTGCCCGGCGTCGGGCACAACCCGCAGCATAATCCCTTCCGCGACGGCGTCCTCGGCTTCCTGTGCCGGAAGCGACAGCTCGCCATAGATAAGCGTCTTCGGACAGGTGAGCTGGCAAAAAAGGGTAAACCATGATGGCGTTACGCCGCAGACCAGGCTGGCGGCCCCTCTCCAGACGGCCCAGGAGGCGCTGTTCTGCAGGCACCCAGCCCAGGGCGAAGATTCCGCCGCCAGCATGTCGGCATAGCCTCCGGCGACAAACTTCGCTTCCGTCTGCGCGGCAATCGCCCGGCTGTATACCCCACCGCCGGCGTACAGATTGGGCTCGGCCACCAGCAGCGCAAGCACGCGTTCGCCTAACCGTACAGCCGCTTCAATGGCAATACTGCCGCCCATGCTATGGCCGTACAAATAGCAGCGCGACAGCTGCAGGTGGTCAAGGAGTTCTACCACCACCTGCGCCTGTTCCGTGGTACTGTAACCAAACTCAACGGGTTTATCGCTATAGCCGTAGCCAGGTAGATCGATAAGCACGACCCGGCGCCCGCTCAACGCGGGATCGGCAGCCACTCGAGGATAATCGTACGAAGAGGCGCATCCCAGACCGTGGATAAACACGATCGGATCGCCGCTACCGGGCAGATCGAGCCAGCGCACGGTGGCGCCGGCCAGAGAGGAGAAGAAACCGTTCATATAGATAAGCTCCCGTTAATTGAACTGTGTTTTTATACAGTCATTATTAACGGATGCCAACGCTTTCTTCGTCTCAGAATGTCTCAGAATAGAGAAATAAGGAGCGCGGTCGGAAAGCTAAACGGCCAGGTTGCGCCGATCAGCAGCGCCGCCAGCAGGCGAATCAGGCGACTTTCTTTGGTTAAAAACCAGCTGATAACTGCGCAGATAAATCCCATCACCGCATAAAAAATCAGCATCTTTTGATATAGGGTCATTCTTAGTCCTTCCCTGAAACGCCTTTACGACGCGCCTCTTTCAGCAGCGGAAAGCGGGCCAGAGATTAATACATAACAAAGTAAAATACTGCGCGTAGCCAACAGAAAACGCCCGATTCATCCTTGTCTGATAGCACATCCTTTGACCTCGTACTATACCTGTAGAGGCTTACTCATAAAGGTGGCGTTATGGATGTTTCCAGCAAAACCGTAATTCTGATTAATGTCGGCGCAGCATTTGCGCTTATTAGCCTGCTATCCGTTCGTTTTGGTTGGTTTTACTGATTTTTTCTCAGCAAAGAAACCTAAAAAAGCAGCCTTAAAGGGCTGCTTTTTTACGATTTAATAGCGACAGTACGGGTCGTGTCCACCTGGGACGTAGCCTGCAACACGGCAGTAGCCTTGAGGTTATCAGGGTTATACTCCGGCAACGGATTGACCTTTTCGCTATCCCATTCAGCGGAGAGACAAACGGCTTCACTCGCCCCCTGCTTTTCACAATCCAGAACGCGCTGAGCGGGCAAATTTCCATAGAGAATGGCGGTAGCGGTAGCCACCAGCAGAAAAAATGCTATGTTTTTCAAAACAAAATCAACTTCACAGTAACAAATTATGACAAATGTTCGCATGGCCGCCCCGCCAAAGTCAAACGCCAAACGACCTCCCACATTCAATAGATACAAATTTTATCTAACCATTAACATTAATTAAACATTAACTTTAATTAATAAAGTGAGTGCGACGAAATAAATCTGAAATACATTTCGGCAACACTGCCGGGACTCTTAAAAAGAGAGTTCGGTCCCGAGCATGGCCTGGCAAATAGCACCACAAACAGAATGGATATAGTTTATGCCGGCGCGAAGAAAATAAATTAACCTTACTTCTTCAGGAAAACGATCCTCCGCTGCTACAAATCCACTATCTGCCGTCAGGAAGTATCAGATTATGCTTAAAAAATCAGCATAAACTCACGTCTACAGATAACTAACAATAATGTATGACGAAGAGTTCTATTAGCGGAAAATGCGATACTTCTTAAATCTCGTGCTGCTGGCAGAACGGTAATCATGCCGACAACCCCATGCTTGGTGCGGCCTTAGGCCGATCCTTACTCTCCCAGGCTGGCGGCACTTCATTTGAAAGAGAACAAATACTATTTGCGTTATCTCAAGGATGAATTTACATTCATAAACATTGGTTATGAATACTTTTTCTGTTGCTCATTTTAAATTTGAGGTGGAATATGTCCGGGATTGCCGTGCTTATTGTGGCGTTAATATTACTGGTTATCGCAGTTTATAACCTTATTTCTTACGTGCGTGAACGCCGCCAGTCGAGCTTACCGAGTAAAAAGAATAAACGCTAGGCTAATGCATTTATCTGCCTGAATAGTATCGGCAATAGCGAAAAATTTATTTACCATTCTCATCTTGTGCGTATTAGCTCGCGCGCTTAGCTGCGTCAGGGCGTTACAGCGATGTAACCTCTGTCGAAACCGATGGTGTAGACCGCCCCCTTCCCTGCCCCTGCTGCCCGCTTCTGTTATTTCCGCGTTAACGCTGCCGCCTGCTGCATGGGCAAAAAAAGCCCCTGCACTATTAGTTAGTGCAGGGGCGGGGATATTTGCGAGCCCCATCCGGCGCTTATCTCCGGCACTCATCATGGCTTAGCTCTTGAAGGGGCATAAGAATATTCTCATATCAGCCGCCTTCTGTCTTAGCAATTCCTGCCATCGATGATTATTAGCAGGCTAACCTGATTGCAGGGTGATTATTGCGCTGCATAGTCAATCCCGCTGCTGTCGCCATCTCTATGAGCATGTGCCGCCGAATGATTCACGGCCGCTGCAATTCTCAGAACAGATCCCCCTCCTCTAAACCCGTTCTGGTACCGGTGATAGATTCTCCCGGCCCGGCAGGAAACACTTACTGGAACGTAGAAGCGGCGATAAAAAAGTCGGCGGAAGGATGCGCCTCGGCTGGGATATTCATCTATGACGCCACTGATTGCCAGATACCGCCGCCGACGGGCCTGAACGCGCTCCGTCGGCGGCATGCTGCGTTTAGTGTTTTATCATCACGTGGCGCACGACGGTGTAATCCTCCAGGCCATACATCGACATATCCTTCCCGTAGCCCGACAGCTTTTGCCCGCCGTGCGGCATTTCGCTCACCAGCATAAAGTGGGTATTCACCCAGGTGCAGCCGTACTGCAGGCGGGCGCTAAGACGGTGCGCTCTGCCAACGTCCCGGGTCCACACCGACGAGGCCAGACCGTACTGCGAATCATTGGCCCAGGCCAGCGCCTGCTCCTCATCGCTGAACGCGGTGACGCTCACTACCGGACCAAACACCTCGCGCTGGACAATATCATCCTCCTGCTTCGCCCCGGCCAGCAGCGTCGGCTGGTAGTAGTACCCCTTCCCTGGCGCCTTGCTGCCGCCGGTCACCACTTTGATGTGCGCCAGCGCGCGCGCGGCATCAACGGCGGCGCTCACCCGCTCCAGGTGCGCCTGCGAGCTAACCGGCCCCAGCTCCGTCGCGGCATCTTCCGGCGGGCCGATTTTCAGGCTGGCAACCGCCGCCCCCAGTTTCTCCACCAGCTGATCGTAAATGCCCTGCTGGGCGTAGATGCGGCAGGCGGCGGTACAGTCCTGGCCGGCGTTATAGAAGCCGAAGGTCCGCACGCCCTCAACGACCGCATCAATATCCGCATCGTCAAAGACGATCACCGGCGCCTTGCCGCCCAGCTCCATATGCGTACGCTTAATCGAAGAGGCCGTATGGCCAATAATATGCGCCCCGGTGGCTATCGACCCGGTCAGCGATACCATCCGCACCTTATGATGGCCGGTCAGCGGATCGCCCACGGTTTTACCGCGGCCAAACAGTACGTTGATGACTCCAGCCGGGAAAATATCTTTTGCCAGCTCGGCCAGCTTCAGCGCCGTCAGCGGCGTGATCTCTGAAGGCTTAATCACCACGCAGTTCCCCGCCGCCAGCGCCGGAGCCAGCTTCCAGGCCGCCATCATCAGCGGATAGTTCCACGGCGCGATGGAGGCCACCACCCCAACCGGGTCCCGGCGGATCATCGAGGTGTGCCCTTCCAGGTACTCACCGGCCGCCATCCCCGGCAGGCAGCGCGCGGCGCCGGCAAAGAAGCGAAACACATCCGCCACCGCGGGCAGCTCGTCGTTAATCACGCAGTGCAGCGGTTTGCCGCAGTTCAATGACTCCAGTTTGGCGAGGGTTTCCGCATGCTCGGTAATCACGTCCGCCAGCTTGAGCAGGCACTCCGCGCGGGTTTTCGGCGTGGTCTGGCTCCAGCCGACAAAGGCCAGATCCGCCGCCTCAACCGCCGCATCCACCTGGGCCGCCGTCGCCTCCGCAATCTCCAGCAGCGCTTCGCCATTAGCAGGATTGAATACCGGCACCAGTTCGCCTTCACCCGCCACTAATTCGCCGTTTATCAAAAGGTTATGTTGCATAGTATTATCCTGTACACGTCAGTTATTTGCCGTTTTCAGCGCTTATGTCGCCGTCACGGGTTAGCCACCAGGCCCCTAAAATCGGAATGGTCGTCACCAGCATCACCAGCAGAGCGACAACGTTGGTTATCGGTACATCGCGCGGGCGTCCCAGCTGATTCAGCAGCCACAGCGGAAGCGTGCGCTCGTGCCCGGCGGTAAAGGTGGTGACGATAATTTCATCAAACGACAGCGCGAACGCCAGCATTCCCCCGGCCAGCAGCGCCGACCCCAGGTTGGGTAACACCACGTAGCGGAAGGTCTGCCAGCCCGTCGCCCCTAAATCCATCGACGCCTCCACCAGGCTCCAGGAGGTCCGGCGAAAGCGGGCGATAACGTTGTTAAATACCACCACTACGCAGAAGGTGGCGTGCCCCACCACGATGGTGAAGAAACCCGGTTCGAGATTAATCGCCTTAAACGCCGTCAGCAGCGCCAGGCCGGTAATGATCCCCGGCAGCGCGATGGGCAACAGCAGCAGCAGCGACACGGCGTTTTTGCCAAAAAAGGCGCTGCGCCACAGAGCCCCTGCAGCCAGCGTGCCAAGTACCAGCGCGATAGCGGTCGATAGCGCGGCAATTTTAAGTGACAGCGTCACCGATTCGATAATGTCGCCCCGCCCGGCCGCTTCGCTAAACCAGCGCAGCGTCAGGCCCTGCGGCGGAAAGCTAAAGGCGGCGTCTTCGGTGTTAAAGGCGTACAGGGCAATGATCAGCAGCGGGAAATGCAGGAAGATCACCCCGCCCCAGGTCGCGACTTTCAGAAACAGCGGTGCGCGTTCAGAGTGCATCAAACGCTCCCAGGCGTTTAACAAACGCCAGATACAGGGCAATCAGGACAATCGGCACGAGGGTAAACGCTGCCGCCATCGGCATATTGCCAATCGCCCCCTGCTGGGAATAGACCATATTGCCGATAAAAAAGCCCGGCGGCCCCACCAGCTGCGGCACGATAAAATCGCCCAACGTCAGCGAGAAGGTAAAAATCGACCCGGCGGCAATGCCGGGGATAGCCAGCGGCAGCACCACATAGCGAAAGGTTTGCCGCGGCCGGGCGCCGAGATCGGCCGACGCCTGTAGCAGCGACGCCGGTATGCGCTCCAGCGCCGCCTGCACCGGCAGGATCATAAACGGCAGCCAGATATAGACAAAGACCAGGAAGCGGCCAAGCCCCGAAGTCGACAGCGTATTGCCGCCCACCGCCGGGATCGCCAGCAGCAGATTCAGCGCGCCTTCCACCCCAAGATGGCGCAGAAACCACTGCGCCACGCCATCTTTTGCCAGCAGCAGCGTCCAGGCGTAGGCCTTAACGATATAGCTGGCCCACATCGGCAGCATCACGGCAATATAGAAAAATGCCTTCATTTTGCCGCTGGTGTAGCGGGCCATATACCACGCCATCGGCAGGGCCAGAACAGCGCTGGCCAGCGTGACCGTCAGCGCCATCACCAGCGTACGGATAATAATGTCGTAGTTGGCCGGGTTAAATAGCGCCTTGAGATTAGCCAGCGTCAGGTCGGTAGTGACCGACATGGTGAAGTCGTCGAAGGTATAGAAGCTTTGCCACAGCAGCGTCAGCAGCGAGCCCAGATAGACGATGCCAAACCACATCAGCGGGCCGAGCAGCAGCAAAAACAGCCCCAGCGACGGCCAGCGCCAGAATAGCCCAGACAGGCGGCCGGAGGGAGCGTTCGCGATAAGCGTTGCCATATCAGCCACCGTTATCCAGAGGGACCATCGCCGCCCGCGACCAGGACGCCAGCACCCGCTGTCCCGCCTGCGGGGCGCTCAGCACCGCGCCGCCGTCGCTATTCGCCTGGCTCACCAGCAGCCGGTCGCCGTCGGCCAGCTTTAGCTCGATTCGCGTTGCCGCGCCCTGATACTGCACCGCCTGCACCACGCCCTCGACCTGAACCTCTCCGCCGCCGTGCAGCCGGATATGTTCCGGACGCAGCGACCAGCTGCCCGGCATACCGCACAGCCGGGCGGAGAGCTCGGCGTCAAAGACGTTGGCCGTGCCGACAAACCCGGCAACGAAGGCCGTTTTCGGGCGCAGGTAGAGATCGTGCGGCGCGTCGACCTGCTCGATGCGCCCGTGATTGAACACCGCCACCCGGTCGGACATCGACAGCGCTTCGCTCTGGTCGTGGGTGACAAAAATAAAGGTGATCCCCAGCGCCTGCTGCAGCTTTTTCAGCTCCAGCTGCATCTGCTCGCGCAGCTTTAAATCCAGCGCCCCCAGCGGCTCATCCAGCAGCAGCACCCGCGGCTCGTTCACCAGCGCGCGGGCAATCGCTACCCGCTGCCGCTGGCCGCCGGAAAGCTGGGACGGTTTGCGCGCATGGACAAAGTCAAGGGCCACCTTCTCCAGCGCCTGCTGGGCGCGGCGGTGGCGCTCTTTTTTAGCGATTCCCTTCACCATCAGCCCGTAGGCGACGTTATCGAGGATCGACATATGGGGAAACAGCGCGTAGTCCTGGAAGACGGTATTGACGTCGCGCTGCCACGGCGGCAGCTCGCTGGCCTGCCGGCCAAAAATGGTAATCTCCCCGCCGGAAAGTTGTTCAAAACCGGCAATCAGCCGCAGGCAGGTGGTTTTGCCGGAGCCGGACGGCCCCAGCATTGAGAAAAACTCGCCGTCGCGGATGGCAATGCTTACGCCATCCACCGCGCGCACGTCGCCATACAGCCGCGAGACATTATGAAACTCTACCGCATACGTCATTTCATGCCTCCGGCCGGTCAACGGCCGCCCATAATCGCGATATAGTCCTGGGTCCAGCGGCTGTAAGGGACGAACTTGCCGCCTTCCGCAATCGGGGTCTTCCAGAAGGCGATTTTGGCGAACTGGTTATAGCCGTTGGTTTCGCAGCCTTTGTCTCCCAGCAGCGGGCTGGCTTTACAGCCCTGCGGCACCACCGGCAGCGAGCCGAACCACGCCGCCACATCGCCCTGAACCTTCGGCGTCAGCGACCAGTTCATCCATTTATAGGCGCAGACCGGATGCTTAGCGTCGCTGTGCAGCATGGTGGTATCCGCCCAGCCGGTCACCCCCTCTTTCGGGAAGACGGTGGCTATGGGCTGGCCTTCGCCTTTGAGCCCGTTGGCCTGATACGGCCACGCGCTGGAAGCCACCACGCCTTCGTTTTTAAAATCGCTCATCTGCACGGTGGTGTCATGCCAGTAGCGGTGAATCAGCCCCCGCTGGTCACGCAGCACCTTCAGGACCGCCTGATACTGGGCCTCGGTAAGCTGGTAGGGGTCGGTAATACCGAGCTGCGGCTGGGTGGCTTTGACAAACAGCGCCGCGTCGGCGATATAGATCGGGCCGTCGTAGGCCTGAACCCGTCCCTGGTTGCTTTTACCGTCGCTAAGATTTTGTTTTACAAACACTACGTTCCAGCTATCCGGCGGGGTCGGGAACACTTTGGTGTTGTACATCAGCAGGTTTGGCCCCCACTGGTATGGCGTACCGTAGACTTTACCGCCCACGTTGAACCAGGCGCCTTTCTCCACCCGCGGATCGAGCGTCTTCCAGTTGGCGATCAGCGCCGGGTTAATCGGCTGCACGCGTTTCCCCATAATCAGGCGCAGCGACGCGTCGCCGGAAGCGGTCACCAGGTCATAGCCCCCTTTCGCCATCAGGCTGACCATCTCATCAGAGGTGGCGGCGGTTTTCACATTCACCTGGCATCCGCTCTCTTTTTCAAACTGGGTGACCCAGTCATAGTTTTTATCCGTCTGACCGCGTTCGATATATCCCGGCCAGGCGATGATATCGAGCCGGCCTTCGCC
>OLIJ01000236.1_pt1 | contig 13872 bp, 14 predicted proteins | sample 1609731 | NCBI WGS metagenome assembly OLIJ01 (sample SAMEA4350159, study PRJEB24818) | metagenome | biome: human; feature: gut; material: faeces | place: Denmark | collected 2013-09
CGTCACGCAGCGCCGGCTGCTGGAAGAAGCGCGCGCCGGTTTCGCACTGTTCGCGACGGGTGTTGTACTCGCTGCCCACCAGGGTGCGTTTGAAGTTGCTGTTGATGATCACCACCGCCACGCCTTTCGGCATCGAGACGGCCTTGGTGCCCAGCGTGCGGCAGTCAATCAGCAGGGCGTGGTCTTTCTTGCCCAGCGCGGAGATCAGCTGGTCCATAATGCCGCAGTTACAGCCGACGAACTGGTTTTCCGCCTCCTGACCGTTCAGCGCGATTTGCGCGCCGTCCAGCGGCAGATGATAGAGCTGCTGGAATACGGTTCCAACGGCAACCTCCAGCGACGCCGAGGAGCTTAAGCCGGCGCCCTGGGGAACGTCTCCGGCAATGACCAGATCCGCGCCGCCGAAATGGCTGTTGCGCTTCTGCAGATGCTTCACCACGCCGCGCACGTAGTTGGACCACTGTTGGCTATCGTGGCTGACAATTTTCGCATCCAGCGAAAACTCGTCGGACTGATTTTCATAATCCGCGGCGATCACGCGTACCACGCGGTCCGTGCGCGGCGCGCAGCTGATGACCGTTTGATAATCAATGGCGCAGGGCAGCACGAAACCGTCGTTATAGTCGGTATGTTCGCCGATCAAATTAACGCGACCCGGAGCCTGAATGGTGTGGCTGGCAGGGTAGCCAAATTTCTCGGCAAACAGGGCTTGGGTTTTTTCTTTCAGACTCATTGTTATTCTCCGGATTCGCGAAAATGAACGTCGCTGACCGCGCGCAGACGCTCGGCGGCTTGCTCCGCCGTCAGGTCACGCTGGGTTTCGGCCAGCATTTCGTAGCCGACCATAAATTTGCGTACCGTAGCGGAACGCAGCAGCGGCGGATAAAAGTGGGCGTGTAGCTGCCAGTGATTATTGTCTTCACCATTAAACGGCGCGCCGTGCCAGCCCATAGAGTAGGGGAACGAGCACTGGAACAGGTTGTCGTAACGGCTGGTCAGCTTTTTCAGCGCCAGCGCAAGGTCGGTGCGCTGTGCGGCGGTTAAATCGGTCAGGCGCAGGATGTGCGCTTTCGGCAGCAGCAGGGTCTCAAATGGCCAGGCCGCCCAGTAGGGAACAACGGCCAGCCAGTGTTCAGTTTCGACAACCGTGCGGCTGCCGTCGGCGAGTTCACGCCGGGCGTAATCCACCAGCATCGGCGAACCGTACCCGGCGTAGTGCGCCTTCTGCAGGCGATCTTCGCGTTCGGCTTCGTTCGGCAGGAAGCTGTTGGCCCAGACCTGGCCGTGCGGATGCGGGTTGGAGCAACCCATCGCGGCGCCTTTATTCTCAAACACCTGCACCCACGGGTAGTGCTGGCCGAGATCGGCCGTCTGTTCCTGCCACGCTTTAACCACGCCGTCCAGGGCTTCAACGCTCAGCTCAGGCAGCGTTTTGCTGTGGTCTGGCGAGAAGCAGATGACCCGGCTGGTCCCGCGCGCGCTTTGACAGCGCATCAGGGGATCGTCGCTTTCCGGTGCATCCGGGGTATCGGTCATCAATGCCGCAAAGTCGTTAGTAAACACGTACGTGCCGGCGTAATTCGGGTTGGTATCACCGGTGACGCGGGTGTTACCCGGGCACAGGAAACAGTCCGGATCGTGCGCTGGCAAGGTCAGTTTTGCCGGCGTTTCCTGCGCCCCCTGCCAGGGGCGCTTGGCGCGATGCGGGGAAACCAAAATCCACTGCCCGGTTAACGGGTTATAGCGACGGTGCGGATGGTCGACGGGGTTAAATACGCTCATGACGGTTCCTTAGTCTGGGTAACCCTGCGGATGACGGGACTGCCAGTGCCAGGTGTCCTGTGCCATCTCGTCAAGGTTGCGCGTGACGCGCCAGTTCAGTTCACGGTCGGCCTTTTCGGCGTCAGCCCAGTAGGCCGGGAGATCGCCTTCACGGCGCGGCGCGAAGTGGTAGTTAATCGGTTTGCCGCAGGCTTTGCTGAAGGCATTAATGACGTCAAGGACGCTGCTGCCAACGCCTGCGCCAAGGTTATAAACGTGCACGCCTGACTTACCGGCCAGTTTTTCCATCGCCGCAACGTGACCGTCCGCGAGGTCCATAACGTGGATATAGTCGCGCACGCCGGTGCCGTCTTCGGTCGGATAGTCATTACCGAATACCGCCAGCGATTCGCGACGGCCCACCGCCACCTGCGCAATGTACGGCATCAGGTTGTTGGGGATGCCCTGCGGATCTTCGCCCATATCCCCGGACTGGTGAGCGCCAACCGGGTTGAAGTAGCGCAGCAGCGCAATGCTCCACTCGGGCTGGGCTTTCTGCAGGTCGGTAAGAATTTGTTCGACCATCAGCTTGCTTTTGCCATACGGGCTTTGCGGAGTGCCGGTGGGGAAGCTTTCAACGTAAGGGATCTTTGGCTGGTCGCCGTAGACGGTAGCGGAGGAGCTGAAAATAAAGTTTTTAACGCCGGCGGCGCGCATGGCGGAAACTAACTTTAACGTGCCGGTCACATTATTGTCGTAGTATTCCAGCGGTTTAGCGACGGATTCGCCGACGGCTTTCAGTCCGGCAAAGTGGATCACCGCCTCAATGGCGTGATCGTGCAGGATCTCGGTCATCAACGCTTCATTGCGGATATCGCCTTCAACAAAGGTCGCTTTTTTCCCGCCAAGACGCTCAATCACCGGCAGCACGCTGCGCTTACTGTTGCAGAGGTTGTCGAGAATAATCACTTCATGTCCCTGCAGCAGCAGCTGTACGCAGGTATGACTTCCAATGTAACCGCTACCACCTGTAACCAATACTTTCATGACTCGCTCCAATAGGCTTATCGTATGTGAAGACGATAGCATATCAAAGAACGAAAAAGTGTGACACAGACCAAATTGGTGGTATCGCTTACACTAAAATACACAAACGCGATGTTTAAATAAATACTATTTTAAAACATGATGTTAGTGGTTATTTGTGAACTTTATCTGAAAAAATACAGGGATCCGCAGACCCCTGGATTGGCTTATTTTGCCAGCGGACCGATCCGGTAAGTGTAACCGTCTCCACTCGGAATAAACTCCAGGCGGTGGGTGATGCAGTCCGGGGCGTCTTCGGCATGGTGGGAAACAAACAGCAGCTGGGTGGCCCCTTCGCTAATCAGCACGTCAACAAAGCGGCGTACCAGCTGGCGGTTGAGAGGGTCGAGACCCTGCAGCGGCTCGTCGAGGATCAGCAGCGTCGGGTGTTTCACCAGCGCGCGGACAATCAGCGCCAGACGCTGCTGGCCCCACGACAGGCTGTGGAACGGGGCGTCGGCGGTGCGGCCGTCAATACCCAGAATATCCAGCCAGGTTTGTACCAGCTTGCGCTGCTTATCGGAAACGGCCTGATAGATGCCGATCGAGTCGAAATAGCCCGACAGAATGACGTTGCGCACGGTGGTGCTGACGCGATACTCCAGGTGCAGGCTGCTGCTGACGTAGCCGATATGCTTTTTGATATCCCAGATGGTTTCACCGCTGCCGCGACGGCGGCCAAAAAGGGTCAGATCGTTGCTGTATCCCTGGGGATGGTCGCCGGTGATCAGGCTGAGCAGCGTCGATTTCCCGGCGCCGTTGGGCCCGACTATCTGCCAGTGCTCGCCGGGGTTTACCTGCCAGCTGAGGTGATTGATGATTGGCCGGTCGTTGTATGACACCACGCCATCGTTGAGGATAATGCGCGGCATATCGGCAGCGAGAGAGTTGCGGGCGGCGGGCGCATCCGGTTCCGGTAACGCGATCCCGTCAAGCTGCTCGCTGTGGGCCAGCTGGGCGATCAGCGCCTGCTGCAGCAGGGTCTGTTTCTCACCGATCTCGCTTAGCGTACAGTCCGCCAGCACGCCGGCAAACTGGACGAATGCGGGGATTTCATCGAACCGGTTGAGTACCAGCACGAGGGTGATGCCTTCTCCGTTCAGGGTTGCCAGCAGTTCGGCCAGCTGGTGGCGGGAGGCCACGTCAAGGCCGTCGAAAGGCTCATCAAGGATCAGTAAATCCGGTTTGGCCATCAGCGCCTGGCACAGCAGCGTTTTGCGCGTCTCGCCGGTGGAGAGATATTTAAAACGGCGCTGCAGCAGGCTGGAAATGCCAAACAGCCCGGCAAGATGAGCACAGCGGGCGGCATCCTTATATTCATCCTGGATTATCTCATGCGTAAAGCGGCCGGTATCTTCTTCGCCAGGGCTGAGCAGATCGGTGTTGTTGCGCTGCCACTCGTCGCTGACCAGCTTCTGTAGCTGTTCAAAGGAGAGGCGGGTGATGCGGGTAAAATCACTTTCACGCCGGCCGGAGAGCAGGGTGAGTTCGCCGGATAGCGCGCGGGCCAGCGCGGATTTACCGCTGCCGTTGCTACCGACGAATGCCCAGCTTTCGCCGGCGCCAACGGTGAGGTGTTCAATATTTAGCGTTTTTGTGTCGCTCAGGCGGAACGTGCCTTGCGATATTTGCAATGATGACATTGTGTATCCCACTTTTTGCAGCAAAGTGCTTCAGGGATACGTCTTAAGGCGGATAATGTCAATCCCGTCAGCACAAGGTGGCAAGAATGATGCGATCGGCATTGAAATAGGCGATCGCCTCGGCACCTTCAGCCAGATCGCGAATCTGCTCCCGAGGAAGTGTCGCACACAGGTTCTGGCCGTCCGGCAGCGTCATCAGCACTTCGCACTGCTCCGGCCCGTATTCGATATGGCCGATCCGTCCCGTGAGCTGGTTGTCCGCTTCTGCGGCCACCGCCGGGTCCTGGGTCATACCGACCCACGGCGCTTTCAGCAAAACCAGCACCTCCTGGCCTTCATCCAGGCCGAGCCGTTCGGCGCTTTGGGCGGTGATCGCGACTTTAAAGCGGGTCTGTCCGTCGGCCAGCAAAACCTCCACATGCTGCTGCACCTGCTGATGGTCGCGGCCGGTGATGGTGCCAAACCACTGGTTACGGGCGCTGGTTTGCAGGGAGAAGCGGGAGATGGCGGCGAGCAGGCTGTCGAGAGGCAGCGCGTCGTCGTCGCTCAGGACGTCAAAAGCTTTCTGTTGAATCTGCGCCAGCAGATCGTAAAGCTGAATCAACCGCTGGCCGTAGCGGGTCAGCACCGCGCCGCCGCCGCCTTTACCGCCGGTCGCGCGGTCAACCAGCGCCTGCTCGCTGAGCTGATTCATTTCGTTAATAGCATCCCACGCGCTTTTATAGCTGATGCCGGCATTTTTCGCGCCCTGGCTAATTGAACCCGTCTGGTCAATCTGTTTCAGCAGGGAGATGCGGCGAGGGTCGGCGAACAGGCGCTGCTGTAATTTCAGGGTGAGGAGAATTTCGGCCTGCATAATAATATCCTGGCAAAAAGGGTATTGTGACCGATAGCGAGCATCTTGCAAGATAGATCTATGACCGTATTCGGCGAGGCATCGCACAAATGGGGCGTGTTTTTCCTGCTGAAACGGTTACAATTAAGCATTCGTACTTTCTGGAGCCAACTATGTTAGAGCTATTGAAAAGTCTGGTTTTTGCCGTGGTCATGGTCCCGGTGGTGATGGCTATCATCCTCGGTCTGATTTACGGTCTGGGCGAAGTGTTCAACATCTTCTCCGGCGTCGGTCATAAAGATCGCGGCCAGCAAAAAAACTGATTTCCTGACGCCCGGTTTCTCCGGGCGTTTTTTTATCCCTTCCTTTTGATCCTTCTCTATTTACCACCAATTCGCACTGGGAAAACCCTGTTCACATCGTTATATTGTTCCGTACATAACGCACGCACAGGAGTTTCAGATGGCACGTCAATGGTTACGTTTTTTTGTCGGAGCAACGTTAACGCTCTCCGTCGCCGGGCAGGCGCTGGCAGAAGAGGGGAAGATAACGGTCTTCGCGGCGGCTTCATTAACCAACGCGATGCAGGATATCGCTAAGGCGTATAAGCAGGAGAAAAAGGTTGATGTAGTCTCATCCTTTGCCTCCTCTTCAACGCTGGCACGGCAAATTGAAGCGGGCGCGCCTGCTGACCTGTTTATCTCCGCAGACCAGAAATGGATGGATTACGCGGTTGAGAAAAAAGCGATTGATACCGCCTCACGCGAAACGCTGCTGGGAAACAGCCTGGTTGTCGTTGCGCCAAAGGCCAGCGCGCAGGGCGATATTACCATCAACAGCAAGACTGACTGGACCAGCCTGCTGAAGGGCGGCCGTCTGGCGGTGGGCGACCCGGAACATGTACCGGCCGGGATTTATGCTAAAGAAGCGCTGCAAAAGCTGGGGGCATGGGACACCTTGTCAGCAAAACTGGCTCCGGCGGAAGACGTGCGCGGGGCGCTGGCATTGGTTGAACGTGACGAAGCGCCGTTGGGCATCGTTTACGGCTCCGATGCGGTTGCCAGCAAAGGTGTTAAAGTAGTGGGCACCTTCCCGGAAGATTCGCATAAGAAGGTTGAGTATCCGCTGGCCATTATTGACGGGCATAAAAATGCAACCGTCAGCGCATTCTATGACTACCTGAAAGGGCCTGAGGCGTCAGCTATCTTCAAACAATACGGATTTACCACGCGCCAATGATTTTAAGCGATCCCGAATGGCAGGCGGTGCTGCTGAGCCTCAAAGTATCATCCCTGGCGGTGGTGTTTAGCTTACCTTTTGGGATCTTTTTTTCCTGGCTGCTGGTCAGGCGCAGCTTCCCCGGAAAAGCGCTGCTCGACAGTATTCTCCACCTCCCGCTGGTGCTGCCGCCGGTGGTGGTCGGCTATTTACTGCTGGTTGCGATGGGAAGACGCGGTTTCATCGGCAGCTGGCTGTACGACTGGTTCGGCCTGACGTTTGCCTTTAGCTGGCGCGGCGCGGTGCTGGCGGCGGCGGTGATGTCGTTTCCTCTGATGGTGCGGGCGATTCGCCTGGCGCTTGAAGGGGTCGATATCAAGCTGGAGCAGGCGGCGCGAACCCTCGGCGCCGGGCGCTGGCGGGTGTTCTTTACCATCACCCTGCCGCTGACGCTGCCGGGCATTATTGTCGGCACCGTGCTGGCCTTCGCCCGCTCGCTGGGCGAGTTTGGCGCGACCATCACCTTCGTTTCCAATATCCCCGGCGAAACGCGCACGATCCCCTCGGCAATGTATACCCTGATCCAAACGCCGGGCGGCGAGGGCGCCGCCGCGCGTTTATGCTTAATTTCGATCGTCCTGGCGCTGATCTCGCTGCTGGTTTCCGAATGGCTGGCTCGCCTCAGCCGCGCGCGGATGGGTAAATAACGATGCTTGAACTCGATTTTACCCAGACGCTGGGAACCCACTGCCTGAACATTCAGGAGACGCTGCCCGCCAGCGGTATTACCGCGGTATTTGGCGTATCCGGAGCCGGTAAAACCTCGCTCATCAATGCCATCAGCGGCCTGACCCGACCGCAGAAAGGACGGATCGTGCTCAACGGCCGGGTGCTGAATGATGTCGAAAAGCGCATCTGCCTGGCGCCGGAAAAACGGCGGATTGGCTACGTTTTCCAGGATGCCCGTCTGTTCCCGCACTACAAAGTGCGCGGCAATTTGCAGTACGGCATGGCGAAGAATATGGCCGGTCAGTTCGATAAGCTGGTGGCGCTGCTGGGGATTGAGCCTCTGCTCGAGCGCCTGCCGGGCGGCCTCTCCGGCGGCGAGAAGCAGCGGGTGGCCATCGGCCGGGCGCTGCTGACCGCCCCTGAGCTGCTGCTGCTCGATGAGCCGCTGGCATCGCTGGATATTCCCCGTAAGCGTGAGCTGCTGCCCTACCTGCAGCGGCTGGCGCGCGAAATCAATATCCCGATGCTGTACGTCAGCCATTCGCTGGATGAGATCCAGCATCTGGCGGATAAAGTGCTGGTGCTGGAAAACGGCAGCGTGAAGGCGTTTGGCGATCTCGAAGAGGTGTGGGGCAGCAGCGTGATGCACCCGTGGCTGCCGCAGGACCAGCAGAGTACGATACTGAACGTTTCGGTTGTCGCCCAGCATCCGCAGTATGCGATGACCGCGCTGGCCCTCGGCGAGCAGCGGCTGTGGGTCAACCAGCTCGAGCGGCCGCTGGGCGAGTCGGCGCGCATTCGCGTTCAGGCGTCCGACGTGTCGCTGGTGCTGGAGCTCCCGCAGCGAACCAGCATTCGTAATATTTTACGCGCGCAGGTGGTGCAGTGTATTGAAACCAACGGACAGATTGAGGTGCAGCTGGAGGTCAGCGGCCGCACTCTATGGGCGCGCATCAGCCCGTGGGCCAGAGATGACCTGGGGGTTACGCCAGGTCAGTGGCTGTACGCGCAAATTAAGAGCGTGTCGATTACCGCCTGATCACAGCAGGTTGCGGTTGATAAAGTCGGCAATGCTGTTGCTTTCGTTCTCGCCAATCACCACGTTCGCGCGCGCTTTGACTTCGTCGACCGCGTTACCCATCGCCACGCCGGTACCGGCGGCTTCCAGCATGCTGAGATCGTTATAGTTGTCGCCGAAGGCCACCACGTCCTGCATCGACAGCCCCTGGGCTTCAACCCACTGCGCCAGGCGCTTGCCTTTGCTGTTGCCGGCGCGGGCGATATCGACCTGATCGTGCCACGACCATTCGCACTCCAGCCCCAGCGTCTGGCCGACGTGCTGCGCGAACTGCTGCAGTTTGGGAATGTTTTCATCGGTGAGGGCAAACTTCCACACCGCCTTCACCTCGCGCGCCGCCTGCGCCAGAGAGTCAACCTGGGTGAAGACCGGACGCTGTTCCGGCGGCAGCGACTCTGCCCAGCGGGCGGTACGGATGACGTGCCCGGTCGGTTGCTCGTAGAGCATGGCGTCGTCGACGTACATCAGGCCGTGAACGTCGTGGTCGGCCAGCATCCCGGCGAGGCTTAGCGCCTTATCGACCGCCATCGGATCGGCTTGCAGAACCTTTTTTGCCTGATAATCATACAAATAAGTGCCATTACAACAAATTGCAGGTGTATCCAGAGCCAGTGCCTGATAAAAAGGATGGATCGCGACGTGATGTCGACCCGTGACGACGATCACCTGGTAACCGGCCGCGCGGGCACGCGCCAGCGCCTCAAGTGAGGCGGGCAGGATCGTCTTGCTTGAGGTCAATAAGGTGCCGTCTAAATCCAGGGCAATCACGCGTGAGGTCATGTGTTGTTTCCGGTTAATGGTGAAAAGTGAGCAGGCCATGATGGTACACCGCTGTGCCTCAGGGGCAAATTTTTCAGCATCTACCGTTAAAAGAGTCTATACATTGCATCGAACAAGCAGCTTGCTGAATGAAATGTATAAGTTTTCCATGCGCAGTGAGGAAAGGAGTATTCATGAAACAAACCGTTTATACCGCCAGCCCGGAAAGCCAGCAGATTCACGTCTGGAGTCTGGATCTTGCGGGAAATTTGACCCTGGTACAGGTTGTTGACGCCCCGGGTCAGGTGCAGCCGATGGTGGTTAGCCCGAATAAAGAGTATCTCTACGTCGGCGTGCGTCCGGAGTTTCGCGTACTGGCTTACCGCATTGCGCCAGATAATGGGGCGCTGACTTTCGCCGGTGAAGCCGCGCTGCCGGGGAGCCCGACGCATATTTCGACCGACAGGCTGGGCCGCTTCGTGTTCAGCGCCTCCTACAATTCGGGCTGCGTTAGCGTCACGCCGCTGACCGACGGTCTGCCGGGTGAAACGGTGGCCGTGGTTGAAGGGCTGGAAGGCTGCCACTCGGCCAATATTGCCCCGGATAACCGCACGCTGTGGGTACCGGCGCTGAAGCAGGATCGCATCTGTCTGTTTACCCTCAGCGATGACGGTTTCCTGGCGGCGCAGGAGCCGGCGGAAGTCACCACCGTTGAAGGCGCCGGCCCGCGTCATATGGTGTTCCATCCGAACCAGCAGTACGGCTACTGCGTTAACGAACTGAACAGCTCCGTCGACGTCTGGGAGCTGAAGGATCCGCACGGCAAAATTGAGTGCGTGCAGACGCTGGATATGATGCCTGCCGACTTTACCGGCGTGCGCTGGGCGGCGGATATCCACCTGACCGCCGACGGCCGTCATCTCTACGCCTGCGATCGTACCGCCAGTATTATCACCATCTTCAGCGTCTCCGAAGACGGCAGCGTGCTGGCGATTGAAGGCTACCAGCCGACCGAGGCCCAGCCGCGCGGCTTTAACCTCGATCACAGCGGCAAATACCTGATTGCCGCCGGGCAGAAATCCCACCACGTCGCGGTGTATGAAATCAGCGGCGAGCAGGGTCTGCTGCAGGAGAAAGGGCGCTATGCCGTAGGTCAGGGGCCGATGTGGGTTGTGGTTAACGCTCACTAAGCCGCAGAGGCTGATAAAACCTCGCTGCGGCGAGGTTTTTTTATGCATCGGGCGAGGTCGTTGCAAATGAGCCCGCCGTCGGGTCGCGGCGGTATGGCGCTTATGACAGCGCCGTCTGCAGCGTCCTGGCGCTGTTTTGCAGCTCTGCGCCAGGGTTGCGGCCAATTAATACGAACTGATATCCCCGATCGTGCCACCAGGCGAGATTCATCCCGTGGCGCTGCTCGCTGCTAATCTCCGCGCTGCCCGGCTGGCGCAGCGGAGAGATGCACAGCGCCATGGGGCCATATTCGGCATGCATCCAGGCAATCTGCGCTATCGAGGTGCTGTCGTAGCGCAGTATGCGGACCATTTTAAGCTCCGCGCCCTGAAGCCTGAGCTGCTGTTCATTGAGATGCAGGCCGATATCCTCGGCGGTGCGCGCCAGCCCGCGCTGCAGCAGCGGCGGCGAGCTGTCGAGATCGAGCAGCGTTTCGGCGCTGTAGAGCGACATGTAGCGGGCTTCAAGATCGCGAATATTTTCGCTCTCGTCGGGCTCTTCCGCCGCCGGGCGCGCCAGGTAGCCTAATCCGCTGCCTATCAGCAAAAAGCTGAGCGAGGCGGCAATCATTGCGCGGCGGCTGAACGACGGGCGCGGCGCGGGCGCACGGCTATCCTCGACCTGCGCCAGCTGCGCGTCGAGCCTTGCCTGCATGCGCTCCAGCGGCGCCTCATCGAGCAGGGGCGCAAAGGCCTGGCGATAGTTCTGATTGCTGCTCATCAGCTCGGCGGTGCGGGCGGCAAGCTGCCCATCGCTCTTGAACGCCGCCTCGAAGCTGCGGGCGTCGGCGTCGCTCATCTCACCGTCCAGCCAGGCAACGATGGCCTCATCGCTATAGGGAGGCGTAAAACTTAACGATTTCAAGAGCGTTTCTCCTTCGCTGAGGGCGGGGTAGCTATCGATTTTGCCAGCGTCAGCCTTGCCGCCGCCAGCCGGCTCATAATTGTACCGACCGGCACCGACAGGGTGTCAGCCGCCTCCTGATAGGTAAAGCCTTCGACATACACCAAAAATACGGCGTTGCGCTGGGCTTCCGCCAGCGCGCCCACGCGCCGCATAATTTGCCGGTACTGCAGGCTATCTTCCGCCATTTCGCGGGAATCCGGCGCAACCAGCTCTTCGCTGTCGACGAATCCTTGCCCCATCCGCACGTGGCGCGCGCGCAGCTCTGAAATCCAGATGGAGTGGAGAATAGAAAACAGCCATCTGTCGATACGCGTGCCCGGCGTATACTGCGCGCTCCTTTCGAGCGCGCGTACGCAGGTGGACTGTACCAGCTCCTCGGCGACATCGCGGCTGCGCGACAGGACCAGCCCGTAGCGCCAAAGGCGCGAGAGATGGGCGGCAAGCTGTGAGCGAACTTCACTGGTTGTGATTTTCTTACCCTCGTGACGATTATCAGGATTCAGGATGCCCGTTAATGGCCGCCTGCAGATCGCGATACTCCTCGCAGCCCTGGCCGCAGATCCCGGCAATCACCTTCAGCTGCTCCTTCGCCAGATCCGCACGACCTTTTATCATCCATGCTTCACCCAGATACTCCCGGGCTTTGGCATAGTTCGGCTCAAGCGCCAGCGAACGCTGATAGTAACCGATGCCTTCGTCCGTGCGTCCGAGCTTGCGGGTCGCGTAGCCGCGGTAGTTCCAGGCCTCGGCCGTATTGCCGTTTTTTAACGAATCCAGCAGGTTCAGCGCCGTCTGGTATTCGCCTTTTTTCGCCAGATGGTAGGCGTAGTTGGTTTTATCCTGGTCGCTGAGGCTGCTGGTTTTCTCCGGCACGCACTGTTTGGTGGCGCTGTCATAAACCTGTCCGCTCGGGCAGTCAGGGGTTTTACTCTCGGTACTATTATCGCCCATGGCAAAAACCGGCGGCACGGACAGGAAAAATAGCAGTGCCGGAACGGCCATGCGGCGCGAAGCGGGGCGTAATGCAGAGGAAAGTGCGTTCATTTTAGTCTCCAGAGTGGGCGAATGCGCGACCAGGCGTACAGGCGAACCGCAAGGGTTAAGCGCCGTCATGGTCTTGCATGGTGTAAACGCGCCAGCGGGAGTTTTTATTCGCCTAAAAAGCGTATTTTTTTGCGGCCGGGAAAGCCCGTCGGGAAGAGGGGGAAGTAAAGGGGGAGCGGCGTCCCCCTTTTAAGCTGCGGCGGTTACTGCTTAGGCTCGGCTACGATAAAGCTTCCCACGCCGCGGTTGTTGTATTCCCACATGCGGTTGAAGCCGTTGTCGTTGAGATTACGCTGCGCAACGCCTTTAGCGTCCACCGCGCCGGTATCACCGCTGAATGCGCGGTTAGATACTGCCGCGTCGGCCCACGGCTTAGCGACATTAAAGCCTTCGTTAATCACGCTATCGCGGATAACAACCTGACCGTTGGTGTTGCTATCAACGTCCAGAGAGCGGCCCAGCTGAGCGAAGCCGTCGCCGGAAGCGGTGAAGCGGCTGTTGATGGCCAGGAAGCCGTAGGTGACGCTCTTCAGCGTAGCCGGAGCAAAGACGTAGCCCTCTTTTTGCGTGCGGGAATTCACGACGCGGAAATCGGTATTATCAAATACGACGGCGCCGCGGCCGGCAACGATATCGACGTCGCCTTCAATATAGCTGTTGCTGACCAGCGTGCGGGTCTGGCGATCGTTCTGCAGGCGGTTCTGCACACCGCTGTTGGTCACGAAGAAGGTGTTCTGGCGGCCCAAAATATTGACGTTGTTAATCTGGACCTGGTCGCCATCGCTGCGCAGGGCTACGGCCTGGTGGGTACCGGCATCAACGCTATCGCCGAGGTTATTAGCGATGGTCAGGTTCTGCAACTGCAGGCCGTTATTCTGCGACCAGAAGACCGCAGAGCACATCATGCCAACGGTGGCCGTACGCTTGCTCTGGCAGTTGTCGAACATATACCACGCCGGTTTGCCTGGCATATATTTTCCGGCCGGATTGACCAGGTGGCGCCAGCTGGTGACGTCCATTTCAGAATCGATCGCCTGGCTAATTTTCACATCCAGCGGCTTCTCGCCGGTACCGTACAGGGTCAGCGCGCCGGGGGCGGCCGGAACATAGACGGTACCGGTATATTCACCCGGCATAATCGCAATGAACAGACGGCGGTCGGAATGGCGGGCGATTGCCGCATCGACGGCAGCCTGAATCGTGGTGTGGGTAACGCCTTGAGTGCCCGCAGGCCCGACGACGAAGTCAGGCTGGGCCGGCACGGCAATGGCTGCCGGCTTCCACGCTGCGGCGTTCGGGTCCAGCGGCTGGAAATAGCTCGTCGGCAGGAAGTTCTTCGCTTCATCGGCGCTTAAAACCGGGCGAGAGGCGGTACCCGGCGCTGCCTGGGTAGAGGGTTGCTGATCGGCAGGGGGTGAGCTGCAGGCGGATAACGGCACGCCGAAGGGCAGCGCCAGCGCCAGTCGGGAAACTGAGGATGGGGTCATGTTGCTCCGGGCAAGAATCAATTAGCTATAACCGCCATACTTCAAGCCGCGTCTTTGCTTGCAGCGTGCGCCTGCCAACTCGATAAGGGGCGAATT
>OLIJ01000239.1_pt1 | contig 13435 bp, 13 predicted proteins | sample 1609731 | NCBI WGS metagenome assembly OLIJ01 (sample SAMEA4350159, study PRJEB24818) | metagenome | biome: human; feature: gut; material: faeces | place: Denmark | collected 2013-09
GGTTGAATACGTTCGGCTGTTCCTTGCCGGCAAAGACGATCAGGTACTGACGCAGCTTATTGCCCGCATGGAGAGGGCCAGCCGGGCGCTGGAGTTTGAAGAGGCGGCGCGCATTCGCGACCAGATCCAGGCCGTACGCCGGGTGACGGAGAAACAGTTTGTCTCAAATAATGGCGACGATCTGGACGTTATCGGCGTCGCCTTTGATTCAGGCATGGCCTGCGTCCACGTGCTGTTTATCCGCCAGGGGAAAGTGCTGGGCAGCCGCAGCTATTTTCCAAAGGTTCCCGGCGGCACCGAGCTCGGGGAAGTGGTGGAGACCTTCGTCGGCCAGTTCTACCTGCAGGGCAGCCAGATGCGCACCTTGCCTGGGGAGATTCTGCTCGATTTTAACCTTGGCGATAAAACCCTGCTCGCGGATTCGCTCTCCGAGCTGGCGGGGCGGCGGGTGAATGTCCAGACTAAGCCTCGCGGCGATCGCGCCCGCTACCTCAAGCTGGCGCGCACTAATGCCGCGACGGCGCTGACGACCAGGCTTTCCCAGCAGTCAACCATCCATCAGCGCCTGCAGGCGCTGGCAACGCTGCTCAAGCTGCCGGCGGTGAAGCGCATGGAGTGCTTTGATATCAGCCACACGATGGGCGAACAGACGGTCGCCTCGTGCGTGGTGTTTGACAGCAACGGGCCGCTGCGCGCCGAGTATCGTCGCTATAATATCACCGGGATTACGCCGGGGGATGATTATGCGGCGATGAATCAGGTTCTGCGCCGGCGCTACGGTAAAGCTATCGAAGAGAACAAGATCCCGGACGTTATCCTGATAGATGGCGGTAAAGGGCAGCTCGGGCAGGCGAAAAGCGTGTTTGCCGAGCTGGATGTGGCCTGGGATAAACATCATCCTCTATTATTAGGGGTAGCAAAAGGCAGCGATCGTAAGGCGGGCCTGGAAACGCTATTCTTTGAGCCTGAGGGCGAAGGCTTTAGCCTGCCGCCGGACTCTCCCGCGCTGCACGTCATTCAGCATATTCGCGATGAGTCGCACGATCATGCCATCGCCGGACATCGTAAAAAGCGGGCAAAAGTTAAAAGCACCAGCACGCTGGAGACTATCGAAGGAGTGGGGCCAAAGCGTCGGCAGATGCTGCTGAAGTATATGGGCGGCCTGCAGGGGTTACAGAAAGCCAGCGTCGAAGAGATAGCCAAAGTACCGGGTATATCTCACGGTCTGGCAGAAAAGATCTTCTACTCGTTGAAACATTAGGGGCTCTGTAGCAACATAGGGCTAATTTTTACTTCTAACAGATAGTTACCCGTCACTATGCAATTTAATATCCCTACATTGCTTACTCTGTTTCGCGTCATACTGATACCGTTCTTTGTGCTGGCGTTTTACCTTCCCGTGGTATGGGCACCTTTCGCCTGTGCGCTGATCTTCTTCGTCGCCGCAGTAACCGACTGGTTTGATGGTTATCTGGCGCGCCGCTGGAATCAAAGCACGCGCTTTGGCGCGTTTCTCGATCCGGTAGCGGATAAGGTTATGGTGGCGATTGCGATGGTGCTGGTTGCCGAGCATTACCACACCTGGTGGGTTACTCTGCCGGCCGCGACGATGATCGCCCGTGAAATCATTATTTCTGCCCTGCGCGAATGGATGGCTGAGCTGGGTAAACGCAGCAGCGTGGCGGTTTCCTGGATCGGCAAAGTCAAAACGACGGCGCAGATGACGGCGCTGGTGTGGATGCTGTGGCGGCCAAATGAGTGGGTTGAAGGGGCAGGGATCGTGCTGTTCCTCGTCGCGGCTGTGCTGACTCTGTGGTCAATGCTGCAATATTTGAACGCGGCGCGCGGCGATTTGCTTGATCAGTGATCGTTTCGGCGTAATTTTCAGCAAACGACGCAAGGTTTTAAAAAATATCGTTGACTCATTGCGCCAGGTAAGTAGAATGCATCGCATCGAACGGCGGCATGACTCGCCAGACGATAACAAAATCAAGTGATTAGCAATTACCTTGATAATGCGGGAATAGCTCAGTTGGTAGAGCACGACCTTGCCAAGGTCGGGGTCGCGAGTTCGAGTCTCGTTTCCCGCTCCAGTTTAAAAACATCGGCAGTTGCGGGTGTTGCAGCATTAAGGGCGCGTTAGCAAAGCGGTTATGTAGCGGATTGCAAATCCGTCTAGTCCGGTTCGACTCCGGAACGCGCCTCCAATTTACATCCCGAGCCCGGATGGTGGAATCGGTAGACACAAGGGATTTAAAATCCCTCGGCGTTCGCGCTGTGTGGGTTCAAGTCCCACTCCGGGTACCATTGGGATGATGCAGAATAATCAAAGCAATAAGCAGTGTCGTGAAACCACCTACGGGTGGTTTTTTTGTGCCTGAAATCCGCCATTTATAATATCACTTCATAATATTATCTTTCCCTTCAGCATATTCCCTTGCCGCGCAGGGCTTCGCCCGCTAACCCTGTTACTATCCGTAAGATCGTACTTATCAAAAATAACGAGGAGTTCTGATGCCCGTTTCAGGCCTGCCCAGGAGCCGCAAAATTTTTATTGGCGATATTCATGGCCAGTACGGCAAGCTTTCCGCTCTGCTGGGTCATCTGCAGTCCCGGGAGAATCTGGATCGCAGCCTCCTGATTTTTGTCGGCGACCTTATTGATAACCAGCTGGGGAGCCACATCGATCATGCCTCCGTGCTGGAACAGGTGAGGGGAGATGTGGCCGCGGGCCGCGCCGTTTGCCTGATGGGCAATCATGAATTTAATGCCGTTGGCTGGCTGATGCGGCATCCGGAGACGGCGCAGCCCCTGCGCCCGCATACGCCGAATAACCGCCGTCAGCATCAAGCCTTCCTCAACGACGTCACGGAAGACAGCGCGCAGCACCTGCGGTGGGTTGAGTGGTTTAAAACGCTGCCGCTGTTTGTTGATTTTGGCGATATCCGTGCGGTGCACGCGTGCTGGGACAAGGACGCTATTGCCCAGCTTCGCCCGTGGCTCGATGAAGAGAACCGGCTGAAACCGGAGTGCTGGGTACACGCCTTTGATAAACGGCACGTCCTGTTCCACCTGCTGGAGACGATACTCAAGGGGCCAGAGCTGGCGCTGCCTGAGGGCTATAGCTTTCAGGATAAAACCGGGATCGAGCGGCGCCATATTCGTATCCGCTGGTGGCTGAATGAGGCAACAACCTATCGCCAGATTGCTCAGGTCCAGCCCGAGATGATTGACAGCATCCCGGATATCGCGCTGGAAAAAAACGCTCACCTTTTGCCCGAGGTTCCCGTGGTCGTTGGGCACTACACCCTATCCGCCGAACCGCAGGCGCTGAGCGAGCGGGTGGTGTGCGTTGATTATAATGCGGCAAAAGCGAACCATCCGCTGCGGGCGTGGATCTATGACGATGGCCAGACGGAAGTGGCAAACGGACGCTTCGTCAGCGTATGAGGCTGGTTTGCCGCATTATCGTCATGGCGCCTGGCGGTCAAGCCCTAAGTTTTCTCCGGCACATTCCGGGAAAACTGCGCTAAAATAGCGCCCGGTGCGCGCCTGCGGGCCGGATAAACTGCCTTTGGGACAATATGCCGTCACGGCAATAATAATTATTTTTGATGAGGGATCTTATGGCCACGTTGCTTGAAAGCTACGGTAACTGTTTTCGGAAATATGCCACCTTTCGCGGCCGCTCGGCGCGCAAAGAGTACGCCGTATTTACCGTCGCTAACTTTGTGCTGTCCGCGGTACTGGGGCTGATCCCGGTTATCGGCGGGCTGTTTAGCCTGATTATTATTATTCCGGGTATCGCGGTGGCGGTACGACGCCTGCACGATCTGAACAGATCCGGCTGGTGGCTGCTGGCGCCTTTTCTGATCCTGATTATCGGCCTGATTGGTGTCGCCGGCAGCGTTGAAGACGGCGGGGCTGCGGCATGGGTATGGCTGATGGTCGCTGGCGGAATCATGTCGCTGGTGATGTCGATTTGGCTGCTGTTCGCCCGAGGTACCGCCGGGGTTAACCGCTTTGGCGATGCGCAGCAAGATAACGCCGACGGCGCGCAGAGCGCCCCCGTTTCTTCCGCCGACGATGTCAGAGAGCGCCTGGCCCAGGCCACGAAAATGCGCGATGACGGTACGATCAGCGAAAGTGAATATGAAACGATGCGCTCGAGCATTATTAAAGATATTTAACCCGCGCAGAATGCCCGCGCCGGGTGGTTTTCTCCCGGCATTTCCGCTACTGTATGCGCCATTTTTATAAGACGACGAGCCTGTTTATGAAAACCGGACCCCTGAACGAAAGCGAACTTGAATGGCTGGACGATATCCTGTCGAAATACGCCACCGACGGCGCCATTCTTGATGTCTCCGAGCTTGATGGCCTGCTGACGGCGATTCTCTCCGGGCCTGCTGAAATTGAGCCCGCCCGGTGGCTGCTGGCTATCTGGGGCGGTGCCGACAACGTACCGCGCTGGGCAAACGATCGCGAGCGCGACCGCTTCGTTAACCTCACTCTCCAGCATATGAGCGACGTCGCCGAGCGCCTGGACGACTATCCGGAGCAGTTCGAGCCGCTGTTTGGCACGCGTGAAGAGGAAGGCCAGGAGCTGACTATCGTTGGCGAGTGGTGCTTTGGCTATATGCGCGGCGTCGGCTTGAGCAACTGGGCCGCTTTACCGGCGGAGCTGCAGGCCGAGCTGGATATCATCGCTCTGCACGGGACGGAAGCGCAGTTCCCGGCGGTTGAAGCGCTCTCTGTCGACGATTTTCTTGCCAGCGTGGAGCGTATTAAACCCGCGGCGCTGGCACTCTATCAATACTGGACGGAGCATGCGCATCCGGCGGAAGTGCAGCTGCCAATCAGAAATGATGCCAAGGTTGGACGTAACGATCCGTGCCCGTGCGGCAGCGGTAAGAAATATAAGCAGTGCTGCTTAGCGAAATAAAATAAGGGGCCGACAGGGCCCCTTACTCTTTTATCCGACGGCAGGTAAAACGCCGATCGCGATACAAAACTGAATCAACACGATAGCGATACCGCACAGCAGGACCAGCCATAGCGCCGGCGTGCCGCCGACAACCCGCCACGCCGCCTGCGGATGCTGCTGGCGGCTCTTCATCACCAGCAGCGCAGGCAGCATCAGCGCCAGTACGGCCAGGGCCACGCCGGCGTAGCCCAGCGCCATCACGAAACCCCGCGGATAGAACAGGGAGAAGGCCAGCGGCGGCACAAAGGTGATGACGCCGCTTTGCACGCGCCCGCCCGGCGTATTTTTACGCTGGAACAGGTCGGCCAGATAATCGAACAATCCCAACGCGACGCCGAGGAACGAAGTGGCCAGCGCCAGATCGGCAAACAGATGAACCGCCAGCTCGACGTGCGGTGAGGCGACGACTTCCCGGATGGCTTCCAGCAGGCCGTTCAGTCCCGCATGCTGTCCCAGCAGGACGGCAAAGGTCGGTGAGCTAATACTGCCCAGCGTCGCCAGCTGCCAGAAAATATAGGCAACCAGAGGGATAAAGCTGCCGATGATAAATACCCGCCGCAGTTTACGAATATCGCCGTTGAGGTAGCTGACGATGCTCGGTACGCTGCCGTGAAAGCCAAAAGAGGTAAAGATAACCGGGATCGCCGACAGCGCCAGCCCCTGCTGAAGCGGTAAGGTCAGCAGGTTTATCTGATGAATATGCGGCATCAGCAGCGCCAGCATAATGGCGAGAAAAATAATTTTGGCGCTGAATAAAAAACGGTTGCACAGATCGACCAGAGAGGTCCCGAGGCAAACTACGGCACCGCCAATGGCGGTAAACAGCAGCACTCCGCCGGCCGGCGGAAGGTTCCACTGCAGCCACTGATTCAGGCTGGAGGCCAACAGCTCCCCCGCGCCGCTAATATAGGCGGCCGTCAGCGCGTACATCAGGAACAGCATGCAAAAACCGGTGACCCACTGCCCATAGCGTCCGAGATAGCGGGCGGCGAGAGAGCCTAGCCCCATATCGGCCGGGACGTGCTGGTAGACCTCCAGCAGCAGCAGTGCGGTATAGCACATCAATGCCCACAGGGCGATCAGCAGCCCGAGCGTGACGCCGAAACCGACGCCAGCGGATGCCAGAGGCATTGCCAGCATCCCTGCGCCAATAGTGGTCCCTGCCACGATTAAAATACTACCAAGAGTGCGGTTCTTCACGTTTCTCTCTATCCATGAAGGAATTAACAATAAAATATGTCGCGCAGAGTATGTGAAATTGGCAGGCTCGTCAAATGAGGGTTACAGTGCTTGTCAGGAAAAGTTTACATGCTGAAGACCGCTCTAATGCTGCGCTGGCGCAAAACTTTAGGCCGTAAGGTCGTTTAATCTGGGCACTTTACAGGAGGAGTTATGCAATCTATTCACGGTCATGAAGTTCTGCAGATGATGCTCGCTTCGGGCGAACCCTACAGCGTTGCCAGTCTTGAAGCTGCGATAGTCGCCCGCTTTGGTAGCGACGCCCGTTTTCACACCTGTTCGGCGGAAAATCTGACCGCTGGGGAGCTGGTGATATTTCTACAAAAGAAAGGGAAGTTTATTGCCGCAGACGCCGGGTTTAATACCAGCGAAAGCAAAATTTGTCAGCATTAATCGGGCGACAATGCCGAAGCATCGTCGCCGACTTCATTATTTTTGCGTATCGAGCGTTGCCAGGTCTTTATCAATAAAGTACAGACCTTCGCCGCTTTTACCGGCGAGGGTAAGTTTATCAATAACGGATTTAAACAGTTTTTCTTCTTCGTGCTGCTCGGCAACATACCACTGCAGGAAATTAAAGGTCGGATAATCCTGAGCAGACATCGCGGCGTGGGCCAGAGCATTAATTTGCTGCGTGATCAGCTGCTCGTGTTCGTAGGTGACGCGGAACAGCTCATCCAGCGATGCGTACTCGGCAAACGGCGAGGCAATGGCGTTGATGCACGGCAGGCTGCCGGTGTCAGTCAGGTAGTCAAACAGGCGCTGCATATGGGTCATCTCTTCCTGAGCGTGACGACGGAGAAACGCCGCCGCCCCTTCGAAGCTATGATAGCTGCACCATGCGCTCATTTGCTGATAAAGCAAAGAGGAATAGAGTTCAAGGTTCATCTGCTCATTGAGCTTATCGATCATTTCTGTTTTCAGCATAGCGCGTGCTCCAAAATATAGGCATAAAGTTTATTGTGTGCTCACTATAATTTGTTATTTATTTATTTGCAAAAAGTAAATTAAAAAACTCATTTATTAAAAATGCAAATGGGAATAAAACGCATTGGCAATTTAATAATTAATGAGAATGGTTTTAATTGATATTTAATAAAATAGCGATGAGCGCGCGCCGGATAAATATGAGATGCCGGACGACTGACGACTGACGACTGACGACTGACGACTGACGACTGACGACTGACGACTGAGAGCTTCGCGCGGGTTTGCCGATCGGGGCCAGGCAGGAAAGCGGATGCGGGAAGGGCGGGTAGCGAAGCGTGAGGGCAAAAGTGTGAAGCGCTACGTAATTTATAAAACAACTTTTCATAAAATTTGAAAGTGTGTTTGTTAAGTAGTAATGTCATACCAACGTTAACGACCTAGCGCGGAAGTACCCGCAAAGCATTCAGGAGAGTAAAGCATGAAAATTGCACTGATGATGGAAAACAGCCAGGCAAACAAAAATGCCATCATCCTCAACGAGCTCAATGCCGTTGCCGACGAGAAAGGTTTCCCGGTTTACAACGTGGGTATGAGCGATGAGCACGATCATCACCTGACCTATATCCATCTGGGCATCATGGCCAGCATTCTGCTGAATTCAAAAGCGGTGGACTTCGTAGTCACCGGCTGCGGCACCGGGCAGGGCGCTCTGATGTCTTTGAATATCCACCCGGGCGTGGTGTGCGGCTACTGTATCGATCCTGCCGACGCTTTCCTGTTTGCCCAGATCAACAACGGCAATGCGCTCTCTCTGCCGTTTGCTAAAGGTTTCGGCTGGGGCGCAGAGCTGAACGTGCGCTTTATTTTCGAAAAAGCGTTCACCGGCCGTAACGGAGAAGGCTATCCGCCAGAGCGTAAAGAGCCGCAGGTACGTAATGCCGGTATCCTGAATACGGTGAAAGCGGCGGTGGTGAAAGAGAATTACCTGGATACGCTGCGCGCCATCGACCCGGAACTGGTTAAAACCGCCGTCTCTGGCCCGCGCTTCCAGCAGTGCTTCTTCGAGAATTGCCAGGATAAAGAGATCGAAGCGTTTATTCGCCAAATCGTCGGCTAATCACCAGCAGGGTCAGCCGCGGCTGGCCCTGCTTTCGCTTAGGTTTTTTTGTTCGACACGCTGCTTCCCGCATCCTCGGCCAGCTTCAGGCTATCCACCATTCCTACCAGACAAATCAACGCGATAAACACAAACGAGAGTCGAAAACTGATGCCGGGCAGGGTCGCTAAGGTTAGCCATTCGCTCAGCTTTTCCCCGATACGAATACCTATCGCGCCAAGAGTTATACCTAGGCCAACCGCCAGCTGCGACGCGGTGCTGAACAAGGTGTTGGCGTAGCTCATTTGCGTGGAGGGCACATCGGAAAAGGCCAGAGTGCTGATGCCGGTGAACTGAATTGAACGGAACACGCCGCCAAGAAACAGGATCAGCAGAATTAACCACGCCGGCGTTTGCGGGGTCAAAAATGCGCAGGCCAGCAGCGAAATAACGTTGAGCGCACCGTTAATCAACAGCAGACGGCGAAAGCCGAGCCAGCGGATAAGCGGCGTGGTAGCGGGCTTAATCGTGAAGTTGCCGACGAAGACGGCGAGCACCAGCAGCCCTGAGTGGAAAGGATCCATGCCGAATCCGACCTGGAACAGCAGCGGCAGCAGGAAAGGTACGGCGCTGATGGAGGCGCGGAATAGCGAGCCGCCGTACATTGTGACCCGGAATGTGGGGACCTGCAGCGCATCGAGGCGCACCATCGGCCAGGCTGCGCGGCGGAAGTGGCGCAGCGAGAACAGCATGCAGCCGATCCCAAGCCCCAGCAGAGCCAGGGTTTTCCAGCCCTCGGGCCGGTTATCGCCAAGGATCTCCATCGCGCTGACCAGGCTGACCATCGCAACCGCTGTGGCCAGGAAGCCGGGAAGGTCGAACGGCCGCCGCTCCTCCTCGCGGATATCGGGAATAATGCGCAGCGACAGCGCCATCGCCGCGAGACCCAGCGGGACGTTAATAAAGAAAATCCAGTGCCAGCTGGCGTAGCTGGTAATAAAACCGCCCAGCGGCGGACCAACGATCGGCGCCACCAGCGCGGGCCAGGTCAGCGTCGCAATGGCCTTAATCAGCTGGTGTTTCGGGGTGGTACGCAGCACCGCCAGACGGCCGACCGGGACCATCAAAGCGCCGCCCATCCCCTGCAGGATACGCATGGCGACGAAGGTATCGACGTTGGTTGAAAGGCCGCAAAATACCGAGGCAAGGGTAAAAATAGCCAGCGCGAGGGTGAAGACCCTGCGCGCGCCGAAACGATCGGCTATCCAGCCGCTGGCCGGGATCAAAACCGCTAGCGTAATCAGGTAGGCGCTGATCCCGATATTGAGGTCCACCGCCGCCACGCCAAAATCTTTCGCCATGTCCGGTAGCGCGGTGGCGATCACCGTGCCGTCGAGAAACTCCATGAAAAAAGCCCCGGCAACCAGCAGCGCTGGCGCCGAGAACGCCCGGTCTTCCCGGGCGGAAATGTTTGTCGTCATTGTGTTGTTGCCATAGCCTGCAGAGATCGTGAGCAGGAGAGGGGGAACGCTCCGGCTCCGCTCGCTTTTTGTTAAATTTAAAATTCAGTCTGCAATTATTTTTGTGATTTAGCGCACATTTAAATTGATTTTTGTGATATTGGTCATATTATGGTCGCACAAACATTAACACCTGCATAACAAAACGGAGTGACTCCATGAAGCTGCGCAAGATCCTGAAAAACATTTTCGACACCTACTGCAAGACCTTCAAAGATGTGCCGCCGGCCGGCATGTTCTGATAAAAAAACCTGCTGCGGCAGGTTTTTTTATCTCAGCAGATTTAGGGTACTATTACGCTCCTGCAAAAAGGAGTAAAAAATGTCTCAACACCTTACCGAACAAGACGAGCTGGTTTCCGACGTTGTTGCCTGTCAGCTGGTTATCAAACAGATCCTCGACGTCATTGACGTTATCGCCCCTGTAGAGGTGCGCGAAAAGATGGCGACTCAGCTTAAAGCTATTGATTTTTCTAGCCATCCTTCGTCATCCGACCCGGTTACGCTGCGCGCGGTGCAAAAGGCGATTGCGCTGATTGAGCTGAAGTTCACCCCGCAAAGCGAAGCGCACTAATTCGTTTTACCCCGCCGCCGGCCGCGGCGGGGCGTCATCAGGCCTGATGGGAGACGGCGGAACGGGCCGGGGTAGCCTCTTCGCCCTTAAACAGCTTGCTGTTACCCCAGCACTCTTCATAGCGATGGCCGACTAAATCCTCAACGATAACGCGTACCTCCGGCGCGATATCGGCGATTTTGCCTCCTGCTTTAATCCGCGCGACCTCCTGTAAGACAACCATATGGGCTTTGCGATCCAGCTTCATCTGTTTGCTGAACACGATCGCTGCCAGAGCCAGCAGCACCACTCCGGTACAGAACACCACGGCAATTGCCGTTACCGCGCTTTCCGGCTGGGTGTGCGCCTTCGACTGGAATCCGTAGAAGCTGAGAATAGCCCCCATGGTGAAGACGATGACGGAGCGTAATATTTTCCCGGAGAAGGTCATCGCGCCGGCATAAATTCCCTCGCGACGGCGGCCGGTGTAGATCTCATCCACATCGGCAAGGAAGGTGTAAACGGTCCACGGGATGTAATACACGCCGCCGGTGCCAAGGCCAAACAGGACGGTGATCCCGAACATCAGAACGGTGGCGAGGTGCGCCGGAAGATGGAAGAACCACAGCGAGGTGTACAGCAGTACCGAGAAAATGACGACGCTCAGCGCGAGGATATAGGGCTTGCTGAAGCCTTTTTTCACGCACAGGCCGATGAACAGCGCGGTAGAGACGAGCTGCAGAATTGAGTTCAGGCTGTTTAGCCCGGCGACCATCGCCGGATCGTGCTGCAGAACGAAGATCACAAAATAGGTAAAGATAGAGGCGAACAGCCATTCTGCGCCAAAACCACACAGATACATGCCGAGATGCTTGCGGAAGACGCGTAAATAAAAAGTCGAACGCATATCTTTTGCCAGCAGCAGCAGCGTATTAAGCAGCCCTTTCTTCTCGCTGACGCTGCTTCCTTCTTCACGCGGACGCTCCCAGCTGCAGTACCACAGGCAGGAGATAGCGGTGACAAGGATGATCCCATAGGTCAGCCCGGTCAGGAAGAACGGAGTAGCGGAATCCTTGCCGTATAGCAGGATGAACTGCCCCGGAATAAAGGCCGCGAGGAAGTTCGCCAGCTTGCCAAAAATGGCTTTATAACCGGTTAGCTTAGAGCGTAATGAGAAATCGTCGGTCATTTCGGTGGCCAACGTTTCGTAGGGCACCATGATTGAGGTATAAATAATTTCGAAGATGACGTAAGTGCTGAGGTAGTACCAAAAGCCGAGGCCCTCGACCCACAGCAGAGGGTAAAACATCATCAGCGGAATGCCGATGAGCAAAAAGAAGCGCCGCCGCCCAAAGCGTTTGCCGAGCCGCGTTTTACCGAAGTTATCGGTCAGGTAGCCCATTAACGGGTTACTGATGGCGTCGATAATGCTGGCGATCGAGAAAATTAACGAGGCCTCGATCAGCGTCAGCCCGCAAAACGTTGTATAAAAATAAAGTAACCATGCGCCGCTGATTGCCAGCGCGCCGCTCCCCAGTAAGTTGCCGCCGCCGTAGGCGAGCTGATGGCGTAACAAAATCGGTCTTCCCTGCAGCCCTTGCGAGGCTGAAGCCGCGTATCTTGCCATTAATATAAACCTCTTGTTTTAAATTTTTGAAACGATGTTTTTATATTATTAACTCATGGTGTAAAAAGTGATCACGGTCACTAATCATCGGTAAGGTGATTTACCTGCGCAGTAATGCGATCGGGTTAAAAGTTTTTAATGCTTTTCAGGAATAACAAATGGCGCTGGAGCGCCAAAAAGTCAGGGTAGCGGGACGAGAGGGTCATGCCGGGGAGCTCTGAAGCGATGCTGAACAGAGGGCGACTGCGCCCTGAAATAGGGTTGGCGATGACGGGACGCAGCGGGACGGGGATTATCAGGCACCTTTCATTCACCGCTCGAACGGTGCCTACAACGGTGCGTTGCAGCGGTTGCTTCCGGCTTTATCCCGCCTGAAGGAACCGCTGATGCGGCGTGCGCCGGAGCGGAATTAATGGCGCTGCTGAGCAACCAGATCCATCAGGCGGCGGTCGGTTTGCTGCAGACAGATGCCGGCCTTATCGGCGTTACGCACTTCGTCGAGGACGGTTTTCAGGAGAATGCCGTCCTGCTGCTGCTCTTTCTCTAACAGGGTTAAAAAGCGCCAGGTGGAATCATCGCTTTGCGCTTTGGCTTCTTCTGCCAGCCCGGCGAGCAGGCTGCTGCGCTGTTCATAGTCGGCAAGGGTTTGGGTAAACAGATCCTCGAGGGAGCTGCACTCCTGGTGGTAGGTCCCTTCGGCTTTCACGATAGGCCACTCACCGCCCTTTTTCATGAAATCGAATACCCGCATCATCAGCGTGACGCTGGACTGCGCCTGCGAGCGGAGAAACGTCGCGGTGCCGTTCAGGCGCCGCTGCGCGCACCATTCGCTCAGATGCAGATACGAGTTCGACGCGCGGAACTCAAGATTCATCTGGTTATTCAGCTTTTGAGCCATTTCTGCAATTACCATAAAATATCCTTATTAATCTGGAAGGGGGCCTTCGCGGGTTAAGGGCTTGCGCCTACAAACAGCTTCAATACGAGACCTTTACGCAAAATTTACTGGCGGAATAATATAATTCCACGCTCTCCATTGGTGGCCGGAAATGATATTGCTGATGACCACAAATATAGAATACTCTCAGAATTTACTTAAGAAAACTCTTAACCAGAGGGATTTACCTTTAGTTACACCATCCTGTGGTGGCAGGCCGTTTCTCAACGTTTTCTCTACGAGAGTAAATTTACAATATTTTGATTTTATTAATTTTTTATTGTTTTTCTTACCGGGCTTATCAAACTGCTCATTCGTATTACGTAGATATATGATGTTTACATGAGTATTGCTTAGTGCAAATAAAAGCGCCGGATGTTTAAACCCGGCATTTAATTTAATGATGCGGCTGGCTAACATTGCGCTGGATCATTTTTTAATTTTTATTGCTGAATATTCTCCGTAATAATATTTCAAGACGATGAAGCTTTTATCAATAAAGCGTGATGTCATCTTTGCCGCCTGAAATCGTCGGGAGGGCGGGAGC
>OLIJ01000240.1_pt1 | contig 13393 bp, 10 predicted proteins | sample 1609731 | NCBI WGS metagenome assembly OLIJ01 (sample SAMEA4350159, study PRJEB24818) | metagenome | biome: human; feature: gut; material: faeces | place: Denmark | collected 2013-09
AATTCACCATCACAAAATAAAAAATTTTGGAAGTTGTGCAGGGGCAGAACACCCATCACGTCAGCGAGGAATTTTTATACAACCCCCTGATCGAAATGGGTAAGGAGTGGGGTCTGTCTCCCTTTTCTCGAGTATTAACCCATTTTGATGCTGCCGTCTTTTTTCCCCGCCATAATTTTGAAGGCGGTAAATCCGTTTTCGAACTGACGCAGCAGCATCATCACGATCACCTGATTTGCCTCGATTGTGGCAAAGTGATCGAATTCAGCGATGACTCCATCGAAGCGCGTCAGCGTGAAATTGCCCACCGTCACGGTATCCGCCTGACCAACCACAGCCTGTACCTGTACGGCCACTGTGCAGAAGGCGATTGCCGCGAAGATGAACACGCGCACGACGCGGTGGAAAAATAGTTTCCCGCAGCGTAAGCAGCAAAAAGCCAACCCGCAGGTTGGCTTTTTTTATGCCCGCAAATACGGAGTACGAGGGAAATCAGGGCCGGGTATTGTTGCTGCGGATCTCTTTCCAGATCTGGTCGCAGCGGGCTTTCACCGCCTGATCGTTGCCGGTGCGGGTCGCCAGGATACACTGCTGATAATCCAGCACGCGTACGCTTTCCTGATTGGCGAACTGCTGATGCTGCTTATCCTCTTTAAGAACGTTCAGCACGCTCTGGCACGCCTGAACTTTATCCGGATTCCCTTCTGCCGTATTGATGCAGGCGCTGTAGGCATCCTTCAATTTAGTATCTTCTTTTGGCGCCGGTGACTGCGTACAGGCCACCAGACCCGATGCCATGATGGCGATGAGCAATAGCTTCTTCATAATCAACCTCACGGGCTGGCGGCAGGCTTACGCCCGCCGCTGCGGCATCAGAAAATAGTGAACGGGGCAATAACCATAAACTTCACGTCGCGCTCATCCTGGAAGATGTTGCCGTAACCGCCGCTCCAGCTTGGAATATCGGAGTGGTTGTCGTACTGAGTGAAGTGGAGTTTGAACAGCGTTCCTTTCGCCCGGCCGTCCTGCACGGTATACATGGCATCGAGGCTGTAGGCCGACTCTTCCAGACGTTTGTCCGCGTTGTAGTACGCATCGGGCGTCGCCATTTTGCCTGGTTTCGCATCCCACGCGTAAACGTAAGACGCGCCAAACGCCCAGCCCGGCATATTCCAGTTTTTCATGTCGTACATGGCGCCGAAGAACACGGCTTTTTCGCCGTTGGCGTTGAAGTCTGAGCGGTTATCCCACCACACGTCCAGGCGACCGTTAGAGGATGCGTAGGTTGGAGTCATACGCTGCAGGAAGTAGCCCTGCTGACCTTCAGCCTTCACCCAGGTGCCTTCCAGACGCAGGTCCAGCACGTCGGCAACCTTGTAGCCAAAGGTCAGCGCCTGCAGCCAGGCGGTGCCGTCATAAATATCGTTCGCGCCGCCGTTGCTGACCTTATCGCGGGTACCGTAGAACTGATAGCTGGTGCTTAACGGAGCGCCGGCGACGTCAAATTTATAGCTGACCTTAGCAAAATACTGGTCGATATAGCCTTGAGCCTGGCCAAACGCGGCTTCCAGCACGAGGTCATTTTTAAAATCATATTTGGCGCCCAGAGAGTGCAGATAATCGACTTTCGTCTTCTTATCGTTCTGGTAGAACTCATCCATCTCAATGTGCCACGGCGCTTTGTATTCGTTCGTCCACATGTAGGAGAAACTCAGCGCGCCAGAGTCGCCGTAATCAAAGTTGGCTCCGGCTTCGGCACCTTGATAAGTGCCCGGCATAAAGCTCCAGTGCGGAGCCAGAAGCGTTTGCCCGGTTGGCTGAATATAGCCAGCGCGCGCCCACGCCGGGCCATACTTAAATTTTGCCGCCGCTTTATAGAGGCTAATCCCGCTCTTGTCGCCGGAGTAATCTTCGTCGTAAGCTTTATTTCTTGAGGAGAAGGCAATTTCGTTCGGGTGACCGCTTTCGCTGCTTTCCGCCATTTCAATTGCGGTAAAGGCAGCCACGTCAATACCAAACATATCGGCAGCATAGCCGGACTGGAAATCCAGGTTGGCGTTCCAGGTTGAATGCGAAAGGTTGGTTTTGTACTTATCGCCGTCGGTGACGTCTTTACGGTCGCGCTCACGCTGCCAGTAATAGATACCGCCGGTTAACGTGGAATCATCAATAAAACCTGCTGCGCTGGCCTGCGGAACAACGATCCAGCTCGACATCGCGGTGACGGCGGCAATAGCCAGCGCCAGCGTACTACGTTTGCCACTAAACGTACGCATGTGCATATCCTCTTTGACGTTTTAAAACGCGGAGCCAAAGGCAAGCCGCGAAAAATAAATAAGACTGCTAAAAAGCGGTGCGGTAAAAATCCGCATATCCACTCTGGATAGACTATTTTTCGTGACGCGAATTATCAATCTCTTTCGCCGACCAAAGCTTAAGATTATGACAAAGCGCACATAATCTATGTCTTTTTGTTACAGCCTGGGATTTCGTACATTTAGCACGGAAGTATTTGCAAAATCAGGATAAAAGATGAGATGAAAACGCTTACAGCGGTTTTTACACAAAAATAACAGACTGGCCAGGCGGGATATATTACAAGCTGTAAACAAGATTAATTCGCATCGCGAAAATAACCAAATGAGTCAGCTAAATGCCGAAATAAAAAACGCCGCGCGATGCGGCGTTTTTTATGGCGATGCGGAGACGCGGGTTTATGCGCCGATCTTCGCCCAGGTATCACGCAGGCCAACGGTGCGGTTGAACACCAGACGGTCGGCGCTTGCATAGCGGCTGTCGAGGCAGAAGTAGCCTTCACGCTCGAACTGCAGGGCCTTACCGGCCTGCGCCTGCGCCAGGCTCGGCTCGGCGAAGCCGTGCTTGATAACCAGCGATTCGGGGTTCATTACAGCAAGGAAGTCCTCTTCAGCGCCCGGATTCGGCACGCTGAACAGACGGTCGTACAGGCGAATTTCTACCGGCAGCGCGTGCGCCGCGCTCACCCAGTGGATAACGCCCTTCACCTTGCGGCCGTCCGCCGGATCTTTGCTCAGCGTATCGGCATCATAGGTGCAGAAGATAGTGGTGATATTGCCCTCTGCATCCTTCTCTACGCGCTCGGCTTTGATCACGTAGGCATTGCGCAGGCGAACCTCTTTGCCCAGCACCAGACGCTTGTACTGCTTGTTGGCTTCCTCACGGAAGTCAGCGCGATCGATCCAGATCTCACCGCTGAACGGCACGTCGCGGCTGCCCATCTCCGGCTTGCTCGGGTGGTTCGGCATGGTCACATTTTCACTGCCGCCCTGCGGATAGTTTTCGATAACCAGTTTTACCGGATCGATAACGGCCATTGCGCGCGGGGCGTTTTCGTTCAGATCTTCGCGAATGCAGGACTCCAGCGACGCCATTTCAATGGTGTTGTCCTGTTTGGTCACGCCGATGCGCTTACAGAACTCGCGAATCGATTCGGCGGTATAGCCGCGACGACGCAGGCCGGAAATGGTCGGCATACGCGGATCGTCCCAGCCCTCCACATGCTTCTCGGTCACCAGCTGGTTAAGCTTGCGCTTGGACATCACGGTATATTCGAGATTCAGGCGCGAGAATTCGTACTGGCGCGGGTGAACCGGGATGCTGATGTTATCCAGCACCCAATCGTACAGGCGACGGTTGTCCTGGAACTCCAGCGTACACAGAGAGTGCGTGATGCCTTCCAGCGCATCGCTGATGCAGTGGGTAAAGTCGTACATCGGGTAGATGCACCACTTGCTGCCGGTCTGATGGTGATCGGCGAATTTAATGCGGTACAGCACCGGGTCGCGCATAACGATAAACGGCGAGGCCATATCGATTTTCGCACGCAGGCAGGCTTTACCTTCCGCAAAACCACCGGCGCGCATTTTTTCAAACAGCGCCAGGTTCTCTTCTACGCTGCGATCGCGGTACGGGCTGTTTTTGCCCGGCGCTTTCAGCGAACCGCGGTATTCGCGAATTTCTTCCGCCGACAGTTCGTCAACGTATGCCAGGCCTTTATTAATCAGTTCAACGGCGTAGCTGTGCAGCTGGTCGAAATAATCAGACGAGTAGCAAACTTTCCCGGACCAGTGGAAACCTAACCACTGCACGTCGTTTTTAATCGACTCAACGTATTCGATATCTTCCTTCACCGGGTTGGTGTCATCGAAGCGCAGGTTGCATTGGCCTTGATAATCCTGAGCAATGCCGAAGTTCAGGCAAATCGATTTCGCGTGGCCAATGTGCAGATAACCGTTCGGCTCCGGCGGGAAGCGCGTATGAACGGTGGTGTGCTTACCAGTAGCCAGATCTTCATCAATGATCTGACGAATAAAGTTAGTTGGGCGGGCTTCTGCCTCACTCATCGTGGGTTCCTCAAAGCGTAAACAACGTATAACGGGACATGATCTTACAAGCAGGACGTGGAGACAACTATTAGTTACTGAAAATACGTATCTGAAGGAGATTATGGGGTCATTTGCTGCAAAAAAAAGCGGCGGAGGTTTCCCCCCGCCGCACAGGCATAAACTCTACTCAGGAGCCTTACTTGCCTTTAATCTCATACAGCGGCGTCTGGCCGGCGATAACTTTACCGGTCGCCAGAATCACCAGCGCGCTGTAATCATCGCTGTTGCTGCAGACTACCGGGCTAATCATCGAACGGGCGTTCGCGTTAAGGAAGTCCAGATCCATTTCCAGAATCGGCTGACCGGCCTTCACTTCCGCGCCCTCTTCCACCAGGCGTTTGAAGCCCTGGCCGTTCAGCGCGACGGTATCAATGCCCATATGGACGACGATTTCCGCACCGTTTTCCGTTTCCAGACAGAACGCGTGGTTGGTATTGAAGATCTTAACGATGGTACCCGCAGCCGGGGAGACAACGATCTTATCGGTCGGTTTCACCGCCACGCCGTCACCGACGGCCTTGCTGGCGAACGCTTCGTCCGGGACCTGCTCCAGCGCCACGATATCACCGGTAACGGGTGAAACCAGCGCGGCGATAGTTTTCGCGTTAGCCACAGCCTGCGGTTTCGCAGCCGCGGCGGCGACAGGCGCGCTGTCGGTTGCGGCGGCAGTAGCGGCTACCGGGCCACGTGCTACCACTTTTTTCATCTCATCACCGACGGACTCTGCTTTCGCACCGACGATAACCTGGATGGTTTGTTTGTTCAGTTTAACCACGCCGGAAGCGCCGAGGCGTTTACAGGCTGCATCGTTAACGCGCGCGGAATCCACAACGCTCAGACGCAGACGGGTAATACAGGCATCAATCGCCTTCAGGTTGTCAGTCCCGCCGACGGCCGCAATGTACTGCGTAGCCAGCTGAGTCAAACCTTCCTCGGTGTTGCTGTTGGCTTCCGAAGTCACCACGTCGTCAGTTTTATCTTCACGACCCGGCGTTTTCAGGTTGAACATGCGGATAACCGCGCTGAACAGCAGGAAGTAGATGAAGAAGAACACCACGCCCATGACAATCAGCATCCAGACGTTTTTGCTGGCTGCCGGCAGGCTGTACATTAGAACATAGTCAATGGCCCCTGCGGAGAAGGAGAAGCCCGCGTGGATACCCAGCGACGTTGCCACAAACAGGCTGATGCCGGTCAGGATGGCGTGCAGGAGGTACAGGAGCGGAGCCAGGAACATGAACAGGAATTCCAGCGGCTCGGTAACACCGGTCAGGAACGCGGTGATAGCGACCGACAGCAGCATACCGCCAACCATCGGACGACGCTCTTTCGGCGCAGCGAAGTACATCGCCAGCGCCGCACCCGGCAGACCGAACATCATGATCGGGAAGAAGCCGGACATGAACATCCCCGCGGTGCCGTCGCCGGCGTAGAAGCGGTTGATGTCGCCGTGGAACACCGCGCCTGCCGCGTTGGTGAACTCACCAATCTGGAACCAGGCAATGGTATTCAGCACCTGATGCAGACCGGTTGGGATCAGCAGACGGTTGATGAAACCGAAGATACCGGAACCCACCGCGCCCTCAGCCACGATCCACTCGCCGCCGGCGTGAATAGCGTGCTGTACCGGAGGCCAGACGTAGCCAAAGATGGCCGCCAGCACCAGGCAGAAGAAGCCGGTAGCGATAGGAACAAAACGTTTCCCACCGAAGAAGCTCAGGAAATCAGGCAGCTTAATGCCAGCCCAGCGGTTATAAACGGCACCGCCGACCAGACCGGTAATGATACCCGCCAGCACGCCCATGTTGATTTCAGGGTTGATGGTGACCATTGCTTTTGTTAATACGAAATAACCTACCGCACCGGCCAATGCCGCGGCGCCGGCGCTGTCTTTAGACCAGCTGGACGCCACGCCGATCGCAAAAATCAGCGCCAGGTTATCAAAGATCGCCCCGCCTGCCTGCGCGATGAACGCCACGTTAAGCAGATCGGGTTGACCGAATCGCAGCAGCAGCGCCGCGACGGGCAGCACCGCGATAGGGAGCTGTAACGCCCTACCGAGCCGCTGAAAGAAACCTAAAATATTCATCTTATTCCCCCTATGAGACCCCGATGAGGCTCACTCAAAGCCATTTTTTTATTGTGTAAAAAGGTCAGTTTTTTAACTTACCCGCAAAGTGTGTGAAAATTTAATTCGTATCGCAAATTAAACGCGTATTTTTTGTGACTATAATCACCAAATATCGTATTAACCCCTCCCCTGGACTGGCTAACAACGAAAACTTATTTTATCATTCAAAAAATCAACACGGATTGACCCGGTCGGCGTAGTTACTGCAATACTCTTCATAGAGTACTGGCGCCAATCCGCCAGGTTATAATTTAACTATAGAGGTGAAGAATGAGACTGATTCCCCTGGTAACAGCTGAACAAGTAGGCAAATGGGCTGCTCGCCACATCGTTAACCGCATTAATGCGTTCAAACCGACTGCGGACCGTCCGTTTGTACTGGGTCTGCCTACCGGTGGTACACCTCTTACCGCCTACAAAGCTCTGGTTGAGATGCACAAAGCGGGCCAGGTCAGCTTCGAACACGTTGTTACTTTCAACATGGATGAGTACGTTGGCCTGCCGAAGGAGCACCCGGAAAGCTATCATAGCTTTATGCACCGCAACTTCTTTGATCACGTTGATATTCAGGCAGAAAACATTAACCTGCTCAACGGTAATGCGCCAGACATCGATGCAGAATGTCGTCGCTATGAAGAAAAAATCCGCTCCTACGGCAAAATTAATCTGTTTATGGGCGGCGTAGGTAACGATGGTCACATCGCGTTCAACGAGCCGGCTTCTTCTCTGGCTTCCCGTACCCGTATTAAAACCCTGACCCATGACACCCGCGTGGCAAACTCCCGCTTCTTCGACGGCGACGTTGACCTGGTACCGAAATATGCGCTGACCGTTGGCGTTGGCACCCTGCTGGATGCCGAAGAAGTGATGATTCTGGTGCTGGGCCATCAGAAAGCGCTGGCGCTGCAGGCGGCGGTAGAAGGCAACGTCAACCACATGTGGACCATTACCTGTCTGCAGCTGCACCCGAAAGCAGTGATCGTTTGCGACGAGCCGTCCACCATGGAACTGAAAGTGAAGACGCTGAAATACTTCAACGAATTAGAAGCCGAAAACGTCAAAGGGCTGTAATCTGGTCCCGTCCTGCGGCTACCCCCGCGGGACATTTCTTTTTTTCTGATGCACAAAATCATTCAGGCGGCAGTAAAACGGTCAATTAACGGTCTGCTAAAGAGGCTGGCTTGAAGGATAGCGTGCGTAAACCGGGGGTCGTATGTATGCATTAACCCAAGGCCGGATCTATACCGGTCATGAAATTCTGGATGACCATGCGATTGTTATCGCTGATGGCCTTATCGAACGAATCTGTTCCCTGGCTGATTTACCGTCCGAGATTGAGCAACGCTCGGTCAATGGCGCCATTCTCGCCCCCGGTTTTATCGACGTCCAGCTGAACGGCTGCGGCGGCGTGCAGTTTAACGATAGCCCGGATGCGGTGACCGTCGAAACGCTGGAAATCATGCAGAAGGCCAACGAACGATCCGGCTGCACCAGCTATCTGCCAACGCTGATTACCTCCAGCGACGATCTGATGAAACAGGGCGTGCGCGTCATGCGCGAGTACCTGCAAAAATATCCTAACCAGGCGCTGGGCCTGCATCTTGAAGGCCCGTGGCTGAACATCGTAAAAAAAGGGACTCACAACCCGGACTACGTGCGTAAACCGGACGCCGCGCTGGTGGACTTCCTGTGCGAAAATGCCGATGTCATCACCAAGGTGACCCTTGCTCCGGAGCGCGTCGGGCCAGAAGTGATTCGCCAGCTGGTCAACGCCGGGATTGTCGTCTCCGCAGGGCACTCCAACGCCACCCTTAAGGAAGCCAAAATCGGTTTCCGCGCGGGCATCACTTTTGCGACCCATCTGTATAACGCCATGCCGTATATTACCGGTCGCGAGCCGGGCCTGGCGGGCGCTATTTTTGACGAGCCGGACGTTTACTGCGGTATTATCGTCGACGGTATGCACGTTGATTATGCTAACGTACGCAATGCGAAGCGCCTGAAGGGCGACAAGCTGTGCCTCGTAACCGATGCGACCGCGCCGGCGGGTGCCAATATTGAGCAGTTCATTTTTGCTGGTAAAACAATATACTACCGTAACGGACTGTGCGTAGATGAAAACGGTACCCTCAGTGGTTCTTCGCTGACCATGATTGAAGGCGTGCGTAATCTCGTTGAACATTGCGGTATCGCGCTGGAAGAAGTGTTGCGGATGGCAACCCTCTACCCTGCGCGTGCCATTGGCGTGGAAAAGCAGCTCGGCAGCATTGCGCCGGGAATGGTCGCTAACCTGACCGCCTTTACCCGCGACTATAAAATCATCAAGACCATCGTTAATGGTAACGAGGTCGTCACTGAGTAAGTAAAAGTATGACAGCAGGCGGACATGCTCAAATTGGTAACGTTGATCTCGTAAAACAGCTGAACAGCGCGGCCGTATACCGCCTGATTGACCAGCATGGCCCTATCTCGCGCATTCAGATCGCGGAACAAAGCCAGCTTGCCCCTGCCAGCGTGACTAAAATCACGCGTCAACTGATTGAACGCGGGCTGATCAAAGAAGTCGATCAGCAGGCCTCCACCGGAGGCCGCCGCGCCATCTCCATCATTGCGGAGACCCGCAGCTTCCAGGCCATCGGCATACGCCTCGGCCGCTACGACGCCACGCTGACCCTGTACGATTTAAGCAGCAAGACGCTGGAAGAGGAGCACTTCCCGCTGCCGGAACGCACCCAGGAAACCCTCGAACACGCGCTGCTGAACATCATCGCCGCCTTTAGCGAACGCTGCCAGCGCAAGATCCGCGAACTCATCGCCATCTCGGTGATTTTACCCGGCCTTGTCGATCCGGAAAGCGGCGTCATCCGCTACATGCCGCACATTCAGGTAGAGAACTGGGGTCTGGTAGAGGCGCTGGAAAAACGCTTTAAAGTCACCTGTTTTGTCGGCCATGATATCCGCAGTCTGGCGCTGGCTGAGCACTACTTTGGGGCAAGTCAGGACTGCGAGGACTCTATTCTGGTGCGCGTCCACCGCGGCACCGGGGCGGGAATCATCTCCAACGGACGCATTTTTATCGGCCGCAACGGTAACGTGGGCGAGATCGGCCATATCCAGGTCGACCCGCTCGGCGAACGCTGCCACTGCGGCAACTTCGGCTGCCTGGAGACCGTTGCCGCGAATGCAGCCATCGAACAGCGGGTGCGCCACCTGCTGGAACAGGGCTATCAGAGTCGCCTTAGCGTCGATGAGTGCAATATAAAAGCCATCTGCAAAGCCGCCAATAAGGGCGATACGCTGGCCTGCGAGGTTATCGAACACGTCGGTCGCCACCTGGGGAAAACCATCGCCATCGCCATTAACCTGTTCAACCCGCAGAAAGTGGTGATCGCCGGTGAAATCATCGAAGCCGAAAAGGTTTTGCTGCCGGCTATCGAAGGCTGTATTAACGCCCAGGCGCTAAAAGCGTTTCGTAAAAATCTGCCGGTGGTGCGTTCCACGCTCGACCATCGTTCGGCGATCGGCGCCTTTGCGCTGGTGAAACGCGCGATGCTCAACGGGATCCTGCTCCAGCGTTTGCTGGAAAGTTAGCGTATTCTGGTTCACGAATTTCTGCTTTTCTTCAACGATGTCGGACTGTCCATGACCATTCAAAACGTAATTTGTGATATTGACGGCGTGCTAATGCACGACAATGTGGCCGTACCGGGCGCTGCTGAATTTATCAAACGCATTCTCGAAAAAGATATGCCGCTGGTGATGTTGACCAACTATCCGTCCCAGACCGGCCAGGATCTGGCAAACCGCTTCGCCACGGCGGGCATTGAAGTCCCGGATAGCGCCTTTTATACCTCAGCTATGGCGACCGCCGACTTTCTGCGCCGTCAGGAAGGCAAAAAAGCCTACGTTGTGGGTGAAGGCGCGCTGATCCACGAGCTTTATAAGGCTGGCTTCACCATCACCGACGTCAACCCGGATTTTGTCATCGTCGGCGAGACCCGCTCCTTCAACTGGGAGATGATGCACAAAGCGGCCTTCTTTGTGGCAAACGGCGCGCGCTTTATTGCCACCAATCCGGACACCCACGGCCGCGGCTTCTACCCGGCCTGCGGCGCGCTGTGCGCGGGCATTGAGAAGATCTCCGGCCGCAAGCCGTTTTACGTCGGCAAGCCGAGCCCGTGGATTATCCGCTCCGCGCTGAACAAGATGCAGGCGCACTCCGAGCAAACCGTGATTGTCGGCGATAACCTGCGTACCGATATTCTGGCGGGCTTCCAGGCCGGGCTGGAAACGATCCTCGTGCTGTCCGGCGTCTCGACGCTCGACGATATCGACAGCCTGCCGTTCCGGCCGTCGTGGATCTATCCGTCGGTCGCCGAAATTGATATTTTCTAAGCCAAACCACGTCCCAGGACGTGGTTTTTCATTTATCGCCGGCAATTAAAAAACCTCATCTAATAAAATCAGCTTATTTTTGAATATCCATCAATAAAGCCGCTCAAAGCATGCTCTTTTTTTAATATTCAACAATCACAATTGCGTTTTTTCCTGTTAGCCCCGTAAATCCCTTGCACCGCCCTCTCCTTTGCGGCATTTTCTTAAGCACGCACTAAGACCTCGCAACAAGACGACGTCTGCACAACATCAAATACGACAGGGTAACGGAGAAGGCTATGTGTTCAATTTTCGGCGTACTGGATATTAAAACTGACGCGGTAGAACTGCGTAAAAAGGCACTGGAGCTTTCCCGCCTGATGCGCCACCGCGGGCCGGACTGGTCCGGCGTCTACGCCAGCGATAAAGCCATTCTGGTACATGAACGTTTGTCTATCGTTGACGTTAACGCCGGCGCTCAGCCGCTGTATAACCAACAAAAAACTCACGCCCTGGCGGTAAACGGCGAAATTTATAACCACCAGGCGCTGCGCGCAGAATACGGCGACCGCTATACCTTCCAGACCGGTTCGGACTGCGAAGTCATCCTCGCGCTGTATCAGGAAAAAGGTCCGGCCTTCCTCGACGATCTGCAGGGAATGTTTGCCTTCGCGCTGTACGACAGCGAGAAGGATGCTTATCTGATCGGCCGCGACCATATCGGTATTATTCCGCTGTATATGGGTCACGACGAACACGGTAACTTCTACGTCGCATCAGAAATGAAGGCGCTGGTTCCGGTGTGCCGCACCATTAAAGAGTTCCCGGCCGGCAGCTACCTGTGGAGCAAAGATGGCGAAATCCGCGAATACTACCAGCGCGACTGGTTTGATTACGACGCGGTAAAAGACAACGTTACCGATAAAAACGAACTGCGTCAGGCGCTGGAAGAGTCGGTGAAAAGCCACCTGATGTCCGACGTTCCTTACGGCGTGCTGCTTTCCGGCGGTCTGGACTCTTCGGTCATTTCCGCAATCACCAAAAAGTTCGCCGCCCGTCGCGTTGAAGATCAGGAGCGTAGCGAAGCCTGGTGGCCGCAGCTGCACTCATTTGCCGTCGGCCTTGAAGGGTCGCCGGATCTGAAAGCCGCGCAGGAAGTGGCCAACCATCTGGGTACCGTGCACCACGAGATCCACTTCACCGTGCAGGAAGGCCTCGACGCCATTCGCGACGTGATCTATCACATCGAAACTTACGACGTGACCACCATCCGCGCGTCGACCCCGATGTACCTGATGTCGCGTAAAATCAAAGCGATGGGCATTAAGATGGTGCTGTCAGGCGAAGGTTCTGATGAGGTCTTTGGCGGCTATCTCTATTTCCACAAAGCGCCGAACGCCAAAGAGCTGCATGAAGAAACCGTGCGCAAGCTGCAGGCGCTGCATATGTTTGACTGCGCCCGTGCGAACAAAGCGATGTCCGCGTGGGGCGTGGAAGCCCGCGTGCCGTTCCTCGACAAGCAGTTCCTCGACGTCGCGATGCGCATCAACCCGCAGGATAAGATGTGCGGCAACGGTAAAATGGAAAAGCATATCCTGCGCGAATGCTTTGAATCCTACCTGCCGGCAAGCGTGGCGTGGCGTCAGAAAGAGCAGTTCTCTGATGGCGTCGGCTACAGCTGGATCGATACGCTGAAAGAAGTTGCGGCCAAACAGATTTCCGACCAGCAGCTGGAAACCGCCGGCTTCCGTTTCCCGTACAACACGCCATCGTCGAAAGAGGCGTATCTGTACCGTGAAATCTTCGAAGAGCTGTTCCCGCTGCCAAGCGCCGCGGAGTGTGTCCCCGGTGGCCCGTCAGTCGCCTGCTCTTCGGCTAAAGCGATCGAATGGGATGAAACCTTCAAAACCATGAACGATCCGTCAGGACGCGCGGTAGGCGTGCACCAGTCGGCCTATAAATAATCACGCCAGACGACAAACGGACCCCGCGGGGTCCGTTTTTTTATGCCTTTATTTACGGCTTAAAAGCGATAAATAACCAATAATTGCCGATTATTCCACCACGCTGTTCGCAACCTAACCAAACAGTCACATTCCGGCGATTTTCCTTGAAAAAGAGGTTGACGCTCGCAGGCCCAATACGCATAATGCGCCCCGCAACGCCGATAAGGTAACGCGAAAAAAAAAGATGGCTACGTAGCTCAGCTGGTTAGAGCACATCACTCATAATGATGGGGTCACAGGTTCGAATCCCGTCGTAGCCACCATCTTTTTTTTGCGGGAGTGGCGAAATTGGTAGACGCACCAGATTTAGGTTCTGGCGCCGCAAGGTGTGCGAGTTCAAGTCTCGCCTCCCGCACCATTCACCGAAAGCGTTGCGCGGATGGGGTATCGCCAAGCGGTAAGGCACCGGTTTTTGATACCGGCATTCCCTGGTTCGAATCCAGGTACCCCAGCCATAT
>OLIJ01000247.1_pt1 | contig 12783 bp, 9 predicted proteins | sample 1609731 | NCBI WGS metagenome assembly OLIJ01 (sample SAMEA4350159, study PRJEB24818) | metagenome | biome: human; feature: gut; material: faeces | place: Denmark | collected 2013-09
ATGCGGCTTTCAAAAGCACCATACCAAAAGCGAAGGCGGCCTCCCCGTTCCCGCAGGTCCTCAATGCCGAGGTGGGCCGGGAATCTCACCTAAATCCTTAAACGCTCTTCCCGCCACAGCGTGCCCGCGACCTGCGGGCACAACGCATTTTGCCTGAAAGCCGCTGCCGGCAAATGAGTCCGGCGTTAAATAATGGTATGTTTTGTCTGTTACGCAAAGGAACAGGCACAGTAATGACCAGCATACGCGGCATGATTGAAGCGCAGGTATTGGGTTTAACCGGCATGGCGCTGAAAGAGATTGATTTTGAACACCCGCCCGGCGAACCGGGGCTGTTTGGCCCACGCTCGGCTATCTGGCCGGTGCACGGCGATTTTACCTCTATGCTCTGCGGCGGTATCAGCGCGCTGCTTCTGCAGATGCTCCACCCGCTGGCGCTGGCCGGCGTCTGGGATCACTCTAACTTCCGCGAAGACATATTTGGCCGCCTGCGGCGCACCAGCCAGTTCATTTCTGCGACCACCTTTGGCACCACCGCGGATGCCGAGCGGCTGATCGCGAAGATAAAGGCTATTCATCTGCGGGTGAGCGGGCGGGATCGGGACGGCACGCCGTACGAAGCCAGCGATCCGGCGCTGCTAACCTGGGTACACGTTGCCGAGTGCAGCAGCTTTATGGCCTCGCATTTGCGCTACCGGCGAACCGTGGTGAGCGAAGCGCGCCAGGAGCAGTATTTCGCGGAGGCCGGAGAGATTGCCCGCCGCCTCGGCGCGCGGGATATTCCCGTCACGCCGCGGCAGGTGGCGGAGTATTTGCAGGATATGCGTCCGCGCCTGCGCTGCGACGAACGCACTCAGGAGGTCGCCCGCGTGCTGTTTGCCACCCGCCTGCCAGGGAAGCTGAGCCAGCCCGTTGGCCGGCTGATGATGCGCGCGGGGGTCGATCTTCTGCCGCCCTGGGCGCAGGAGATGCTCTCCCTCAGGATGAGCCGCCTGCAGCGGCAGTCCACGCGGCTGGCGGTGCACGGCATTGCCCGCGTGCTGCGCGCCTCGGTGCGTAACGGCGCCTGGCACTGCGCGATGCGCCGGATGAACGGCGGCGTTTTGTAACCCGCCGGCCCGCTCCACGGCGTGCTGATAATTAACCCTGTTAATAGAGCGGTAATTAGCTCTGCCGCTTTATTACTGCGGGGAGCGCGGTTCCGCATATTGCCGGACAAATAAAAAGGGACCATAATTAGCGGGCCATTAATCCATCGCTTATTAGTGGTAAATAATTAACGCATTGTCGTGTTGGTGCTCAATAAAATAAGCCAATGGCGTAATAGATAATATTAAGCCATGCCCAATGGCGTTCATCAGGAAGTAATACAATGATTATCCGACCAGAACAACACTGGTTTCTCCGTCTGTTTGACTGGCATGGCTCGGTGCTGTCAAAAATCGTCTTTCGCCTGCTGCTCAATGTGCTGATGTCGATTATCGCGATTATTAGCTATCAGTGGTACGAGCAGCTGGGGATCCATTTAACCGTCGCCCCGTTTAGCCTGCTGGGGATCGCTATCGCGATTTTTCTCGGCTTTCGCAACAGCGCCAGCTACAACCGCTTTGTCGAGGCGCGTAACCTGTGGGGAACGGTATTAATTGCCGAGCGCACGCTTATGCGCCAGCTAAAAAATATTCTGCCCGCCGCCGCAGAAACGCATAAAAAAATAGCCAGCTACCTGATTGCCTTTAGCTGGAGCCTGAAGCACCAGCTGCGTAAAACCGATCCCAGCGCCGATCTTTATCGTCTGCTGCCGCGCGATGTGGTGGCGGAAATTATCGCCAGCTCGATGCCAACTAACCGGATTCTACTGCTGGTGGGGCATGAGTTAGGCCAGCTGCGCGAAGCGGGGAAGATCAGCGATATCACCTACGGCCTGATGGATAATAAGCTCGATGAGCTGGCGCACGTGCTGGGCGGCTGCGAACGTTTAGCGACGACGCCGGTGCCTTTTGCCTACACCCTTATTTTACAACGTACCGTCTATCTGTTTTGCACGCTGCTGCCTTTTGCGCTGGTTGGCGATCTGCACTACATGACGCCATTTGTCTCGGTCTTTATCTCCTACACCTTTTTGTCATGGGATTCGCTGGCGGAAGAGCTGGAGGACCCGTTCGGCGTCGCCGCCAACGATCTGCCGCTCAACGCGATGTGCAATACCATCGAGCGCAATCTGCTGGACATGACCGGCCAGCATCCGCTGCCGGAAAAAGTTCAGCCCGACCGGTACTACAATCTGACCTGATCCACCGCAGGCTGCTAATGTTAAATAAGTTAAATCTAATGCGTGATAGATAACATTGATTATACAGCTTCGGTCCTGATTGTTATTCTTTCGTTAACAAAACCCTCGCCGGCGTCGGGTATCAGCCCACGTCGGCGAGCGGCCATAAAAATAGTGCCGATCGCTCTGATAAGGCTATCTGACGCACGCATTTACCTGCATATCGACGGTGCATTCAGGAGTTAGCATGAACAAGAAAAGACGCGCAGTGCCGGGGGTTCATCCCTATGACGGCCCGGCCGGCGGCTGGGGCGCATTGAAAGCCACCGCCATCGCCGTTCGCACCCAGATGGATGCCCTTGATGCCCCCGCGACGCTGCTGCGCACCAATCAGCCGGACGGTTTTGACTGCCCGGGCTGCGCATGGCCGGATAAAGAACACAAATCGACCTTCCAGTTTTGCGAGAATGGCGCCAAGGCGGTGACCTGGGAAGCGACCAGCAAGCGCGTCACCGCCGAATTTCTGGCGGCCAATACGGTAAGTTCGCTGCTCGCGAAAAGCGATTTTGAGCTGGAGGGCTACGGTCGCTTAACCGAACCGCTGGTCTACGATCGCGCCAGCGACACGCTGCGTCCGGTCTCCTGGGACCGCGCCTTTGCGCGGATCGGCGAGATTGTCAGCCGCATGCAGCCGGATGAGGTTGAATTTTACACCTCCGGACGCGCCTCCAACGAAGCCGCCTGGCTGTTCCAGCTGTATGCCCGCGAGCTGGGCACCAACAACTTCCCGGACTGTTCCAATATGTGCCACGAGGCAACCAGCGTTGGGCTGCCGCAGTCCATTGGCATTGGGAAAGGGACGGTTTCGCTGGATGATTTTGACAAAACCGAGCTGGTCATTTCCATCGGCCACAACCCGGGAACCAACCACCCGCGGATGATGGGAACCCTGCATGAACTGTCCCGGCGCGGCGTGCCGATTATTGTCCTCAATCCGCTAAAGGAGAGGGCGCTGGAGCGTTTTGCCGACCCGCAGAACGTGATCGAAATGGCGACCTATAGTTCAACCAACATTGCCTCGACCTATTTCCAGGTCAAGGCCGGCGGCGATGCCGCGGCGCTGAAGGGGATTGCCAAAGCGCTGCTGCAGATGGATGACGATCTGGATAATGTCCTCGACAGCGCATTTATTGCCGAACATACGCAGAACTTTCCGGCCTTTGCCCAGGATTTGCGCCTGACCAGCTGGCACGACATCGAGCGCGAATCGGGCCTGACCCGCGACGACCTGCAGCGCGTCGCCGCGGCCTATGCCAAATCCAACGCCACCATCGTCACCTACGGCATGGGGATCACCCAGCATAACAAGGGCACCTCAAACGTCCGCCTGATCGCCGACCTGCTGCTGATGCGCGGCAATATCGGCAAGCCGGGGGCCGGGATCTGTCCGCTGCGCGGGCACTCCAACGTGCAGGGCAACCGTACCGTCGGCATTACCGAAAAGCCGAGCGCCAGCTTCCTCGCCAACCTGCAGCGAGAGTTCGGCTTTGTTCCGCCGCAGGCGCATGGGCACGACGCGGTGAAAGCGCTGGAGGCGATGATTGAGGGGAAATCGAAGGTGCTGCTCTGTCTGGGCGGCAATTTTGCCGTCGCCATGCCCGATCATCAGCGGGCCTTCCCGGCGATGCAGAGGCTGGAGCTGAGCGTACACGTTGGCACCAAGCTCAACCGCTCGCACCTGCTGATGGCCAAAGAGACCTATATTCTGCCCTGTCTCGGACGCACCGAGCTCGACCTGCAGGAAAGCGGCCGTCAGTCGATTACCGTTGAGGATTCGATGTCGATGGTTCACGCGTCGTCGGGCAAGCTGAAGCCGGCCTCGGCGCAGCTGCGTTCCGAACCGGCCATTGTGGCCGGGATGGCGATGGCGACGCTGGCGAACAGCAAAGTTGACTGGCTGGCGCTGGTGGCAAACTACGATCGCATCCGCGAGCTGATTGAACGCACCGTTCCCGGCTTTGAAAACTACAATCAGCGCATTCGTCATCCGGGCGGTTTCCGCATGCCGCTGCCGCCGACCGAGCGTATCTGGCCGACGCCAACGGGTAAAGCGATGTTCTCGGTTTTCGACGGCGTTCATGAAAACGTGCAGGTGGACGGAGAGGACGTTATGCGCCTGGTGACGCTGCGCAGCCACGATCAGTACAACACCACGATTTATGCCCTCGATGACCGCTATCGCGGAGTCTTCGGCCGCCGCGACGTGCTGTTTATGAACGAGCAGGACATGGAAAATATGGGGCTGGAGCACGGCGACCGGGTTGATATCAGTACTGCGCTGCCGGACAGCCACCAGCGGCTTGAGAACATTACGGTGGTGGCCTACAGCATTGCGCCGGGCACCGTGGGCGCCTATTACCCGGAGGCTAACGTCCTGGTTCCGCTAAACTATCTTGATCAAGAGAGCGGCACGCCGTCCTACAAATCGGTGCCGATTCGCCTGACGCTGCGCTCGAAAGAGATCCTGCCGCTTGCGGGTATGCGCTAATACCTCCCGCACTTCGTCGCCGGCGACCGCTGGCGACGAGGCCCCATCAGCGCGGCGTCAGGTTTGGCGACACCGCGGCGAACATCTTCCGGTCTTAAAATAACATTTGGCTAACATATTTGGGCTACAATAGCGCTCTGTATCGCGTTAGCGCGCCTTCAGGCGCGGGCGCAAATAGAGTGAATCAATAATGGATATTAAACAGCTCAAGTATCTGATCGCCCTCGATCGAACCCGCCATTTTGGCCAGGCCGCGGCGGCCTGTCATATCACCCAGCCGACGCTATCCATGCGCATTCGCAGCCTGGAAGAGGAGCTGAACCTCGTGCTGATCCAGCGGGGACAGCGCTTCGAAGGGTTTACCCCCGAAGGCGAACGCATTCTGGCGTGGGCGCGGGCGCTGCTTGCCGCCCACGACGGGCTGGAAGCGGAGGCGGCCATTTGCCGCGGGCAAATGGTGGGCCAGCTGCGGGTCGGCATGGTGCCGCTGGCCAGCCTCAATCCGATGCAGCTGATTAAGCCCCTGACGGAGAAGTATCCCGAGCTGCAGTTTAGCCTGCTGTCGCTGACCTCGGAGCAGATTATCGATGGCGTGAGCCGTAATCAGCTCGACCTGGGGATCTGCTACCTGCACCACGTCGATAGCCAGCTGTTTAACGTGCAGTGGCTGCCGGCGACGCGGATGGGGCTGCTGCACGATAAGCGGCATTTTCGCTTCGCGCAGGGGACGCCCAACTGGGAAAACCTGGCTTCTCTGCCGCTCGGTTTCCTCACCAAAGGGATGTACTACCGCGAATCGATCGAGATGAGCTTTAAAGCGAAAGGGCTAACGCCGAAATACGTTTTTGAAAGCGACTCTACCTTTCAGATAATCCAGGCGGTACAGGCGGGGATCTGCTGCGCCATTATGCCGCTCAATAATGGCCTGGAGGAGCTGAGCGACAATCTGGAGATTATCCCGATTGCCGAAACGGAGGTGGATTCGATGCTGGCGCTTATTATGCGCAATAAAGAGCCGGTGTCGTCGCTGGCGGAAAAATGCTTTGCCGATGCGCAGGCGATATTTGGCTAATTCTTTAGCAGAATATAATGTATGAATTAGCGCTCCGAAGAGGTTGGGGCGTTAATTAACATCATCGCGGAACCGTTGCGTAATTAATGACAGCCGTAGGCGGTTATTCTGCTATAAAGATCCTGGAACGACTCTTCCGTCAGCACATCGCCCCGCAGCACCGAAACGGTAAAATGAAAGAACGGCGTGAAGATGCTATCCATGTCGCTATATTCTTGCTGTTTTAAACCACAGGCGGCATACAGCCTGCCTGACAGGGTGGTTGACGGGAAGCGGGCGATATCAAGCAGCTTCTTCGTAGCGTCCGGAGATGAGACAACCATTACTAGCGCCTGCTCCCCGGCGCTTTTATGCGCGATAAAGCCGTTATAACCGGTGGAGAAATACTGCGAACTGGCGATGGTTTTTACAGCATCAGGTAATTCAATCTTCGCGCTGACTGCCTGAGCCGAGCAAGCTATTAATAGCGTAACCAGTAATTGTACAATGAGGTTTGTTTTTTTAAGCATCGGGCTTGAGCCATAAATAATTCATTGGACATCTATAGCACGCGAAAAAATAGCGATCAATAAATAGCGCTGATTATCCGTTTTGCCATTGATATTTATCAGGTCAGTGAATGTGGGGTTTTTATTATATTGGTGACGGAGGGATTTTATAAATCAGGACAGAGGCTCTGCCGTCGCCGCCGGGAGAGATCCGGCGACGCGGCGTGAGGTTAGATTTTTTCCAGGCTGATGCCGCGAGTTTTCGGCCCGAAAATACCGACCGAGAGCATCACCATCAGCATGCTGACCACGATAAAGCCGATCACTCCCGGCGCACCGGCGTATTGCAGAATGATGCCGATCAGGATGCTGGTGATTGCCGTCGACAGGCGGCTGAACGAGTAGCAGAAGCCTACCGCGCGGGCGCGAATATGGGTCGGGAAAACCTCGGCCTGATAGGCGTGATAGCTGATGGTGAGCCAGGCGTTGGACCAGGTGATCATAAACCCGCAAATAACCAGCATCACCGGACTATTTTGTAGTGCGAACAGGGTGCCGAACACCACCGTCATCAGCGCGGAGAGTACGATTTGCCATTTGTTCTCAAAGCGGTGGACAAAGCGGGTGCAGAACAGGCAGCCAATCGGATAGGCGAGGGTAATGAAAAAGGCGTACAGCAGGCTATGGGTAATGCTGGCGCCCTGGCCTGACAGCAGCGCCGGCAGCCAGTTTCCGAAGCCAAAGAAGCCGATAGCCTGGAAGAAGTTCATTACCATCAGCATGATGGTGCGTTGGCGATATTCCGGCGCCCAAATCTCTTTAAAGGTGCCGGTCTGCGTTTTGGTGGTCCCGGGCTGCGTAAGGTGCTGCGGCGAGGGGGCAATACCGCAGCGCTGCTCCATCTCACACATCACCGCGTGCGCATCGTCGTTGCGGCCTTTAACCTCCAGCCAGCGGGCCGATTCCGGCAGCTTCTTGCGGATGACCCAGATAACCAGCGAGCACAGCGCGCCGAAGATAATGACCCAGCGCCAGCCGCTCAGGCCGAACAGGGTGATGGGCACCAGCATCCATGACATCAAGGCGACGGCGGGCACCGAGAGAAACTGAATGAAGAAGGCAAAGGCGAAGGCTTTGTTACGCAGATGGGTCGGAACCCATTCGCTCAGGTAGGTGTCGATGGTGACCAGCTCAATGCCGAGGCCAATGCCAACGAGGAAGCGGAAGAAAATAACCCCCTCCGCGCTGCTCTGAAAGGCCATCAGCAGCGAGAATACGCCGTACCAGGCAAGCGCAAACATAAAGGTCAGGCGGCGGCCGAGCTTATCCGCCAGCGGCGCGAGAAGGCTGGCGCCGATAAACAAGCCGAAAAAGGTCGCCGAGGCGAAGGCGGCCTGATCCGATATGCCGAAAACTCCCTGCTCGCCGACATGAAAAATATTCTCTGCCAGCAGGCCGGTGCTGATGTATCCGGTCTGAAAAAGATCGTACAGCTCGAAGAAACCACCGAGCGCCAGCAGGGTGATAAATGACCACAGGCCGAAGGAGGCGGGCAGCGCATCGATACGGCTGGTTAAGCTGGAGTGGGGCTGTCCTGCGGAAGCAAAGGGCGCATCCCCCAGAACGTGGGTGGTAGACATATTATTATTTCCCTCAGAAAAAATGTTCGCCTGCTAATGTTAATTGATTGTTAATAGTTTTAAATTTTTAATCGCCCGCTCTATATCAATTCTTCAGACAGATATCTGGCAAATCGTCTCCGGGTCTGTGGAATACGCTGGTTTTTGGCGGCCGGGCGCGGCAGATTTGAATGAAATGACTAACAGGCCGCTAGCGCAGACTTTCAGAGGGGATGACGGGAGAGAGGACGGGCGTCACGGAGCGTATTTATGACGTTATCGCCGGCGTTCCGGCTTAACCGCCGCCGGCGCTTGTCATTAAGAAAACCGGCGACGGGTCTGGCAGACCCGGAATACCGGCGCATGAAGATGATTAATCTATGCTCATTTCACGCAGACGTTTACTTTAAGCTGATATTATTCTCTTTCGCCCACTTTCTTAATCGTGCGCACGCGTTAGCATAAGGGGACGATGTGTTAAATGAGATCATTCGTCCCATCGTCCATTTTGTGTACCAGGGTTTGCCATACAAAATTTCATCGCTGCGCTCATCAATCAGCTGCGTTATTTCATTTTTTACCCTCTGCAGCTCAGCGATTAACGCGCTATAGCTTAATCCCCTGTAGTCTGCGTAAAACTTTTGCGCCAGAAGACCAAGCTGATTCCATTTATAGCCAGCCTCCGGAAAATCGACAGCCAGCCCTTTGGCGTCAGAAACGATCCACTTTACAACCAGAGCATTCCATCCCAGCAGATACGAAACCAGGTCCCGAACGCTCATCTGGCTGCCTTTGGCGTGACCATCCATTGCGTTATCCGCAGTAAGTTCTGCCGGTATTGCATGGAGATAGCCCATTAATTTATCGAAGTTTTTATCAATAGCGCTAAGTAATTCAGATTTTGTTTGCGGCACACTCATAAAGAATTCCCTCTCACTCAAGGTTCGGTATCCGGAGCGGTATCAGCGCGCATTAAGACAAGTTTCTGCCGCACGCGCCCGGCTCATTAAGCGGATAGTAGCGCTGAAAATGAGCCCAGGCGCATGGCGAGGCCGCAAATTTGTGAATGCCGCGCCGTTCTCCGGGTTCTGTGGCCTATTTTCCATCCTTTCGCTGCGGCGGTAGCGCCTGCAGTATTCTGCTGGCCTCTGATTCGCTCAGCGGGTAATCGAAAAAGCGCTGATAAAAGTCGCGGGTGACCGCGAGCATATCAATATCGGCGAAGCGTTGAGGCTGGATCTGCTTTGCCGCCCACTGAATTTGCAGCGCGCTTTCGGTCCCGTAGCGATCCCACGGGAAAACCCCCGCCGGGTTTTGCCGCACCTGCTGGTTTTTGACCGCCTGCAGGGTGGAGAAGAGGTCACGATAGGCGGAGTGCGCTAAATCGCCGCAGCCCGCGCCGAGGATAATAATATCCGGCTGCCAGGCCAGCACCTTCTCCGGAGAAATCTCCTGCATATTGCCCTCGATCCCGGCGGCCGCGTTCTGGCCGCCGGCCAGCCGGATCCAGGTATCGATCAGCGTATGGCCGCCGTCGACCTTGAGCGGCTTCAGCGACTGGATATGCAGCACGCGCGGGCGTTCGGCGTCGGTCAGCGCGGCGGTTCGCTGGCCGATACGCGCGATAGTCTGCTGTAAATACCGGTTGTAGGCCTGCGCTCTGGCCAGCGCCTGCGGCGTCCCGAGAACCTCGGCGGTGGTGGTGACGGAACGCGCCAGCGACGGGTAATCGGTAAAGCTCATCTCCATAACCGGCAGACCGGTCTGCCGGTACGCTTCGGCATCGCCGTTACCCTGGGCGACAAAGACCACTTCGGCTCCGCGCGCCAGCAGCGCCTCGCTGGTAAAGTGCGGGCCGCGGCTGATAAGCGCCTGGTTGAGGCGAGGATCGAGGTGAAACATCCACGGGCGGCTGTCCGGGCGATTAACCGTTGCCACAATGTTATCGCCCGCGCCGAGGGTCATCAGCAGCGAGTGGTGGGCGAACCATCCCTCGGCGATGCGATCAACGCGATCCGGCAGGGTGACGCTATGCCCGGCATCGTCCGTCAGCTGGCGGCTGGCGAGAGCCGGCAAAGCGAGCCAGGCGCAGAGTAAAGCGGCAGCTATTTTTTTCATTATGATCCTTAGAAATCAAACTGTACCGAGGCCGTCGCTTCACGCGGCGCGCCGAGCTGAGCGCTGGCGTAGCCGGCACCGGTGTAGCCGGTCAGGGCCCCCGGAACGATATTGCTCCAGTAGCGGCGGTTGGTCACGTTAGTGACTGCCAGCCTGAAGGTGGTGTCGGTACCGAACAGTCGGGTGCGATAGTTGCTGCCGACATCCAGGGTGGTATAGCTACCGACCCAGCCGTCGTTGGCGCTATCGGTCGCCCGGCGGCCGACGTAACGGATATTGCTATTCATATCCAGTCCCGGTAGCGCAGCGATGCTGTAAATGACCAGCATGTTGGCGGTGAAGCGAGGCAGACCGACCACCTGTTTGTCGTCAGCGCTGGCGCTGGAGGTGTTGTGCAGACGCGGATCGAGCCAGCTGCCGCCGCCGAACACGCGCAGATTGGGCGTGATGCGTCCATCGGCCATCAGCTCCAGCCCCCGGTTTTTCTGCGTTCCGTCTTCGGCGAAATCACCGCTGTCGTTGGTATAGGCAAACGGGCGCTCGGCCTGGAACAGCGCGGCGGTAAGCAGCAGATCGCTGTGCACGGCGTACTTCGCCCCGGCCTCAAGCTGATGGCTGCGGTAGGGATTGAGAACGTCGCCTGCGTTATTGGCGCCGGCCGGGGCGGTGTCGCCCTGCTGCATGCTGTTGGCCCAGGTGGTATAGAGCGTCAGGTTATCGACCGGCTTATACATCAGGCTGGCGGAACCGCTGGTACCGCGATCGTCATGGCTGCTGCTGCGCCGGCTGTTTTTACCGTAGTTGTCGACGGTAAACAGGCTTTCGCTGCCGGAAAGCAGCAGGCTCCACTGGGGGCTGAAGGTCAGGGTGTCGTTGAGCAGGAATACGTGCTGGGTGGTGGTCGCGGAATGATAGCGATCGGTGAAATCCGGATAGGCCGGGCGCGGATAGTCAGGGCTGTCGTCGAGGGTCGAGCTGCCGAGCTTTTGCGTCCCGCCATCGCGAGGGTTGTAGTTTTTCCACACGAAGCCGCGCGCGCCTATCGCCAGATCGTGCTGCAGCCAGCCCGTTTCAACGCTCCCGGTCAGGTTGGCGAGATAGCTATTGATGGTAAAGCGGCTGGCCGCGGAGTTCGAGGTGGTGGTGGCGTAGCTGCCTTTATTATCGGTTAGCGTATTGGTCACGGTGGTGGATTCGCGATCCGCAATCTGGCGCAGGACCCCAACGTCCAGCAGCCAGTTGCCGTCAAAGTCGTGTTTGAGATGCAGGCTGCCGGTGGTCGTGGTGTCGTCATTGCCGGCGTAATACTGACCGTACTTGCTCCTGGTCGGATCGAGCGGCGACGGGAAATGGGTGCCTTTGGCTAAAGCGAAGGAGCCGGGCAATCCCTTTTGATAAAAGTGGTAGTAGCTAAAGTTGCTCTCCAGTACCGTCTGGTCGGTGAGCTGAAAATCAAGCGCCAGACCCGCATACTGGTTGCGTTGACGGCTGCCGTGGGTATAGCCGCTGCCGTCCTGGTTCATCAGGTTCAGGCGATACTTCACCCGGTCGCCTGAGTCCAGCGGGCCGCTGAGATCCAGCGCGGCGTTGGCGCCAGAGCCGGTCCCGCCGCCCACCGTGACCCGGCGCAGCGGCACGTCGCTGGCGCGTTTAGAGACGAGGTTAAACATGCCTGCCGGATTCGCCGGGCCATACAGCGCGCCGGCCATGCCGCTAAGGACTTCAATGCGCTGAAACTGCTCGGCCGGGTATTCGGTTGTCGAGACCGCGTTCAGCCCGTCGATAGTGCTGTTCTGCACTACGCTGCCCTGCATGCCGCGGGTCTGCGGACGAACGCCATCCCCCTGAACCGAGGGCAGATAGCGATAGACGTCCTTCACGCTGCCGGCCTGCACCTGGCGGGTCAGCGAATCCGACAGGGTCTGTACCGACCACGGGACGTCAATCAGCTTGCGTTTGCCGAGGCTGCCGAGCGTTGCCTGCTGTTCGGCGGCAGGCGTGGCGCTATCCAGCGTTTCGGCGGGGGATTCAGCGGTGACGACCAGGGTTTCTGCGGCGTCAACGGGCAGAGTCAGCAGCAGAGAAGAACAGGGGATCATCCCGGTTAATAGAACGAGTTTATATGAGCGCATTGATTTAATTTCAGACGAATGAAAAACGGAATGAGGCGGGAGAGATCTCGCTTCTGTCTGAAGGGTACGGGTTTTATTTGTATGACAAAAAGATAGAGCCATTCGCTATGTATGTCAATATATAACGAATGGTTTCTTTACTTAAGAAAAATGAGGCCAGCGGCCGGGCGGGATGTCGCGCTAATCTTCAGGCCTGCTGATACACCATCCGGTAACCGCCGTCGATGGTCTTCAGGTAGGCAAAACCGGCGCCTGCGAGGTGCATGCCGGCAATCAGCCACTGCTCGCTTGCCGCCTGCGCCAGAATCCGTTTCCGCGTGCTTGCAGCCTCGGCGGGGTCGGCGTCAAAGGCGATAGCAACGGCCGGCAGGGCTGACTGAATGTGCGGGAAATGCACAATGTCGCCCCAGATCAGCAGGGGCTTATCCCCGGCATCGATACGAAACCCGGTATGACCCGGCGTATGGCCGGGTAGCCAGATTGGACGAATGCCGGCGAGCACCTCATCGTCCGTCAGCAGGTTCACCCGCTGACGGA
>OLIJ01000248.1_pt1 | contig 12771 bp, 9 predicted proteins | sample 1609731 | NCBI WGS metagenome assembly OLIJ01 (sample SAMEA4350159, study PRJEB24818) | metagenome | biome: human; feature: gut; material: faeces | place: Denmark | collected 2013-09
GCGTGGCGAAGCCGGGGGCGTTTTGCGACGCCATAGTGACGAGGAAAAACGGCAGCCCGACGCTGAGCAGCAGAGAAGGGGTAAAGTGCGGCGTGATGAACGTCGGCGCAACGAACGAGAGGCTGAGATGTTCCCCGCTTACCTCGCCGCTGGCCCAGGCGATGGCGCCTCCCACCAGCAGCGCGGCGACAACCGCGAAGCGCGGGAGCAGGGCCTTGCAGATAAGCCAGGCGCCGAGCATGCCGCCGCAGAGGGCAAGATTACCCTGCAGGCTGGAGAAGGCCTGCAGGCCAAAACGCAGCAAAATCCCGGCCAGCATCGCCGCCGCCAGCGAGTGGGGGACGATTTTCATCAGGCGGGCAAACAGGCCGGTCACGCCGCAGAGCACGATTAAGGCGTTGGCAAAAACGAATACCCCCACCGCCTGCTCCAGCGTCACGCCCTGCAGCCCGCTTACCAGCAGCGCCGCGCCGGGAGTGGACCACGCGGTGAGGATTGGCACCTTACGCCACAGCGTCAGCGCGAGGGTGCTGACGCCCATACCTAATCCCAGCGCCGTCATCCAGCCGGCGATTTGCGCCGCATCGGCCCCCGCGGCGGCGGCGGCTTGCCAGATAATGGCCGCAGAGCTGGCGTAGCCGACCAGCACCGCGATAAAGCCGGCAAGCAGCGTCGGCAGCGGAAGGGAAAATGAGCGCATGATAACCTCTTGTGCGTTATAACATCCGATAAAATGTACCACCGTGCGCTATAGCGCACAAGGGGGGCAATCGGTAGCGCCTGCCGTCAGCGGAAAATGTGATCGCTATCGACTCCCGATGGCGATAGCAGATTGCTCTATGTTGCCAGCAGCTAATTTCATCCGCTTCTTAAGATTGTGCGTTATGTTTCCGGTAACAAAGAGGAGCGAGAAATGGAAAAGTTTTGGTACGGCGTAGCTTATTATCGTGAATATTTAGCAGAGGAGCGTTTGCAGGAAGATATTGCCCTAATGAAAGAGGCGGGTATTAATTACGTGCGGATTGCGGAAAGTACCTGGAGTACCTTTGAGCCACAGGAAGGGGAGTTTGATTTCAGTTCAGTGATCACGGTTCTCGATGCCATGCATGAAAATAATATTGCGGTAATTATCGGCACCCCGACCTACGCCATTCCCGCATGGCTGGCGAAAAAACACCCGGAGGTTATGGCGACAACTCCCCAGGGGAAAAATAGCTATGGTCACCGCCAAAAAATGGATATTACCCATCCGGCCTATTTATGGTATGCCGAACGGATTATTCGCCAGCTATTAAAGACGACGGCCGCCCACCCGGCGGTGATCGGTTTTCAGATTGATAACGAAACGAAATATTATGACAGCTGCTCTGAAAACGTGCAGATTGAATTTATCAAGCATCTTAAAAAACGCTTTAATAATAACCTGGCGGAGATGAATCGCGCGTTCGGCCTTGATTACTGGAGCAACCGCATTGACGCCTGGGAGGATTTCCCGTCGCTGACCGGGACGATTAACGCCAGCCTGGGCTGCGCATTCAGGACCTTTCAACGTTCGCTGGTCACCCGCTTCCTTGGCTGGCAGGCCGGGCTGGTGCGTGAATATAAAAACGATCGGCAGTTTATTACCCACAACTTTGACTTTGACTGGCGCAACTGGTCGTACGGGGTCCGCGCGGAGGTCGACCATTTTAAAACCTCCGCGGTTGTGGATATTACCGGGGTTGATGTGTATCACCCCAGCCAGTTTAGCTTAACGGGAGCGGAAATCGCCTTTGCCGGCGATATTGCGCGGGTGACCAAAGATCGCCGCTATCTGGTTCTGGAGACCCAGGCCCAGGCCTTCAAGGAGTGGACGCCGTTCCCGGGACAGCTGCGGCTGCAGGCCTGGAGCCACGTCGCCAGCGGCGCCGGCCTGATTGGCTACTGGCACTGGCATTCGCTGCATAACGCTTACGAAACCTACTGGAAGGGGATTTTAAGCCACGATCTGCAGCCCAACCCGGTTTACCAGGAGGTCTGCCAGACCGGCGCTGAACTGCGTGATTTCGCGGCGCAGGCGATGGCATATTCGCGCAAAAGCCGCATCGCCCTGGTGGTGAGCAACGAATGCCTGACGGCAATCGACTGGCATCCGTGGCGCGGGCATCAGTTCTCCCGCGATGCGCAGCACCAGTACAATGACATCTTCCGTCTGTACTATGACACGTTGTACCGGATGAATATTGAAGTGGATATTCTGGCCGTCGACGATCCGCGAATCTTTCAATACGAGATGCTGATCTTTCCGCTGCTTTATACGGTGAGCGATGAAAAGCTGCTGCAGATTAATGATTATATCAGGCAGGGCGGTCATGCTATTTTCTCATTTAAGTCCGGATTCGCGGATGAAAATATGAAAGTGCGCTCCTGCGTGCAGCCGGGAATTATCTCGGCGGCCGTCGGCGCCCGCTATCAGCTTTTTGTTGAGCCGCAGCGCACCGGGCTGACATCGAGCTGCCTGCCGTTATCGGGCCTCGATACCACAGTACATGACTGGATCGAGCTGCTGGAGCCGGAAGCAGACTCGACGGTATTAGCCCGCTACGAACATCCTTACTGGCATAAATATGCTGCCGTAACCTTTAATCGGTTTTATCAGGGGAGCGCAACCTATATCGGCTGTCATTTATCTGGCGAGGTTTTAGCCGCAATATTCCGTCACGTAGCGACTGAAACCGCCTTCTCTGGAATATTTGATGACCATATTACCTTCCCGGTAATTATGCGCCGTGGTTTTGATGAACATAACAATCAGCTGATTTATTACTTTAACTATAGCGCCGAGCCGCAGCGCGTTAAATTTAGTCAGCCTGCCGGTCGCATGCTTTTTAGCGGTGAAACGATCCACGCCGGCGATGAGATCGATTTAGGCGATTGGGATGTGCAAATTATTCTGCTGGAGAACAAACCATGAGTACCTTATCAATTGCGCGGGAGCAGTCCACTGACGATCGGCCTGGCTTTCGCGAGCGCCTGGCATTTGGTTTAGGGGATTACGGAACGAATCTTACCTATACGATGATGGTGACCTTTCTGGCATGGTTTTATACCGATATCGTCGGGATTTCCGCGGCCCTGATTGGCTCTTTAATGTTTTTTGCCCGGGTGGTGGATGGCGTAATCTGCGTGTTTGTCGGTATTCGTATTGATAAAACGGAGACCCGGCTGGGCAAAGCGCGGCCGTGGGTGCTTTGGACCGCCGTGCCTTTCGGCCTGTCGGCATTCCTGATGGCCACCGTACCCGATATTGGCGACAACGGTAAAATAATCTACGTGTGCGTGACCTACCTGCTGGCGAATATTTTTTTCACTGCCAACAATATCGCCTACGGCTCGCTGCTGGCGCTAATCACCCGCGATACCTGGCAACGCGGCGTCCTTAGCGTCTTTCGCAAAGGGCTCTCTACCTGCGGATCGCTGACCGTCGGCGTCTTTACCCTGCCGATGGTGGCGGCTCTCGGCAATAGCCAGACGGCGTGGATCCTGGTCTTTGCGATATTTGGTTTCTTCACCGCCCTGTGCCTGCTGCTGACCGGCGCCTGGACCCGCGAGCGAATTAAACCGGTGAATAAGGAAAACCGGCATCATATTCAAACGCGGGAAGTGGTGCGTTCGATAATCGGCAACCGCTACTGGCTAATGATCTTCTTTTATCTGCTGATAACCTTCACCAGCCTGACGGCGCTATCCACGATCAGCGTCTATTACTCGCGTTATATCCTGCAGGACGTATCGCTGATGTCGTGGATCAGCCTCGCGCAATATACCCCCGGGCTGATCACGCTGCTGGTTATTCCCTGGCTTATTAAGCGCCTCGGCAAGCGCAATCTGGCGCTGCTGGGGCTATCGGTGTGCAGCATCGCCTATCTGCTACCGTTATTCGATAAGACCAACTCGCTATTTATCATCCTGGCAACCGCCGTGCGCAGCGTCGGGTTCTGCGGCATCGGCGCGACGATGTTCGCTTTCCTCGCCGATACCATCGATTACGGCGAGTGGAAAACCGGCCTGCGAATTGAAGGCATCCTGTTTAGCGCCGGGACCCTCGGGCAGACGCTGGGAATGGGGCTGGGCAGCGCGAGCGTCGGCTGGATGCTGGGGGCGGCGGGGTTTATCAGCGGCGGCAATGCGGTGCAGTCGCCGCAGGTGGTGTCGATGATTGAATTTTTATTTATCGCGTTCCCCTTTGGCCTGGCGCTTATCAATATGGCGATCATGTATTTCTATCGCCTGGACACGCTCTACGAGCGGGTAGCGACGGACCTTTCGCAGGGGAAACTGGCGGAGTAATCTGCGGGCGCAATCTCGCGGTTGCGCCCTGTTTTAATGCAGGCAGAATAAGCGACATGGGTTAGACAGCGATGTGGTTGCCGACAATGAAGACAGAGACGATGGATGATGATCTGATTATCTATTCGCCATTAATGCGCAGTTTTACCTTTAACGCCTGGCTGGTGGCGGGCTATACGCCAATATTCCCGGGCAACAGGCTGGATACCTTCATTCAGCGCGAGCGGGGCATGAAGGGGTACATTATTAATATCACTCTCCGTGGCGCAGGGGTGATTCATCGTAATAACGAAACCTTCATCTGCCGTCCCAACGATGTCGTGCTGTTTCCTCCTGGCTGCCCCCATCATTATGGTCGCGAGGCGAAAAGCGATTGCTGGGAGCACCTGTGGATCTATTTTATGCCGCGCCCATACTGGATTGACTGGCTGAAATGGGATCGTCAATGGCACGACGTAGGGATAACCCGGAGCAGCGACGACGATTTTATTCAGCGCTTAAAGAGCGATTTTAAAGAGGTGATCCGCCTTTACTCCTCGGCGGACCGGCTGGATGCGATTCTGGCGGTAAACTGTCTGGAAAAGATTTTACTCCACTGTTTCAAGCTGCAGCCGGGTAGCAACTGCCTCTCGCTCGATCCGCGTATCATCGCCATCTGTCAGTACCTTGATGAGCATCTTGAGGAGAAGATCACCATCAATACGCTGGCCGCGCGGGCATTTCTGTCACCGTCACGGCTCGCGCACCTGTTCCGCCAGGAGACGGGAATGACGATTTTCGCCTGGCGAGAAAAACAGCGCATGAATCGTGCGTCGTTGCTTTTACAACACGCGCAGCTGACGATTGCGCACATCGCTCAGCTGGTGGGATACGACGACGCGCTCTATTTTTCCCGCCTGTTCAATCAGCAGTTTGGCGTGGGGCCCCGGGAGTACCGCAAACGCTTTTCGCAATTAAACACCCTGTAGAATCATATTAATACGCGTATAATTTCCGCTGAGAAAATCAGGAGGTGGAATGAATATTGCGCAACATCTTGCAGCGACCCTGAAAACGCTGCGTCAACAGCGCGGCTGGAGCCTGTCGCGGCTGGCGGAGGAGACCGGCGTGTCGAAGGCGATGCTCGGTCAGATTGAGCGCAACGAATCCAGCCCGACCGTAGCGACGCTGTGGAAAATCGCCACCGGGCTGAACGTGGCCTTCTCGACGTTTATCGTTGCCGATGATTCCGTTGCGCCGGCCGCCTTCGACCCGCAGCAGCAGGCGATGGTGGTAACGCCCGTTTTTCCGTGGGACCCGCAGCTGCGTTTTGACCATTTTTCCATCACCCTCGCTCCCGGCGCGCTCAGCGAGTCAACGCCGCATGAAAAGGGGGTGATTGAGCACGTGGTGGTTATCAGCGGAGTGCTGGAGCTGTGCCTTGAAGGGCAGTGGCTGACCCTGCAGCCGGGGGAAGGGCGGCGCTTTGCCGGCGACCTGGCGCATGCCTACCGCAACAGCGGCGCGCAGACCGCCCATTTTCATTCGCTGATCCATTACCCAAAAGAAAAAGCCGCCGGCTGTTAACCCGCGGCCAATCAAGATGACTGATAAAACAATCCACAACGTGACGAGGAAAATCCGGAATACGCAGTGACTTTACCCTGTGGGGTTTTGGCTGGGAAATAGCTTTTCCTTCAATGCTTTGCCAGAATCTGAAAATTCACACCGCGGCCGCGGTGGAAATTGTTTTCGTCTCTGCCCACTTCTGACTACAATAGCCGCCATTTCGCCCCCTATAACGGATAACAACGATCGTATGCGCCTGCAAAACCATCATCTTGAACTTCTTAGCCCCGCCCGCGATGCCGGGATCGCCCGTGAAGCTATTTTACACGGCGCGGACGCGGTCTATATTGGCGGACCGGGTTTTGGCGCGCGCCACAACGCCAGCAACAGCCTCAGCGATATCGCCGGGCTGGTGCCTTTCGCCCACCGCTACGGGGCGAAGGTTTTTGTGACGCTGAATACCATCCTTCACGATGATGAGCTTGAGCCCGCGCAGCGCCTGATTACCGACCTGTATGAAACCGGCGTTGATGCGCTGATCGTGCAGGATATGGGGGTGATGCAGCTGGATATCCCGCCGATTGAGCTGCACGCCAGCACCCAGTGCGATATCCGTAGCGTCGAAAAGGCAAAGTTTCTTTCCGACGTCGGCTTCAGCCAGATAGTGCTGGCGCGCGAGCTGAATCTGCAGCAGATCAAGGCGATCTACGAACACACCGATGCGACGATTGAGTTCTTTATTCACGGCGCGCTGTGCGTGGCCTACTCCGGACAGTGCAATATCTCCCACGCGCAGACCGGCCGCAGCGCCAACCGCGGCGACTGCTCTCAGGCGTGCCGCCTGCCGTATACCCTGAAAGATGACCAGGGCCGGGTGGTGGCCTATGAGAAACACCTCCTGTCGATGAAAGATAACGATCAGACCGCCAACCTGGCCCAGCTGATCGATGCCGGCGTGCGATCCTTCAAAATTGAGGGCCGCTACAAAGACATGAGCTACGTGAAGAACATTACCGCCCACTATCGCCAGATGCTGGACGCGATTATTGAAGACCGCAGCGATCTCGCGCGCGCCTCCGCCGGACGCACCGAACATTTCTTTGTGCCCTCTACGGATAAAACCTTCCATCGCGGCAGCACCGATTATTTCGTCAACGCGCGTAAAGGCGATATCGGCGCGTTCGATTCGCCGAAGTTTATCGGCCTGCCGGTGGGCGAAGTGCTGAAGGTGGGTAAAGACCATCTTGACGTTGAGGTGAGCGAAGCGCTGACCAACGGCGATGGCCTGAATGTGATGATTAAACGTGAAATCGTCGGTTTTCGCGCCAATACGGTAGAGAAAACCGGTGAAAACCGCTACCGCGTATGGCCCAACGAAATGCCGGCGGATCTCTATAAAGCGCGTCCGCATCAGGCGTTGAACCGCAATCTCGACCACAACTGGCAGCAGGCGCTGCAAAAGACCTCCAGCGAGCGGCGGATTGCGGTGGATATCACCCTCAGCGGCTGGCAGGAACAGCTGGTGCTGACGATGACCTGCGAGGACGGCGTCAGCGTGACCCACACCCTCGACGGCGAGTTCGCCGAAGCGACCCAGGCCGATAAAGCGCTGTCCAACCTGCGCGACGGGGTAGCGAAATTAGGCCAGACCATTTATTTCGCCCGCGATGTTGAGATAGCGCTGCCCGGCGCGCTGTTTGTGCCCAACGGCCTGCTCAATCAGCTGCGTCGTGAAACGGTAGAGATGCTGGATCAGGCGCGGCTGGATGCCGCGCCTCGCGGCCGGCGCAAGGCGGTTTCCGTGCCGCCGCCGGTCTATCCGGAAACCCATCTCTCGTTTCTGGCTAACGTCTACAACCACAAGGCGCGCGAGTTCTATCAGCGCTACGGCGTGAAGCTGATTGATGCCGCCTATGAAGCGCACGAAGAGAAAGGCGACGTGCCGGTGATGATCACCAAGCACTGCCTGCGCTTTGCCTTCAATCTGTGTCCGAAGCAGGCAAAAGGCTCGATTAAGAGCTGGAAAGCCACGCCGATGCAGCTTATTCACGGCGACGAGGAGCTGACGCTGAAGTTCGACTGTCGTCCCTGAGAAATGCACGTGGTGGGCAAAATGAAGAACCATATTCTGAAAATGCCGCTTCCGGGAAGCATCGTGGCCTCCGTCAGCCCGGACGAGCTGCTGAAAACCTTGCCCAAACGCAAAGGGGCCTGATCGGCGGCGGGCGGAAGCGTCCACTAACCGGCAGCCCACCTGCCGGTTAGTGGACGGTTAAGATAACAAGTTAGGCTTTTAGCCCGGCGGCGGTCATTAGCAGGCGAAAACCCATGCTCACCGCCGCCAGCGCCAGCACGCTCCCGCCCCACAGCGCCACCATCCAGACTATCTGCTTAAGCCATAATCGATTCATCAATGATACCCCTCACCGTGTTGAACTTTGCCGCGGAATACGTAGTAACTCCAGAAGGTATAGCCAAGGATCACCGGAATAATCAGCGCCGCGCCCACCAGCATAAATCCCTGGCTCTGCGGCGGCGCGGCGGCCTGCCACAGGGTGATGGCGGGGGGAATAATATGCGGCCAGATACTGATCCCCAGTCCGCTAAAGCCGAGGAACACCAGCCCAAGCGTCAGCAGGAAAGGCCGCGCGTGATGGTCGCGGCTGCCTAACGCCCGCCACAGCCAGACGCTGAGTGCCAGCACCAGCAGCGGCACCGGCAGCAGGAAAAAGAGGTTCGGTAAGCTGAACCAGCGCGCGGCGATAGCGGGCTGCGCCAGCGGGGTCCACAGGCTGATAGCGGCAATCACCGCCAGCAGCGCCAGCAGCAGGGCCCGCGACGCGCCGCGCATTTTTTCCTGCAGCGGCTCCTCGCTTTTCATCACCAGCCAGCTGGCGCCCAGCAGGGCGTAGGCGATGCTCAGGCCCAGGCCGCAAAACAGGGTGAACGGCGTAAGCCAGTCGAGCATACCGCCGCTAAAGGTGCGGCCGCTGACCGGGAAACCGTTAATGACCGCGCCAACCACCACTCCCTGGGCGAAGGTGGCCAGCAGGGAGCCGCCAAGGAAAGCAACGTCCCAGAAAGGTCGGTGCGACGGCGTGGCCTGGAAGCGAAATTCGAAGGCCACTCCGCGAAAGATCAGACCGACCAGCATCAGCGTCAGTGGGATAGCCAGCGCATCGATAATCACCGCGTAGGCCAGCGGAAAGGCGCCGAACAGCGCCGCGCCGCCCAGTACCAGCCAGGTCTCATTTCCGTCCCACACCGGGGCCACGCTGTTAACCATCACGTCGCGATCCTCGGCGTCACGGATGGTGCAGAATAAAATGCCAATCCCTAAATCGAAGCCGTCCATAACGATATACATCAGGGTGGCGAAAACGATGATGGCAAACCAGATTACCGACAGGTCGATAGCCATTAGTGGGACTCCTTTTGCTCAAAATTGCCGGTGGCGGCGGAAAGCGGGCGCGCCGGGGTGCCGGTGACCGGCGGATTGACCTCCTGCGGGCCTTTGCGGATCAGGCGCAGCATGTAGCTATAGCCCACGCCAAAGACCGAGCTGTAGACCACGAAAAACGTCAGCAGGCTGATGGTCATGTGCAGGTCGCCGTGGGCGGAAACGGCATCGGCGGTGCGCTGCACGCCATAGACGACCCACGGCTGGCGGCCAACCTCGGTGGTAACCCAGCCGGCGAGGATGGCAATCAGCCCCGATGGCCCCATCCAGAGCGCGAAGCGCAGGAAGGGCTTCGAGTGGTACAGCCGCCGGCGGTAGCGCAGCCACAGCGCCAGCGCCCCGAGCAGGATCATCAGCATGCCGAGGCCGGCCATCAGGCGAAATGACCAGAACACAATGGTCGAATTGGGGCGGTCCTCTGGCGCAAACTCCTTCAGCGCCGGAACCTGTTTATCGAGGCTATGGGTGAGGATCAGGCTGCCGAGCGCCGGAATTTCGAGGCCATAGCGGGTGCGCTCCTGCTGCATATCCGGCCAGCCGAACAGCAGCAGCGGCGTCGGTTCCCCTGGCCGGTTTTCCCAGTGGCCCTCGATGGCGGCAATTTTTGCCGGCTGATGCTCAAGCGTATTCAGGCCGTGCATATCGCCAATCATCGCCTGGATGGGGGCGACGATCAGCGTCATCCACAGCGCCATCGAAAACATGGCGCGAATGGCCGGGGTTTGGTTGCCGCGCAGCAGATGCCATGCCGCCGAGGCGCCGACGAACAGCGCGCTGCTAAGAAAGGCCGCGACCGACATATGCAGCAGGCGGTAGGGGAATGACGGGTTGAAGATCACCGCAAACCAGTCGACGGGCACCACCTGGCCGTTGACCACCTCAAACCCCTGCGGCGTCTGCATCCAGCTGTTGGAGGCGAGGATCCAGAAGGTCGAAATAATGGTCCCGGTTGCCACCATGCAGGTGGCGAAGAAGTGCATGCCGGGGCTGACGCGGTTCCAGCCAAACAGCATCACGCCGAGGAATCCGGCTTCGAGGAAGAAGGCCGTCAGCACCTCATAGGTCAGCAGCGGCCCGGTAATGCTACCGGCGAATTCGGAAAACCCGCTCCAGTTGGTGCCGAACTGATAGGCCATCACCAGCCCGGAGACGACGCCCATGCCGAAGTTCACGGCGAAAATTTTCGACCAGAAGTGGTACAGCGAGCGCCAGACGGGATTTTTGGTTTTTAACCACAGCCCTTCCAGCACCGCCAGATAGCTGGCAAGCCCGATGGTGATGGCGGGAAAGATAATATGAAACGATACGGTAAAAGCGAATTGAATTCGCGCCAGGTGGAATGCATCAAGACCGAACATGCAGTGCTCCGCAAAAAAATTGATTCCGCGCAATTTTAGGCGTCGCTTGCTTTCGGTTGCAGAGGCAGAAAGGCTCTTTTTTCCTATAACAGTCAGGTTACTGTTATGGATTTTTCGCCGCCGCGGCGCATTATCGCCACGATGCGGAGGGGGAGACGTGCTACAAGATCGGCCGCAGGCGTATGCATAACAGTTTTTATAAACTGCCATTTTTTATCACCTGTTATACTATAGGCCTATACGTTCATCTGCGGACTTACCTATGAAAAAGTACCAACAGCTGGCACAGCAGCTGACCGAACAGATTGCGCTCGGCGTCTGGCAGCCCGGCGACCGCTTGCCCTCCCTGCGCGAGCAGGTGGTCAGCAGCGGAATGAGTTTTATGACGGTCAGTCACGCCTACCAGCTGCTGGAGAGCCAGGGGCGAATTATCGCCCGCCCGCAGTCGGGCTACTACGTCGCGCCAAAACCGGTTAAGTCGCGCCAGCCTGAGCCGCCGGCGCAGGTGACCCGGCATGAATCGGTGGATATCAATACCTACATTTTTGAGGTGCTGCAGGCCAGCCGCCAGGCCTCCATGCTGCCTTTTGCTTCCGCTTTTCCCGACCCGCGCCTGTTCCCTCTACAGCAGCTAAACCGCTCCCTGGCCCAGGTCAGTAAAACCGCGACGGCGATGAGCGTGATTGAAAACCTGCCGCCGGGCAACGACGAACTGCGCCACGCCATTGCCCGCCGCTACGCGCTGCAGGGAATGAATATTTCGCCGGACGAGATCGTGATTACCGCCGGCGCGCTGGAGGCGCTCAACCTGAGCCTGCAGGCGGTCACCGAGCCGGGCGACTGGGTGGTGGTGGAAAATCCCTGCTTCTACGGCGCGCTGCAGGCGCTGGAAAGGCTGCGGCTGAAGGCGCTGTCGGTGGCGACGGACGTCAAAGAGGGGATCGACCTGGCGGCGCTGGAGCAGGCGCTGCAGAGCTATCCGGTGAAGGCCTGCTGGCTAATGACTAACGGCCAGAATCCGCTCGGCTTTACCCTCAGCGCCGGGAAAAAGGCGCGGCTGGTTGAGCTACTGACGCGCTACAACGTGGTGCTGATCGAAGATGACGTCTACAGCGAGCTCTATTTTGGCCGCGAGAAACCGCTGCCCGCCAAATTCTGGGATCGCCAGGATATGACGCTACACTGCAGCTCTTTTTCCAAATGCCTGGTGCCCGGCTTTCGCATCGGCTGGGTGGCCGCCGGCAAGCACGCCCGGCGAATTCAGCAGCTGCAGCTGATGAGCACGCTGTCGACCAGTTCGCCGATGCAGCTGGCGCTGGTGGACTACCTGTCGACCCGGCGCTACGACGCCCATCTGCGCCGCCTGCGTCGCCAGCTGGCTGAGCGCAAGCAGCAGGCCTGGCAAGCGCTGCTGCGCCATCTGCCCGCCGAAGTCAAAATCCACCATAGCGACAGCGGCTACTTTCTCTGGCTGGAGCTGCCGGCGGGAGCCGATGCCGGGGAGCTGAGCGCGCGGGCCCTGCGCGACAACATCAGCATTGCGCCGGGGAAAATGTTCTCCACCACCGCCAGCTGGACCTCATTCTTCCGCTTTAATACCGCCTGGGGCTGGGGGGAAAGAGAAGAGCAGGGGGTTAAGCGCCTCGGCGAGCTTATTCGTGAGCTGCTGGCTGAGCCGTAGACTTATTTTCTCTGCGGGTAAACGGCGGGTGGAAAATAACTAAATATTATTATCAAACGATACCGGCCATTATTTTTCCGGTATCCATCATAGGAAATTCGCATACCCGCTTCCTGTCTCTAACTCCTTGTCTATAATCCATATTGTCGTTCAGCTGTTGTTGTTTTTTGCGGAATGCGCCCCTTGTCACAACCTGAATAAATTTCCCGTGAGGGGCATAGCACGCCGTCTACTGTTATTAAGGGAGATATTTTTACGGCACGGCTGCCGCTAATTTTGTTGTGACAGGAGTAACACCCGATGAGCAAAAAAATTGCCCGTGGCAGCCTGTGTGTGCTGGGTATGGCCTTCCTGACCGCGCAGGCCGCCGAGCCGCCGACCTCGTTGGATAAAGG